>FSXQ01003799.1_pt1 | contig 10465 bp, 6 predicted proteins | sample 1638011 | NCBI WGS metagenome assembly FSXQ01 (sample SAMEA3914789, study PRJEB12502) | metagenome | biome: forest; material: soil | place: Canada | collected 2011-07-03 | depth 0.3 m | reverse complement strand
CTTGATCGTGCTTGTCGTCGGCATTCGATGGGCGCTGGCCGATGGCCGCGGCCGCCTCGTGTGGAATCGCGTCCTGGCCACCGTGCCGCCGCTTCGCCGTGCCCAGCAGGACTTCTCGCGGGCGCAGTTGTTCCAGGCGCTGATGCTCACGCTGCGCGGCGGCTATCCCTTGGTCGAGGCGATGCGCGTGTGCGAGCGCCTCGGGCTCGATCCGGGCATGGGCGCGGCGTTGGCGTCCGCACGAGAAGCCGTCGAGCGCGGACAGCCGGCGTCGGACGCGCTCGGCCGTGCGCACCTCGTGGACGCCGTCGGCGAGCGCCTCCTGCGTGTGGGCGAGCGCAGCGGCCAGTTCGAGCAGGTGCTGCGGACCCTGGCCGATCGCCATGCCGAGGCCTTCGCGACCTTCGTGCAGCGTGCCACGCGCCTGGTCGAGCCACTGCTGCTCCTCGTCGTGGCCGTGCTTGTCGGCGGCATCGTGATCATGATGTACATGCCGATTTTCGACATTGCCAACGGGTTGCATTGACGTGACCGACACCGACACCTCGTTTCCCGCGGATGACGCCGCCTGGATGCAGCGGCTGGCGGCTGCCCGCAGCGAACATCGGGCTGGCGGCGGCACCGTGCTGGACGCCTTGCTTCGCCATTGGCCGGCCGACGCTGCGTCCCTGCTGGACCAGCTCGAAGCGCGCTTCGGGGTGGGCCCGGTCGACCAGACGCTGGCATGGGTGCCCGTGTCGGAGAAATGGACGGCCGAGCAAAGCCGGCAGCATCAATGCATCGTGCTGCGTGGCCAGGACGGGGAGCTCGTGGCCGCGGCGGCCGATCCTTGGGCGTCGTCGGTTCACCGAGCCGTCGAACGAGCGCTGGGCGGGAGCATGCCGCTGCTGGCGGCCTCTGGCGCCCAGTTGCTGTCGTGGCAGCAAGGAACGTCGGCGGCCCCTGCGCGCGTCGAGCCGACGTCGCCGGACGTGCAAGGCCCGATCGTCTCCTTCGTGGAGGGCGCCATCCGCCGTGCCATCGCGATCTCGGCCAGTGACATCCACTTCGAATGCAATCGGTCGGGTGTCACCGTCAAGCATCGCCTGGACGGCGTCATGCAGTCGTTCGCGCGCATGGAGGGCGTGGCCAGTGCCGAGGCGGTGATCTCGCGCATCAAGGTGCTGTCGCAACTCGACATCACGGAACGCCGGCTGCCGCAGGACGGGCGCTTCCGGCATGTCGCGGATGGGATGCCGATGGACATGCGCGTGTCCATCATGCCCAGCGTACACGGCGAGGATGCGGTGCTTCGATTGCTGGACAAGGCCCAGTTCCGTGGTTCGAGCCGTGGCATCTCGCTGGATGCGCTGGGATTCGACGCCGAGCGCCGGCAGGTCATCAGCGACCTGGCGACCGAGCCAAGCGGCATGTTGCTGGTCACGGGCCCGACAGGCAGTGGCAAGACGACCACGCTCTACGCCGTGCTGTCCGAGATCAATTCGGGCCTCGAGAAGATCATCACCATCGAGGACCCGGTCGAATACGAGCTCGAAGGCGTGCTGCAGATCCCTGTGAACGAGCGCAAGGGCCTCACGTTCGCGAAGGGACTGCGCTCCATTCTTCGGCACGACCCCGATCGCATCCTCGTCGGTGAGATCCGCGATGCAGAGACGGCCGAAATCGCCGTCCAGGCGTCTCTGACCGGCCACCAGGTGTTCACCACGGTGCACGCCAACAGCGTCGCCGACGTGATGGGGCGCTTCCTGCATTTCGGCCTGGACATGTTCGGCTTCACGTCGGCGCTCAACGGCGTCGTCGTGCAGCGCCTGCTGCGCCGGCTGTGCAACGATTGCAAGCGCGAGAGTCCCCCGTCCCCGGCGGAGCGCCTCGTGTTCGAACGGCACGGCATGGCCGTCCCCGCGGCACTCCATCGCGCGGTGGGCTGCGCGTCCTGCCTGGGGGCGGGGTACGCCGGCCGTTTCGTCATCGCGGAAATCCATCGCGTCGATGACCGCCTGCGCGAACTCGTCACGGCACGAGCGACGCTGACCATGCTCAAGCAGCACGCCATCGAGAGCCAGGTCGAATCGTTGCAGCAAGTCGGATTGAAGCGCGCGGCGCTGGGTGAGACAACCATGGAGGAACTCAAGCGTGTGGTGGGATCGCTCTGAGCCGCTCGAGGTCTACCTGTCGGACAACGCCCTCGGTCGCGGGGCGACTGCCGCCGCGTCGGCGCAATGGGTGGAGACGTGCGGGCTGGATGACGCCATCCGGCACCTGTCGGCATGGCTGGATCCGGCGCTTGCACCCGACGTGCGACGAGTTCGTGTGTGGTTGTCGACAAGCCTGGCGTGGCCCTACCTCGTTCCTGCGACCTCCGGCGTGCGCAACAAGCGCGAGGTGCAGGCGTTGGCAACGGCGATGGCCCGTGACGCGACCGGCGTCGACGAAGAAGTCCGGCTCTGGCTCGAGCGCTGGCGTGTCGGCGAGCCGACAATGGCTGTCGCGATGCCGGCGGGCGTCTGGCAGCGGCTGCATGACGCAGTCAAAGCGGGAAATGCGTTGCGAACCGCGATGCGTGGCAAGGTGCGAGCGTCGGTGATCGAGATCGTCAGCGTGCGTCCGTGGTGGAACCTGCCGTTCGATGCGCTGCTCGCGGAGAGCCGCAGCGAAGCCAGTCGTATCGGGTGGACCTTGTCCGAAGGAGCGGGCCTCCTGCATGGCGTGGTCGACCGAGGATCCGTCGTGGAGATCGGCTTCGACAGGCCGGGGCTCCACGATCCATCGGGCGACCTGTTCAGGCGAAGGCTGCAGGTGAATTGGGGCATCGTCCCTGCCCGGCATCTTTGCTTCGAGCGACGCGCGAGCGGCGAGGCATCGGCGCTTCCCATCGGCGCCTGGCGTGATATTCCAGGGAGCGCCGCGTGAACATCGAATTCATCGAGCCCAGGAGACCTTCACGGAAGGCTTGGCTCATTGCCGGCATTCCGTGGGTGGTGGTCCTGATCCTTGGGGTTCTGTACGTCTATCTGCAGTCGCGCGTCGCGCACGAACGAGACGCACGGCTCGCTGCCGAGGCCATGGCGAAGACGACGCCGGCTGCCGCAGCACCACGCGTCGTTCCGCCTTACCAGGACGAGGCCGTGGCCGCGCTGAAGCGCGCTGCCTTGCCCGAGACGGACGCGCTCGCCGAGCTGGAACACGTGGCGGTCATCGGCATTCAACTGCGCTCGATCGACGTCAACCCCGCGGCATCGGTCGTCGTCGTCGAACTCGAGGCGACAAGTGACGAGGTCTTGGGCGACTATCTCGATCAACTCAATGCCGGGATGCCGACGCCCAGGTGGCAAATACGGCGGGTCGCTGCGCTGGGTGACACCCAATTGTCCGCTGCGGGGGCAGTACCGGGCAGCACAGGAGGAGCGACTCGATCCGCGACCATTGCTCGAGGCATCTAGTTGTTATCGAAGACCGATGCCATCCTTGTGAACGGTGACCACCCGCGGTGTTGCGGTGTGTGACGCGCGGGCGCGCCGGTAGCCTCGGCGCCCCCCGGGCCCCCGTTCATGCTGGGCGATCGGTGAGCCACCTCGAGGCCGTTGGCGAGGCCCTGCTGCGCGGCGACTCGTTGCCTGCCCGGTGAACCCGTTCCTAACCGGCGGCGTTGGTTCGCGCCGTACGGCGCCGGAATGGCTGGAACAGAATGAATCCGAGGCCGGCGAGCAGGCATCCGTAGATGGGCGCCTCGGGAACGGGCGGCGCGAAATAGCTGATCTTGATATTGTCCAGGAGCATGCCGGCATCGATGGGATAAGTCTGGCCCAGAAAGTCCACGCTCGTCGGGGTAGTGAATGAAATCAAGAAGTTGGGGTATTCCGAGCCGGTCTCCGAGGTAACCGGCGAAAATGGAAAATCAAACTTCGGATTGAGGAAAGTAAAATCTGGCGTGCCGCCAATGATCTCCAGGATCGCTTCATTATCAAGACCCGACTTGCTGGCGAGATCGTAGTTGAGCAGGTAGATCCCGGATTGCGAGGTCGGGACTTTGAAAGAGATGGTCGCCGGATTTGCCGTCGAGCCCATGTCGAGATAGTGACCATGTCCGGGCCGGGGATCGTTGCCGGGCGCTCCGATGATGTTGACGGTTCCGCTGTCGACGGTCCAGCCGTCCGGCAGCGCGGTGAGGCCGTTGCCCAGCGGAACGCTATCGAAGTCCTGGGAATAGATGACGTCTCCAGGCTGGAGAGCTGCAAATGCGTTGATCGAGGCGAACAGGCCCAGGATCCCGACAAGCTTTGCGATTTTCATTGCGTGTTCCTTTGATCAGCGATTGGTGGGGCAAGCGTCCCCCAGCTCGGACCGGTGGCTCGACCGTGGTGGAACCCGTGCGGGTCCCGCGCCTCGCGCGTGCGATGGCAGTCTATCGGTACGCAGGCGGTCGCGGGAGATGCCCCTGTCGGTGGCGTCGCTCGAGTGCTGGACGGGGAAACTCCCCAGGGTATGCGCCGCAACGAACCGGGGTGTGCACCCGACAATTGGCACCGGGTGTCAATCACTAGCAAACTACTACCCGTATGCCCCGACTCGCGGCAGGATTTCCCGGTCGGCCGAAGGTCGACTCCACTCGTCCGCATGCGTTCGATTCGCGCAACGGCAAGGGCTGCTGCACATGGCACGCCGAGGTCGTCCATGCTTTAGACTCCATCGGACGACCTCGTCGACATTGGCGGCACGGGAGGACGAGAGTCGCACCAGGAGACGCGATGGTGGCTGTACCTGTGGATGAGCCCGGAACGCCGCACGGTGACATCCCGATCGGAAGAAGCCTTCTGATCTCTTCGCTGGCAGTCGCGAGCCTGTCATTGGCAGTTGCCTTCGTGGGCGTGCAGGCCCTCGTCTATGAGCCGGCGCGTCGGGCCGTGGCGCGCGCCGAACTGGGCAAGACGGCACGCCAGGTGGAATCCTCGCTGTCGAGCCTGCTCAAGCGCGTGGACACGATCTCCCGACTGAAGCGCGATTGGGGCGCGCTCGGGATGCTGTCCACGGGCGACGAGCAGGGCATCGTGCGCCTCATCGGAACCGAGCTGACGCACGAGCCCACCTTCTCGTCGGTGGCCATCGGCGACGAGACCGGGCGCGAAGTCCTGATCCGACGTTCGCCGGACGGCGGCTTCGTCACGCGGCAGACCGACCCCGACGTCCACCACGGCACCGAGATCGACACGACCTGGACGCCGGACGGCCGGCGGCTCGAGCGCTCGGTGCGCGACAGCGATTACGACACCCGCCGGCGCCCGTGGTTCCGGCAGGTCGCGGACGCGCCCGCCGATGCGCGTGTGGTCTGGACGGCGCCGTTCGTGTTCAAGTCGAACGGCATGCCGGGCATGTCCGCGGTTGTGCAATGGAAGTCGCCCGATGGCCGGCGCAACATCAGCACCACCGACATCCCGCTTGCGGACATCTCGCGCTTCACCCGCGACCTCGAGGTCGGCCGCCGCGGCTTCGCCGTCGTGCTGACGGGAGACGGGGCCCTCATCGGACTGCCGGGAGGCGATGCGCGGATGGACGACGTGCGTGCGCGCAGCCTGCTGCTGCAGCCGCTGGCCGCACTTCGAAAGCCCGCGCTGGACGCGGCCTTCGCGGGCTGGAAGGCGGAGGCCGGCGGCTTGGATCGCGTGTTGCGCTTTCCGTCGGAAGGCCAATCGTGGCTGGCCTCGTTCGCGCGGGTACCCCTCGAGGGACAGGCGCCCTTGTTCGTCGGCATCGTGGCCCCCGAGTCCGATTTCGCCATCGTCGGCCCGCAGCAGTGGACGACGCTGGCCGCCGTCCTGCTCGTGACGGTCTCTCTCACCACCTGGGCCGCGTTGCGGGGTGCCCGCAGGTTCGCGCGGCCGCTGAAGGCGTTGGCGGCAGAGAGCGAGCGCATTGGGCGCCTGGACCTGGCCAAGCCGGTGGACGTGCCCACGCGCTGGCGCGAGGTCGCCGAGACGGCGCGGGCGCAGGAGGCGATGCGACAGGGCCTGCTGCAGGCCACCGAAGGGCTGGAGGCCGCGGTCGAACGGCGCACGCTGCAGCTCACCGTGGCGGTCGCGGCCGCCGACGAGGCGGCCCGCGCCAAGGCGGCGTTCCTGGCCAACATGAGCCACGAGATCCGCACGCCGCTCAATGCGATCCTGGGTCTCACGACCCTCTTGCTGAAGACGCCGGTCACCGACACGCAGCATGACTACCTCGCGCGGCTCGACGACGCCGCGCGCCTGCTGCTGCACATCGTCAACGACGTCCTCGACTTCTCGAAGATCGAGGCCGGCAAGCTGACGTTGGAGCAGACGGAGTTCTCGCTCGACGACGTGATGCATCGCGTGGCCAACCTGCTGGTGCCGATGACGCACAAGAAGCCGCTGGAAGTGGTGATGCGGCGTGCGTCGGACGTTCCCAACCTCTTGATCGGGGACGCCACGCGGCTGGAGCAGGTGCTGATCAACCTCGCCGGCAACGCCGTCAAGTTCACCGCGTCGGGCGAGGTCTTCGTCGAGGCGGCGCTCGAGGCGATGCAACCCGAGCGCGTGCACGTGCGGTTCACCGTTCGGGATACGGGCATCGGCATGAGCGCGCAGCAGCTTCAGCAGCTGTTCCAGCCGTTCCGCCAGGGCGACGACTCGATGGCGCGGCGCTTCGGCGGAACGGGGCTGGGCCTGGCGATCAGCAATCACCTGGTGGAGCTGATGGGCGGCAGCATCGCCGTCGACAGCACGCTGATGGCCGGCAGCACCTTTCGCGTCACGGTTCCGTTGCGCCTCATCGCGCCGGTCGATGGCCGGGCGGACGCGAAGCCCTGGCATTCGCTGCGCGGCATGCGCGCGCTCGTCGTCGACGACAACGCCACGTCGCTGGACACGCTGTGCGAGATCCTGAGCTCGTTCGACGTCGATTGCCGCGGCCTGGGCGACGGCGGTGCCGCCATCGAGGAATTCGTCCGCGCGGAGACCTCGGGCGCCGGCTACCGACTGGTCCTGGTGGACTGGACTCTTCCGGGCATCACCGGACTGGAAGTGATCCAGCGCATGCGCGAGAGGGCGCCCTCGGCGAGCACCGAATTCATCATGGTCGCCGCGGACAGCCTTCCGGAGGTCGGACAGCGCGTCAAGGACGCCCGGATCGCCGGACTGGTCTCGAAGCCCGCGACGCCCTCGTCGCTGCTGGACGCGATCCTGGCCGGGCTGGCGCACGTCAGGGCGGCGATCGACGACGTGCCGTTCCCCGCTGCGGTCGGTGCGACGGGCGAAGGGGATGGCCGGAACGTCTTGCTGGTGGAGGACAACGAGGTCAACCTGCTCATCGCGAGCGAGTTCCTGAAGTCCGAAGGCGTGCGCGTCACACCCGCGTCGAGCGCGCGCGAAGCGATCGACCTGGTCGCCGGCGGTGCACGGTTCGACCTGTTGTTCATGGACGTCCAGATGGCCGGGATGGACGGGCTGGAAGCGACCCGCGTGCTGCGCGCGATGAAGGGCGGGGCGAACCTCGTCATCGTCGCGCTGACGGCGCATGCGTTGCCAGGCGACCGCGCGCGCTGCCTGGCGGCCGGGATGGACGACTATCTCTCGAAGCCGCTGTCGCCGGAGGCCCTGCGCAAGTGCCTGCACCGGTGGTTGAGCGTGGCCTGAGGCGGCCGTGCGCTTGAGTGAGCCGCTGGCTCGGCCGGGGATCGCCGGCGGGTCTAACATGCATGCATGAACTCCGCCAGGCCTGAACCCCCTCCCGGTATTCCTGCCGCGCTCGAAGACGGGTCCGTGAGCGCACCGACCGCGGCGCGGGACCGGCATGGGCCGCCACTTGTCGAGGGCTCGGCCCGCAAGGAGGCCGTTGCGGCGAGCATGGGCGGTCTCGGCACGGCGGCGGCGTGGAAGACGCCCGCCTGGGCCTTCCTGGTCTTCGTGCTGCTCGGGTCCGCCTGGATCGCAGGGGCGAACGCGCTGCGCGCGAGCGCATGGGTCGACGGCCGCTGGCAAGTCCTGGCGCAGGCGGTGTACTGGGGCGTCTTCTTCGCCTTCACCGGGCTGGGCCTGGTCATCCTGCTGCGACGCATGAACGCGGCCTCGGTCGCCGCGGTGCAAGGCGCCCTGGACGGTTCGCTTCGCTACGAGGACATGTTCGAGCACCATCCCACGCCCATGTGGGTCTTCGACGCGTTGACGCAGCAATTCCTTGCCGTCAACGACGCCGCGCTGCACCGCTACGGCTACACGGAATCGGAGTTCCTCGCGATGACCTTGCGCGACATCCGTCCCGCGGAAGACGTGCCCATGTTCCTGGCCCACCACACCAGCACGTCGCGCAAGGGCTACGGCGACGCGGGGATCTGGCGCCACAAGACCAGCACGGGCGAGCTGATGCACATGCATGTCAGCTTGAATCGCACGAGTTATCGGGGTCGCAGCGGGACGCTCGTCATGGCGCGCGAGGTGACCAAGGACGTCGAGGCCAGGGCGGCGCTCGAGACCCTGATGGACTCGCTCGAAGAACGGGTGAGGCAGCGGACGGCAGAGCTTGAAAGCGCCAACCGCGAGCTGGACGCCTTCGCTCGCAGCGCCGCGCACGACCTGCGCACGCCGCTCCACGGCATCCTGGGATTCACGCAGATCCTCCAGCACGAGCTGACGCAGGCGGCCCCCCGACAGCGTGAATCGCTCGAGCAGATCCACCGTTCCGCGCAGTCGATGCTCGAGCTGATCGATGGCCTCCTGGTCATGTCGCGCGTGGCTCAGAAGGAGCTTGTCATGGGCGAGGTCGACCTGTCGGAGCTGGCGGCGCGCAGCATCGAGGCGCTGTCCGGCACCGAGCCCGGGCGCAGCGTCAGCGCGCGCGTGCAGGCTGACCTGAAGACGACCGGCGATCCGACGCTCTTGTCCTCGCTGCTCAACAACCTGCTGTCGAACGCGTGGAAATACACGGGCAAGAAGGACAACGCGCGCGTCGAATTCGGCGCCCAGGTGCTGCCTGACCGGTCGCGCGTGTATTTCGTGCGGGACAACGGCGTCGGGTTCCCGATGGAACAGGCCGAACGCCTTTTCAGGCCGTTCCAGCGCCTGCACAGCGCGCGGGACTACCAGGGCCATGGCGTGGGCCTGGTCACCTGCCTGCGCGTCGTCCAGCGCCATGGCGGAACGATCTGGCCGGTCTCCGCGGTGGGCGTGGGCACGACGATCTGGTTCACGCTGTCCGACGTCGTCGCTGCCGCGCCCTAGTGTCGTGATTTGGAAATTCGTTGAATAGGTCGTGATCGAAGAAGAGCCGATGCCGAATTCCGTTCAAAACGTCCGCAGACTAGGCGCGCCCGCGACACGCGGCTGGATGCCTCGCGAGCGGGCGCAACGACGGATGCGGGCGTTTTGAACGGAATTCTTCAACGAATTTCCAAATCACGACACTAGGACTCGCGGCCGCCGTCCCGCGCCGGGACCTCACTTCCCGTGCACGATGATCGGCGTGATCAACAACTCGATCTTGCTCAGCTCGAGGACGAGATCGGGCCGCCGGAATTGTTCGTTGGCGGGCACGGCGACGAGCTGGAGCGTGATGGCCGACAGGTCGGTCATTTCGCCGCGCTGCATCAGCGTGCGCAGCGTCGGTGTCACGTTGACCAGGTGCCTGGTCGCATGCATCTGCTCGTGCTCGCCGCCGGGCGAGCCGAAGAAGGCCAGGCTGCCGGCGTAGTGCGGGTCGTCGGTGGGCGTGCCGGCGTTGGCGCCGGGCAGGTTGACGAACACCCGCACGAAGAAGTCCGTCGCCTCCGGAAAACGGGCATATTCGACGCTCAGGAAGGCGTTGGTGGTCGGGTCGAGCTGGGTCAGCAGGCCCGTCAGCGCCGCGGCCTTGGCCACCGGAGGCGGGGTGAACGGCTTGCCGATCGGCTGGGATGCGGCCTCGGCGACCAGGAAGCGTTGGCGCACGTCGAAGTGCACCGGCGCGCCGACCTCGAGCCGGTGGCGCAGCCGGGCGAAGTCCTCCGACGCCAGCTTCAGGTGGGTGGCCGGGTGCGAGCCGATGGCGCTGCTCTCGTATTGGTAGGACAGCAGGGGCATCAGCGTGGTCAGCCCGGCGGAAATGGTCACCGGGCTGCCGTCGCCGTGCACGAAGTAGTTCCAGGACGTGCCGATCCACGCCGGGTCGTCGGGGTTGTCGTTGCCCAGCTCGATGTTCCACTTGTTCCAGCAGTAGTCGATCATGCAGTGGTGCATCCAGAACACCGGGTCGATGGCCGACCCGCCCGTGCTCATGTCCTGGCCCACCTGCACGTGCACGCTGCCGTGCGGCCCCTCCAGCGTGCTGCTGAAGGTGTAGAAGTTGCCGTCGTCGAGGATGGGATCCAGCGACGCGGCATTGACCGGCGGGAAGCCCACGAGCGACGTGTTGTTGCGTGGATGGAAGAGCGGGCTCGCGGGGTCGAGGAAGGCGGGATGCAGTTGCCCGTCCTGGTTCCAGT
>FSXQ01004946.1_pt1 | contig 10467 bp, 9 predicted proteins | sample 1638011 | NCBI WGS metagenome assembly FSXQ01 (sample SAMEA3914789, study PRJEB12502) | metagenome | biome: forest; material: soil | place: Canada | collected 2011-07-03 | depth 0.3 m | reverse complement strand
TCGACGCCGATCTGCGGCGCGGCCAGGCCGGCGCCGTTGGCGTGCTTCATCGTCTCGAACATGTCGGCGATGAGTTCGCGCATCTCGGGCGTGTCGAAGTGCTCGACGGGCTTGGCGATGCGCAGCAGGCGCGGGTCGCCCATCTTGAGGATTTCGCGGACGGTCATGGGTTGCGGTGCCTCGAAGAAACGTTTCAGTGATTGTGCGATGCGGCGAGCGACCATGCGCTCAGTCGGTGCCTTCGGCAGATGCGGCGTCGTCGGCGTCGGCCTCGGGCGGCGCCGCGAGCAGCGCCCGCAGCCCGGCTTCGTCGAGGATCGCAATGCCCAGCTCTCGCGCCTTGTCGAGCTTGCTGCCGGCCTCCTCGCCCGCCACCAGCCAGTCGGTCTTCCTGGACACCGACCCGCTCGCCTTGCCGCCGGCGGCCTCGATGAGATCCTTGGCCTCGTCGCGGCTCAGCGTGGGCAGCGTGCCGGTGATGACCAGCGTCTTGCCCAGCAGCGGGCGGTACGCGTCGCTGGCCGTGCCCTCGATGGCGGGCCAGTGCAGGCCGGCGGCGATCAGCTGCTCGACGACCTCGCGGTGGTGCGGCTGGTTGAAGAACGCGTGCACGCTGGCCGACGCGATCGGGCCGACGTCGGGAATCTCCATCAGCTGCTCGACGCTCGCGTCCATCAGCTTGTCGATGTCGCCGAAGTGGCGCGCCAGCGCCTTGGACGTGCCCTCGCCCACGTGGCGGATGCCCAGCCCGAACAGGAAGCGCGGCAGCGTGGTCTTCTTGCTGCGCTCGATGGCGTCGAGCAGCTTCTGCGCGCTCTTGTCGCCCATGCGCTCCAGCTCGTTCAACTTGGCGAAGCCCAGCTTGTAGAGCTCGGGAAGCGTGCGCACGATGCCGGCGTCGACCAGCTGGTCGACCACCTTGTCGCCCAGGCCCTCGATCTCCACCGCGCGGCGGCTGGCGAAGTGCAGGAACGCCTGCTTGCACTGCGCCGGGCACGTGATGCCGCCGGTGCAGCGCCAGTCGGCCTCGTCCTCTTCCCTGGCGATGGGGCTGGCGCAGATGGGGCACTTGTCGTGCACCCACGACCGCATGTCGAACAGCGGCTTGGCGGCGACCTCGGGCGTCCGCTTCTCGAGCACCACGCCGACCACCTCCGGGATGACGTCGCCGGCGCGCCGCACGATGACGGTGTCGCCGACCCGCACGTCCTTGCGCTGCGCCTCGCTCTCGTTGTGCAGCGTGGCGTTGCTGACGGTGGTGCCGCCCACGAACACCGGCTGCAGCTTGGCCACGGGCGTGAGCTTGCCGGTGCGGCCGACCTGGATGTCGATATCGAGCAGCAGCGTCGTCTGCTCCTGCGCCGGGTACTTGTGCGCCACGGCCCAGCGCGGCTCGCGGCTGACGAAGCCCAGCGCGGCCTGGCGCTCGCGCGAGTCGACCTTGTAGACCACGCCGTCGATGTCGTACGGCAGCTGGTCGCGCTCCTCGCCGATCTTCTTGTGGAAGGCCACGAGACCCTCGGGGCCCGCGCTCACCACGCGGTGCTTCGCGACGGGAAAGCCCAGGGCATCGAGCGCGTCGAGCAGGCCGCTGTGCGTGGCGGGGATGTCCCAGCCCTGCACGTCGCCCAGACCGTAGGCGAAGAAGCTCAGCTTGCGGCGGCGCGACTGGTTGGCGTCGAGCTGGCGCACCGCGCCGGCCGCGGCGTTGCGCGGGTTGACCACGGTCTTCTCGTTCTTGGCGCCGCCGGCGATCAGCGCGCGCTGGCGTTCGTTGTAGGCCTCGAAGTCGTCGCGCCGCATGTAGACCTCGCCACGCACTTCCAGCACCGGGGCATCGACGCCACGCAGCCTGAGCGGGATCTGCTTGATGGTGCGGATGTTGGACGTGACGTCCTCGCCCTCCTCGCCGTTGCCGCGCGTGGCGGCCTGCACCAGCACGCCGTGCTCGTAGCGCAGGTTGAGGGCCAGGCCGTCGAACTTGAGCTCGGCGGCGTACTCGACCGGCGGGTCGGCCTCGGTGAGCTTGAGCTCGCGGCGCACGCGCACGTCGAAGGCCTTGGCGCCTTCCTCGGTGGTGTCGGTCTCGGTGCGGATGCTCAGCATGGGCACGGCGTGGACGACGGTGTCGAAGCCCTCGAGCACCTGGCCGATGACGCGCTGCGTGGGGGAGTCGGGACGCACGAGTTCCGGGTGCGCGGCCTCGAGCGCCTGCAGTTCCTGGAACAGCTTGTCGTAGTCGGCGTCGGGGATGCTGGGCTCGTCGAGCACGTAGTACTTGTGCGCGTGCTCGTGCAGGATCGCGTGCAGTTCGTCGGCGCGTTTCGTGGCGGAGGCGAGGGTCTGGGTCATGCGCAGGAGTTTAGGCGCGACTGGCGGATTTTTCGGGCCGCGGATTGGACGGAAATCGAGGGAATGGCGCGGCTCGCGAACCGGCGCGTGTCGGCAGGGATGGATCCTGCGACTTCGCGCAGGATGACAAGCGCCTCAGCCCCGCGGCCCGCGCTCGTCGATCACCACCGTATGCGCCAGCTTGTCCTCCACCGCCTGCCGGTTCGGATCCCACAGCACCTGCAGGAACCCCATGCCGCCGGTCGCCAGCCCCGCCGCGTAGCCGCCGTAGCGCCCGAACGAGGACATCAGCCCCAGCGGCTTGCCCGTCAGCTCCACCACCCGCAGGCCGAACAAGCGCTTGCCCACCGTCCGCCCGCGCCACCACGTGGGCAGCAGCGTGAAGTACGCGATCGCCCAGCCGAAGCTCAGTCCCAGGCGGTGCAGTCGGCGCAGCGCGGCGTCGCGCCAGGGCAGCGCAACGTGCTTGCGCGATTCGGCGAGCTGGGCTTCCAGCGAGCGGATGCGCGCAGCTTGACTTGCGAGCGTCACGTTCGAGGCGGCCGAGGCGGACGGCGCGACTGTCGCGGGTGCGGGCGCGGAGGCGGCCACGTCGTCGTCATCGTCGTCCCCGGACAAGGCCGCCGCGATGCTCGCCCGATCCGCGTGATGCTTGATCCACTCGGCCCCATGCGCGAACGCGACGATCGTCAGCCACACCAGGGCCACCCACATGAGCACGCTGCGCCACACGGGCCGCTTCGGAGTCGCCCGCCGCCGCAGCTGGACGGCCAGCGCCCCGATGCCCGCCACCGACCAGAACATGCCGGTCGACGACAGCACGCCGATCAACGCGGCATCGACGACGATGGCGGCCACGCGCCGTCCGTGCGGCGCGAGCGGCGCGCCCAGCAGCTCGGGCGTGACGTTGAGATGCTCGGCCGACACCCACGCCGGCGCCAGCGCACGTTTGGCGAGCGACAGGCCACCCATGGCGTCAGGCGCCCGACACGGCCAGTCGCAACGCGCCGCCGGCGTCGACCACCGCCCGCAGCGTCGAGTAGTCGCGCACCTGCAGATGCGGCGTCTCCACAGGATGCGCATGCGTGGTCGTGATCACCACGACGCCCGCGCCCGCCGACTCGGCCGCCGCGATGCCCGCCGGCGCGTCCTCGAACACGAGGCAGTCGCGTGCGTCCACGCCCAGGCGCGCGGCCGCGAGGCGGAAGCAGTCGGGCGCCGGCTTGCCGTGCTGGACGTCTTCGGCGGCGATCATCAGCGCGGGCTCGGGCAGGCCGGCCGCGGCGATGCGGCGGCGCGCCAGTTCGCGCGGCGCCGACGTGACGACGGCCCAGCGATCGGCCGGCAGCGCGGCGATGAACTCGCGCACGCCGGCGATGGGCTCGATGCCGTCGACGTCCAGCATCTCCTCGGCGGTGATGGCCGCGGCCTCGACCGCGGGGTCGACGCCCGGCAGGTTCAGCCGCCGCACCGTCTCGACGCTGCGCATGCCGTGGATGGTCGGCAGGAACGCGGCGACGTCGAGAGCGTGGCGTTCGGCCCAGCGCGCCCACACGCGTTCGGCGGCGGCGATGGAGCTGAGGATCGTGCCGTCCATGTCGAACAGGAAGGCGGCGTAGGAGCGGTCGGGAGGGGTCAAGGCGATGCGGGCGAGGAGGTCGACCCCGGATCGTCGCACACGCGCTCAGGGCTTGGCGGGCGGCAGGTCGAACAGCCAGGCCACCGCGAGCGGAAACTCGGCCCGCCACGCGCGCTCGTTGTGCTCGCCCTGCGGGTCGACGTGCACGGTGATGTCGCTGGCGCGGTGCGGCTGCGTGCGCAGCAGCGCGACCATGCGGTCGACGTCGGGCACCGATTCCTCGTCCTCCTTGCCGCCGATGTAGAAGTAGGTCTTCGTGCCGGACGGCCACGGGTGCGCGGCCGTCTGCGCGTAGACCTCGTTCGTGAACCAGTACGACGGCGAGAAGATGGCCGCCTTGCCGAACACCTGCGGGTAGCGGACGAGCGCGTACTGCGAGATGAGGCCCCCCATCGAGCTGCCGAGGATGGCGGTGTCGTCGCGGCCGGGCCGCGTACGGTAATGCGCGTCGATCCACGGCTTGACGACGTCGACGACGAAGGCCATGTACTGCTCGCCCTGCGGCGGCCCGTACTTCGGGTTGCCCCACGGCGACAGCTCGTGGATGCGCTCGGCGCCGCCGTTGTCGACGCCCACCACGATGGCCTCGAAGCCGCGCGTGCGGGCGAACTCGTCCAGTGTCTCGTCGACGCCCCACTCGCCCGCGAACGAGGTGGCGTCGTCGAAGAGGTTCTGCGCGTCGTGCATGTACAGCACGGGGTATCGCTTGCCGGGGTTGGATTCGTACGACGGCGGCAGGTACAGCCGCAGCGTGCGCTCGCGGCCCAGGCCGGGCATGGCCAGGCGCTGCGCCAGCACGTGCACGCCCGGGCCGGCCGTGGCGGCGCGCGGCGCGGCGGGCAGCGTGTCGGTGGACGACTTGCAGGCCGACAACGCGACGGCCGCGATCATCAACAGGGCAGGCAGGAGACGCATCGGCGTAGCCTACCGCCGAAGCCGCGCGAGGGGCTCTGCGGAAACACCTATGCTGGCGGGTGTATCCGCGAAATCCACCATGAATCCTCCCACCCTGAGACGGCGCGGCCTGCTGGGCCTGATCGCGTCGCTGCCCATCTTCGGCCGCAGCGCCGAGGCCGGCCCGCCGTCGTTCGAGCTGCTGCCCGCGCTGCAGGCCGGCCAACGCTGGACGTTCGCGTTCGAGCGCCAGGTCGCGCGCAACGGCGCCGTGCTGCACCGGTACCGCTCGACGCTGCGCCTGCGCGTGCTCGACGCGTCCGCCGACGGCGCAACGCTTGAATGGCTCGAAGGCGATCACGTCATCGTCGACGCGCATCCGCAGCGTCGCCCGCTGCTCGAGCTGGGGCTGGCGGCAATGCGCGACGTGCCGTTGGTCGTCGAGCTCGACCCGGTCGGCCGCGTGCAGTCGCTGCGCAACGCGAACACCGTGCGCCTGGCCATCCTCGGCGGGTTCGACGCCACGGCCGCCCACATCGGCACGCAGCCCGAGGCCGCGCCCGTGATCGCGGCCATGCTGCCCGCGATGAAGGCCGCGCTCGCCACCGACGCGATGGTCACGGCCTCCGCGTTGAAGGAGCCGATGCTGCTGCTCAGCGCGATGGGCCGCCGCTTCGGCGCCGACGAGCCCGTCGAGTTCCGCACCACGCTCGTCAACCCGCTGGGCGGCGAGGCGCTCGACGCGATCGCGCGCTTCCGGATCCACGACGTCGACCCGCGCGCGGCGCAGGCGACGCTCGGCTGGCTGATGGTCAGCGACCCGGTCGCCACCGACGCCGCGTCGCGCGCCAACCTGCGCCGCGGCGCGGCCATCGCCGGCGTGGCCGACAAGCCCGCCACGACCGCGGCGATCGCCGCCCTGCCCGCCATCACGCTGGAGGAACGCGGCGACTACGTGGTCGACACCGCGTCCGCGTGGCCCGTGCGCGTGACGCACGCGCGCACGCTGCGCGCTGGGCCGATCGCGCAGGTGGAGGAGACGTCGTTCAGGCTCGCGTGACGCTCACGAGCCAGCCCGCCACCGGCCGCGCGCTCTCGTAGCGCGGCGACGCCTCCACGAACGCGCGTTCCGCGAAACCGGCCGCGGCCAGGCGCGCCTGCAGGTCGGCGCGCCGGTGCGCGTAGCGTCCGCTGGCCATGAGCGTGAACGGCGCGTCGTCGCTGTCGGCCAGCGCCTCCACCGTGAAGACGAAGCTGCCGCCGACGCGCAACGCGGCATGCGCCGCCGCGAACATCGGCGCGAGCTCGCCGAAGTAGATGAGCGTGTCGGCGGACACCAGCACGTCGAAGGCCGCGGGCCGCTCGACGAGGAACTGCACCAGCTCCGCCTTCACGAGCGCGTCGTAGGCCCCGCGCGCCGCGGCGCGCTCCAGCATCTGCGTCGACAGGTCGCAGCCCACGAGCGCCCGCGCCCACGGCTTGACGAGCGGCCCGCACAGGCCGGTGCCGCAGCCGAGATCGGCGATGTCGAACTGCGCCGCGGGCGCGGGCAGCGCCGTCCGCAGCGCGTCGACCACGAGCTCCGGCGCGCGGTACTGCAGCGACGCGAGATGGGCGTCGAAGCTCGTCGCGAACTGGTCGAACACCTGCTCGACGTAGGCGTCGCTCGCGCGGTCGGGCGTCTCGCCCGTCGCGGCCGCGAGGTGGTGCTGCACGTAGGGGTTGGCGGGCTCCCGGGCCAGCCAGTCGCGATAGAACGCCACCGCGCGCTCGTGCTCGCCGGCGGCCGACAGCGCGCGGCCGTAGGTCTCGCGACGCCCGTTGCCCTCGGGCAGCAGCAGCTCGGCCTGCACGGCCGCTTCGAACGCCTCCTCCGACTTGCCCTGCCCCAGCAGCGCCAGCGACAGGTAGTGCCACGCCTCGCCGAAGCGCGGCGACACCGCCAGCGCGCGCCGGCACGAGGCCTCGCTGCGCGCCCATTCCCGGCTGCGCCGCTGCAGGCGCGCGAGGTTGGTCAGCGCCTCGGCGTTCTCCACCAGCGCGAGGCTGCGCCGGAACGCCTTCTCGGCGTCGGTCCGCTTGCCGAGCGCGGCCAGCACGTTGCCCAGGTTGTTCCAGACGGCGGGCTCGCGCGGGGCGCGCGTCGAGGCCTCCTTCAGGTAGGCGTGCGCGCGGTCGTGCGCGCCGCGCTGGAACTGCAGCATGCCCATGAAGTTGAGCGCGTCGGGTCGATGCGGCTGCCGCTTCAGGATGGCGTCGTAGAGACGCTCGGCCGTGTCCAGCTCGCCGCGGCGGTGGTGCGAGATCGCGACCTGCAGGGCGTCGTCGGGCGTCGTCGTCACGGGGCGTTCTCCTGGGTCAGCCGCTGGCCTGCGCAAGGATGCCACGGCAGGGTTAGTATCGGCCGCCTCCTCTTCGCGAGCTCGCCAATGCTGCACGATCCTGCCCGCCACGAAGCGCTCCAGTCCATCCCCTGGGATGAGGTCCGCGTCCGCGCGACCATCGCCCGCATCGTGCGCGAGACCGTCGCCGCGTTCTCGCCCGCGACGCTGTGGCCGCCGCATCCCCGCGACCTCGACCCGACCGACGACGCCAGCACCCCGTTCGCGAACCTGTACTTCGGCGCCGCCGGCGTCGCCTGGGCGCTGGACTACCTGCGCGAGTCGGGCGTCGCCGCGCCGCCGTCGTTCGGCGCGCACCTGGACGACATGCGCGACCGCAACCGCGCGTGGCTCGCGAACGAAGACGGCGACACCGCCGGCAGCTACCTGATGGGCGACCTGCCCTTCGAGATGATGGCCTTCGGCCACGCGCCCGACGCGGCGCGCGCCGACCGCATCGCCGCGCTGATCGACGGCAACATCGACCATCCGGCGCGCGAGCTGATGTGGGGCTCGCCCGGCTCGCTGCTGGCCGCCGCCTTCATGCATGAACGCACGGGCGACGAGCGCTGGGCGGTCTCGTTTCGCCGCATCGCGCAGCGGCTGCGCGAGCAACTGTCGTGGTCGGAGCGGCAGTCGTGCCACTACTGGGAGCAGGACCTGTACGGCCGCAAGGTGCGCTACATCGACGCCGTGCACGGCTTCGTCGCCACCGCCCGCGCGCTGCTGCGGGGGCGGCACCTGCTGACGGCGGCCGAGGCCGAGGACTGGCAACGCCTCATCGAGACGACCGTGGCCAACACCGCGATCCGCGAGGACGGCCGCGCCACCTGGCCGGTGCAGGCCGACGAGGCGCTGGACACGCCGCAGAAGTGGCTCATGCAGTTCTGCCACGGCGCGCCGGGCTTCGTGATCGCGCTGGCCGACCTGCCGGGCACGGCGCTCGACGCACTGCTGGTCGAGGCCGGCGAGGCGACGTGGGCAGCCGGGCCGTTGGCCAAGGGCTCGAACCTGTGCCACGGGACGGCGGGCAATGCGTACGCGTTCCTCGTGCTGCTCGCGCGCACGCGTGACGCGCGCTGGCGCGAGCGGACGCGGGCGTTCGCGATGCACGCGATCGGGCAGTTCGAGGCGGAGAGCGCGTCGACCGGGCGACTGCGGCATTCGCTGTGGACCGGCGACATCGGGCTGGCGATCTTCCTGTGGGATTGCCTGCGCGAGGTGGCGCGGTTTCCGACGTTCGATGTGTTCTTTGCGGGTGGCGAGGCTCGCTGACGTTCGGGGTCAAGGCCTTCGCCTCGAATCGCGAATGGCCTCATCGCCATCTGCCGGCAAGGCGCGCGCGATTCGCGGAGAGTCCTGACCCCTTGGCGATCCGGAGCTCGAGGGGTCAGGACTCTCCTCGGCATCGCGCCACGATTTCACCGCGAGCAGCATCATCGATCGCGATGTCGAGGCGAAGGCCTGCCCCCGATCGCAAGCCGCAACCTCAGTCGCGCTCCACCCGATATCGCTCGAACATCGCTCCCGCAAACGGCGCCTGCACCGTCTGCGTCAACACGAACCCCGCGGCCAGGAACAGCGGCCGGCTGAACGGCGTCACCCACGCCGCGAAGCGCGTCGCGCCCGCGCCGCGCGCGCGGGCCAGCGTGCGCGCGAGCATCTCGCGGCCGATACCGCACCGGGTATGGTCGGCGGCCACGTACAACGAGTGGATCTCATGCACGCCGTCATGCACCCCCACGCCGCAGAAGCCCAGCACCTCGCCGCCGACCGAAGCACAAGCCACCCAAGTGTCGTTGTCGACGACATACCGCCGGAAGCCCTCGTCGTCCGCCGCGAACGACGCCCAAGCCAGCGACTGTTCATGCGAGTAGACAAGCGGCCCCAGCCGCCGCGCCGCCTCGCCGTAGAGGGCGGCCAACACCGGCACCTCGTCCGTTCGAGCGGGTCGCCAATCGAACGCCGGGCACGCCATGTCGCCCGCCAGGCTCAGCTGAACAGCCGCCGCGCCCCCGGCGAGCCAGCGGCCAGGTCGTGCGCCATCAGCGCCTCGTACAGGCGCGTCAGCTCGGCGTGGATGGCCGAGAACGCGTGCAGCGTGATCGTCTGCCCCTGGTCGTCGACGATCGCGGCATCGAGGTCGTCGGCCAGCTTGCGCGCCGCGCCGTGCCAGGCCGCGAAGGGCTCGGCGAGTTCCTCGGTCTGCGCGACGTCCAGCCCCAGCGTGAGCTCGCGCACCGCGGCCTGGCCGGGGTCGTCGGCCAGCGCGGCCTGCGCGTCGAAACCCAGCACCAGCACGGGCGGCGCGCCCTCCTCGATGGCGGGCAGCACCAGACGGCCCGGCACCGCGCCCGGCACGAAGCCGTGGCGCTGCGCGGCCTGCTGCAGGTAGCCCACCGACCACGCCACCGAGTTGGCGCGCAGCAGCGCCACCAGTTGCGCGTCGTGCTGGCTGGCGAACGCGTCGAGCTCGCGGGCGCGGGCGACGGTCTCCAGCATGTCGGGCAGGTCGGTGGACGCGCCGATGGCCTGGGCAAACGTCTCGAGCTTCTGCACGAACTCGGAGAACTCGATCTCGTTCAACGCGCCGTTGCGGTTGGCCATCTGCACGCCAGCCTGGAACTCGCCGTAGCGCGCGTTGGCGGCGATGGTCTCCCACTCGCCGGTCTCGCTGTTGAGGCCTTCGATGAAGAACGGCTTGGTGCCCACGCGGTTCGCGCCGGGCAGGTGCGGCAGCACGCGCTCGCCGGCGACAGGCGCGTCGACGCCCAGCGTGGCGATGGCGTCGATCAGCGCGTCGAGGCGCAGCGAGCGGCGCGCGGGCGCCAGGCGGCCGTCGGTGCGGCCGGGCGCGCCGGTGGACAGGTCGGCCTCGGCACTCGCGGCCGGCGCGTCGCCGAGGGACGGCTCGCGCCGCTCGCCCGGCTCGTCGCCCACCACCACGTTGAGGCTGGGCGAACGCGCGGCGATGCGGCGCGCCTTCCAGTAACCCTGCGCGCCGATGCCCACGAGCACCAGCACGGCCAGCGCAGTGAGCGCGAGGGTCAGGTTCATGCTTCGGCCATGGAAAGCGCGGCCTCCATGTCGACCGCCACGATCCGCGACACGCCCTGCTCCTGCATGGTGACGCCGATCAGCTGCTCGGCCATCTCCATCGCGATCTTGTTGTGCGAGATGAACAGGAACTGCGTGCCCTTG
>FSXQ01004624.1_pt1 | contig 10474 bp, 10 predicted proteins | sample 1638011 | NCBI WGS metagenome assembly FSXQ01 (sample SAMEA3914789, study PRJEB12502) | metagenome | biome: forest; material: soil | place: Canada | collected 2011-07-03 | depth 0.3 m | reverse complement strand
GAAGGCTTCGCGATGTTCGCGCTCAACCAGGGCGAGGTCTGCACCTGCCCGTCGCGCGTGCTGATCCAGGAATCGATCTACGACCAGTTCATCGAGCGCGCCATCAAGCGCGTGGCGGCCATCAAGCAGGGCAACCCGCTGGACATGTCCACGATGATCGGCGCGCAGGCGTCCAGCGAGCAGCTCGAGAAGATCATGAGCTACCTGGACCTCGGCAAGCAGGAAGGTGCGCAGTGCCTGATCGGCGGCGACCGCGCCCGACTGAAGGACGACCTCGAAGGCGGCTTCTACATCCAGCCGACCGTCTTCAAGGGCCACAACAAGATGCGCATCTTCCAGGAAGAGATCTTCGGGCCGGTGGTGTCGGTGACGACGTTCAAGGACGAGGAAGAAGCCCTGTCCATCGCCAACGACACGCTGTACGGCCTGGGCGCCGGCGTGTGGTCGCGCGACATGAACACCGCCTTCCGCATGGGCCGCGGCATCCAGGCCGGCCGCGTGTGGACGAACTGCTACCACGCCTATCCGGCGCACGCGGCGTTCGGCGGCTACAAGCAATCGGGCATCGGACGTGAGAACCACAAGATGATGCTCGACCACTATCAGCAGACCAAGAACCTGCTGGTGAGCTACAGCGACCAGGCGCTGGGCTTCTTCTGATCGAGACGTCGCCTGATGCCGGGGCGTCGCGCGCGCGAGCGGGCGACGCCTCTTTTCGCTTTGCAACGAGAGGGCTCCATGACCGGGACCACCACGGAATTGCCCGCGCAGGTCGTCGCCACCGACGCCGCGCTCGTACTCATCGAGTCGCTGCGCAAGCGCCACGGCGCGCTGATGTTCCACCAATCCGGCGGCTGCTGCGACGGCAGCGCGCCCATGTGCTTCGCGCAGGGCGACTTCCTGCTGGGCGACAACGACGTCCACCTGGGCGACATCGGCGGCGCGCCGTTCTACATCAGCGAGTCGCAGTACGAGTACTGGTGCCATACGCAGCTGATCATCGACGTGGTGCCGGGACGCGGCGGCATGTTCTCGCTGGAAGGCCCCACGGGCCAGCGCTTCCTCACGCGCTCGCGGTTCTACGAGGACGCCGAGTGGGACGCGCTCGTCGCCAGCGGCAAGGCGAAGAACTGACGCCACGCTGCAGAATGGGTGCATGAACCCGTCGACATCGCTCCCGCTGCACCAGGCCGCCTCCGCCACCAATGCGGACGTCGAACTGCCCCCGCCGGGCGAGCTGGTCGTCGTCACGCGCGTGTTCAACGTGCTGGAGGCCGAGGCACTGCGCGGCTGCCTCGAGGCGCAGGGCATCCCCGCGACGCTCGGCGACGTGCAGACCATCCAGACCGACACCCTGCTCGCCACCGCGTTGGGCGGCATCCGCGTGATGGTGCCGGAGCCGTTCGCGCGCGACGCGCGCGTGACGCTCGCCGCGTTCGAGCGCGGCGAGTTCGCGATCGACGAGCTGCCGCCCGAGGACGAAGGCGCGCCGGAGGCCGAGCCCGAATCGCAGGTCGGCATGCCGCGCATGACGACGCTGGCGGTCGCGCTGATCCTGCTGCTCGGGTTGCTCGTCGGCCTGAGCCCCTGGCGCCTCATCCATTGAGCGAAGCGCATACTGGGTTTCCTTCCCCAGTCTCCGAAGCGCTCCGCGCGGGCTTCGCCCCACGGCCATGCCCGGTTACGACGTCAAGCAGGAGCGTGTCGCCATCACCGGCGTCGACGGCCTGATCATCCGCTCGCTGCTCGACAAGCAGCAGTTCTCCGACCCGCAGGGCGACGCCGAGCGGCTGGGCATCTCGTCGTCGCTGTGGCCGCTGTTCGGGCTGCTGTGGCCGTCGGGCAGCCATCTCGCGGCGCGGCTGGGGGCGCGCACGGTCGTCAAGGCCGAGCGCATCCTGGAGATCGGCTGCGGGCTGGGGCTCGCGAGCCTGGTCGGGCACCGCGCCGGCGCGGACATGACGGCCAGCGACTGCCATCCGCTCGCGGGCCGGTTCCTCGCGCACAACCTGCAGCTCAACGACCTGGGCCCGATGAAGTACCGGCACGGGCAATGGTCGGGCGTGCTGCTGCCGCGCGACGCCATCGACGAGCGCGCGCCGCTGGTCGTGCACGGCGAGTTCGACCTGATCATCGGCAGCGACGTGCTGTACGAGCGCGACGAGCGCGGCACCCTCGCCGACTTCATCGCGCAACTGGCGGCACCGGTGTCGGAGGTGTGGATCGTCGACCCCAGCCGCGGCAACCGCAGCGCGTTCCACAAGAACATGGCGCGCCACGGCTTCCGCATGGAGGAGCGCCGGCTCGACCATGAAGAACGGGATGGCGCCGACGCCTACAAGGGGCGGATGCTCACGTATCGGCGGACGTAGGCGCGTGCCTTGCCGCGTCGAGGGGAGCCGCTGCGCGCGGCGAAGGAGACCACATGAACCCGCTCGTCAATCGCAACACCGCCGCGGCCGACATCGGCCGCCCGCCGCCGGCCGACGCGCCGATGCAGGCGCTGCCGTGGGCCGAGGACTCGGCGCGCTCGATCGGCGCCGAGGATGCCAACACGCGCTACCAGGGTGAGCTGTTCTTGCCGGGGTGGCTGAAGATCGAACTGCAGCCGACGGCCGAGCAGGGGCCGGGCGGCTGAGCAAAGGTCGTTGGCGCGCGTGGGTGCTGCGACTGCGCGCAGCATGACGGCGTTTCAGACCACCATCACGTCGACGCCGCGATCGCGGATCGCGTCGACCACCGACGGATGCGCATGCACGTCGGTGATCAGCATGTCGAGGCAGTCGAGCGCGCCGATCACCGACAGGTTGCGGCGCTGCAGCTTCGATGAATCCGCCACCGCGATCACCTCGCGTGCCACGCGGATCATCTGCGCGTTGAGCTGCGCCTCCATCAGGTGCGGCGTCATCAGGCCGCGCTCGGGGTCGAGGCTGTCGACGCCCAGGAACAGCCGGTCGGCCGACAGCGTCGACAACGCGGCTTCCGACTGCGGCCCCGACAGCGTGAACGAGTTCGCGCGCAGCACGCCGCCCAGCATCACGAGTTGCACGTGCGGCGCGTGCGCCAGCGCCATCGCCACGTTCAGCGCGTTGGTGATGACGTTGACGCTTGTGAGCGGCTTCAGCGCCAGCTGCTTGGCCAGCTCGTGCGTGGTGGAGCCCGAGTCGAGCAGGATGGTGTCGCCGTCGCGGATCAACGCCACGGCCGCCTGCGCGATGCGCACCTTCTCGCTGTGATGATGGCCCGCGCGGATCGCCAGCGGCACCTCGTCGCCCTCGCGATGCGACACCGCACCGCCGTGCGTGCGCAGGATCGCGCCGCTGGCGGCGAGCGCGCGCAGGTCGGAGCGGATCGTCACGGCGGAGGTGTTGAAGCGCAGCGCCAGCTCGTCGCTGCTGACGCGGCCCGCCACGTCGACGAGCGCGCGGATCTGGCGCCGGCGCTCCTCCATCGCCATGGCGTCGACAACGAGCGTCATGTCAGCCGAGGCCGGTTCGCGCCAGCGCCGCGACGGCGTCGGGCGCCAACTCGCGCCCCGCCGTGCGAGCCGCCAGCGTCACCGCGCCGAGCGCGGGCGACATCAGCGGCGGGCGCAGCTCGACGTGGCTGCTGCCGTCGGCCAGCAGGCGGCGCAGCTCCGGCAGCACGAGGCCGTCGTCGCGCAGCACGCTGCCCGAGGTCGATGCGACGACGGTGGCGCCGGCCGGCACGCCCAGGATGCGGCGCGTGCCGCGCACGAGCAGCACCAGTTCGCGCGCGGCGCGGTTGAGGATCTCGCGCGCGTCGATGTCACCGGCCACGGCGGCCTCGTGCACCGACGTCGCGTACGCCGCGAAGCCACTGCGCGCGGCGTCGCTGACGACCTGGCCCGACAGGTCGAGGTCGGCGGCGAGGTTCGCGCGGCGGCGCACGATGTCGTAGAGGATGCCGCGTTCGGCGCGGCCGTCGCTCATGCGCGAGAACAGCGCCAGGCCTTCGCGGGCGATCCAGTAGGCCGAGCCCTCGTCGCCGAAGACTTCGCCCCAGCCGCCGCAGCGCACGGAGCGGCCCTTCCACGTGCCCCAGGTCATCGACCCGGTGCCGGCCACCAGCGAGATGCCGTCCTGGCCACCCAGCGCGCCCGCGTGGCTGCACTCGAGGTCGTTGCCGCGGCCGACGGCGATGCCCGGAAACGCCTCGGCCGGCAGCGATTGCAGCCGCTCCTGCACGCGGCTGTCCTCGCCGAACGCGGGCAGGCCCACCCACGCGCCCGCGAGCGCGTCAGGCGCGATCCCGCCCGCGTGCGCGACCGCGGCGGCGCCGCGACGCAACGCGGCGAGCACGCCGTCCAGGCCCACCTCGGGGTGGTACAGCGAGCCCTCCTGGTGCGTGGCCAGCACGCGGCCCTCGTTGTCGGCCAGCACGAACGCGGTCTTGGTGCCGCCCCCATCGACGCCCAGGTACATGTCAGCTCCCGTCCGCGAGGCTGTGGATCACCACGCCCTGCACCACGCGGTTGACGGTGCCGCTGCGCGACGGCCGGTCGGGCGTGAGGTGCAGCGAGGCCGAGCGGCGCAGCGCGAGCAGCTGCGCCACGGCGACGAACGGCGCGATGGTGGCGAACTCGTCGGCGTCCTCCAGCCCGGCGATGACCAGGTCGACGCCGGCCGCCGCATCGGCCGCCTTGCCGCCGATGGCGAACACGCGCCGCGCGCAGCCGTCGGCGCGCAGCTCGCGCAGCAGGTCGAGGTCGTAGGCGCGCACGAGCGGGTCGTTGGAGATGAACATGACCACGAGTGTGGCGTCGTTGACGATGGTCTTGGGGCCGTGGCGGAAGCCCAGCGGCGTCTCGTGCGCGGCCACTACCTGGCCGTCGGTGAGCTCCAGCATCTTCAGCGCGGATTCGCGGGCGAGGCCCCGCAGGCCGTTGCCGCCGAGGTAGACGATGCGCTCGAAGCCGGCGTCCACCAGCTCGCGCGCGACGTCGGCGCCGCGCACGATGGCGTCCGCGCCCGCGGCCGACGGCGCGACGTCGAGCACGCCGAACAGGCGCGCGGCCACCAGCAGCATCGTGGTGAAGCTCGACGTCATCGCGAACGCGTGGTCGTGCGTGCGGGCGGGCAGCACCAGCAGCTTCGCGTTGGCGCGCGCGGCTGCCGCGGCGGCGAGCGCGCCCTCGCCGTTGCACGTGATGACCAGGTGGCGGCATTGCGGCAGCACCTCGTCGGCCAGGTCGACGGCGGCCACGCTCTCGGGGCTGTTGCCCGAGCGCGCGAACGACACCAGCAGCGTGGGCACGTCGGCAGGGAACACGAAGCGCGGCGCGGCCACGAGGTCGGTCGTGGGCACTGCCTCGACGGTGCGGCCCCAGCGGCGCGAGACCACCGGCACGAGGCTGTCGCCGATGTAGGCCGAGGTGCCGGCGCCGGTGAACACGACGCGGGTGCGCGGGTCGGCCAGCGCGTCGGCGATCCACGCCGCGACGTCGCCGCCGGCCGCCTGCGCCAGCGCCTCCTCCCACACCGCGGGCTGGTGCGCGATCTCGCGCGCCGTCCACTCGCCGCCGTCGACGAGGAACGCGGACGGATCGATCTCAAGACTCTTCATGCCAGTTCCTTGGAAACTTCGAGGGCCGCGCCGCCTCGGGGCGCGGCCGATGGATTGCAGGCTTGCGCGTAGTCGCGCAGCACGTGGGCCACGCCTTCGCGCAGCAGCGAGCGGGCGTCGTTGGCGACGTCGCCCGACCGCACGCCGTCGTACAGGCGCGGCAGGTACTGGCTCAGCAGCGTCAGCGGCAGCGGCTGGGCGCGCGAATCGAGGTGCGCCAGCAGCCGCTCGCACGCCTGCGCCACGCGCGGCGTGGCCCAGTAGTAGCGGATGCGGTCGCTGAGGCTGAACTGCAGGTCGAGCGACAGGCGCGCGGGCTCGGCGTAGTACTTCTGCCAGTAGCCGGGGTGCTCGCGCATCTCGGCCAGCACCTGCCGCTTGAAGCCGCTGCCGCCGGCCTCGCCGAGCCACTCGCGCTCGATCTCGGCCAGGCCCCACAGCGTCTCGCGCAATGCGAAGGTGGCGCCGGGGCCCACCTTCAGGATCGCGAAGTGGTCGCGCACGAGCTGCGCCAGCGCGCGCGGCGTCTGGTAGTCGGTGGAGTGCGCCTCGTAGACGATGCCGGGCACCGTCTCGATGAACGCGGACAGCGCGGTCGCCTTCGCGGGCACGTAGTCGACGACCTTGTGGTGGTCGAACTCCACGCCCGGCTGCACCACGAGGCCGATCACGCGGCGCCACGCGGCGTGCAGGCCGAGGCGTCGGAAGGCTTCCTCGTGCACGGCCAACGTGTCTGCAGCGTCGGCGGGACGCGTCAGTTCGAGCTCGCCGAGATCCTCGTGCGCGCCGCCGGGCACGGGCACCTCGGTGCCGACCACGTACACCGGCGGCTCGCCGCCCGCCTCGCCCCACGCGTGCTCGCACGCGAGCGCGAGACGCGCGGCGCGCGCGGCCACCAGCGAGGGCGGCAGCGGCACGCCGTCGTCGGCGCAGGCCATCGAGCAGTCCAGGTGGATCTTGCGGAAGCCGGCGCGCACGTAGTCGGCCACGAGCGTCTCCGACTTGCCCATCGCCACTTCCGACGGCTCGCCCTGCCACGCGTTGGGGCCGAGGTGGTCGCCGCCGAGAAGCAGTCGCGACGCAGGCAGGCCGCAGCTGGCCGCGATGCCCGAGACGAAGCGGTGGAAGTCGGCCGGCAGCATGCCGGTGTAGCCGCCGAACTGGTTGACCTGGTTGGACGTGGCTTCGACGAGGACGGTCGTGCCTTGGCGCGCGCCTTCGAGCAGCGCGGCCTCGAGGACGACGGGATGCGCCGAGCACACGGCCGTGATCCCGACGGGATCGCCGGCCTTGTGGCGGCTCACGAAATCGAGAAGGGCTTGCATCAGGATTCCGACGGGGTCTCGGGCTGCAGCGCGAGCAGGATGGCGGCGAACGTGGCCAGCGCGACGCCGGCCAGCTTCACGGGGCCGGGCAGGCCGCCCGACAGGCACATCGCGATCACCGCGGTGAGCAGCGGCGCGCCGGCATTGATCAGCGGCGAGACGACGATGGCCTTGCCGTAGCGGAACGCGTAGACCAGCGTCAGCGCGCCGATCGCGTTGAGCACCTGGATGATCGCGGCCAGGCCCGGGCCGCTCCAGCCCCAGTGGATCGGTTGACCGAAGTCGGTGAGCAGCAGCGCGAACGGGATCGACACGACGGCCGACAGCGCCATCCAGCCGAAGATGCTCTCGGCGTTCATGCTGCCGTTGGCCAGCTTGATGACGTAGGCCTGGATGCCCCAGGCCGCGAGCACCGCCAGCGCCAGCCAGAACCACAGGCCGTACGTGGACGCGCCGCCGCTGCCGTAGTCGAACAGCGGCAGGCTGCACAGTGCCAGCACCACGCCGAGGATGCCCAGCTTGCCGGTGCGCTCGCCCAGCAGCGAGTACGACAGGAAGATGGTGAGCGCGGGCGACAGCGCGATGATCGGGAAGATCAGGTACGTGGGCCCGATGCGCACGTCGTAGAACAGGACCAGCTGGCCGCCGGCGCCGAGCATGCCGGCCGCCAGGCCCAGCATCACGCTGCGGCGGTCCGTCTGCAGGCGCACGCCGGCGCGGCGCAGCGCGATCCACGCGGGCGGGATCATCGTGAGGCACCACACGACGTAGTTGAGCGTCTCGGGGAAGCCGTGCTCCGCCGGCAGGCCGGCGAACACGCCCCACACGCCCCAGGTCACGGTGGTGATGAGCGCGTACATGAGCCAGCGCGATTTCGCGCCGGCGGCGCCCGCGGGCAAGGTCATGGTGAGGTCGTTGTTCATGCTTTGCGCGCCAGGATGAGGAGGTTGTTCTTGAAGCTCACGTCGAGCGTCGGCCGTTGCGCGTTGACGGTACCCAGCGCGCGGCCTTCCACGTAGTCCTCGACGATCCAGTCGCCGGCGGACAGGCCGCGCAGCGTCACCGGGCCGTTCCACGAGTCGGCGAAGAAGGCGTAGTGCAGGACGCCGTGCTTCTCGACGACGTGGGTCTCGGGCTTGTCGAAGGCGATGTCGTAGAGCTCGCCGCGGTAGGTGCCCTGCGCGAGCCGGCGCGCGTTGTAGGCGCCGATCCACTTCTTCCAGTGCGCCTCGTGCTCGGGCGTCAGCAGGAACGAGTCCTTGGGCTTGGGGTCGACGGGCCACGTGAACTTGGTCGACACCACGCCGCCGACGCCCACCGCGGACGCGAAGTCCTGCCCGCCGGTGCTCAGCTCGACGTGGTCGCCGGCGTACGCGGCCGACGCGCCCATCAGCGCCTTCAGCGTCTTGCCTTTGTGGCGCACCTGCCAGCTGGACGTCGGGTCGGACGCCGGCGCCGAATCGATCCACGGCATGTTGTGATACGCATACCCCGTACCGCATGGGCACACCTCGACCACGGCCTCGGGGTTGACCGCCTTCACCGCGTCGTAGAGCGCCTTGTAGAAGTCGCCCAGGTGCTGCGCGGAGTCCTCGGGATGCGCGTGGTGGTGCGCCGGGTTGTGGCACGGCGCCACGCCGTTGAGGTGCTGGCCGTCCACCTTGAAGCCGTCGAAGCCCCAGTCGCCGATGATCTTCTTCGCGATGACGGCCATGCGCTCTTGCGTCTTGGCGCACGCGGGGCACAGGTAGAACGAGTTCCACCAGCTCACCATCTGCGGCACGCCGTCCTGGTCGAGCAGCAGCTCGTCGGTGTCGTCGTGCAGCTCGTCGCTGCCCGGCGCGGCCTGCAGCGGCGCGATCCAGATGCGTGCGAGCAGGCCGCGCGAATGGATCTCGTCGGTGAACGCGCGCATGTCGGCGTCCCCGTTCGGGTACTTGGCCGGATCGGGGCGCCAGTCGCCGGTGCGCACCTGCCAGCCATCGTCCAGCACCACCCACTTCAGGCCCAGCTCCTGCATCTTCGGGATCGTGGCGCGCACCAGCGGGAACGAGAACTCGCGCTCGTAGCCCCACGCGCACCACACGGGCTCGTACGCGGACGCGGGCGGCACGGGCGCGTGGAGGCCCTGCAGCGTCATCAGCTGGCGATAGCGATCGAGCGGCGCGTAGTAGTCGCCGGTGTGCACGGTGACGAACGACAGCGGCAGTCGCACCGTCTCGCCGGGCGCGAGCGTGCGCGGGGTGTCGTCGACCAGGCCGATGTCGACCTCGTCGCCTGCGGCGCGCACCGGCAGCGAGACGAGCTGCGGCAGCTCGTCGAGATGGCCGACGGCCAGGCCGACGTCGCGACGCCAGACGTCGCTGACGGGCGTGCCGCCGCCGTAGTCGGTGGCGTCCATGCCCATGAAGTTGCGCTGGTCGAAGCCGCGCGCGACGGGCTGGACCCAGTCGCGGCGGTCCCGATGCGTCGAGCCGGAATATGTCCACCAGCCGCCGCCGTGGCGCGGCGAGGCGAGCAGGCGATGCGAGACCGCAGACAGGCCTTCCACATCGAGCGGCGCCTTGCCTGCGTTCGTGTACGACACGTCCAGCAGCGCCGTGCCGGGGAACGCGTCGAGCAGCGTGACGGTGACCGTCTTGACGATGCCGTCGCTCGAACGCCCGGTCAGCACCAGCGACTGCCCCGCGCCGAACGGCGTGGCGCCGGCATGCGGTTCGGCCGACGCCAGCACGAAGCGTTCGATGCGCCGGCCCTTCAACGCGAGGCCGCTCGCGTCGAAGCGCGTGAGCGCCTGCGTGCGCGGGCCGCTCTTGCCGACGACGCGGCAACGCATCGTGTCGTCGAAGTGCAGGCCGATGCGCTCGTCCTCCACGCGCACGTGGCCGCGGCCGGAATCGACCAGTGCGGCACGGCTCGCGGCGGGCAGCAGCGTGGCGGCGCCCAGCCATTTCAGGAAGGCTCGTCGAGCGGTCATGGGGTCGGGCTCCAGGCACCGGGGAAGGTGCGTTCGGCGTTCAGGTGGTAAAGCTTGTCGATGACGCCGCGTGGCAGCGCGAGGCCTTGCACCGGCTTGTCGAGGTCGGCCACCTTGAACGTGTCCGCACTCGTGAAATAGCGCCATTGCTCGCGCCAGGCCTTCTCGCTGTCGCGCGCCATCTCGGCGCCCGCTTGTTTGGGCTCCTGCTCGATGTCGGAGCCGTACAGCAGGCGATCCTGGTACTTCACGAAGAACCGGCGCACCTTCTCGCGGTCCTGCTGGCTCTGCGACTGGATCTGGCCGATGCGCGCGGCGATGTCGACCGTTGCGCCGGGATACTTGTCGAGGAACGCGGCGAGCTCGTCGACGTCGCGCTCCAGCGAGGCCATGTGCATGCCCACGAAGTGCAGCTTCGGATGCGCGTCGAGCAGGCGGTTGCGCGCGGCCATCTGGTCTTCCCAGCTGGGCATCTCCGGGTGCAGGAACATGTGGTACTGCGGATGCGCCTTGAAGTACTCGCGGTCGTTGTTGACCGACATCTTGTCCAGCGGCAGCCAGCAGTTGTACGGCTCGCCCTGGTGGT
>FSXQ01001759.1_pt1 | contig 10481 bp, 11 predicted proteins | sample 1638011 | NCBI WGS metagenome assembly FSXQ01 (sample SAMEA3914789, study PRJEB12502) | metagenome | biome: forest; material: soil | place: Canada | collected 2011-07-03 | depth 0.3 m | reverse complement strand
GATCGCGAACAGGTCGCTGCCCAGGCCGTTGGACACCGGCTCGACGATCGTCAGCGCCGCCGCCGCGGCGATCGCCGCGTCGATCGCGTTGCCGCCCTTGAGCAGCATGCGCAAGCCCGCTTGCGAGGCCAGCGGGTGCGAGGTGGAGACCACGTTGCGCGCGAAGACAGGGCTGCGCAGCGTGGCGTACGGGTTGTGCCAGTCGAAGCTCATGTCGTGCCTTGCCTTTGCAGCGCGTTGTCGGACTGCCGGATCATCGCGCAAATGGCCGGCTCCTCAAGTCCGGGGCCGTGCCTTGGCCAGCATCCAGATCCCCGACAACACGAACACCGTGCCGATCGCGATCCAGACCGTGAACGGCTCGCCCAGGATCACGATGCCCATCAGGATGGTGCTGACCGGGCCAACCATGCCCGTCTGCGCGGCGACGGTGGCGCCGACGCGTTCGATGGCCATCATCACCATCAGCACCGGCGCGAACGTGCAGGCGGTGGCGTTGAGCAGCGACAGCCACAACACCGGCGTCGCCACGTGGGCAGCGGACAGTGGCCGCGTGAGCGCGAACTGCGCCAGGCACAGCAGGCAGGCGACGGTGGTGGCCAAGCCGGTCAGCCGCAGCGAGCCGAGGCGCTTGACTTCCTCGCCGCTGAAGACGAGGTAGATGGCGTAGCTGGCCGCGCTGGCGAAGACCAGCGCCGCGCCCAGCAGCACGTTGCCGCCGGCGATGCGGACCTCGTGGCCGAAGACGAGCAGCACGCCGGCATAGCTCACCGCCAGCGCGACCAGCTGCGCCCGTGCGACGCGGCGCTTGAACAGCACGCGGCCGATCAGCAGCACCAGCGTCGGGTTGAGGTACAGCACCAGGCGCTCGAAACCGGCGCTGACATAGGCCAGGCCCGCGAAGTCGAGAAAGCTGGCCAGGTAGTAGCCGGAGAAGCCCAGGCCGGCAACGACGCGCCAGTCGCGTGCGGTGAGCTTCGGACGCCCGCGCCCGGCCCACCACGCGAGGCCGACGAACAGCGGCAGCGCGAACAGCATGCGGTACATGATCAGCGTCACCGCGTCGACGCCGTGCCGGTACGCGAGCTTGACGATGATCGCCTTGCCGGAGAAGGCGATCGAGCCGGCCGTCGCGAGCGCGAGACCGGGCCAGAGGCGTTGCGGACGCGGCACCGGGATGGTGGTGCTCAGCGTCGCCAGCGTTGGCGTCGTGATGGGTTCAGAGGCCATGCGCGAGCTTACCCGGGGCGGCTCGGCGCTGCCGTCGTGCCTGGGCAATGACGGCTTCGCGCGGCGAAACGCGAGCGGCGCCTTTCGTTTCCTACTTGGTCGTCCACTGCGGCGTGCACCGCAAGATCTCGTCCAGTGTCGTCAGCCCCTCCGCCACCTTCATCAGGCCGGCCAGCCGCAGCGGGCGCATGCCTTCGAGCATCGCCTGGCGCCCCATCTTGACCGCGTCCAGCGTCGGATGGATGTTCTCCTTGAGCGGCTCGGTGATCGGCATCAACTCGTACAACGCCGCACGCCCGCGATAGCCGGTGTTGCGGCAGGCCGCGCAGCCCACCGCCTTCATCGGCCGCAGCCGCCCACCCAGCTTCCAGGGCAGCGCCAGTTCCTCGATCAGCCTGGCTGTGTCGCCGGCGTCGTCGGGCGCCTTGCATACCGGGCACAGCGTGCGCGCCAGGCGCTGCGCGAGCACGCCGATGACCGTGGCCGAGATCAGGTACGGCGGCACGCCGAGGTCGACCAGGCGGGTGATGGCCGACGGCGCGTCGTTGGTGTGCAGCGTCGAGAACACCAGGTGGCCGGTGAGCGAGGCCTGGATCGCCATCTCGGCGGTCTCCAGGTCGCGGATCTCGCCCACCATGATGATGTCCGGGTCCTGGCGCATCAGCGAGCGCAGGCCGGTGGCGAACGTGAGGTCGATGGCCGGCTGCACCTGCGTCTGGTTGAACGCCGGCTCGATCATCTCGATCGGGTCTTCCACCGTGCAGACGTTGACCGACTCGGTGGCGAGCTTCTTCAGCGTCGAATAGAGCGTGGTCGTCTTGCCCGAGCCCGTGGGGCCGGTGACGAGGATGATGCCGTGCGTCTGCCCCATCAGCGCCTGCCAGCGCTCGGCCTCGCTGGTGGAAAAGCCCAGCGCGTCGAAGGGCTTGTCGACGGTGCCCGGATCGAAGATCCGCATCACCACCTTCTCGCCGAACGCGGTGGGCAGCGTGGACAGGCGCATTTCCACCTCGGCTCCGGGCATGCCGCCGGCACCGTCGGGGCGGCGCGTCTTCACGCGGCCGTCCTGCGGCCGGCGGCGCTCGATCACGTCCATGCGACCGAGCAGCTTGATGCGCGCGGTCATCGCGTTCATCACGGCCGCCGGCACCTGGTGCGCGGTGTGCAGCACGCCGTCGATGCGCAGGCGGATCGCCGCCATGTCGCGGCGCGGCTCCAGGTGGATGTCGCTGGCGCGCTGCTCGAACGCGTATTGCCAGAGCCAATCCACCACCTGGACCACGCCCTGGTCGTTGGCGTCGAGCGCGCCCTTGGTCTTGCCCAGCTCGACCAGTTGCTCGAAGCTGTTGGCCACCGAGGCGCCGGTGGTCTTGTTGGCGAAGCGCACCGACGCCGCGAGCGAATAGAACTCGCCGGTGTAGCGCGTGATGTCCTCGGGGTGCGCCAGCTGCAGCCGCACCGGCCGCTTCACGAAGGCCTCGATCTCGGGCAGCCAGCCGATGTCGAACGGCTCGGACGTGGCGACGATCACCTCGTTGGCGTTGATCGTGATGGGCAGCGCGCGCCGCATCTCCGCGTAGGCCACCGACATCACTTCGGTCACGCGGCCCACGTCCACGCGCAGCGGATCGATGCGCTGGTACGGCAGCTCGAAGCGCGCCGCGAGCCAGCGCGCCAGCGCGTCGGTGTCGAGCACGCGGCCATCGCGAACGTCGACGAGGCTCGCGCCGCCCAGGCGCTGCAACGGATGCAGGCCGGACGCGCTGTTGCCGAAGCGGCGCACCAGCTTGTCCGCCTCGTCGGGCGCCAGCACGCCGTCGTCGCGCAGCCACTTCAGCAACTGGCGCAGATCGAGACGGCCGGTGGGCGTGGCGTGGCGCCGTCCCGGCGCGCTCGCGCCCGCGGTCGTGCGGGGACGTTCCGCAGGCGTGGACGGCTTGATGGGCGGAGGCGAAACGGGCATGGGGTTCTCAGATCTCCAAGGCAAGCGGGCGCACCATGCGCAGCCACTTGCGCGCAGGCAGGCCGAAGCGCGCTTCGATGTTATCCGCCCGGGCGGACAGCGTGTCGCGATCGGGCACGACGACGCCGCGGCCGGCGATGACGACGGTATTGCCCTCGCGCGTGGGGCGCAGGCTCCACACCTGGTCGAGGCCGAAGGCCGAGGCGATGCGCGCCGCGCTGGCGGCGAAGCTGGTGTCGCGGCCGAACAGGTTCACGGCCATCAGGCCGCCGTGCGCCAGCACGCCGTGGCACGACGCGTAGAACGCATCGCTGTCGAGCACCGGCGCCGCCGCGTCGTGGTCGTACAGATCGACGCTGAGCACGTCGGCGGTCTGAAGATGCGCGCTGTCCTGGACCCAGGCGCCGGCATCGGCCTCCACCACCTGCAGCCTCGCATCGTCGGCCGGCAGCTGGAACCACATCCGGCACGCGCCGATCACGGTCGGATTGAGTTCGACGGCGGTCGTGCGCATGCGCATCGCCTTGTGCGTGAACCGCGTGATGGACGCGGCCCCCAGGCCCAGCTGCACCGCATGGCCCTGGTCCAGCTCGGCCTCGGGGCGCCACAGCATCCACGCCATCATGCGCTGGACGTACTCGAGCTCGATGGCCTGCGGCTTCCTCACGCGCATCGCGCCTTGCACCCAGGGCGTTCCCAGGTGCAGGTAACGCACGCCGTCCTGCTCGGACATCGTGGCGGGTTCCATCTGCGGAGTGCGGCTTCTCATTCGTCTCGATCGGTCTACGGCGCCAGATCGTAGCGCGATAAGACGGCGCGCCAGGCGTCGAGCTTGCGTTCGAAGCTCCACGACGCATTCGCCGGGCTGGTGGAAGGCAGCGTATGCACGTCCACGCCCAGCTGATCGGTGATGCGCCGCACGCGCGCGGATTCGCCGCCATTGTGGGCCACGGCCTGCAGTCGGGGCGCGAGTTGGCGCAGCCGCGCGAGGTCATTGGGCACCGGAACGCGGATCGCGCTGTCGAGGCTGCCTTCGCGCTCGCAGCTGCGATAGACGTCCCACAGTCCCACGCGATGGCGTTCGAGCGCGGCGAGCCGCTGCGCGTAGTCCAGCGCCACGAGGTCTTCGTTCCACAGCGCCGACAGCAGCGGCCACAGCTTGTTGCGCGGGTGGCCGTAGTACTGCTGCGCGGCCAGCGAGGCGGCGCCGGGAAAGCTGCCGAGGATGACCAGGCGCGTATCGGCGGTGATGACGGGGGCGAGGCCTTCGAGCATCGGCCGATTGTGACCGGCTCGCGCGGGAGGCGGATGTCCGGGCCGTGTCCGACCCGACACATCCTGGCGCCGTCCTACTTGCCGGTCACCTTGTCGACGCCGCGATGGATCGCATGGCCGGTGGCGCGCACGCCGCTGTGGATCGCGTGGCCCGTGGCACGCACGCCGCGGTGGATCGCGTGGCCCGTCTCGCGCACGCCGTTGTGGATGGCGTGGCCGGCGCGGTGCGTGTCTTCGCTCACGGTGTTGCTGGCGACCCGCGCGTCGTGCTTCGTGTTTTCTTCCGCGCGTGCGGCCGGGCCGTCGCGGTGCGCGGTGTAGGCCTCGTTCATGCGCTGCTGGCGTGCGGCGTCCGTGCCCGGATCGGGCAAGTTGTCCTGCGCGAACGCGGTGGCGGAGAGCGCGACGAATGCGGCGGCGAGAGCGGCGGGGATCTTGTTCATGGAATTCCTTCGGGTGACCTGTTCGCTACGCGACAGTGGATGATGACAGAGAGAGAGCAATCGGCGAGCCCGTTACTTCAGCAAGGTGGCCTTGAAATGCATCCACACCAGCGTACCGCCATCGACCTCCGGCGCCGCCGGTCCGACGGCGCGCTCAGCCAATCGATTGTCGGTGGCCAGGCCCGGCATCACGTGGCCGCTGCCATGCAGCACGACCTGTTGCGACACCTGGCCGCCGACGCAACTGGTGCGCACGATGCGTTCGGCCCAGCGGTGGCGATCGTCCGCGCCCTGATCCGTGATCGCCTGGCGCGCGGTGGGTGCGGCACAGCCGGCGCGGTCGGCCCAGAAGCGGAAGGTGTCGTCGGCAGAGCGCAGCGCGGCCTGGGTCTCGCCGCGGCGCACCGTGCCGTCCACCTGGCCGCCGAAGGGCACGGCCGGATCGTCGGTGCCGTTGACGGCCAGCCAGGGCAACGGTCGCGGCGACTTGCAGTTGCGGGCCAGCGCATCGGGCATCGTCGAAAGCAGGCTGGCCGCCGCCCGCAGCGCCTCGCCCGCGTCGCACGCGAAACGCATCGTCATGAAGCCGCCGTGCGCCGAGCCCACCATGAAGACCGCGGACGGGTCGCCGTGATCCTGTGCGATGACCTCGGCGATCACGGCCCGGAGGAAGCGCACGTCGTCCACGGTGGACGCCGGATTGCCGGCGATCGAGCTGCCCCGGACGTCGTTCCAGTGGCGGTCGAGCGCCTCGGGCGCGACGACGAGGAAGCCCTCGCGCGCGCCCAGTGTCGGCAGGCTCGTCTCGCGCCAGATGTCCTCGGCCGACTGCGTGCCGCCATGCAGCAGCACGACCACCGGCAGGCGGCCCATGCCGCGCGCGCCGGGTGTGGGCTGCACGAGATAGCTGCGGTCGAGGCCGCCCACCGTGATGTGGCGGCGGCGGGCGGTGGCCACCTTGCCGCGTTCGGGCATCGGACCCGTCGCGGTGCGCGCCCGAACGAGGGACGATGTCATGACGCCGTCGGCGGCCTCCGCCGCCGACGCACGAGCCAATGCGGGAGCCGCGGGCACCACGATCGTCGACGCGCCGGCGTCCGCGCCCACCAGCGTGACGGCACGGGCGTCGACGATGGCCTGCGCCGGATCCATCAGCAGTGCCAATACCCCGCCCAGCGCGATCGCGAGCGCCGCCAGGCCCCGATGGAGCGGGCGGGTCGCATGTTGCGGACGGCGGGCGGGATGACTCATTGTTTGTTGTTCTCGGTGTGGCCTGTCCAACGCGGGGGCGAGCTCGGCCGTTGACGGCATCAACCTGTACCGCCGCTGACAGCCGTTCGCGCCACTGCTTGATCGAACTCGACAACAACAGTTCCGCAGGAGTTCAACTTTTGCATTGGCTCACGTCACGTGAACGGTGTGTGAAGACGGTCGGGCAACAGAAAAGGCACGTCGCTCCCGCGAGGTGCCTTCGAATGAAATGCGCGTGCGAACACGCGCGAACGGGCCCGGGCCCCGTGCGATCAGCCTAGCCCATCGCGAGGGCTTCGCACACCTCGTTGAGCACCGCGGCCTCTTCCGGCGGCAGCTTGCCGGCGGCCAGCAGCGTGGCGCGCTGCACGCCGCGCAGGCGGAAGTACAACTCGTCTTCGAGCGCTTCCACCTCGGCGGCATCGGCGATGGCCATGGCTTCGGGGTTCCACATGCCGGCTTCGTTCCAACCGGCACGCAACCGGCCGATCAGGAACTGCGACAGTTCGAGCGCCTTCTTCATCGCGAGCAGCTTGGAGCGGCCGGCGACGGCCGCCACGCTGATCTCGGCGGCGGTCAGCACGTCGCCGAGCGCCACCAGGCGGGCCTGGATGTCGGCCGGCTCCATCACCGATTTCTGCGGGAGTTGCGCGCTGGCCGCCTGGGTCACGCGGCCCATCCAGCCCTGGTCGAACTCGCCCGGCACGGCACGCAGCGCCACGCTGGCGCGCAGCAAGGTGTCGTACGGGCTGCGCACGGCGCTCAAGGTGGCCTCGGTCACGGCCAGCAGGCGGCCCAGCGGCGAGAAGTGGTCGGCCTGGATCGCGTGCGGGTAGCCCGAGCCATCGAGGCGCTCGTGATGTTCGGCAACGGCGCGCGCCAGCGAGGCCGGATAGTTGGTGAGCTGGGCGATCAGCAGCGAGCCGACGTGCGGATGCACGACGAGCTGCTGGTAGCTGGCGAAGTCGAGGGCGCGATCGGCATCGGCCTCGCCGTGCGTCGACGCGATGTACATCTCGCCCAGGTCGTGCGTCAGGCCGCACAACATCGCCAGCCGGATCGAGGCGACGTCGCCGCCACTCGCGGCCATCAACGCGCCGTTGAGAGCCATCGCCGCCACGGCATGGTCGTACGCCTGCGGCCGCGCCGTCTCCGCCGCGGTGAGCAGCAACTGGACGACCGGGTGCAGCGGCAGGTATGCCGCCTCGCGCGCCAGTCGGGCGCCGTGGGCGCGCAGCAGCGGCGAGAGCGTGGAGTCGCTTTGCAGCAATTCGTTGAGCGAATCCAGCAACGACATCGACGTGACGCCGTCCTGGGCGACCAGGCAGCTTTCCAACGGCTCGCGCAGCTGGCGATCGAGCAGCTTGCGTTGCAAGGCAGCGGACACCGGCTGGTTGCTGGCCCACAGCTTGATGCCCGTGATGTCGAAGATGTCGGTGGCCGCGATGATGCGCTTGGTCTCGCTGGCCTCGAGGATGGCGGCCAGCGCGTGCGGATTGGCGCGTCCGAAGGATGCTTCGGACTTGGACAGGGTCGACATGGGGCTGGCCTGGGAGTTTCGTTCTGTGGTCATCGGCCGGCGGCGCGAGCGATCAAGGGGGGGTATCCAGTGAATACCCTTGTCTTTGCCCCGTTAACCGCTCGAGTTGGAGGTTCGGGCGCTGTTCATGCGCCGATAGCAATGAGGTGAAAGGCATGTCTTCGATGGGTGCTTTCGACCCATCAGCGACATTCGCGTCGCCCGATTCAACGCCGGAAAGCCGTCATTCGGTCCCGAGCAACTCGCGAAGCATATTGACCTTGGCGGTGTCTTGCTTGTATGGCTCGATCTCTCCCCAGCGCGTGAGCAGTTCGAGCCACTCGGTCAGGAATTCTCCGTCGGCGCGCAGACTGCTCTTCTCCGTCTCGTCGGCGTGCAGCACCGGCGCCTTCAGCAATTCGGCGGTAAGCGCGTTGTGACGCAGCGAGGCGCAGCGACGCCGGTTGGGATCAACGACCATTCCAGAAGAGATCACCGTATGCCCACATGACGGTGCCCACGATGGTCATGAAGATAGCCACCGCATTGCCAGCGCTTTTCCACCACCGATACTTGTCTCGAAGGTTGTTAAGGGCAGTGCGTCCGAAGTGGCCTGGGGCAAGTACGTCGGCCAGCCGTGTGACCCGTGTTTGAGCTATGAGCGCGAAGATCGTGACGGGTGCGCCGGCCCGGGCGAACCAGGACGCAAAGCGCTCGGAAGACGGCAGCAGCCAACCTGTAAATGGGAACCCCACCGCTGCGATTGCAATGACGCACCACAGCACCACGGGCCATATCGCGCCTCTGATGAGCTTTTCGTAGTCAATCGCTTGTTGGTCGACGTCCGTCATCTTCACTTGTTCTTGCACTTCGCGCAGAAATAGCGCTTTGTGCCGTCGTAGTTGGTCTTCGTCCATACCCCAAAGCGGCCTTCGGCGAACGACCGCACCTGGCCGACCAGAGCCTGTCCGCGACGCGCGTTGCATCACGTGTCTAGACTTTTGCCGCCACAATTTCAAGTTTCAGAAGTCGATGATCGTCGCCACGCCTGTGAGCTGACCAACCCGGTCAGAAAAAACCATCCGCCGGAGAAAAATGCGCCGAAGCGCTCATTGAACGATGTGCAGAAATCGGCCGGCATCTCGATGGGGGCGTCCTTGTTGAAGACCGCCCAACATGTACCTTGCTCAAGATACGCATTGATGTGATGGGCAGGCTGACCGCTTAACGAAACCGCCGAAGGCATGTTGGCACCGAAAAATACGAGTGCGATACCAGCCACAATCGCAGCGAGGAAGACCGCATTCAAACCAGGGGGGACGTGCCTCCTCCAACTTCTTCCCGGACGGTTCCTGTCGTAGGAAGTGGACCAGCCGGCGAGAATCAGTCCGAGAGTGATGGGAAAGCCGAGTCCGAAGGACATCGCGACACCACACAGCATCGTCGCAATGCACGCGCCGGCCGCAGCCAAGAGAACGGAAATGCAGAGAATCCTCAGAGTTCGGTCTTCCAGCATTGCCTGCTATTGCCTTTGAGTGCTTGCGATGACTAGTCTAGGTTCTGCCTTGACCGCCTGAAATATACGCGCCCCGTGAGCGGTCGTTCGTGAGCGGCTGGTTGTGGCCGCTCTCTGCCGCCGGCGCTGCCCAATCGCCGGGAGCGCAACCCTCCTCAAGCAACTGCACCGCGAAGATGCTCGGGCGTGGGATACACGACCAACGGGGAGAAATCCACCTTCCAGAAGTCCACCTCGTACAGGTCTCCTCGCTCATCGACATTTACCGCGATTCGCACGTCCGTTCCGTCGACGTCCGTGTAGAACGATTCCACCAGCTGGCGACCGAGGCGCCGCCCGGAGCTCTTAGGATCAAACCTGATGCTTCCCATGCCGCCGTCAGCCATTGACGCGACTCGCACGTCGAGCAAGCGCCGTGTCAATGCTGCGACTTCTTCGTTCAGCAAGGCCGCCAAAATTCGAAGTTCTTCGGGTCGGAGAGGCCTGGACGGTTCCATTGCACCAATGTTAGCTTGCTCGGAAGCGGACGTCGACGAACGGCAGCTCGTGGCCGACATTTGACGCTGGTGCTGAGTACGCGATGGGCCGGTGACGGGTGCGATCGGCAATCAGTGGCGGTCGGCCGCTGCCCGCCACGCATGAGTGTCACGCAGGCTGAGCGTGTAGTTGAACGCCGAGAGCGCGTGCAACCTTCAAGATGGTCGCGAAGCTCGGGTTGCCGTTCTCGCCGAGCGCCTTATAGAGGCTTTCACGACTGAGACCCGCATCCCGCGCTACCTGAGTCATACCCTTCGCACGTGCAATGTCTCCCAGCGCGCGGGCGATGCCTGCAGCATCGTCAGGTGCCTCGACAAGCCACGCATCAAGATATGCGGCCATTTCTTCTGGCGTTCGCAGTTGTTCCGACACATCGTAGGCAACGGTCCTGGTTTTGCTGACTTTGATCTCTGCTGCTTTGGCCATAGCGCCACTCCTAGAGGCTTCTTGCGAGTGCGATCGCTCGCTGAATGTCCCTGGTCTGTGACGACTTGTCGCCCCCGGCCAAGAGAATGATGAGCACTCCGGCGCGCTCGGTGTAGTAGACGCGGTAGCCGGGGCCAACGTCGATCTTCAATTCAACAACGCCATCGGTAAGGGCGCGAAAATTCCCAGGATTCCCATGGGCAAGTCGATCAACTCGAACCTGAACACGCGCTCGACCTGTACGGTCCTTGAGGGAGTCGATCCAGTCCCTTTAGACCTCGGTCATTTGGGTTCGCGTGAGAGGACTGTATCCCATGGGAT
>FSXQ01001115.1_pt1 | contig 10492 bp, 7 predicted proteins | sample 1638011 | NCBI WGS metagenome assembly FSXQ01 (sample SAMEA3914789, study PRJEB12502) | metagenome | biome: forest; material: soil | place: Canada | collected 2011-07-03 | depth 0.3 m | reverse complement strand
TGAACTTGCCGATCTTGTCGGCCATCTTGCCGATCATCGGGCCGAACACGATCGTGCAGATGCCGGTGAAGAAGTAGATCGTCGGCAGGTGCGCCGCGTCGATGCCGATGTTGTGCACCAGGAACGCGCTGCTGAACGGCATCAGCATGAAGCCGCCGGTGGCCAGCAGCGTCACCGTGAGGAACGGCAGCAGGTGGCGCGGCTCGGTGAGCGTGTGCCACAGGTGCATGAACGGGCTGTGTTCCTGCGGCTTGCCCAGGTGGCCGTCGACGGGCTTGAGCTTCATCGAGATGATGGCCAGGCCGAGCACGCCGATGCCGGCCAGCACGAGGAAGGGCATGTGCCAGTCCCAGTGCTTCGCGAAGAACAGCCCCATCGGCAGGCCCAGCACCTGGCTGGCCGCGAACGCCGTCTGGATCAGGCCCATCACGCGGCCGCGCAACGAGATCTCGAACAGGTCGGTGGCGATCGCCAGCACCACCGAGCCGATCACGCCGCCGAAGATGCCGGTGACGATGCGCGCGGCCAGCAGCAGCTCGTAGGTCGGCGCGAGGCCGCATCCCAGCGTGCCCAGCAGGAAGCCCGCGTAGAAGAACATCAGGAGCTTCTTGCGGTCGAAGCGATCGGCGAAGCCGGCCGCGACGAAGCCGGAGATGCCTGCGCTGAACGCGTACGCGGACACCGCCTTGCCGAACTGCTCGGGCGAGATCGACAGCGCCGGCATGATGAACACGCCCAGCGGCGACATCAGCATGAAGTCGAGGATGACGGCGAACTGCAGCAGGGCGAGCAGTCCGACCACGAACTTCTGGTACGGCGAGAACTGGGCGGCGGGTGCGGTGGTGGGCGGGGCCATGGATGAGGTCTCTTCGTGTTCCAACCCGCTATCGTCGCCGAAATCGGCTTGCGGCGGACTTACCGGTCGACGGGATGCCGCCTTTCGACGTCGAGCGGCGGTTGGCGGGATTGGACATCCGCGACGGCGTGGATATACTTCGCATACGAAATAAATCCGACGCCATGTCCAGCCGCCCCCGCCTCATCTTCCTGCTCAACAGCGCCCAGCGCCGGCTGCAGCAGTTCATCGCCGCCGAGCAGGAGCGCGTCGCGCGCGCGGGCGCGGGTGCGCCGTCGCCCGCGCAGAGCGGCGTGCTGTTCGTGCTGGCGCGCGAGGACGGCGCGACGATGGGGCAGCTGTCGCAGGCGCTCGATCTCGCGCCGTCGGCGATGTCCGGCCTGGTGCAGCGCATGGAGGCGCAGGGCTGGGTCGCGCGGCACGCCAGCGCGGTCGACGCGCGCACGCAGCAGGTGTGGCTGCAGCCGTCGGGACGCGCGCTGCTGCCGGCGCTGAACAAGGCGCTCGCGCGCATCAACGAGCGTCTCCACGACGCCTTCACGCCGGCCGAGCTGCAGACCGTCGCGCGCTGGCTGGAACACGTGCAGAACCTGGGAGACGACCATGACTGATGCCCGCACCACCGACGCCGCCACGTTGCGGCCCGAGCCCGTCGCGCTGGCTTGCGCGGACGGCGAGCGCCTGCAGGGCCACTTCTTCGCCGCGCGCGGCGACGTGGCGGCCGCGCCGGTGCTGATCTCGCCGGCCACCGGCGTGCGCCAGCAGTTCTACTGGCGCTTCGCCGACTGGCTGGCGTCGCAGGGTCATCCGACGCTGGTGTTCGACTACCGCGGCATCGGGCTGTCGCTCGTCGGCAGGCTGGCGGACAGCCGCGCGCGCCTGGTCGACTGGGGCCGTCTCGACCAGGTCGCCGCGCTGCAGTGGCTGCTGGCGCGCACCGGCGCCGCGCGGGCCGTGCTGGTGGGCCACAGCGCGGGCGGCCAGATGATCGGGCTGTTGCCCAACCACGCGTGCATCGAGCGCGTCGTCGGCGTGGCCGCGTCGACCGGCTGGTTCGGCGGCATGCGCCTCGCGTTCGCGCTCAAGGCGCGGTTCGGGCTGCGGCTGATGGTGCCGCTGGGCACGCTCGTCAGGGGCTACGCGCCCACCGCCTGGCTCGGGCTCGGCGAGAACCTGCCGGCGCAGGTCGCCCGCCAATGGGGCCAGTGGTGCGCGGCCGGCGGCTACGCCACCAATGCCGTGCGCGCCGGCCTGGCCGACGACTTCCACGCCCAGGTGCGCTCGCCCATCGTCGTGCTGCACGCCGAGGACGACGACATCGCGACGCCCGCCACCGTGCGCGACCTGCTGCGCACGCTGCCCGCGTCGCCGCGCGCGACCTTGCGTGTCAGGCCGTCCGACCACGGCCTGCGCGGCATCGGCCATCTCGACTGGTTCCGTCAGTCGCACCAGGCGCTGTGGCCGCTGCTGAGGCGCGCGGTGCTGGGCGAGATCGCGCTCGAGCCGGCGGCGACGCCGGCCTGAGCCGTCAGGCCTTCGAGATCATCTCGAAGCCGCCATAGATCATCCGCTTGCCGTCGAACGGCGGCGTCGGGCCGGACTGCATGCGCGGGTCGGCCATCACCTTCTTCCAGGCCTCGTCGCGCACGGCCTTCGACGGCCAGTGGATCCAGCCGAGGACGACCGTCTCGTCGGCCTCGCGCTTGACGGCCATCGGAAACGAGGTGAGCTTGCCTTCGGGGACGTCGTCGCCCCAGGTGTCGATCACCTCGAGCGCGCCGTACTCCTTGAACACGCCGCCCATCCGCTGGCAGTGCGTGCGGTAGGTTTCCTTGTCGGTGTTCTTCACGGCGGCGACGAATCCATCGATGTAGGTCATTGCAATCTCCTTTGAATGACGGGATGCCGGTCGCGGACGCGGCCGGCTTGCGAGACACGACGAATGGGGGACGTCGAAATCGACAGCCCGTTGACAGGAAATCGACCGATCAGGCGCTGGCGGCCGGCTCGCCCGGCGCTTCGTGCGGCGCGCCGCCGGTCATCTGCGTGAGGCCGGCGATCAGGTCGCCGAAGCGCTCGCCCTGCACGACCACGTGCGCGCGGATGGCCTGCACGGCCTTCTCGGCGTTGCCTTCGTGCAGCGCGTCGACGATCGCCTGGTGTTCCTCGAACGAGCGCTGCGGCCGGTTGCGCACGCGCAGCTGCAGGCGGCGGTACGGGCGCAGCTTGCGCTGCAGCGCGGCGGCCTGCTCGAACAGGAAGGTGTTGTGCGACGCCGCGTAGATGGCGTAGTGGAAGCGCTCGTTGGCGTAGAAGTAGGCGTCGGCGTCGCGTGCCGCCGCCGAGCCGCGGCAGGCGTCGTGGGCGGCCTCGATGGCGACCAGCTCGGCGTCGGTCATGCGGCGCGCGGCCAGCCGGGCGCACATCGCCTCCAGCTCGGCCATGACCTCGAACATCTCGATCAGCCGCTGCGGCGTGACCTGCGCGACCACCGCGCCGCGCTGCGGCCGGGTCTCGACCAGCCCTTCGCCGAGCAGCAGGCGCAGCGCCTCGCGGATGGGCGTGCGCGACACGCCGAAGCGGGTCGCGAGTTCGACCTCATCGAGGCGAGTGCCCGGCAGCAGCTTGCCCGTGGCGATTTCTTCCTCGATGGATTCACGCAAGCGTTCGGACAGCCGATAACCGGTCATGAGTTCCATTCTAGGCAGGCGGGCGCTCACGCGCAGCGTGAGATTTTGCCTCTTTTGAGTGCCCGCGAACCTCCAGACGAATAACGACGCCTCAAACCGGAATTCATTCCTCACAGGTTTGGATCCATCCCAGGAAGAATCGCGATTTCCGAGAGGTTTACCGACCTCCCAGTTGCCCGACCAGGCAGACAGCATCCACCCACGACCGTGATGAACTTCAGAATCCTTGGCATTGCAACGGCGCTGTTCGCCGCCTGCAACGCCAATCCGAGCGAGCAGTCCGCGCTGCCTCCGACGCCCGCCGTGGCGGCGGCGGCGCGGGCCGCGGGTGTCATCGACCGGTTCGAGGTGCTGTCCAGCGTCGACGCCTACAACGGCGCGACGCCGGCCGGCGCGGCGGGGCCGTACACGGTCATCACGGGCGTCGTCCACGGCCGCCTGCTGCCGTCGCATCCCGACAATGCCGGCATCGTCGACATCGCCAACGTGCCCAAGGACGCCGACGGCTACATCGACTACACGACCGACGTCGTGATCCTGCGCCCGAAGACGCCAGGCAGCGCGCGTCGCGTGCTGTTCTACGACACCGTCAACCGCGGCGAGAAGCTCGGCCAGCAGAGCTTCATCGGCGGCGGCGCGCTGATCGGCGGCGCGGCGCCCGACGCCAGCTTCCCGTCGCTGCTGCGAGCCGGCTACACCGTCGTGTGGAGCGGCTGGCAGAGCAACGTCTCGCAGACCGCTGCGGGCGCCACCAACCCGCTGGGCGTGAACTTCCCTGTCGCCACCAACGGCGACGGCACGCCCATCACCGGACTCAGCCGCGAGGAATTCATCCCCGACAGCGCCAGAGGCGTGAACTGGTTTCGCCTCAACTACGCGCCGGCCTCGCCCACCGACCGTTCCGAAGTCGTCTTCACGGCGCGGCAGTCCTGGAAGGGCGCCGACGGCAAGTCGCGCTACCTGTCGCCGTCGGTACCGGTCGCGAGCTGGAGCTACAGCTCGAACGGCAACGGCACGTTCTACGTGGGCTTCACGCCGCCCGCGGCGGTGCCGGCACCGGACGGCACGATGGTGCCCCCGGACGGCGGCACCATCTACAGCTTCGTGTATCGCGCGAAGAATCCGGTCGTCGCGGGCATCGGCTTCGCGGCGGTGCGCGACCTCGTCAGCTTCCTGAAGAACGCCGGCGCCGACGCGCAGGGCAATCCGAACCCGGTGGCCGACATGAAGGCCGCGGCCTGCGTCCTCGCCACGGGCTGCGCCGCCGCGCCGGCGACCAACTTCGACGTCGCGATCGGCGCGGGCGCGTCGCAGTCGGGCCGTTTCCTGCGCGACTTCCTGTACCAGGGCTTCAACAAGGACGGCCACGGCGCGAAGGTGTTCGACGGCCTGATGCCCATCATCGCCGGCGCGCGCCGCACGTGGGTCAACGCGCGCTTCGCGCAGCCCGGCCGCTTCTCGCGCGAGCACGAAGACCACTGGATGCCCGGCGACCAGTTCCCGTTCGCCTACGGCGTGAGCACCGACCCGGTCAGCGGCGCCACCGACGGGCTGATGAGGCGCTGCCTCGAGACCGCCACCTGCCCGGACGTCATGCAGATCGACGGCAGCTTCGAATGGTGGGCCGGCCGTGCATCGCTGGCCGTCACCGATGGCGCGGGACACGACGTCGCGCTGCCGGACAACGTCCGCTACTACATGGTCGCCGGAACGCAGCACGGCGGCGGCCCCGGCGTGAGCACCGGCATCGTGACGCAGCCCGGCGTCGGAGCCAGCTGCCAGGTCGCGCCCAGCCCGGTGTCCGAGATGCCGGTCGAGCGCGCGCTGATCCCGGCGCTGGAAAACTGGATCGCGAGGGGCGCGCTGCCGCCCGCCTCGCAGTACCCGACGGTCGCGGCGGGCACGCTCGTCGCGCCGAGCAAGACCGGCTTCCCGGACTTGTCCGGCATCAGCGTGCCCAGCGGCGCGCAGGCGACGCCGGTGGCGCTGAGCCTCGCCTCCCACGGCGTGGCGAACTGGCTCGCGCTGACCGACTACAGCGACGCCACCCCCGTGGTCGACGCGGCGCGCACCTACAAGATCCGCGTGCCCAAGGTCGACGCCGACGGCAACGAGATCGCCGGCATCCAGATGCCCGAAGTCGCGGTGCCGGTGGCCACGTACGCCGGCTGGAACGTGCGCCAGCAGGGCCACGCGGCGGGCGAGAGCTGCGGCACCAGCGGCGCGGCGATCCCGTTCGCCGTCAGCCCGGCGACCAAGGCCGCCAAGGACTCGCGCAAGACGCTCGCGCAGCTGTACCGCGGCCGCGCCGACTACCAGGCGCGCTTCGGCGCGGCGGCGGACGCGCTCGTGGCGCGCGGCTTCCTGACGGCAACCGACGCCGCCAGCATCTACAAGAAGGGCGCGGCAGCCATCTCGCCGGCGCTGATCCCGGCGCCCTGAGCGCCGGCGGCTCGCACGAGGCCGCTCAGGCCCGCGCGGCGGGCTCGGCCGGCGTCTCCGGCGGCACGCCTGCCGCGGCCATCTGGCTCAGGCTCGCGATCAGGTCGGCGAAGCGCTCGCCCTGCACGACCACGTGCGAGCGGATCGCCTGCACGGCTTTCTCGGCATCGCCTTCGCGCAACGCGTCGACGATCGCCTGGTGCTCCTCGAACGAACGCTGCGGCCGGTTGCGCACGCGCAGCTGCAGGCGCCGGTACGGCCGCAGCTTGCGCTGCAGCGCGGAGGCCTGTTCGAACAGGAACGTGTTGTGCGACGCCGCGTAGATGGCGTAGTGGAAGCGCTCGTTGGCGTAGAAGTAGGCGTCGGCGTCGCGCGCGGCCGCCGAGCCGCGGCAGGCATCGTGCGCCGCCTCGATCTCGGCCAGCTCGCCGTCCGACAGCCGGCGCGCCGCCAGCCGCGCGCACATGCCCTCGAGTTCGGCCATGACCTCGAACATCTCGATCAGGCGCTGCGGCGTGGCCTGCGCGACGACCGCGCCGCGCTGCGGCCGCGTCTCGACCAGCCCCTCGCCGAGCAGCAGGCGCAGCGCCTCGCGGATGGGCGTGCGCGACACGCCGAAGCGCGTCGCGAGGTCCACCTCGTCCAGGCGCGTGCCGGGCAGCAGCTTGCCCGTCGCGATCTCTTCCTCGATGGATTCGCGCAGGCGTTCGGAGAGGCGATTGCCGTTCATGAGGGGCATTCTAGGCACCCGACCGCCGACGCAATGTTGATTTTTGGCATTTTTGAGTGCAACTTGGGGGTGATAGGGATAACACGGTGAATTACTGAAATTCAGAAGAGTTCAATTTGCATCCATAAAAACAAGAATAAAAAACACCGCGCCGGCGATCGATCCACGACTGCTGACGCGGACACAAGTACACCGGTCAGGAGACATCGTGAGAAATCCCTTCCGCCCCTTCGATGCGGCGACGCTGCCGCATTCCTCCTCCCCACTGCCGGAGGGCCGTCGCGGCCGCGAACCGGGTCGCCGCTCGCCGCTGCTGCGCACGCTCGCCGGCCTCGGCCTCGCGCTGGGCCTGGTCTGGGTCGCGCCGGCCCAGGCGCAGCCCGACTTCACCCTCACCGAAAGCGTGCCGGCCAGCGGCGACGGCACCTTCACCCTTGCCAACGACAGTTCCGGCTACTCCGTCAGCGAAGTGGTGGTGTCCGGCCTGGGTTTCTATGCCGGCACGACGCGCGCCGGCTGGAGCGCCGCCTCGTTCTTCTTCGACGACCCGCTGGGTTGCCAGACCGGCACCGGCTTCTCGATCGGCACCGGCTTCTGCTACGCGCTGACGGACAAGTCGGCGGGCATCGCCATCGCCCCGGGCTCGACGGAGACCTTCACCTTCGATCCGTCGTTGACCGACCCGACCCTGGGCCAGACCTTCTTCGTCGAGTTCACCGACGCCGCCGGCGACGCGATGGCCTGCATGGGCACGACGGCGTCCGGCTGCAGCGCCCCCTCGGCGGTGCCCGAGCCGCAGACGCGGAGCCTGATGGCGCTCGCACTGCTGGCCCTGGCGATCGGCCTGCGCCGCCGCGTTCGCGGCAGCGTGCTGCACCTGGGCGCGCTGGCCGGCGCGCTGCTGGGCTGGAGCCTGCCGGGGCAGGCGGCGGTCACGTCCGTCGTGGTCGATTCCACCACCGCCGTGAGCGGCGCGACCATCCCGTACAAGACGTACAAGGGCCGCATCTTCGGCGAGCTCGATCCGGCGGATCCGCACAACGCGATCATCCAGGACATCGCGCTCGCGCCCAAGAACGCGAACGGCAAGGTCTCCTACGTGTCGACCTTCCAGCTCACCGCGCCCAGCGACCCGACGGCCGCCAGCGGGCTGCTGGTGTACGAGGTGTCCAACCGCGGCGGCAACGCGATCCCGTCCGGCGCGTCCATCACCTCCGGCGCGATCTACCTGCAGAGCGGCTGGCAGGGCGACATCGAGGCTAACTGCACCACGGCCTACCCGTGCACGCCGCTGACTGCGCCCTACACCGGCTCGACCCAGCAGATCGTGGTGCCCGTCGCCATGAATCCGGACGGCTCGGCGATCACCGGCAAGGTCTACGGCCACGTCGCCAGCGCCACCGGCAACACGGCGCAACTGATCATCTACACGACGCCGGTGCCCTACAAGCCGCTGAGCCTGACCGACCCGACGCAGTCGACGCTGACGGCCGTGGCGTCGCAGACGACCGGCGGCGTCGACGGCGCGAAGACGCCGCTGACGCTGGGCGTCGACTGGGCCTGGGCCGACTGTCGCACCGTCGCCTTCCCGGGCACGCCCGACCCGACGCGCGTGTGCCTGAAGAACGGCTTCAACTCGAGCACGCTGTACGAGATGGTGTTCACCGCGGTGAACCCGCTGGTGCTGGGCGTCGGCTACGCGGCCGCGCGCGACGCGATCTCGTTCTTCCACCACGCCGCCGCCGATTCCACCGGCACCGCCAACCCGGTCGCCGGCCTGACGACCAAGGCGGTGAGCATCGGCTCGTCGCAGTCGGCATCGTTCATCCGCGGCTCGATCTTCTACGGCTTCAACCAGGACGAAGCCAACCAGCAGGTGGTCGACGGCGCCTGGGGCCAGATCGACGGCCGCATGCTGTTCATGAACGCGCGCTTCGCGCTGCCCGACGTCATCACCAACCTCTACATGATGGGCGACGAGGCGCCCGTCTGGTGGGCCGACTACCCGAACCTCGCGCGCAACCTGCCCGCCAACGGCATCCTGCACCGCTGCAACGAGACGGGCACCTGCCCGCAGATCATGGAGACCTTCGGCTCGCTCGAGATGTACGCCGAGAAGATGTCGCCCGACCTCGTCGGCATGACCGCCCAGGGCGATATCCCGCTGCCCGCGAACGTCCATCGCTACTACTTCCCCGGCACCACGCACGGCGGCGGCGGTGGCGGCTTCACGTACAACGCGACGCTCCCGCCGTCGGGCGCCTGCGTCTATCCGGCCAACGCCAATCCGGAATCGGACGAGAACAACGCGCTGCAGGACGACTTCTTCGCGCTCGTCATGAACGGCACGCCGATGCCGCCGGACGCCTATCCGAAGCTGAGCCAGGGGCAGCTCGTCGTGGCCACGCAGTCGAACGTCGGCTTCCCGAACATCCCGGGCTATCCATACCAGGGCAACAACCTGTGGCCGGTGATCAAGTACGACTTCGGGCCGGGCGTGGACTACTCGAACCAGTCCGGGATCATGACGATCCAGCCGCCCATCGTCGACGCCGTGCTGCCGACGCTGGTGCCGCGCGTCAACGTGGACGGCAACGAGGTGGTCGGCGTGCCGTCGGTCAACCTGCAGGCGCCGCTGGCGACCTACAGCGGCTGGAACACGTACGCCGCCGGCAGCTACAAGGGCCAGCAGTGCGCGCTGGCCGGCTCGTCGTGGCCGTTCGCGGCGACCAAGGCGCTGCGCACCGCGGCGGGCGACCCGCGGGCGTCGCTGGAGGAGCGCTACGGCACCCACGCCGGCTTCGTCTGCCAGGTGACGGCGGCGGCCAACAAGGCGGTGGCGCAACGCTTCCTGCGCGCGTCGGCGGTCGCGACGCTGGTCGCGCAGGCGCAGTCGTCGAACGTGCTCACGACGGGCTATACGCCGACGGCCGCCGACACGGCGCTCGGCAACGCGCTCTGCATGATGGCGGCCCGCACGGCGCCATGAGCCGGGCCGCGGCGCGAACGCGAGCGCCGCAGGCGATCCCGACTCGACCATTCCGGGGCGACTCCAGCGCGAGTCGCCCTTGTCTTTCGGGTTCTCACTGAGTCAGATTGTCATAATTTGCATGCAAACTTGCCAATTCTGTATTCAAATCGACGTGCGACGATGATGCCTGTACGGTGTCGCGTCCGCGGCGGGCATTCACAGGAGACATCATGGCAATCACTCGACGTGCGATCGTTCAGGCGGCAGCGGGAGCGGCGATCAGTCCGTTCGCGGCGCGCGCGCTGGCCCAGGACGGCGCCCTCAAGATCTCGCACCAGTTTCCCAGCGGGACGATCGCCGAGGGCGATTTCCGCGATCGGCTGTGCCGTCGCTTCGCGGCCGACATCGAGAAGCGCAGCAACGGCGCGCTGAAGGCCGCGGTCTATCCGGGATCGTCGCTGATGAAGACGAACTCGCAGTTCTCGGCGATGCGCAAGGGCGCGCTGGACCTGTCGCTGGTGCCGCTGTCGTACGCCGGTGGCGAGGTGCCCGAGGTCAACATCGGCCTGATGCCCGCGCTGGTGCCCAGCTACGAGGTCGGCACCGCCTGGAAGACGGCCGAGGTCGGCAAGCTGCTCGCCAAGACGCTGGACGACAAGGGCATCATCGTCGTCAGCTGGATCTGGCAGGGCGGCGGCGTGGCGAGCAAGAACGCGCCGCTGGTGGCGCCGGCCGACGCCAAGGGCATGAAGGTGCGCGGCGGCAGCCGCGAGATGGACATGATGCTCAAGGAGGCCGGCGCG
>FSXQ01000728.1_pt1 | contig 10504 bp, 9 predicted proteins | sample 1638011 | NCBI WGS metagenome assembly FSXQ01 (sample SAMEA3914789, study PRJEB12502) | metagenome | biome: forest; material: soil | place: Canada | collected 2011-07-03 | depth 0.3 m | reverse complement strand
GCCCGAGTCGCTGCCCGCCGTCTTCGACATGTTCACGCAGCTGCGCGGCACCGACGACCGCGCCGGCGGCCTGGGCATCGGCCTCGCGCTGACCAAGGGGCTCGTCGAGCTGCACGGCGGCACGATCAGCGTGCGCAGCGAGGGCGGCGGCCGCGGCAGCGCGTTCACCGTGCGGCTGCCGCGCGGCGACGCGCCCGAGCCGCTGCACGCGCCCACCGACGGCCTCGAGCCGCGCGCGGCGCCGGCGCGCCGCATCCTGGTCGCCGACGACAACCGCGACGCCGCCGAGAGCCTGGCCACGCTGCTGGAGCTCGAAGGCCACCACGTCACGCTCGCCTACGACGGCGCCGACGCGCTGCAGGCCTACGACCGCGTGCGGCCGCAGATCTGCCTGCTCGACATCGGCATGCCGCTGCGCACCGGCAACGAGGTGGCCAGCGAGATCCGCTCGCGCGAGGACGGCCGCGGGCCCACGCTGGTGGCCATCACCGGCTGGGGCCAGGACGCCGACCGCAGCCTCGCGCTGGCGTCGGGCTTCGACCACCACATGACCAAGCCGGTCGATCCGGCCCAGCTGCTGCGGCTGATCGGCGAGCTGCGCGCGGACGTCCTCGCCGACGCCTGAGCCTTCTTTACCGGCGGGCGGCGTACATGTCGGCGCCGACAACAAGCGACTAAACCCGCGACAAGTCCCGTGCGTCCAATGGCCTCAACAAAGGAGACGCCATGGACGATCACGACAAGGGCCTTGCCCACGACCTCGACACGCTCGGACGCCGTCGCGTCCTGTTCGGCGCCGCCGGCCTGGCCGCCACCACGCTGCTGACGGCCTGGGGCTGCGGTGGCGGTGGCGCGGACTCGTCCAGCGACTCGACCACGCAGTCGGGCTCGACGAGCTCGAGCGGATCGACGGGCTCGACCGGCTCCACGTCCACCGGCACCTGCGCCGTCAGCGCCGAGGAAACCGAGGGGCCGTATCCCGCCGACGGCTCCAACACGATCAACGGCAGCGTGGCCAACGCGCTCGCGCTGACCGGCATCGTGCGCAGCGACATCCGCCCGAGCTTCGGCGCGATGACGGGCACCGCGGCCGGCGTGCCGGTGACGTTGCAGCTGACGGTGGTCAACGCCAACGCGAGCTGCGCCGACCTCGCGGGCTACGCCGTCTACGTGTGGCATTGCGACCGCGACGGCGAATACTCGCTGTACGGCGCCACCAGCCAGAACTACCTGCGCGGCGTGCAGGCGACCGATGCCAACGGGCTCGTCACGTTCACCACCATCTTCCCGGCCTGCTACTCGGGCCGCATGCCGCACATCCACATCGAGGTGTACCGCAGCACGACCACGGCCACGTCGTACACCAACAAGCTGAAGACGACGCAGCTCGCGTTCCCCACCGACGTCTGCACCACGGTGTACGACACCGCCGACGGCTACAGCGCGAGCGTGACCAACTTCAAGCAGGTCAGCTTCGCCACCGACATGGTGTTCGAGGACGGCACGTCCACCGAGATGGCCACGGTCACCGGCAGCGTGGCGGACGGCTACGTGGTGGCGCTGCAGGTGGGGATCTCCGTCTGACCAGGCACTCTGTCGCCACGGCCTGCCGCAGAATGCGCGCATGGCAGGATGGATCTCGATCGTGAGCGCCCGCATGAAGGCGCTGCTGGCGGACACGCTGTTCAAGCGGCTGTTCGCGCTGATGTGGCTGGCGCTGGTGATCAGTCACGCGGTGGCGTGGCTGGTCGTCACGCGCAACTCGCCGTCGATGGGGCACTTGCCGACGTTTCCGTCGCTGCCGCCGGTGTCGTTCGGGCAGCGCGAGGCGCCTGCGTCCGCGCTCGCGGGACCGGGCGCGTCACGCGCGGGCGCGGGCGCTGGCGACGCGCGCGGGCCGCAGGGCATGCCGGGCGGCAATCGCGGCGATGGCGCCCCGCCCGATTGGCGCGGTGGGCCGGGCGCTCCCGGCAACGGCCCGGGTGGCCCCGGCGGTCCTGGCGACAGGCGCGGCCCGGGGAGTCCGGGCGGCCCTGGCGGCCCGCCACCGCAGTTCGCCGGCCAGCCCAGCCCCGGCACGAACGGTGCCCCTCCGATGGCGCCCAATGCCGCGCCCGGCAACGCGCCGCGCGGCTTCGGCCTGACGACGTCGCAGGCGCTGCTCGACTACGGCATCCGGCTCCTCATCATCGGCCTGGCCGCGTGGCTGGGCGCGCGCTGGCTGTCGGCGCCGATGCGTCGGCTGCAGCAGGCCTCGCGCACGCTCGGCCAGTCGCTGGCACGCAACGAGGCGCCGCCGCAGGTGGACGAGCGCGCCGGCACGGTGGAGGTGCGCGAGACGGCGCACGTGTTCAACGAGATGTCGCGCCAGCTCAGCGACCAGGTCAACTCGCGCTCGCTGCTGGTGGCCGCCATCTCGCACGACCTGCGCACGCCGCTCACGCGCATCCGCATGCGGCTTGAGGCGAGCGAGGGCGACCCGCTCACCGCCCGCTCCATCGCCGACATCCACGAGATGGACGACCTCATCGAGTCCGCGCTGGAGGTGTTCCGCGGCGCCGGCGCGCACGACGAGCCGGCCGAGACCACCGACGTGCACGCGCTGGTGCAGGCGATCGTCGACGACCTCGCCGACCTCGGCCAGCCGGTGAGCGTGCGCGGCGAGCCGTCGCCGGCGCGCGTGCAGATCTCGGCGCTGCGCCGCGTGGTCGCCAACCTCGTCAACAACGCGCTGCGCTACGGCAAGACGGCGAGCGTGTCGGTGCAGCCGGAGGGCGACGCCGTCCAGGTGGTGATCGACGACGAAGGCCCCGGCATCCCCGAGGCGCAGCTCGACGCGGTGACCCGGCCGTTCTACCGCCTCGACACCTCGCGCAACCGGCTCACGGGCGGCAGCGGGTTGGGGCTGTACATCGCGCGGGACCTGATCGCGCGGCAGGGCGGGACGTTGACATTGGCGAACCGGGCGGAAGGTGGGCTGCGGGCAACGATCGCGCTGGCACGAGCGGGCGTCGCGTGACCCCAATTGCCGCCATGCTGCGCGCACCCCCATCCGCTGTCATGCTGCGCGCAGTCGCAGCACCCACGCACCGGGATGCGCTGCCCCTGGCGTGGGTTCTGCGACTCCGCTTCGCTCCGCGCAGAATGACGGCTTGGGTGGCGGCCCGCGCGCAACACCAATTGCCGCCATGCTGCGCGCACCCCCCACCCGCTGTCATGCTGCGCGCAGTCGCGGCACCCACGCGCCGGGACACGCTTGCCCTGGGGTGGGTTCTGCGACTCCGCTTCGCTCCGCGCAGAATGACGGCTTGGGTGGCGGCCCGCGCGCAACACCAACCGCCGCCATGCTGCGCGCACCCCCACCCGCTGTCATGCTGCGCGAAGTCGCAGCACCCACGCGCCGGGACACGCTTGCCCTGGCGTGGGTTCTGCGACTCCGCTTCGCTCCGCGCAGAATGACGGCTTGGGTGGCGGCCCGCGCGCAACACCAATCGCCGCCATGCTGCGCGCACCCCCACCCGCTGTCATGCTGCGCGCAGTCGCAGCACCCACGCGCCGGGACACGCTTGCCCTGGCGTGGGTTCTGCGACTCCGCTTCGCTCCGCGCAGAATGACGGCTTGGTTGGTGAAACGCCACGCTTCACGCTCACTTCACCGTCACCCCATCCCCACCCCGCGAGCCGCGCGCACGATGGCCACATGCCATTGCTCGCCACCCTGACCGCCTTCGACGAAGCCCTGCTCCAACCGCGCGAACCCATCGACGTCGAAGGCCCGCGCCGTCTCGCCCTCGAGCTGTGCCTGTTCACGATCAAGGAAGCCCGCGCCTGCCTGTTCGCCTTCGTGATCTTCGGCGCCGCGCTCGCCGTGCCGCGCGCCGGCGTGTTCGGAATCGCGCGCTACGACGTCCTGCTCGCCATCGCCCTCGCGACGCAGGCCTGGCTGCTGTGGCACGGGCTGGAGACGATCGCCGAAGCGAAGGCCATCGCCCTGTTCCACGTCGCCGGCTTCGCGCTGGAGGCGTTCAAGGTGTCGCCGGCCATCCACGCGTGGGTGTACCCGGACGCCGCCGCCACCAAGCTGCTGGGCGTGCCGCTGTTCTCCGGCTTCATGTACGCCGCGGTCGGCAGCTACGTGATGCAGTCGTGGCGCTTCCTGCGGCTGCGCGTCGAGCGCCATCCGCCGCGCTGGATGGCCGGCGGCGTGGCGGCGCTGATGTACGCCAACTTCTTCACCCACCACGCGATGCCCGACCTGCGCGTGCCGCTGTGCGCGCTCGCGCTGGGGCTGTACGCGCGCTGCGAGGTCGTCTACGTGCCGCTCGATCGCGAGCGCCGCATGCCGCTGTGGCTGGGCTTCGTGCTGATCGGCTTCTGCATCTGGATCGCCGAGAACGCCGGCACGTTCCTGGGCGTGTGGCGCTACCCCGACCAGCTCGGCGCGTGGACGGCCGTGGCGCTCGGCAAGTGGTCGTCGTGGACGATGCTGGCGCTGCTCGCGTTCACGCTGGTGAGCCGCCTCGAGCATGTCGAGGCGCGCATCGCGATCGCTACCTGACCTCGGCGTCGAAGATGTAGCCCTCGCCGCGGATCGTGCAAATGAGCTGCTCGCCGCCCTGCGCCGCCGACAGCTTTTGCCGCAGCCGCGACACCGCGAGGTCGATCGCGCGGTCGGCCACCACCACGCCCTGGCCGCGCGTGGCGTCCAGCAGCTGGTCGCGCGTGAGCACGCGGCGCGGGCGCTCGACGAACGCGCTCAGCAAGCGGTATTCGGCGCTGGACAGCGGCACCACCACCTGCTGCGGCGACAGCAGCTGGCGCTTCAATCGGTCGAAACGCCAGCCGGCAAATTCGGCCACGCTCGCGTCGCCGCCGCTCGTGCCGGGCGCCGAACGCCGGCGCAGCACGGCCTTGATGCGCGCCACCAGCTCGCGCGGCTCGAAGGGCTTGGCGACGTAATCGTCCGCGCCGAGCTCGAGACCCAGCACGCGGCTGTGCGGGTCGCCCTGGGCGGTGAGCATGATGATCGGCAGGTTGGCCGTCTCGGGCCGCTGGCGCAGCTGCGTGCAGATGGCCAGGCCGTCGCCATCGGGCAGCATCACGTCGAGGATCATCAGGTCGATGCCGCCCTGCGCCAGGCACGAGCGCATCTGCGCGGCGCCGTTCGCGGCGACCGCCTCGAGGCCGAAGCGGCGCAGGTAGTCGCACACGGATTGCAGCAGTTCGGGGTCGTCGTCGACGACGAGGCAGCGCGTGATGGCCATGGTCTCGGAGGGCGGCGCGGCACGGTGCCGCGGCTTCCAGCGCGAAGGTACCACGACGCACGGCGCCGCGCAGCCGCGTGCGCGTCACGCGCATACGCACGAGCGCCTCCCGCCGCGGGTTGCGGCTGGGAGGCGCTGCGATCGAACGATCGCGCCGGGACTAGATCCGGCCGGTGAGCAGCAGGATCAGCAGGATCACGACCAGCAGGCCGAACACGCCGCTCGGGGCGTAGCCCCAGCTGCGGCTGTGCGGCCACGTCGGCAGCGCGCCGAGCAGCATGAGGACGAGGACGATCAGAAGAATGGTGCCGAGCATGGAAAGCTCCTGTGGTGTGTTGGTGAGCCGGTTTGTGTGTGCCGGGGGGACGGAAGAGCTTCGGCAATCCGCGGACCAGGGTCGGCCCACCATGCGCACCGAACGCTCCTTGCCGTACGCAGAATCCCTCACTCGCACGCCAAGCCAAATGCGGGCGAACGGCGGAGAATGCCCGCTGACTTCCTGACGACGACGGAGACAACGCATGGATGCAGTCGCGAGCGGTACCCCCGGCCACTACACGTTTGCGGAGAAGCGCCAGCGCGTCTTCGCGATCATGGCGGCGTCGTCCGGCAACCTCGTCGAGTGGTTCGACTTCTACGTCTACGCGTTCACGGCGCTGTTCTTCGGCAGCGCGTTCTTTCCCGGCGACGACAAGACCGCGCAGCTACTGAAGTCCGCCGCCATCTTCGGCGTCGGCTTCTTCATGCGGCCCATCGGCGGCTGGGTGTTCGGCAAGATCGCCGACCGCCGCGGCCGCAAGACGTCGCTGGTGATGTCCGTCGCGATGATGGGCGGCGGCTCGCTGGCGATCGCCTGCCTGCCCACGTACGACAAGGTTGGCGTGCTCGCGCCGATCCTGTTGCTCGTGTGCCGCCTGGTGCAGGGCCTGTCCGTCGGCGGCGAATACGGCGCGACCGCCACCTACATGAGCGAAGTGGCGCTGCGCGGCCAGCGCGGCTTCTTCTCGTCGTTCCAGTACGTGACGCTGATCGGCGGCCAGTTGCTGGCATCGGTGGTGGTCACCGTGATGCAGTTGACCCTCACGCCGGCCGAGATGAAGGCGGACTGGTGGCGCCTGCCGTTCGTGATCGGCGCGCTCGTGGCGGTGGTGGCGTTCTTCCTGCGCCGCACGCTCCATGAGACGACCAGCGAATCGGCTCGCAACAGCGAAGAGGCCGGCAGCTTCGCGCTGATCTGGCGCGAGCACCGCGCAGCCTTCCTCACGGTGCTTGGCTACACCGCGGGCGGTTCGCTGATCTTCTACACGTTCACCACCTACATGCAGAAGTTCCTGGTGAACTCCGCGGGCATGAAGGAGTCCGTGGCGTCGGCCATCTCCACCATCACGCTGTTCCTGTACATGTGCATGCAGCCGCTGTTCGGCGCACTGTCCGACCGCATCGGCCGCCGCACGTCGATGATGCTGTTCGGCGGCCTCGGTGCGCTGAGCGTCGTGCCCATCATGACGGCAGTGCAACATGCCGGCTCCCCGCTGATGGCCGGCATCTTCATCACCATCGCGCTGGCGATCGTGAGCTTCTACACCTCGGTCTCGGGCATCGTGAAGGCCGAGATGTTCCCGACCGAGGTGCGTGCGCTGGGCGTGGGCCTGGCCTACGGCATCGCCAACGCGGCGTTCGGCGGCTCGGCGGAATACGTGGCGCTTTACCTCAAGCAGCAACACGTCGAGCCGTGGTTCTACTGGTACGTCACCGGCATGATGGTGATCGCCTTCCTGGCCAGCCTGCGCCTGCCCAAGGTCGCAAGCTACCTGCACACCGATCACTGAGCGTTGCGAAGCACCAACGAGAACGGGCCCCGCGGGGCCCGTTTTTTCATGGAGCGGCGGTGCTCGTCAGCCCTTCTTGACCCACGCGCTGCACCAGCCCTTGGCGTCGACGGCCTTGCCGGCGTACAGCGGGCACGGGCCCGACGCGGCGCCGGCCTTGCCCTGGTACAGCGCGCAGCCGGCGCAGTTCTGGCCGGCGGCGTACTTGGGGAACTTGGCCTTGTCGGCCTTGGTGGCGTCGGCCACGTAGCCCAGCGCCTGGGCCTGCGGATCCTTCGGATCGACCATCGGCGTCGCCTGGGCGCGGGCGAGCGAGGCGACGCCCAGCAACGGGACGATCGAGATGAAACGGCGGCGCGAGGTCATGGCTTGCCTTCCTGCAAAGCGGGTGGGTGGCGGCCATTGTGCGGCCATCGACGGCCCCGGTCGGGCCGTCCGAGCACGCTGGTCGGATACAGGCTGTTTCGCCCCGTGCCCGCTCGACAGCAGGGAAATCCCCCGGATTGACGAATGCGGTCCTGCGCGAGCCATGATTGAATAGGGGATCGGCAGCGGGAACCGAGGGGTCCCGCTCGCCATCAGGCCGTGCGCGTGCTGCGCCAGGGACGGCCCCATGATTCCAACATCTCATCGAAGAGACCCCGCCATGACACCGATCCAACGTTTCCGACTCCACCCGCTGGCCATCGCGCTGCCGCTGGCCCTCGTCATCCAGGGCTGCGCCACCGACCCGAACACCGGCGCGCAGAAGATCGCCGGCATCAAGGTCAGCGACGACCCGTGCGCGAAGACCGCCACCGTGGTCGGCGGCGTGCTCGGCGCGGTCGCCGGCGCGGTCGTCACCTCGCAGTTCACCAAGAACACCGACGCCCGCATCCTGGGCGGCGTGGCCGGCGCCGGCGTCGGCGCGGCCATCGGCTACAGCGTCGACCAACGCCGCTGCGCCCTGTTCGCCATCGCCAAGGAACACAACGCCGAGATGAACGTGGCCAACGTCATCGTGCCCAAGGGCGACCTGCCGGCGGCCGAGACCGTCGCGGCCACCACCAACTCGCCGGCCTCGGCCACGCCGTTCACGGCCGGCTCCGACACCACCACGGCGGGCCTGTCGGTCACGCTGCGCGACAACGGCAAGCAGTTCGCGTCGGGCTCCGACAAGCTCACGCCCGAGGCCGAGGGGCTGTTCCGGGACGTCGCCGACCAGTACTCGTACGCCAAGCAGCAGCCCAAGCTGGGCCTCACCGCCTCCGACGGCGACAAGGCGGCGGTCGAGGAACTGAAGACCAAGCGCATCCTGCTGGTGGGCCACACCGACGACACCGGCACGACCACCGAGAACGCCAACCTGTCCGAGCGCCGCGCCGCCGCGGTGGCGCGCGTGTTCCAGGCCGAGGGCGTGGCCCCGGCCAACCTGTACTACCAGGGCGCGGGCGAAACCCTGCCCATCGCCGACAACCACACCGAGGAAGGCCGCGCCGCCAACCGTCGCGTCGAGATCGTCGACCTCACCGACGACGCCGCGTTCCACAAGTTCCTCGCCTCGCGCCGCCAGACGCTGCAGTACTACCGCGCCAGCGACGCGCCGGTGCCCGAGGTCGCGGCCGTCTCGCCGGCCAACGCCAAGGGCAAGAAGATCCCGAAGGCCAACACCGGCTTCGTCGACTTCGGCGGCGTGCCCGCGGCCACGCTCACCAGCGCGCCCGACTTCGCACCGGGCACCGTCGGCGGCGGCGCCGAGGCCGGCAACCGCGCGTTCCGCCCCATCGTGCCGACCTGCAACGCCGACCGTCCGCGCGCCGCCAACGGCGTGAAGTCGCTGGTCACGCAGAAGGACCTGCCGCTGAGCGACTACGTGCCGGGCCTGTACAACACGTCGTGGACGGACACCGTCAACGGCAACCTGATCGGCCTGACCAACGTCGACGTGCCGCGCGACGGCGGCGCCGTCACCGGCCGGCCCACGCTGCTGATCTGGAAGAACTACAACCCGAAGAAGAAGATGCCGCCGGCCGACTTCCAGGCCAATCCGGACGTCAACATCTACCGCGGCTCGCACGCCATCCTGTACCGCGTGTTCGTCGGCGGCCCGATGAAGTGCATGGACGTGTGGTTCCCGTACACGGACACCGGCGAGTCGCGCAACTCCAACCTGTTCTACGACCGCGAGAAGGCGTTGTACGTGAGCTCGTTCGAGTTGAAGTCGCTGAGCCAATAAGCCTCGGCTCTGCCGGATCGATCGCCCGCCTCGCGCGGGCGATTTCGTTCCGGCGAAGGCTTGGCGGCGGTGGATCCTGCGACTTCGCGCAGGATGACGCTCCGGCGAGTCCGCCGCCGATTCACGCCGTGGGCCCCGTTATTGCCCCACGGTCGGGCTAGACTCAGCCCGACAATGCCCGCCCCCACGCCCGCTTCGCCACCCGACGCTCCCGCCTGCTCCGCGCTCGCGGCCGGCCTCTGGCGTTGCCGTGGCTGCGCGGCGGTGTGCGTGCCCCCCGCGGAGGCCGTCGCGCAGGGCCGCGCGCGCTGCCCGCGCTGCGACGCCGTCGTCCACCCGCGCAAGCCCGAGGCCATCGCGCGCGCGTGGGCCTTCCTGCTCGCCGGCACCGCGCTGTACCTGCCGGCCAACCTGCTGCCCGTCACGGACACCGCGTCCATCGGCGGCCGCCAGGACGACACCATCTTCTCGGGCATCGTCTACTTCTGGAAGGACGGCTCGTACGGCCTGGCCGCGCTCGTGTTCGTGGCGAGCATCGTCGTGCCCATGACCAAGCTGCTGCTGATGTCGCTGCTGCTCATCTCGCTGCAGCGCCACGACCGCCGCTGGGCGCCGCGCCGCCTGAAGGCGTACCGGCTGCTGGAGCTGATCGGCCGCTGGTCGATGCTGGACATCTTCGCCATCACCATGCTCGCCGCGCTCGTGCAGGTGGAGAGCCTCGCCGAGCTGCGGCCCGGCCCCGGCGCGATGGCGTTCGGCGCCGTCGTCGTGCTCACGATGCTCGCCACCCACAGCTTCGATCCCCGCCTGCTTTTCGACAAGCCCGAGGGCGACGTCGCCCCGATGCCGCCATTGACCGATCCCGCCGGAGACGCGACTTGAGTTCCCCTGAAGATCCGCGCGACGACGCGCCAGCGCCCGAACCCGCGCCTGCGCCGGTGCCGGCGTCCGACCTCCCGCGTCCCGTCATCGCCCGCCGCGCCCACTACTCGCTGTGGCTGGTTTGGCTCGTGCCGCTGGTGGCCGTCCTCATCGGCGTCACGCTGGGCGCGCGCTCGATCCTCAACCGCGGCCCCACCATCACGATCTACTTCCACAACGCCGAGGGCATCGAGGCGAACAAGACGCACATCAAGTACAAGGACGTCGACGTCGGCATCGTGCGCCGCGTGCGCCTGACCAAGGATCACCGCGAGG
>FSXQ01002130.1_pt1 | contig 10511 bp, 6 predicted proteins | sample 1638011 | NCBI WGS metagenome assembly FSXQ01 (sample SAMEA3914789, study PRJEB12502) | metagenome | biome: forest; material: soil | place: Canada | collected 2011-07-03 | depth 0.3 m | reverse complement strand
GGTGGCCAACCCCGACACCGTGCCGCAGGCGCTGATGCACAACCTCAAGCACAACTGCGTGCTGCACGAGCAGAACGTGATCCTGTCGGTGGTGTTCCACGAGCGCGCCTACATCGAGGGCGACGACGTGGTCGTGGTGACGCCGCTGGCCGACGGCTTCTGGCGCGTGTGCGTCAACTACGGCTTCATGGACCAGCCCGACGTGCCGCGCGAACTGCAGCGCTGCACCGTCCACGGCATCGACCTCGAGCCGATGCGCACCAGCTTCTTCGTGAGCCGCGAGACGGTGGTGCCCACGCGCGGCGACGGCATGTGGCAATGGCGCGAGCGCCTGTTCGCGGCGATGTCGCGCAACGCGGGCAGCGTGGTCGAGTTCTTCAAGATCCCCAACAACTCGGTGATCGAGCTGGGCACGCGGGTGCAGATCTGACGGCGGCGATCCGTCGCCGGGACGAGGCCGCAATGGCCGAGGTGGATCCTGCGACTTCGCGCAGGATGACACGTTCCGGCCGAACGGCGACGGCCCGGGCGGCCTGGAACGTGGCTCAATGCGGGTCCATCCACGTCGATATCGAGGCATGTCCTTCCCGATCCTGGCCGCGGCCCCGCGCGCGCGTCACGCGCTCGCGTGCGCGGTGCTCGCGCTGGCGGCCGCACCGGTAGCGGCCGACCCCGCCGACTACGTCTTCACGCCCTACGCCGACACCGGCCTGTGGCAGCTCGCGTACGGCCTGGGCACGGAGCACGACCGCGACGGCGCGCGCGAGACGCAGCAGACGCTCGCCCTCGGCGGCGCGCCGACCGATCGCTGGTACACGTCGCTCTACGCGGCCTGGGCGGCCGACGACGGCGGCGCGTTCGCGGTCGACGAGTGGTCGTGGATCAATCACCTGAAGCTGACCGCGCCGGGCTCCGGGCCGGTGGACGTGGGCCTGCTGTGCGAGGTCTCGCGGCCGCACGATCGCGAGGAAGGCCGGCTGGGCGTCAGCTGCGGGCCGACGCTGCAGATGGACACTGACGACCTGCAGCTCAACCTCAACATCGCGTTCGAGAAGCACCTCGGCGCGGCGGAGGCGGAGCGGTGGCAGCTGGGGTACCAGTGGCAGGTCAAGCGGCTCGTGGCCCGGGGCGTCGAGCTGGGCGCGCAGGGGTTCGGGTCGTTCGGGCCCTGGAACGACTGGGCTTCGGCGTCGGCGCAGGAACACCTGGTCGGGCCGGCGGTGTTCCTGAAGACGAGCGCGTTCGGCGGGCCGGTGCGGGTCGATGCGGCGTGGTTGTTCGGGGTGGGCAGCGGGTCGCCGAAGAATGTGTTGCGGTTGAGGTTGCAGCGCGAGTTCTGAGGCGTCGTCGCTGGCGATCGGGGTCAGGCCTTCGCCTCGAATCGCGATTCAGCACCACGGCCAACGGGAACTAGTCCCCCGCGATTCAAGGAGAGTCCTGACCCCTCGAGTGTCGCGAGCCGGAGGGGTCGGGACTCTCCTCGGGATCGCGCCAATGCGCTTCCGGAGCGCGCAAGACAGCATCGCGATCCCGAGGCGAAGGCCCGACCCCGATCGCGCCCCGACAACGCCGCTCAGTGGAGCAGCAACGCCCCATCCGTATCGCCCGCCTGCCGGCGCATCCCCCAGCTCGTCGACCACGCCGAGAAGTCACCGACCGGCATCGGCCGTCCCATGTGATATCCCTGCGCCTGGTCGCACTTCAGGTCGCGCAGCATGTTCCACGCCTCCGCGGTCTCCACGCCCTCGGCCACCACCGTGATGCCCAGGTTGTGCGCCAGGTCGATCGTCGAGCGCACGATCATCGCGTCGTCGCGGTCGGCCTGCATGTTGCGCACGAAGGACTGGTCGATCTTCAACTCGTCCACCGGCAGGCGCTTGAGGTACGCGAGCGACGAGTAGCCCGTGCCGAAGTCGTCGATGGACAGCTTGAAGCCCATCGCGCTGAGCGCGTCCAGCGTGGCGAGCGCGCGCTGCGGGTCGTCCATGATCGCGCTCTCGGTGATCTCGAGGCAGAACGCCTTCGCCGGCACGCCGTGCTGCGCGAGCAGCGTGGCGAACTTCTGCGGCAGGTCGAGGTCCAGCAGGTCGCGCGTGGAGAGGTTCACCGACAGCCGCAGCTGCAGCCCTTCGTCGGCCAGCGCCTGCCAGCAGCGCGCGGCCTCCTCGAACACCCACATCGTCAGGTAGCGGATGAAGCCGGTCTGCTCGGCGAACGGGATGAACTGCACCGGCGGCACGAGGCCGCGCGTCGGGTGCTGCCAGCGCACCAGGCATTCGGCGCCGACGACGGCGCGGTCGTCGAGCGCGAGCTTGGGCTGCAGGAACAGGCGCAGCTCGTTGCGGTCGACGGCCTGGCGCAGCTCGGAGATCAGCGTGAGCGTCTGCGCGCTGGTGGCGTCGATCGCCGGGTCGTAGGTGACGGGGCCGTTGCTGCGGCGCTTGGCCGCGTACATCGCCATCTCGGCGCGCACCAGCAGCGTGTCGGCGTCGTCGGCGTGCAGCGGCCAGCAGGCGACGCCGATGCCCGCGCCCATGTCGACCTTGTGCTCGCCCAGCACCAGCGGCTGTTCCAGCGCCTGCTCGATGCGCAGCGCCACCGACTGCGCCTGCTGCACGCCGGTGCGGCGCATCAGGATCGCGAACTCGTCGCCGCTCAGGCGCGCCACCACGTCGCCGTCGCGTGCGAGCGCCCGCCCGAGGCGTTCGGCGATGCCCACCAGCACCTGGTCGCCGACGGCGTAGCCCAGCACGTCGTTCACGTGCTTGAAGCGGTTCAGGTCGAGCATGATGACGGCCACGGAGGCGTCGGTGCCGTCCGCCAGCTGGGCGTCGGCGGCGTCGCGGATGGCCAGGCCCGCGGCCTCGCGGAAGCGCGCGCGGTTGGGCAGCGCGGTGAGCGTGTCCCAGTACGCGAGCCGCAGGATCTGCGCCTGGTTCTCGGCCACGCTGATGCGCATGCGCTCGAACGACTGCGACAGCGCGCCGATCTCGTCCTCGCGCGAGAGCCCGCGCATGCGCGTGGCGTAATCGCCGGCGCCCAGGCGCTCGGCGGCGTCGGCCAGGCCGCGCAGCGGCGTCGTGACGCGGCGCGCGGTGAGCACGCTGCCCAGCGCGAAGACGCCGATGGCGGTGAGCGTGATTAGGATCAGCCGCCACTGCAGCTCGGACGACAGCCGCACCGCGTCGGTCACCGACACCGAGATCAGCGCCAGCACGCCGGTGTCGACGCGGTGGTCGGCGCCCAGCGGCACCACGTGCACGCCCAGCTCGTCGCCCTGGGACGCGACGGACACCATCGCTTCGCGCGCGCTCTCGGCCGTCCAGCCGTTCTCGGCCAGGTCGGTGGTGCCGGCGGCGCCCAGCGTGGTCATGGCCACGGCCCACGGCTCGCGCACGTTCGCGCGCGACAGCAGCGTCAGGTCCTGCCCCGTGAAGCGCTTCAGCTCGGCCTGCAGCCCCTCGTTCAGCGGGAACGCGATCAGGATCCAGCCGACCAGCCGCGGCGCGCGCTGCGGCACCAGCACCAGCTGGAACGGGCGGCCGCCCACCAGCATGATGTCGCTGGCGAAGTCGGCGTCGCGCACCTGCGCGCGCAGGCGCGTGGCCGCGGGCGCGAGGTCGACCGCGCGGCCTTCCGACAGGTGGCGCACGTTGCCGTCGAGGTCGAGGTAGGCCACTTCGGTGGCGCGCACGGTGCGGCCCAGGTTCTGCAGCGCGGAGACGATGGTCGGCTCGTCCTGGTCGGGGTCGAGCAGCGTGGTGCGGAAGCCCGCGTCGCGCGAGACCTGCGCCGCGAGCGCCGCCACTTCCTGCACGCGGTGATCGAGCAGCGACTGCAGCACCAGCTCGCCCTGCGCCAGCCGCGCCGGCAGCTCGTTGTGCGCCTGGTGCGACAGGCTCACGCGAAGCGACACGAAGCTCACCAGCTGCACCGCCAGCAGCAGCGCGAGGAACAGCCCGATGATGCGGGCGCCCAGCGACTTGCGCCAGGGACGATCCTGCGTGCTCACTTGACGATTCCGCCCGGCCCGAGCCGGACGCGTTGCTCGACGTCGCCGCCGCCCACCGTCAGCGCGACGAGCTGCGCCGGCGTGGTCTCGGCCAGCGACGAGTGCCACACGTGCATCTGGTAGCTGCCCGGCGGCACGTCGGCCACGCGCGCCTGGCCCGCGGCCGCGCTGCGCGCCCACAGCGGCGTGTCGGTGACCACCACCCACGCGATCATGTCGTCGTGGATGTTGCAGCCGAGCACCGCGATGCCGGGCTTGTCGAACACGATGGGCGTGTGCGGCACGCCGGCGTAGAGCTTGATCTGGAACGTCTTGGCCGCCGAGTACGAGTACACGTGGTGCTTGACGGTGTCCTGGTTCGGGAACTGCACGGGCGTGCCCACCGTCACCACGCTGACGCGCGGGCTGAACTGCAGGTCGTGCTGCGCGATCTGCGCGTTGGCCATCGGCTTGACGGGCAGCGTGGCGCCCACGGGCTCCAGCATCACGACGGCATCGGCCAGCGGATGCCCGGCGGCGTCGGTGACGGCCACGTTCACGCTGGCGGCCTGCGCGGCGACGGTGGCGGACAGCAGGACGGCGATGAGCGCGAGGCGGGCGAGCATGGGGCGAGAAAGTTCCACGGTTGGGCGCGGCGCGGCCCCGGCGCTCCAAAGGAGGCGGGTCGTGCTCTCTCCAGTATCGGCAGAAACCGGCGCGGGCTGAAGCGGCTTGTTACGCGTCCATGAGGAGACGCGAATTCCGTCACGACGAGATAGGCGTGGTCGCGGCGATCGTCAAGCTGTCCCGACAGGCTGCCCGGCGGGGGTGGATCCTGCGACTGCGCGCAGGATGACAACCTTGCCCGTCATCCTGCGCGCAGTCGCAGGATCCACCCCCGCCAATCCGCCGCCCGTCTGTCGGGAAATCAGGCCAGCTCGAGCGCGGAGATCTGCCGCCGACCGCCGTCCTTGGACGCATACAGCGCCTGATCCGCCCGCCGGAACACCAGGTCGAGATCCATCCGCGGATCGGCCTTGAACGTCACGATCCCCGCCGAGAAGCCCACGTGCGTGAGCTCCTGGTCGCCGCTGCGGAACACCTTCTCGCCGAGCCGCTCCTGCAGCTCTTCCACGCGCTCGTGCGCCGCGATGTCGTCGGTGTCGGCCATCACCACGCAGAACTCCTCGCCCCCGTAGCGGCAGCACAGGTCGTGCGCGCGGAAGCCGTCGCGCACGAGGTCGGCGAAGCCCTCCAGCACGAGGTCGCCCATCTGGTGGCCGTGCGTGTCGTTGATCTTCTTGAAGAAGTCGAGGTCGATCAGGATCACGACGATGCGGTCGCCGCGCCGCGACGCCATCGACACCAGCTGCGGCAGCGCCTCGCCCAGGTAGCGCCGGTTGTACAGGCCCGTGAGCGGGTCGCGGTTGGCCAGCTCGCGCAGCGATTCCTGCAGCCGCTCCACCTCGCGCAGCCGCTGCTCCAGCAACTGGTTCTTCTGCACGATGGCGGCCTCGGCCGACTCGGCGATGGCGCGCTCGCGGCGCGCGTGCTCGATCTCCATGCGCGCCAGGTGCGTCTGGTGGTCGACGTGCAGGTCGACGTGGCGCACCTCGGCCGACTTCTTCGCGAGGTCGTGACGCATGCTCGCCACCTGGCACTGCAGCTCGTAGGCGCGCTGGAAATTGCCCACCTGCGCCTGCAACTTCGCGGTGAGGTCCAGGCAGGCCTGCACGCCCAGCTTGTGGGTGTCGCGCGGGATCTGGCGGCAGCCGGCCTCGCCCACTTCGGCGGCCGTGGGCACGTCGCCCTGCTCGGCCAGCAGCAGCGCGCGGACGTAGGCGAGGTGCACCAGCACGGCCGGCTCGGTGGACACGTCGGCGCAGTCGGTGGCCTCGTCCAGCAGCGAGCGCGCGTTGGCGAAGTCGCCCAGTTTCACGCGCGCCTCGGCCGCCACCAGCAACGCGCCGGCGAGGAACATCGTCGACACCAGCTCCGCCCGCGACGCCAGCGCCGACTGCAGCACCGCATCGGCGCGCCGCACCTCGTTCATCGCGACGAGGCACTGCGCCCACGCGCGCGCCGCCGCGAGCTTGCGCGGCGTGAGCGGCAGCGCCTCGTAGCCGCGCCAGGCCTGCTGCAGGTACATGGACGCGAGGTCGACGTTGCCGACCAGCAGGTGGCTGTGGCCGATGTTCATGCGGATGTTGGCCACCAGCCCGGGCGGCGCGTCGGGGCTGGTGAGCAGGCGGTTCAGCGCGCGATACGTGCGCGCCGGCTCCTGCGCCCAGCCCAGCATGTAGCCGCGGAAATGGCCGGCCATGAGCTCCATCCAGCTCAGCTCGATGGGGTCGAGATGGGCCTCGGCCTCGGCACGGATGGTCTCGACGTCGCCGAGCCCGTCGTCGGGATTCGCGCCCAGCGTGGCGAGGAAGACCTCCAGGAGGTCGACCAGCAGCGACTCCACGCGCCAGCCGTGCGCGCGCGCCTCGGCGGCGGCGGCCAGCATGGGCGAGCCCAGCGCGTCGCGGTCGCCGAAGCGGGCCTGGTGGTGCATGCGCACGATGCGCAGGCGCAGCAGCGGGCGCGCCATGTCCCCGGCGCCGGGCGCGCTGGCGCGCGCGTGGGCGTCGTCCCACAACCGCATCGCGCGCTCCGGCTCGTCGGGGAGCAGGCGCAGCGCGGTGAGCGCCAGGTGATCGATGTTGGCGGGAGACATGGGGACTTCTACTTCTTTGAACGGCAAGCGTGCCCCTCAGCACGCGGGAATCATTTTCCCACGGACGTCAGTGATCCTTCGCTTTCGTGAGGAACAGGATCGGCACGATGACCGGTGCGAGCGGTGCCCAGTAGATGAGCTGCACGCCGTCGGCGGCCATGCGGATGGGCGTGGCGGCCTCGTCGACGGCTGCGTCGGCGCCGTTGAGGTCGGTGGTGATCTCCACGTCGTACGGCTTGTTCAGCTTGTCCTGCGCGCCGCGCAGCGTGTACGTCCAGCCCGTGTAGCGCTTGCCCTTGAGGATGCCGCCGGCGGCCATCACGCCGTCCGGGCCCGCCACCAGGCCGACGGCGCGCGCCTGCTCGCGCGCGGCGGGCGAGGCGTCGGGCGCCAGCGTGAGCAGCCAGTCGCCGCTGACGACGCCGCTGCGCTGCATGTGGAAGGCCGCGAACGTGGCCGACAGCTGCGGGTGCACCGGCGACCGCAGCGCCTTCACCAGCACGGGTGGCGCGTCGAAGATGTAGTGGTGGCCGTTGCCGATGACGGCCAGGCGCTTCTCGTCCTCGGAGACCAGCACCGACGAGATCGTTTCCGTGTAGCTGCGCAGCGGCGCCGCGGCCGGCGCCGGCTTGTCGACCGGCGCGCCGGCGCATCCCGCCAGGGCGATGGCCGCCGCGGCCATCATCGAAAGGGCCGCACGTCGTCGAACTGCATCCACCGCATCACTCCTTGGCCGGCAATCCCGCCGAACCCGGAATTATCGGGGGCATGGGCCGGTTTCCGGCTAGAGGAAAGGCCCAAGAGATCGGACGACCCGTGACGGACGTCAAGGCACGAAGCGGTACCCGACCCCCAGCTCCGTGACGAAATGCCGCGGCTGCGACGCGTCGGCCTCCAGCTTGGCGCGCAGGTGGCCCATGTAGATGCGCACGTAGTGGGTGTCCTCCGAATGCGACGGCCCCCACACGGCCTTCAGCAGCTGCGGATGCGTGAGCACGCGGTTCGGCGACGACGCCAGGTGCGTCAGCAGCCGGTATTCGATGGGCGTCAGGTGCACGGCCGCGCCGGCGCGCTCCACCGTCCGCCGCACCAGGTCGACGCGCACGTCGCCGAACTCGAGCACGCTCTGCGCGTCGGCGCTCGCGCGCGGATGGCGGCGCAGTTGCGCGCGCACCCGCGCCAGCAGCTCGCCGGTGCCGAAGGGCTTGACGAGGTAGTCGTCGGCGCCGGCGTCGAGCGCGGCGATCTTGTCCTGCTCGTTGGTGCGGGCCGACAGCACGATGATGGGGATCTCCGACCACGCGCGCAGCCCGCGGATGAACTCGATGCCGTCGCCGTCGGGCAGCCCGAGGTCGAGCACCACGAGGTCGGGCCGCCGCGTGCCGGCCTCGATGAGCCCGCGCTGCACGCCGTCGGCCTCCGCCACCTGCAGCGACTCGGCCTGCAGCGACAGGCGGATGAAGCGGCGGATCTCGGCCTCGTCCTCCACCACCAGCACGACACCCGGGGCGGCGTTGGCGGTGGTGTTCATTCGGGAGACTCCATGCCGGCATTGTCGGCGGCGTCGGCCGGCTCGTCGACGCGCGGGGGCTCTCCGCGCGGCAGCGTGAACACGAAGCGCGCGCCGCCCTCGGGCCGCGTCTCGCCGCGGATCGTGCCGCCGTGCGCCAGCACGATGGCGCGGCAGATGGCCAGCCCCAGCCCGACGCCCGGCGTCGCGCTCTCCTTGCGGCCGCGCTCGAATTTCTCGAAGATCAGCTCCTCGCGCCCCGGCGGCAGGCCCGGGCCTTCGTCGGCCACCCACACTTCCACCGACGTGCGCCCGGCCGCCGCGCCGAGGAAGACCGTGCTGCCCGGCGGCGTGTACTTCGCGGCGTTCTCCAGCAGGTTGGCCAGCACGCGCTCGATCAGCACGGCGTCGAACTGCAGCAGAGGCAGGCCGGCGGGCAGGCTCACCTTCACGGGATGGCCGGCCAGCGGCGCGAGCCCGCGCAACGCGCTGCCGACCACCTCCTCCAGCGGCTGCCACTGCAGGTTCAGCGCCACGCGGCCCGACTCGAGGCGCGCCATGTCCAGCAGGTTGTTGACCAGCGCGTTCATGCGCAGCGCCGCCTCGCGCAGCGACTGCGCGATCTCCGCGTGCGCGGGCGCCAGCGGCGGCGCGGTGAGCTGCAGCGAATCGGCCATGCCGGCCAGCGCGGCCAGCGGCGTGCGCAGGTCGTGCGAGATCGCGCCCAGCAGCGCGTTGCGCAGTCGCTCCGACTCCATGTGCACCGTGGTCTGCTGCGCCACGTCCACGTAATGGATGCGCTCCAGCGCGATGGCCAGCAGCGACGCGAAGGTGTCCAGCAGGCGGCGCTGCTCGGGCACCGCGAGCCGCTGCGGGTTGCGCAGCTGCAGCGCGACGACGCCGCGCACGCGCATCGGTGCCTTCAGCGGCACGTACAGCATCGCGCTGGCCGGCAGCGTGCCGGTGCCCTGCCCCGCGGCCTCGGCATGCGCCAGCGCCCAGCCGGCGAGGCTCGCGTCGACGCCCAGGCCGTCGTCCACCACCAGTTGGTCATCGGCGTCGAGCAGCAGGAACAGCGCGCGCGCCTCGAACTCGGCCTGCAGCACGCGGGTGCCGATCTCGACGATCTGCTCGGGCATCAGCGCCGCCGCGAGGTCGCGCGACAACTCGTACAAGGCCCGCACGCGATCCTCGCGCAGCGTGGCCACGCGGGCCTGGTACGTGAGCCCCGCGGTGAGCTGGCCGATCACCAGCGCCACGATCAGCATCACGGCGAAGGTGACGAGGTACTGCACGTCGCTCACCGCGAAGGTGAAGCGCGGCGTGACGTCGAAGAAGTCGAACGCGGCGACGCTGACGAACGCGGCCAGCACCGCCGGCCCGCGGCCCCAGCGCAGCGCGGACACCACCACCGCCAGCAAGAGCAGCATCACGATGTTGCTCTTCTCGAGCACCGGCAGCAGCGGCGTGGTGCCGGCGATGACGACCGCGCAGGTGGCGGCGCTCTTGGCGTAGTCGACCCAGGCGACGGCGCGGCCCGCGTCGTCGCCGGCGGCACGCGCGACGGGCGCGCGGTCGTCGGCGGGCAGCGCCACCTGCACCAGCTCGAGCTCGGGCGCCTGCACCGCGAGCAGCGTGGCGGTATCGCGCCGCCACCAGGCCTTCAACGTGGCGCGGCGGCCCATCACGAGGCGCATCAGGTTGTGGTCGCGCGCGTAACGCGCCAGCGCGGGCGCGGCGGCGTCGCTCGCGAGCGTGGCCGTGCGCGCGCCCAGCGCCTCGGCGAGCGCGAGCACGCGCAGCACCTGCTCGCGACGCGCGCGCGGCAGGCGCTGCAGCGCGGGCGTCTCCACGTAGACCGCGTGCCACGGCGCGCCCAGTTGCGCCGCCAGGCGCGCGGCGGCGCGCACCAGCTTCTCGCCCTGCCCGCCCGGGCCGACGCACGCCAGCAGCGCCTCGCGCGCAGGCCACACGCCGACGGTCTTCAGGCTGCGGCGATAGCTCAGCATGTCGACGTCCACGCGGTCGGCCGTGCGGCGCAGCGCCAGCTCGCGCAACGCGAGCAGGTTGCCCTTGCGGAAGAAGTGGGACGCCGCGCGCTCGGCCTGCGGCGCGATGTAGACCTTGCCGTCGGCCAGTCGCTGCAGGAGCTCGTCGGGCGGCAGGTCGACCAGCACCACGTCGTCGGCGTTGTCGAACACGTGGTCGGGCACGGTCTCCCACACGCGCACGCCGGCCACGGCGTTGACGACGTCGTTGAGGCTCTCGAGGTGCTGCACGTTCATCGTCGT
>FSXQ01003834.1_pt1 | contig 10512 bp, 9 predicted proteins | sample 1638011 | NCBI WGS metagenome assembly FSXQ01 (sample SAMEA3914789, study PRJEB12502) | metagenome | biome: forest; material: soil | place: Canada | collected 2011-07-03 | depth 0.3 m | reverse complement strand
CTCCGCGACGGCCGCCTTGAACTTGCGCGAGTAGAGGCGGTAGCTGTCGAAGTCCATCGGCAGCAGGATCGCGTGCGGCGCCAGGGCGGCCGCCTTCATCATGCCCATGCCGGAGAACACGCCGAAGGCGCGCGCCTCGTAGGTGGATGTCGTGACGACGCCGCGGCCCACGTAGTCCTCCAGCTTGGCGAACCTGAGCGTGCCGTCGTCCTGCATCGTCGGCGTGTGCCGGCGCCCGCCGCCGACGACCGCGGCCAGCCCGCGAATCATCGGATAGCGCAGCAGTTCGACGGACGCATAGAACGCGTCCATGTCGAGGTGCGCGATCAAGCGGGGCAGCGGGTGGCTCATGGCCGCCATTCTGTATGAAAGCACAGGGTTTCGATGTCGGGATCGATACACGCGTTCACACATTCGATTTGAATGTGCTAAACGCACTTCTATACTGGCCGAAGCCCCACCGCCTGGAGACCCGCCGTGAAGCTCCCGCACTTCCTGTCCGCCGTGTTCGCCGCGGCCGCGCTCGTCGCCTGCGGCGGCGGCGGCGACTCGCCCGCCCCGCCCACCGGGCCCGGCGCCACGCCGGCCTCGGTCTATGCCGCCGGCCCGATCACCGGCTTCGGTTCCGTGATCGTCAACGGCGTGCGCTTCGACGACAGCGGCGCCGCCATCTCCGACGACGACGGCCGCTCGATGGCCGAGTCCGAGCTGCACCTGGGCATGCAGGTGGAATGCGAGGGCGGCCCAGGCAGCGACGACGCGCATGGCGTCGCCCAGGCGATCCACGTGCACAGCGCGCTCGTCGGGCCGGTCGGCGCGGTCGACACGACCGCCGGCACGCTGACCGTGTTGGGCCAGACCGTCACCGTCGACGCCCAGACCGCGTTCGACTCCGCTCTCGCGAACGGCCTCGCCGGCGTCGCGGTGGGCGCCGTCGTGCAGGTGCACGGCCAGTTCGACGCCGCGTCGCGGAGCTATCTCGCCACCCGCATCGAGCTCGACGCCGCCGCCACCCGCTACAAGATCCGCGGCACGATCACGGGGCTCGACGCCGAGTCCGCGACGCTGAGCATCGGCGCCACGCTGGTCGACTTCAAGACCACGCCGGGCGTGCCCACCGACCTCGCCGTCGGCAAGCTCGTCGCCGTCCGCCTGGCCACGACGCCCGTCAACGGCGTGTGGACGGCCACCGCGATCAGCGACGGCCAGCGCCTGATGCACGATCACGACGAGGCGCACCTGCGCGGCGTGATCAGCGCGTTCACCTCGGCCACGCAGTTCAGCGTCGACGGCAATCCGGTGGACGCGAGCGGCGCGAGCTTCCCGAACGGCCAGGCGGGTGTCGTCCTGGGCGCCACCGTGGGGGTCGAGGGCCAGTTGGTGAACGGCGTCGTCGTCGCCAGGGTCGTCGAAGTGGAGAACGAGCACCAGCACGACGGCTCGCGCGTCGAGCTGCACGGCACGATCAGCGCGCTCGACACCACGGCGCAGACTTTCGCCGTGCGCGGCATCACCGTCAGCTACGCGGGTCCGGTCGCCTTCCACGACGGCAGCGCCGCCGCGCTCGCCGACGGCCTGTTCGTCGAGGTGCGCGGCGGCTTCTCGGCCGACGGCACGGTGGTCGACGCGACACGCATCGAACTGAAGCCGGCCAACTGAAGAGGTGGCGCCCGCAGCGGTCGTGTCATGTTGGGGGCCGTCCAGGATGCCCCAACGTCGCTTGGATGGGCCACACTTCCGTGCCGTCACTCCGCTTCGCCGCAGCGCCATGTCCGTGCCCCCGCATCCCGCGTCCGTCGAAGGTCGCCGTTGACCCAGTCCGACGAACACCAGGCCCTGCTCGCCGCCACCGCGGCATTGATGCTGCCGCTCGCGCGCCTGCTGGTCGCGCGCGGCGTGCCCTACGCGCAAGCCGAGGAGAGCCTGAAGACGGCGATGGTGGAGGCCGCGCGCGAGGCGCATCCGGACGGCCTGCCGCACCGGCTGGTCAGCCGCATCGCCACGACCACCGGCATCAACCGCCGCGAGGTGACCCGGCTGACGCGCTTCGACAGCGCGCCGGCGGAGCCGCAGCGCTCGGCCGCCGCCAACACGTTCATGCGCTGGCGCACGAATCCGGCCTACCTCGACGCGCAAGGCCGCCCGTTGGCGCTCCCGCGCCAGGGCGACGCGCCGAGCTTCGAGTCGCTCGCGCGCGGCGTGACGCAGGACGTGCACCCGCGCAGCCTGCTCGACGAGCTGCTGCGGCTCGGGCTCGCCAGCCACGACGCCGATGCGGATCGCGTCATGCTGGTCCTCGACGCCTTCGTGCCCAGCACCGACCGCGCCCGCATGCTCGAGTTCCTCGCGCACAACGTCGGCGATCACCTGTCGGCCGCGGTCGCCAACGTGCTCGGGCCCGCGCCGCGCCACCTCGAACGCGCGGTGTTCGCCGACGGCCTGTCGCCCCGGGCCATCGCCGCCGCCGAGGCCTGGGTGGCCGGCGCCTGGCGCGACATGGCCGCGGCGCTGGTCCCGTTCATCGAGAAGCTGATCGCCGACGAGGCGCACCAGCCCGCGGACGTGCGCCAGCAGCGCTTCCGGGCGGGCCTGTACGCGTACACCGAGCGGGACGACGGCGCGCCGTCGAGGCCGGCCGAGCCCGCCGCGGCATCCCCATCGGCCGTCCCGGCCGCCCCCGCGTCCGCGCCCCGGCGCCCGCGCGCGAAGAAATCCGACGCGGCCGTCGCCCGGCCCGCGCGGGCGCCGAAGCCGCCCACAACCTGACGAGAACAGCCCCATGACCCACGCCCTGCCGTCCCTCCCGCGTTCCTGGCGCGCGCTGGCCGCGCTGCTCGCCGCCACCGTGCTGGCCGTCGGCTGCGGCGGCGGAAGCGACTCCGGCGTGGGCGCCGGCGGCACGGGCTCGCCGCTGAGCTTCGCGCAAGGCCCGATCACCGGCTTCGGCTCGATCATCGTGAACGGCGTGCACTTCGACGACTCGGGCGCGAGCGTGGTCGACGACGACGGCAACGCGCTGTCGAACACTCAGAGCCTGCGCCTGGGCACCGTCGTGGACGTGCAGGGCGGCGTCGTGACCGACGGCGCAACCGCGGCCAGCGCGATCCACGTGCACGTCGACCTCGTCGGCCCGGTCACGGCCGCATACGACGCCACCACCGGCCGCCTGGGCGTCCTGGGCCAGCCGGTGCGCGTGCAGGCCATCACCGCGCTCGACGGCTTCAGCGGCGGCGTCGCGGCCGTTCCCGTGGGGAGCGTCGTGGCGGTCTCGTCGCTGTACGACAAGGCCACGGGCGTCTACGTCGCGACGCGCATCGATCCGGCGCCGAGCGCTCCGCACTTCGCGATCCGCGGCGCGCCGGCAGCGGTCGACACCGCGGCCCACACCTTCACGATCGGCACCGAGGTCTTCGGCTACGGCAGCCTCGCGCCGCCGGCCTCCTTCGCGGCCGGCCAGCTGCTGCGCGCGGTGCTTGCCAAGAGCGTCGACAGCCACGGCCGCCGGGTCGTCAGCGCGTTCGGCCAGGCCGTGCCCACGTTGCCGGACGGCCGCAGCGGCGCGCTCGATGGCGTCGTCGACAGCGCGACCGACGCGACGCACTTCTTCGTCAGCGGCGTGAGCGTGGACGCGAGCGGCGCCACGGTCACGCCCGCCGGCAGCGCCATCGCCGTGCAGAGCCGCGTGCAGGTACGCGGCACGGTCGTGGCCGGCGTGCTGGTCGCGAGCTCGGTGGAGGTGGACGCCAGCAACGACGGCGAGGACGACCACGGCGGCAGCGACGGCCGGTTCCAGATCGTCGGCGCGATCATGTCCCTGGACACGGCGCACCAGACGCTGACCATGCGCGGCCCGACGACGGTCAGCTACGCGACGGCGGCGTTCTCCAAAGGCACGTCAGCCGATCTCGCCGTCGGCCAGGCGATCGAGGTCAAGGGCAACCTGTCGCCGGACGGCAGCGAGGTGATCGCGACGCAGATCAAGTTCGGCCACTAGGCCTGCGCGACCTTGTCCGCGACCAGCTTCCCCGCCGTGGCCGCGAGCCCGGTGGCGACGCAGCCCCAGGCCATGTCGATGAACGACAGGCCCAGCGGCCAGTCCCGCAGGGTGGCCATGTTGGTCAGGTCGTAGGTCATGTAGGCCATGAAGCCGAACAGCGCGCCCCACGCCGCGGCCATCTGCCAGTCGCCGGGCGCGCGCGGCAGCACGACGAAGGCCATCAGGCCGATCGCGAACAGCAGGTAGAACGCGACCGCCGCCACGAAATTGGGCTGCGCCGCCATCAGGTGGCCGATGCCGCGGTTGTACAGCGGGCGCGCGATGCCGCCGATCCAGATCACGTCCAGCACCATCATCGTGGCGACGATGGCGACGTAAGGCAACAGCAGCTTGCTCATGGAGTGGCTCCGGGGCGGGGACAGAGACATCGGCAAGGTGCACGCCCGCCGCGGGGTGCATCGTCGCACGGGTCGCGCAAGCGGGGCTTCAGCTTGATGGCCATGCCTTTTCGACGCGCCCGACAATGCGAAGGTGCGCGCTCACCGGCGCGCCGCTTGCCAAGGCCGACCCATGACCCCTCCGTTGAAGCGATTCATCCACGTGTTCAAGGTGCGTCCGCGCCTGTTCATCGTCGCGGTGATAGGCGTGCTCACCGGCTTGCTCCTGCCGCACGGCATCGCCTCCCAGCCGATCTCGCGCTGGCTCATCGCGTGGAACGTCGGCGCCTGGCTCTACGTGGCGCTGGCCGCGGTGATGATGGTGCGCTCCTCGCAAGGGCACATGCGCCATCGCGCGCAACTGCAGGACGACGGCAAGTACGCGATCCTCGGCCTGACGGTGATCGCGGCCATCGCCAGCCTGGTGGCGATCGCGTGCGAGCTGTCGGTGGTCAAGGACCTGCACGGCTGGGCGCGCGGCGCGCACATCGGGCTGGCCGGCCTCACGGTGATGTCGTCCTGGAGCTTCATCCAGATCATGTTCACGCTGCACTACGCGCACGACTACTACCTGGCCGCCTGCCACGGCCGCAAGCCCGGCCTCTCGTTCCCGGACGATCCCGATCCGGACTACGGCGACTTCTTCTATTTCGCCGCGGTCATCGGCACCTCCGGCCAGACCGCCGACGTGTCGTTCGTCACCAAGCCGATGCGGCGTATCGGGTCGCTGCATTGCATCCTGGCGTACCTGTTCAACACGACGGTGCTGGCGTTGCTGATCAACATCGGGGCGAGCCTGTTCTGAGTCACGGCCGAGGAGCGTGGCCGGACGCATTCAGGCGACGGGCGGCGCCGCGCCCTCCAGGGCCCGCACGACCGCATCGCCGATCGCCAGCGACGCGGTCAGGCCGGGCGACTCGATGCCGAAGAGGCTGACCAGGTTGGGGATGCCGTGCATCGACGGGCCGCTGATCAGGAAGTCGCCGACCTGCGCGCCCGCGAAGAAGATCTTCGGACGAGCGCCGCTGTAGGCCGGGCTCAGCAACCCGTCGCGAAGGCCCGGCCAATAGCGCCGGATCTCGGCGTCGAACCCGCTGGCGCGCTTCGCATCCACCGCGTAGTCGATCGCGTCGGGGCCGACTGCCCGCAACCATTCGATATCCGGGCCGAACCGCGCCTGGCCGCCGAGGTCCAGCGTCAGGTGCACGCCCAGCCCGGCCTTCTCCGGAACGGGATAGACGAGCCGGGAAAACGGTGCGCGGCCCTCGAGGCTGAAGTAGCTGCCCTTGCACAGGACCGTGTCCGGAATCGTGGCGGGTGCCAGTCCGTCGATTCGCCGGGCGACGTCGGACGCGTGCAATCCCGCGGCGTTGACCACCTGCCTGGCCATGACGGTGGCGGGTTCGCGTCCCCCGACGCGCAGTTCGATGCCCTCCGGCGTGACGGCGGCCGCCAGCAGCGGGCTGCGGAAGACGACGGTGCCGCCGAGCGATTCGAGGTCGGCCAGCAGCGAGACCATGAAGGCATGGCTGTCGACGATGCCCGTGGAGGGCGAGCGCAGCGCCGCCACGCAGCGCAGCTGAGGTTCGAGCGCGCTCGCCTGCGCCGCCGTGAGAAGGGACACGTCGCGCACGCCGTTCGCGTGAGCGACGTCCCGGATGGATTCGAGTTGCGCGATCTGGTCGCCGGCCGTCGCGACGACCAGCTTCTCGCAGCGCCGGTGCGCGACGGCGCGCGCGGCGCAATACTCGTACAGCCGGCGCGCGCCTTCGACGCACAGGCGTGCCTTCAACGAGTTCGGCGCGTAGTGGATGCCGGCATGGATGACCTCGCTGTTGCGCGAGCTGGTGACCGTCCCGAACGAGTCCAGCGCCTCGATCACGAGCACGTCGTGGCCCTCGAGCGCCAGGGCGCGGGCGCATGCCAGCCCGACGACGCCCGCGCCGATGACCACCGCATCGGTGTCGAGTCTGTCTGGCATGTCGAAGCCTGCTTTGGAATGTTCGAACGGATGTCCCGGGTTCGTTCCGAGGGTTTCCACGGTGGCGATGATGCCCTTGCCGGCCGTCATGGCGCGCAGTGCACCGGCGGAATCTTAGCGGCGAAGTCGATCGCGCCACAAAATGCCGCCGCGTCCACCGTTGTGCAGCCTGCCGCGTTGAGCAACGACCAGCCGGCTGCGGCACACTACGCCACCATGTCCGAACCCTCGAACGCCCGAACCGGTGCCGCGTCCCCGCCAGAGGACGGCGGCGACGCCCTGCCGATCGGCACCCGCCTGGCGGAATTCGAGATCCGCCAGGTGCTCGGCGCCGGCGGGTTCGGCATCGTGTACCGGGCGTGGGACGAGGCGCTGCAGCGCGACGTCGCCCTGAAGGAATACATGCCGGTCTCGCTGGCCGGGCGCGCCGCCGGCGAGCGCGTGACGCTGCGCTCGCGCGCGCACGAGGAGAACTTCGCGCTGGGCCTGCAGTCGTTCGTGAACGAGGCCCGCCTGCTGGCCCGCTTCGACCAGCCGGCGCTGGTGAAGGTGCTGCGCTTCTGGGAGGCCAATGGCACGGCCTACATGGCGATGCCGCTCTACAAGGGTCGCAACCTGCGGCAACTGCGCAAGGAGATGGCGCCGGGTGCGCTCGACGACGCCTGGATGCGCGCCCTGATCGAGCCGCTGCTGGGGGCGCTGGAGGTGATGCACGACGCCGCGGTCTACCACCGCGACATCGCGCCGGACAACATCCTCTGGTGCGACGGCGTCCGCCCCGTGCTGCTCGATTTCGGCGCGGCCCGCCTGGTGCTGGGCGACCGCACGCAGAACGTCACGGCCATCCTCAAGCCGCAGTTCGCGCCCATCGAGCAGTATGCCGAGACGCAGTCGATGCGCCAGGGGCCGTGGACGGACCTGTACGCGCTGGCGGGCACCTGCTACTTCATGTTGACCGGCCGCGCGCCACTGCCGGCGACCGCGCGCGTGATGAACGACGAACTCGAACCGCTGGCGCGCATCGCGCCACCGGGATGCTCGCCGCGCCTGCTGCAGATCCTCGACTGGGCGATGGCGGTGCGACCGCAGGATCGGCCGCAGTCGGTGGCAGAGTTTCGCGAGGCGCTGGCCGGGCGGATGGCCGTGCCGGTGCGCGCCTGGCCCGCCGCGCACGCCGCGTCGGCGGAGCCGGCGGCCGGGGATTCGGGCTACGAGAAGACGATCCAGGCCACGAGCCGTTTCGAGCCGACCGGGCGGAGAGGCCCCGTCACCCGTCCGCCGCGCCACGACGAACTCGAACGCCCGGAGCGTACGGTGGTGCTGCCGCCGAAGACGGGCCTGCCCTTCAAGACGGTGCTGCTGCTCCTGGTCGTGGCCACGGCCGCCGCCGGTGCGTGGAACACCCGGCGGCAGTGGATGCCGGCGGTCGGCCTGCAGGCGGCGGTGCCGATCGCGGATGGCGCCTCGTCCGCCGAGCCTGCCGTCAGCGCACCCGTGGCCGCGGCGGACTCGGCGCCGGCGGCGGCCACCACCGCCGAGGCCGCGTCGGCCGCGGCCTCGGAGGCGGTGGCCGTCACGAGCGACGCCGCGGCGAGCGCGGCCGCGTCGCCGGCCTCCGAACCGGCCTCCGTCGTGCCCGCACCCGCACCCGTCGCCGTCGCCAAGGCACCGCGATCACCGCCGGCCCGTCCGAAGTCGACGAAGGAATCACGCAGCAAGGCGTTGGAGGCGAAGATCGCCGCGCTCAAGCTGCCGCCGCCGGTGCTGCCGCCCGCAGACGAGGCGCGCGTCGTTTCGCAGTCCCGCCCTCTCGTCGGGGCGGGCCCCGAGGCGGCAGAACCGGCGGCGACCGCCACGCCGCCCGCGCCGCGCGGCCTGGGCCCGCGGGAGGCCTGCGCCGACCCGGACGCGGCGAAAATGGCGGCCTGCGTCAAGCGGCTGTGCGACAACGATCCGCGCTACCAGCGCTACCCGATCTGCCAGCGCGTGCGTCGGCTGGAAGAGCAGCAGTAGGGATCGCGGGCTCGGATCTCGCCCTTGACTTCGAACGCCGGATCCGATCCCGTCCGTGCGCAGAACCCCCTCGCCGACGCGGTCACGCAACAGGGTACGTGCGTTCCGCGGCATTTGGCGCTACAACCGCCCCGGTCTCCTCAACGAACTGAAAAGGTCTCCCATGAAGAAGCTGGCTCTCGTTTCCCTGCTGCTCGTCGCCGCGGTCACCACCGCCTCCGCCCAGGGTAGCGGCGCCCCGGCCGCCGCCGGTCAGACGGTGTCGCCCGCTGGCGAGGATGCCGCCAGTGCGGCCGTCAAGGCCAAGCACGACAAGCGCGCGGCCAAGCGAGCGGCGCGCAAGGCCGCCAAGGCGCAGAAGGCGGCTTCGAGCTGAGACGCGCGCGGACACGGCGTGTCCGCGCCGGGTGTCCGCGAGTGTCCGCGGACACCGGGCGGGCGTCGGGAGACGCTCGCAAGTCCTTGATCGACAAGGCATCGGGCCATTGCCCGGCAGTGGCACGGTCATTGCAAACATGAAGCCGGACAGCGCGCTCCTCCTGCGCCGCCCGGACAGCCTTCATGATTCGTGACACCTCCTCGCAAGACACCGTCATCGCCCGCCCGAAGGGCCGCCGGCGCCTCGCCGTCGGCGCGGCTGTCGTCGCCGCCATCGCGTTGACGGCCTGGAGCCTGCCGCAGGCCCGGCGACTGCTGGGCACCAACAGTTCCGTGAGCATCGACAGGCTGGGCCTCGACGACGTCGGCCGCGGGCCGTTCGTGCGCGACATCCAGTCCGAAGGTCGCGTCGTCGCCGCGTTCAGTCCGACGCTGTTCGCGCCGCAGGCCGGCACCGTCACGCTGCAGGTCCATGCGGGCGACAGCGTCAAGAAGGGCCAGGTGCTGGGCACGATCGCCAGTCCCGACCTGGCCGCGAAGCTGGCGCAGGAGCTCGCCACGGCCGACACGCTGCAGACCGACACCCTGCGCGCCAGGGTCGAGGCCGGCGAGCAGCACGCCGCGCTGCAGGGCGCGCGCGAGAACGCGGCGATCGACGTCAAGGCGGCCGAGACCGACCTCGCCCGGCAGCAGAAGGCGTACGACGCCGGCGCCGCGGCCGGCATGCAGGTCGACCACGCGCGCGACGCGCTCGAGAAGGCGCGCGTCGCGCTGAGCCACGCCGAGGCGGGCCTGCATTCCAAGGACGACAGCTTGAAGTTCGACGTGCAGGCCAGGGAACAGGCGCACGCGCGCCAGGTGCTGCTGGTGGAGGACCTGAAGCGCCAGGTCGCCGAGCTGGCGGTGCGCTCGCCGGCCGACGGCCAGGTGGGCCAGCTGTTCGTGGCCGAGCGCGCGAGCGTCGCCAAGGACGCGCAGTTGCTGACGGTGATCGACCTGACCCAGCTCGAGGTGCAGATGCAGGTCGCCGAGAGCTTCGCACGGGACCTCGCGGTGGGCATGCCCGGCGAGATCGCGGGCAATGGCCAGACGTGGAAGGCGCGCGTCAGCGGCATCTCGCCGGAGGTCGTGGCCAACCAGGTCGCGGCGCGGCTTCGATTCGACGGCGCGATGCCCGGGCAATTGCGCCAGAACCAGCGCCTGTCGGTGCGCGTGCTGCTCGATCGACGCCCCGACGTGCTGAGCGTGCGCGCCGGCAGCTTCATCGACGAGTCCGGCGGCCAGTACGCCTACGTCGTGCGCGACGGCGTGGCCGTGAAGACGCCGGTGCGGCTCGGCGCGCGCAGCGTCGACCGCGTCGAGATCCTGTCCGGCCTGAAGCCGGGCGACCGCGTCGTCGTGTCCGGCGCTGAGAACTTCCATGCCGCGCCGACGGTCGGCTTGTCTCACTGATCCACTCTCGAAGGAATCCCATGCTGAAGATGACCGGCCTGTCCAAGGCCTACCGCACCGAAGTGGTCGAGACCTATGCGCTGCGCGAGTTCGACCTGTCGGTGGCGCAGGGCGAGTTCGTCGCCGTCACCGGGCCGTCGGGCTCCGGCAAGACGACCTTCCTGACGATCGCCGGCCTGCTGGAGGCCCCCACCGCCGGCCGCTACGAGCTCGACGGCGTCGACGTGAGCCGGTTGGGCGACGACGAGCGCTCG
>FSXQ01000827.1_pt1 | contig 10524 bp, 9 predicted proteins | sample 1638011 | NCBI WGS metagenome assembly FSXQ01 (sample SAMEA3914789, study PRJEB12502) | metagenome | biome: forest; material: soil | place: Canada | collected 2011-07-03 | depth 0.3 m | reverse complement strand
GCCGCCGGCCGCTTCAGCTTCAACACCGGTGGCGCGAACGGCGGCCGCTGCCCGGGCTGCGAAGGCCAGGGCGTGCGCACGATCGAGATGAGCTTCCTTCCCGACGTGAAGGTGGGTTGCGACCTGTGCCACGGCGCCCGCTTCAACCCGGCGACGCTGGCCGTCACCTGGCGCGGCAAGAGCATCGGCGACGTGCTGCAGATGGAAGTGGACGAGGCCGTCGAGTTCTTCGCCAGCATGCCGTCGATCGCGCATCCGCTGCAACTGCTGCAGGACGTGGGCCTGGGCTACCTCACGCTGGGCCAGCCATCGCCGACGCTGTCGGGCGGCGAGGCGCAGCGCATCAAGCTCGTCACCGAGCTGAGCAAGGTGCGCGACGAGGTGGGCCGCCGCGGCCAGAAGGCGCCGCACACGCTCTACGTGCTCGACGAGCCGACGGTGGGCCTGCACATGGCCGACGTCGCCAAGCTGATCAAGGTGCTGCACCGGCTCACCGATGGCGGCCACAGCGTGGTCGTCATCGAGCACGACCTGGACGTCATCGCCGAGGCCGACTGGGTGATCGACATGGGCCCGGAAGGTGGCTCCGCAGGCGGCAAGGTGGTGGCAGAAGGCACGCCGGAGCACCTGGTGGCACGGCGTACACACACGGGCATCGCGCTGGGCCCGGTGCTGGCGCGCAAGTAGGCGAGCTGCGGCGGCCGGTGGAACTTGTTTCACCGGCCGCTCTCTCATCCCGGCCCGTTTCGCAGGAACCCGACCCTGAAGACCACGCTCGTCCCCGTCCGCCTGGAACGCACCCGTGAAGTCCTGCGCGAGCTGCTGCATTCGCTCAAGGAGGCGTTGCCCATCGTGGCCGGTGTCGCCGGGCCGATCTTCGTCGCCAGCTTCGCGTTGCTGGCCTGGGCGGGCGTGCCGCCGATGAAGGCGGTGACGTTGCCGTGGCGCAGCGGGCTGGCGTTGTGGACCGCGCAGGCCGTGCTGGCCGCGTGGCCCTTGTGGGCGTTGCGCCGGCGCCTGCTGCCCGAAGCCTGGTGCGTGCAGTTGCGCTGCCTGCCGCTGACCGCCCGCGCCTTGTGGTGGTCGGACGTCGCCGTCAGTGCCACGATGCTCGCGCCGCTGGCCTTGCTCTACGTGTTCTCCGTCGCCGTCTTCGCATTCCAGCGTCCCGCGTGGTGGCTGCAGGCGCTGCCGCAGGCGTTGCTCTCGCTGCTCGCGTCGTGGATCGCGTCGTGCCTGCTCGGTGGCGCGGCGCTGGCGTGGCAGCGGCGCGGCGTGAGCGTGCGTGCGCATCGCGCGATGCGCGCGCAGGCGCCGGAGATCCTGCTGGCGAGCCGGCCGGGGCAGTTCATGGCGCTGCTGTGGTGGCCGGCGTGGCGCGGTGCGCTGACGCCGGGCGCCCGCTCGGTGATCGTCGGCGTGGCGGTGGCGATCGCGTTGGCGGCCGGGTGGACGCAAGGCACGTGGCCCGGCGTGCCCGGGGCGGCCTGGGCGTTGATGTTCAGCGCGTTGGCGATCGCGTTGACCGAGCGCCTGCAGCGCGCCATGGAGACGCACCTGGCCGCGCTGACGCCCTGGCTCGTGTCGTTGCCGGCGGCGACCGCGTGGCGTTGGCGTGCGCGCCCGTTGATCTGTGCGCCGATGCTGCTGGCGGGCCTGGTGGCCGTGTTGCTGGTGCTGGCCTCGCGGCCCTGGCGCGGGCTGCCGCTGGCGGCGTTCGCGGTGCTGCTGGCGGCGACGCCCGTCGCGCTGACGTCCGTGCCGTCTTCCAATCGCGAGGCCCATGTCGGACTGTGGGCGGTCTGCGCCGGGCTGTTGACGGCCCTGGGGAGTGAACTGTGGAACTGAATACCGACGCCGCAACCTTGCGCATCGACCGGCTCGTCTTCGCCTATGGCCAGCGTTGGCTGTTCGAGGGCTTCACCGCGCAGGCCGGTGCCGGCGTGACGTGGGTGCAGGGCGCCAACGGCAGCGGCAAGTCGACGCTGCTGCGGCTGCTCGCCGGCGCGCTGACGCCGCGTCACGGGTCGTTCGAGCTTGCCGGCTGCCGCTACGCGGCCGGTGACCGCACGGCGCCGCTGGCGTGGCGCCGGCAGACGTTCTGGTGCCTCAGCGATCCGCCGCCGACGCCCTGGCTGACGATCGCCGAATGCCTGGGCTTCGTCAGCGGCACGTACGCGAGCGTCGATGGCGACCGCTTGCGCGAGCAGGTCGAGGCGCTGGGCCTGACGAAGGCGCTCGCGACCCCGCTGCGCGACGCCTCGCTGGGCCAGCAACGCAAGACGCTGCTGGCGCTGGCGCTCGCGTTGCCCGTGAAGCTGCTGCTGCTCGACGAGCCGTTCAACGCGCTGGACGTTGCCTCGGCGCGCCACCTCTCCGACACGATCACGGCGCGCGCGGCGCTGGGCGAGCAGGTGATCCTGCTGACCAGCCACGTCGAGCCGCATGTGCCGGTGCGCGATACCTGGGTGCTCGGCGGCTGAGCGGGCATGTCGGTCGATGCGAGCTGCGCGGCGTCAGGCGCCGCTGCCCGCCGGAACGAAGCGCCGGTGGCGCACCCACTTGGTCACGACCCACTTCTCGCCCTGGGTCACCGGCGCGCTGGCATGCAGCGAACGCGCATCGACCCGGCCACGCTCGTCGCCGTACTCGAAATAGACCGCGTTGCCGCGCAGCGGCGACACCGCCCAGCCGAGCGCCGGGAACACGGTCTGCCCGCCGGCCGGCACGTCGTTGAGATAGGTCACGAGCGTGCTCACGCGCTGGCCGCTGCGCAGGAGCGACTCGCGGTTGGCCGCGTTGGTCGGCTGCAGGTAGTCGAAGTGCGGCTCGCTGCCGGCGCCGTTCGGGTAGTGCAGCACCTGCAGGCCTTCGCCGTTTTCCAGCGGCAGGTTCATCAGCAGCGAGAGTCGGCGGTCGAGGCGGGCGATGAAGTCGTTCTCTTCGAGGCGGAAGAACATGCCCCAGCTCGCGCGCTTGTCGCTCACGATGTCGTGGCCCGTGGCCAGGTCGACCAGGGTGGAAGGCTCGAGCCGCGGCCGCGCCATCTCGATGAGCGTACGGCATTCGTCGGCGTCGAGCACGTTGCCGAGCGTGGCGCAGACCGGGTCTTCGGTGCGCATGTGGACGACGATCTCGCGGTCGCCGGCGGCGATGCGCGTGCCCGGCGCCAATCGCGCGACGGCCGTGGCCGGGACGTCGTCGGGCAACTCGATCGTGGCGGCCGGCGGAGGCTCGCCGCGGCGTCGCGCCTCCACGTAGGCGGTGACGATGGCCTGCGCGGCGTGCGCCTCCATGCCCTGCTGGCGCATCGTCTCGACCAGCGCCGGCAACGTCTGGCCACGGTCGAGGTTCTGCGTCAGCCAGTGGCCCAGCTGCGGCGCGAAGCGGATCAGTCGCGCCATGCGCTCAGACCGGGCCCATCACGGGAACCCAGCCCTTGTCGACCAGCGTGAAGCCCTGGTGCATCTGCAGGCCGCCGTCGGCGCCCTTGATGACCTTGGCCACCATCGGCAGCACCCGGCGCGCGTCGTCGTCGTTCATCCACGGCGCCGGCTCGATGTGATACGTGTAGCTGACCGTCGCGGCCGAATGCTGCGCGTCGTGCGTGTCGAGTTGCCAACCCTCGACCTTGCCGAGGGTGATGTGCGCGACGCAGAAATCGTTCGCATGGGTGGCGCCGTCGCGGCTCTTGTACGCATGCGGTTTGTAGTACTTGCGGCCTTCGTCGGTCAGCGTGTAGCGTTTGATGGCGCCGTCCGGGTTCTCGGTGCTCCTGGGCACGGACACCACCGTGCTCTGCGCCAGCCGCAGCTTCTCGAACACCGGCAACTGCACGGCATGGCGCGATTGGGCACCGGCCTCGGCCTCGGTCAGGTCGATCGGCCAGTCGTACATCCCCAGGCACAGCTGGTCATGTCCGTCGGCGAGGAAGGTGCGCAGCCCGGCCTCGAAGGCCTCGCGCGAAGGTGTCTTGCCGTCGGACTTGCTGCACGCTGCCAGCGCGAACACGGCCACGGTCGCGGCCGCCATCATTGCAATCTTGTGTCGCTGAATTTTCATGTCGAGTTTTCAAAAGTCAGGGAAAGACGCGCCACGCGGCGCGCGCCGTGTCATCGGTGAAAGGGCACCTCATTCCGACAGTTCGTCGGCCACCCAGCCTTGAGGTGTCAGGTGAATGCCCAGGCGCAGTTGCAGCGTGCCGGCGTTGTCGATCGCCCGCATCGCCATCGGAAACGCACTGCGCGCGTCCTGCGTTGCCATCCACGGGGCAGGATCGGTGATCCGGTAGGAAAACAGCACCGAGCTCACGGTGCGGCCGTTGATCGTTTGTGGCGTCTCCCAACCGAACACGCGGTCCAGCGACAGTTTCGCCACGCAGAAATCGGCGGGGTGCGTGACGTGCTGCGTCGGAGTCACGACCACCACCGGCACGCGCAGGTAGTACTTCTGCCCCTCCGCGGTCAGGGCGTACTCACGCGCCGGCACCGCGGCTGGCGTGCCGTCGGCGCCCTTGCTCGACACGCTCACTTCGTGGCTCGCCACCAGGCCCAGCGTCTCCAGCACGGGCATCTGCTGCGCGTCGAGGCCGTGCGCCTGCCGGTCGGCGTCGGTCACGGCGATCGGCCAGTCGTACTTGGCGACGCACACGTGGCCACGCTGCGCGAGGTAGTCGACGACCGCGGCCGTGAAGTTGGCGCGGGTGGGTTGCCGGGCCTGCTTGTCCTGGCAGGCCGCCAGCAGCGCGAGAAGCATCAGGGCCGTCGCGGCCCGGGTTCGAATCGTCGGCATCGGGATCAATTCACGCAGGCGCCGCTGGTGGGTGCGATGGCCGGCGGCTGGTAGCCGTCGCTCAACGTGCCGAGGAAGCAGATCAGATCGGCGATCTGCTGCTCCGTCATCGAGGGCGTCGAGCCCGGGTCGCGTGGCAGCACGCCATCGCCGAGCGTCGTCGCATTGGCGTTGCCCGGCGGCGTGGTGCCGCTGCCCAGCGGCACCTCTTCATCCACATTGCCCTGTTCGTCCAGCGGGATGTCGTTGAATTTCTTCACTGTCGCGCCGGGCGTGGTGGTGAGCTGCAGGGCCCAGCTCGGGGTCGCCGCGGGGGTGCCCGAGCCGCCGGTTGCCGGGTACCAGAATTCAGGGTTGGTATCGCGCGTGTTGTAGAAGTGCACGACCTGGTTCAGCGAATGGAACACGCCGTTGTGGAAGAACACGCTGCGAGTCGCCGCGTTGCGCAGCCCCGGCACCTTGAACTTGGCGCAATACGGATCCGGCGTGCCGATCCGGGCCGGCGTATGGTCGGTGCGCAGCGGACCGCACAGGCCCAAGTCGAAGTAGGTCTGGTCGGCATCGTCGGCCGGGATCGGATCGGGATTGGCCGGAATCGAACTGTCGTTGCGCGGCGCGCCGATGGCCTGGTAGGTGAAGTCCGTCATCAGGCCCTGGTTGCCGTCGAAGTTGACGCCCGCGTAGTGGCAGGCCGAACAGTTGGCGATGTCGCCGCCATTGAAGATCCGAAGACCGCGCTCCTCGGCTGCCGTCAGCTTGCCGCCGAGCTTGTTGTGGACGTAGAGATCGAACTTGCTCGTGTACGGATGGAAGCTGACATCTTCCTTCTCGTAGGCTGCGATCGCCGTGCCCAGGTCGGCGAAGGCGGTGTCCGTGTTGCTGAACACATCGGCGCCGAACGCCTGCTTGAACAGATCCACATACGCGCCGTTCTGTACCGCCAGCACGACGGCACCTTTCGAGGCGGCGTTCATCTCGAGCGGATTGAGCAACGGCATCCCCACCTGGTCGGCCAGCGTCGCCGCGCGGCCGTCCCACATGAAGCCGCCGCCGGCCGCAGCCAGCGTCACGCCGTCCGGGTTCTCGGCGACGTCGGCATAGGGCGGCGTCGCGTCCTTGTAGCGCAGCGAGGGCACGGCGCGCATGCCGGCCTGGGTCGGGTCGGATCCGAGTTGCACCGACAGGCTGTTCGGCGGACCATAGGCATATTGCGGCGAATGGCAGCTGGAACACGACATGTTCCTGCCGCCCGACAGCGTCTGGTCGACGAACGCCTTCTGGCCGACCTGGGCCAGGAGGCTCAGCGTCGTTGCGCCCGTGCCCGTGCCCGACGCGCCGCTTGCGCCACTGCCGCTGCCGGCCTGGCCGCTACCGCCGCTGTCGCCGCCACAGGCGGTCAGCGTCAGCAAGATCGCGAGCATGGCGCCGAAAGAGAACTTGCGCATCTTCATCTTCAGAATGGACGTCACCGTCGTATTCGCATGCCGTCCATGCAGAGGACGGCGTGCGAATGAAACGGATCACTGGAAACCAAAAAACGGGCCGTCCTGGAACGGGCCCGTTGCATGGACATGACCGAGCGAGTTGGGGGGCGGCGGGCCGCCCCCCACTCAGTTCACGCTTACTTCAGTGACCAGACGCTGGTCTGGCTGGCATCCGGCCCGGTCTGCACCGGCACCGCGGAGGCGGCGAGCGGCACGATGTCCGCGGGGTTCAGCTTCTGCACGTAGCCGGCCGGGATCACGTAGGCGTGATTGATCGGACGCACGGAGTCGAAGTGCGTGTCCGCGCTGCCCGCGAATTCCGGCAGGGCCGTGATGTTCGCGGCCACGAACGCTTCCGTGTACTTCGCACGGTTCAGGTACGACGCATCGACGGCCGGATCGGCCAGCCCGAACATGTCCTGCAGCGTGCGCACGAACGAGAAGTGGCTGTAGGCGTCACTGTCTCTCAGGCCCTTCGGCGCCGTGCCGACATCCTGCCGGTTGGTGATCACGCCGAAGATCGAGTTGCCGTGGCCGCCGTTGCCGTTCGCGTAGCCCGTGGGCTGCGAGGCCGCCGTCGCCACGCCGCTCGCCGATACCGTCACCGGCGCCGCGCCGGAGTTCTTGCCGCCCGCGTTCCAGCCGCAGCACGAGGTGCTGGAGCCTTCGCCTTCGTCGAACATGATGACGATGGCGACACGCTTTTGCGGGTTCTTCCACAGCGCCGAAGCCTGGATGGCGGACACCACCTTGTTCAGGTAGATGTCGGCACGCTTGATGCCGAGGCCCTGGCCGGAATTGTTGGTGTTGAGGCAGCTGACGTCGGTCCCGACGCCGTGCATGTCGTCGCACTGGTCCGGCACGATGAAGTTGATGTTGCCGACGTCACCGGCGGCCAGGTCGGCGCTGAACTGGTCGTAAATCCAGCCGGTCGGAACCGTGTAGGCGGTGGTCTTCGCGTAGTCGGCTGCCGTGTATTGCGTGCCGAAGATCGTGCGGTTGTCGGCGTGGAACTCCGGCAGGGCGCGCGCGGTCTGGTAGGCGATCGACGGGCCATGCTTGACCTTGTACAGGCCGCCGATGAGCGCGAAGTTGGCGGTGCCCGTCACCGTGGCGCCGTCGGTGTCGGTTTCGCTGTACGTGTCGGCGATCGCTGCATCGGCGACGCTGTCTGAGCGCACGTCCTGGCCCGGGTTCATGGACTCGCTGTAGGTGCGGGCGGTCAGGCCGGCCTTCGCGATCAGCGTGAACAGGTTGTCGCCCTGCGCGTTGTGGTTGGTGCCGGTCGTCGGCGTCGTGCTGCACGCGGCGCCGGCCGTGGTGCTGAAGCCGGCCAGGTGTGCGCTGTCTTGCGGGGGCAACGCGCCGGCCGCCGGCAGCGGTTGGCCGTCGGAGGCCGTGCCGCCCGGGAAGGCGACGTCCTTCGGCGCGTTCGCGCCGATGGCGCCGCAGCCGAACCAGTTGTCGTCGGTGATGCCCCAGTCGTCGCCACCGCCGAGCGCGGTGTAGTTCGGCTCGGACGGATTGCCGGTGGCGTAGTACGTCGTCAGCTGGTTGTACTTGGTGAGCAGCTGGTTCATGACCGGCGCGTTCGCCGTGTTGCCCAGGATCGCGTCGGTCGACTTGTTCTCTTCGATGATGACGAAGATGTTGTCGTAGGCCGGCACGCCTTCGATGTTGAAGGCCGCTTGCTGGGCCTGCGCGAAGGTGATGGCGGTGCGGGTATCGGTGGGGATCGTCTCGCCCTTGGTGATGGTCGACACACCGGCGAGTCGCGGATCGCCGCCGGGCACGGCCAGCGCATCCGGATACTTGTCGGCGCGATCGAGCTTGGCCGTCGCGTAGGTGTAGCGGTTGGCGAGCGCGTTGGCTTCGTACAGCACGGCGTACTGTTCGGCACCGGTCAGGGTGCTGGCATCGGCCAGCAGGTCGGTAGCGCTGACGGTGGCCGTCCCCTTGTTGAACGCCGGGCCGCTCAGGCGCGCGGCGATGTTCGTCTTTTCGGTCGCGTAGGCGCTGCCGTTGGCTTCCACCAGGCGCTGCACTTCGCTCGACAGCGGGCTGATGACGATGCCGGTGTTGCCTTGTTCGGCGATCTGCGCCGCCGAGGCACGCAGGATCAGGTGGGCCGGAACCGCCGCATTGGCGGCCGTGTTGGTGGCCGAGGTCGCGATGTCGGCGACGAGCTGACCGGTGACGGTGGGCGCGACACTCAGCGTGAACTTGCCGCTGGCGTCGGTGGTGGTCGACGGTTCGCCCGCGTCCTTCACGCCGTTGCCGTTGGTGTCGATGAAGACCGTCGCGCCCGAGTAGTAGCCGGCGGCCAACGTCGGATTGCCCGTCGTGCTGGACTGGAAGGCGCTCGCCGCGACCTTGCCGCTGTAGACGATGTTCGCCGGGCTGTCGCTGTTGCCACCGCAAGCCACGAGCGCGCAGGCCAGGGTCACGGGCGTCAGGACGTACACGGCACGGCGCCGCGCGATGATGCTTTTCATTTGAATTTCCTGTGGTGAGTCATGGTGGGCTCGCTTATCCCAACCCAGCACGCAGGCTAACCACGCTCCATGAAACAAAAAAGTCATCGTGCGTCTTCCAGCGCCACAGTCGGACAACGGAAGTTTTCACAAAATAGTCATCGAGCGGCGGGATGATCACCGGTGGTCTTCGGCTGCGGCGTCTCGCTTGCCGCCGTTCCGGGCGCACGGGCACATCGCGAGCGATACTGAGACGTCCCTCGCCACGCAGCCGCCGTCATGACCTTGCCCACGCTTTCGCTCCTCGAGACCCGCATCCTCGGCGTGCTCGTCGAGAAGCAGCACACCGTGCCCGACAGCTATCCGTTGAGCCTCAACGCGCTCACGCTCGGCTGCAACCAGAAGACGGCGCGCGATCCGGTGATCAACGCGAGCGAGGGCGACGTGCTGGCCGCGCTCGACACGCTGAAGTCCCTGCACGTGGTGCTGGAAGGCTCCGGCAGCCGCGTGCCGCGCTTCGAGCACAACGTGGCGCGAGTGCTGAAGATGCCCGGGCAGAGCGTCGCGCTGCTGGCGCTGCTGATGCTGCGCGGCCCGCAGACCGCGGCGGAGCTGCGCCTGAACACGGAACGCCTGCACCGCTTCGCCGACATCTCGTCGGTGGAAGGCTTCCTGGACGAGATGGCCACGCACGAGCCGCCGTTCGTCATCAAGCTCACGCGGGCGCCGGGCGCGCGCGAGTCGCGCTGGGCGCACCTGCTGGCGGGGCCGGTGGCCGATGCCGCGCCGGCATCGACCTCCTCGGGCCCGGGCGCGCCACTGAGCGACGCCGGGCTGGGCCTGTCGGAGGTGGCGGCGATGCGCGCCGAGCAGCTGCGCATGAAGGGCGAGCTGGAGCGGCTGCGCGCGCAGGTGGCGCGGCTCGCCGCAGAGCTGGGCGTCGACCTGGACGCCGGCGCGGCCGAAGAATCCTAGATCGCCTCGTCGTCCCCGAACAACTTCAACGCATCCTTGGTCGCCCGCTCGCGATAGCCCTTGCGGCCGAACAGCTTGGTCTGGGCCTCGACGGGCAGGTCGGTGATGTTGATGACGTTCTTCGAGATCAGCGTGTCGATCACGTCCTCGATCACGCGGATGAAGTCGGCGTCCAGCGACGCGAAGCCTTCGCCCTGCGGCGCCGCGCCGGCGCCCAGGAAGGCCCGGACGTCGGGGTGGTCGTCGGCCAGGAACTCGGCACCGCCTTCATCGCGGCGATGCAGGCTGTCGACGGCTCCTTGGGCGTTGCGGCGGATGAATGGCATCAGAGGATCATAGCGGCGCCGCCGCCGGCCGATCGCGGGAATGCGTCCGACGCAGGTGCCAGTTCAAGCTGGTCGGCAGGGCGGCGAACCGCCCCGCACCCTACTTGCCGGCGTTGAGGCCTTCGACGTAGTCGGACACCGCGGCGATCTCGGCGTCGCTCAGGCGCGCAGCGATCGTCGTCATCTGCGGGCTGTTGGCGCGCTTGCCGGAGCGCAACAAGGTCAGCTCGGCGCCGACGTACTCGGCGTGCTGGCCACCCAGGCGGGCGTACTGCGACGGGATGCCGGCGCCCGTGGGGCCGTGGCAGCCGGCGCAGGCCGGAATCTGCTTGTCGGCGATGCCGCCGCGCCAGATCTTCTTGCCCAGGTCGACGCTGGCCGGGTTCTTCGACAGGCCCGGCTTGGCCGTCTTCGACGCGTAGAACGCGGCGACGTTGCGCATGTCGTCGTCCGACAGCGTGGACGCCATCGGCT
>FSXQ01002808.1_pt1 | contig 10541 bp, 11 predicted proteins | sample 1638011 | NCBI WGS metagenome assembly FSXQ01 (sample SAMEA3914789, study PRJEB12502) | metagenome | biome: forest; material: soil | place: Canada | collected 2011-07-03 | depth 0.3 m | reverse complement strand
TGAAGGCGGCCGACGCGAAGACCGGCAAGGTGCTGTGGCAGTTCCAGACCGGCTCGGGCGTCGTCGCGCCGCCGATCACCTGGATGCAGGGCGGCGACCAATACGTCGGCGTGGTGTCCGGCTGGGGCGGCGCCGTTCCGCTGTGGGGCGGCGAGGTGGCCAAGAAGGTCAACATGCTGGAGCAGGGCGGCATGGTCTGGGTCTTCAAGATCCCGAAGGCCGGGGGCAATCCTGCGCCGAAGCAGGCCGCCGCCGACACCCCCGCCAAGGTCGCCCAGGCGAACTGAGCTGTTCCGACCCTTGAATGAGGCCTTCCGCGCGGCGCGGGAGGCCCGCCACGGAGACATTCCATGACCGACTCATTCCGGCGCGTCTTCATGACGCGCTCGCTGGCCGCGGGTTGCGCGTTCGCCGCCTCGGCCGTCCCCACGCTCGCGCATGCCGCGGGCCATGTCGAGGAGACGGACGACGTCGCCGCCGCGCTCGGCTACCGCCACGACAGCCACCAGGTCGACCAGAAGAAGTACCCGAACCACACGCCGCAGCAGCAATGCAACGGCTGTTCCTTCTTCCAGGGCGCGCCCGCCGATGCGTGGGCAGGTTGCGCCATGTTCGGGCGCAAGCAGATCGCGGCCACGGGCTGGTGCAGCGCCTGGGCGAAGAAGCCCGGCTGAGGCCATGCGCGCTTCGCGACGGGTCAAGCTTCTCCCGTCCCGCCTTGCCTCTTGCCCGCGATGACGTGGGCCGCCGACGCGCCGGCTGGGAAGCCTTCGCCAACGTCGACAACGTGTTCGATCGGCGCTCGTCGAACTTCGCGACGCCGGGCCGGAACGCGTTCACCGCGCCGAGACGCGTCCCGGGTCCGTGCGCTGTCCCGCGCCGCCACAACGGCGCGGGATTACGCGCATCGCGCCTGGAGCAGCGGGTGGAGCAAGCGGTGGAGCACGCGCCGCAGCCGACGCGGACTATCCCTCGGCAGCGGACGCGAACGCTGCCTCGAGCGCTGTGCGCTGACACACCGGTTGCGCCGCGATCAAACGTTCCGAGGGGGTGCTGTACCGCCGTGCGACTGGCATGTGCATTGCGAATGAGGGCCTCGGGACACCCGATGTCCTCGCGGCCGATCGCGCCGCGCACACCCATCAGAACCAGGAGACCACACACATGAAGACGACTTCCACCGCGGCCGTTGCCGGCGCACTCTTGAGCCTCGTCGCGACCTCCAGCGGGGCCGCCGACTTCAAGGCCGGAGAATGGGACCTGTCCGTCGGCGGCATCATCAATGCGTTCTACACGCGCACGCATTGCTCGGGCAGCCAGAACATCGCCGGCCTCGCGCTCGCGACGCACGCCCTCGGTTGCGGTGGCGAGGACGGTCGGACCGTGATCGGCAACGGCCTGCTGCCGAACGCGCTCGTCACGACCGCGAAGAACCGCCAGGAGGGCTACGACGTCGGCGCGACGATGATGATCGGGGCCGCGGCGTCTTCCGACGACGCCATCGGCAACAACAACAACGTCGACGTCCGCCAGGCCTTTCTCACGATCGGCGATGCCGACATCGGCACTTTCAAGCTCGGCCGCGACTACGGCCTGTTCGGCCAGGCGGCGATCCTCGGCGACATGACGCTGTTCGGCGCCGGCGCACCGGTCAGCGCGACGCAGCGCAACCGCGTGACGCTGGGCCACATCGGCGCGGGCTATACCTACCTGGGTACCTACGGCCAGATCGCCTGGGCCTCGCCGTCGTACAGCGGCTTCACCGCGAAGCTGGCGCTGGTGAGCCCGGTCGATGCCAGCGGCACGACCTGGACCGGCAAGACCTCGCCGCAGTTCCAGGGCGTCGCGACCTTCGACCTCGGCGCGGGCAAGGTCTGGGCGGGCGCGAAGAGCCAGAAGTTCAATGCACCGGAGGGCGACGGCTTCACGATGACCGGGCTCGAGATCGGCGGCAGCGTCGCCGCAGGCGGATTCGGCCTGCTGGTCAACGTGCAATCCGGCAAGGGCCTGGGCGTGCTGTCGGACGGGGACTCCGGCCCGCGCAAGCAGACGAACTATCTCGTCCAGGGCACCTTCCAGGCCACGCCCAAGCTCAAGCTCGGTCTCAACTGGGGCGAGAGCCGGCTGAAGGACGGCGCGGACACCGACCTGCGCTCGAACTCGAACCTGACCGGCGGCGTCTACTTCGGCATCACCAAGAGCCTCACCCTGACCGGTGAGCTGAGTCACACCGCCTCGAAGAGCGTCGCCGGCGACACGGCGAAGCTCGACGGCGTGGCGGCCGGCGCCATCCTGTTCTTCTGAACGGCGCGCACGGTTCGCTGCGGCGATGCAGTCGGCGTGACGGCAATCGCCGCAGCAAGTACGTGCACGTCGTCCATGTCGGGTAGCCCGAGTCCCGCCATCAGGGGCTCGTAGGCAAGCGGCGAAACTTCCCAGTCCGGAACCGCGCGGCGCATTGCATCGCGTCTGCGCTGAAGCTGGCCGTCCAGCTCAGGGCGCTCGCGAAGGACGCCGCGAATCCACTCGTCGTCGATGCGCTCACCCCACTGGGCGGCGAACAACCCGGCCGCATGCCGGCTCATCAGGGCGTCGGCGACCGGAGCCGGAAAGAGAACGCACGCGTCAAGGATTGCGGTGTAGCGCGTGCCCGGCCAACCGCGGAACTCTTGGCTCCAAATCTCGCGCATCTATTTGCGCATGGCGCAGCTACCGCCATCCTCGAGACAACAGTGGGAGAGCGCACAGACCCAGATACCTGGGCGGATCACCCTGCAGATTCAAAACTCTGTTGAAGGAAAACCGTGAAATCAGACAGCCAACTGCAGCAAGACGTCATCGCCGAATTGAATTGGGAACCCTGCGTCACGGCGTCGCAGATCGGCGTCGGAGTGCAAGCCGGCGTGGTGACTCTTGCGGGTCACGTGGGCAGCTATTCCGAGAAATGGCATGCCGAGCGCGCGGCGCAGCGCGTATCCGGCGTGGACGCGCTCGCTGTCGAGCTCAAGGTCAAGCTGCCCGGACTCAGCAATCGCACCGATGCCGATATCGCACTCTCGGTCGAAAGTGGACTGCTGTGGTCGACCGTGGTGCCCGACGGCGCCGTCAAGGTGATGGTGGAGGGCGGCTTCGTCACGCTCAGCGGAGATCTCGGCTGGCAGTACCAGAAACAGGCGGCAACGGACTGCGTCCGGCACCTCCTCGGCGTGACCGGCGTCAGCAACCAGATCGCCATCAAGCCGACGGTGAGCATGAGCGCTGTCAAGAGCGAGATCGAGGCCGCACTGAGGAGAAACGCGGCGGAAGGCGCGAAGTTGATCACAGTGGAGGTTCACGGCTCCGACGTCACCTTGAAGGGCAACGTGCACAGCTGGGCGGAACGCGAGAGCGCGACCATGTCCGCATGGGGAACGCCTGGTGTGCGCAGCGTCCAGGACGAAATGACATTGCACTACTGATCGCATCAGGGGCCGAGGCGCTCCTGCGACTCTGCCCCTGCGCATCGGTGTCGACGACGATGAAAGGCAAAACCATGAGCGACGATCTGACGCAACCCGCGCTTCAAGCGCCGACCCACCCATCCGGCCCGGTGAAACCTTCCTGGGACGAGCACCTGCTGGATGGCACCCAGGTGACGATTCGCGGCCTCCAGTCCCAGGATCTGGAGCTGGAGCGACGGTTCATCGAAGGTCTTTCGCCGATGTCGCGTCGCTTCCGATTTCTCGAAACGATGAATTCGCCGAGCGATGCACTTCTCGCTCAACTGACCGGCCTCGATCCGCTGACCGATGTGGCCTATGTCGCGACGATCGGCAGCGGAACCGGGCAACGCGAGATCGGCGTCGCGAGATTCAGCGCGCTCGTCGGAGGGCAGGACTGCGAGTTCGCGGTGACCGTCTCGGACGAGTGGCAAATGAAAGGGTTGGGGAGCGCATTGATGTCACATCTTGTGGATGCGGCGCGAGCTCGGGGCATCCACGCAATGCACTCCTCCGACTCGGCCGACAACGATTCGATGCGGCAATTTGCCGCCCACCTGGGCTTTCAAAGCTCACGTGACCCGAGCGACGCCAGGCTCGTGTTGTACAGCGTCAACCTCGATTGAGTCGGCTGTCATCGGTCAGGTCTCGATGATGACCTTCAGTGCCTTCGTATCGGCGGCATGGCCAAAGGTCTCGTAGGCGTCGAGAATCCTGTCGAATCCGAAGCGATGCGTGATCAGCTTGCTTGCATCGATGCGAGCCGAGCGAACCGTCTTGAGCAGCATCGGGATCGTCACGGTGTCCACCAGCCGCGTGGTGATCGTGACGTTCTTGGCCCAGAGCGTCTCCAGGTGCAGGTCGGCCTTGACGCCGTGCACGCCGATGTTGGCGATCGTGCCGCCGGCCGCGACGATGTCCTGGCAGATCTGGAATGTGGCCGGGATGCCGACCGCCTCGATGGCCGTGTCGACGCCGCGCCCGTCCGTCAGCGCCATCACCTGCGCGGCCGCGTCGCCGCCGGTGCTGTTGACCGTGTCCGTGGCGCCGAACTGCTTGCCGACTGCGAGGCGGTTGTCGTCGAGGTCGAGCATGATGATCTGCGCGGGCGAATAGAGCTGCGCCGTGAGCAGCGCGGCCAGGCCGATGGGGCCGGAGCCGACGATCGCCACACTGGAGCCGGGCGCCACCTTGCCGTTCAGGACGCCGCATTCGAAGCCGGTGGGCAGGATGTCGCTGAGCATCACCAGCGCTTCCTCGTCCGCGCCATCGGGAATCGGATAGAGGCTCGTGTCGGCGTGCGGGATGCGCACGTACTCGGCCTGCGTGCCGTCGATGCTGTTGCCCAGGATCCAGCCGCCGGTCGTGCAGTGCGAGTACATGCCCTTGCGGCACAGCTCGCAACGCCCGCACGCGCTGATGCACGAGATGAGCACATGGTCGCCCGGCTTGAAGCTGGTGACCGCCGCGCCGACCGAGTCGATCACACCGACCCCTTCGTGGCCGAGGATGGTTCCGGGCTTGCAGGTGGCGACGTCGCCCTTGAGGATGTGCAGGTCGGTGCCGCAGATCGTGGTGCGCGTGATGCGCACGATCGCGTCGTCCGGCATGGCCAGCACGGGCTTGGGACGGTCTTCGACGTTCTTGCGGCCGGGGCCGTTGTAGACGAGGGCTTGCATTTGTCTTCCTTGGGAGTGTTGAATCGGGAGGTGCGCGCGGGGTGGTTCAGGCCGCCACCGGCAGGCCCAGGCTCTTGACGGCCTCGATCATCTGCACGAGCGCCGCCTGCGCATCGCCGTAGACCATGCTGCAGTTGTCCGCGTAGAACAGCGTGTTGACGACACCCGCATAGCCCTTGCCTTCGCCGCGCTTGACGACGAAGACCTTCTTCGCCTTGTCGGCGTCGAGGATGGGCATGCCGTAGATCGGCGACGACCTGTCGGTGCGCGCCGCGGGGTTCACGACGTCGTTGGCGCCGATGATCAGCGCGACGTCGGTGTCCGGGAAATCGCCATTGATGTCTTCGAGCTGGAAGATCGCGTCGTAGGGCACGCCGGCCTCGGCCAGCAGCACGTCCATCTGGCCGGGCATGCGGCCCGCGACCGGGTGGACGGCGAAGCGCACGCGCACGCCGCCAGCCTGCAGCAGCTTGACGAATTCGAACAGCTTCTGCTGGCCCTGCGCCACCGCGAGGCCGTAGCCGGGCACGATGATCACCGAGCTCGCGTAGCGCATCGCGATGCCAGCGTCGCCGGGCGCCATCGGCTTGAGGCTGCCCTGGATCGCGCCCTGCTTGCGGGCGCCCGGCGCGACGCCGAAGCGGGTGAACACGACGTTGCCCACCGAGCGGTTCATCGCCCGGGCCATCAGCAGTGTCAGCAGCAGGCCGGCCGCGCCCACCACCATGCCCGCGATCATCAGCGCCGGGTTCTGCAGCACGTAGCCCTCGAGGCCGACGGCCAGTCCGGTGAACGCGTTGAAGATGGAGATCACCACCGGCATGTCGGCGCCGCCGATCGGCAGCGTCATCAGCACGCCGAAGACGATGGCGCAGCCGAAGAACGCGTAGATCAGCGCGGGCAGCGTGACCACGGGCTCGACCACGCCGGCGGTGGCGCACACGATCCAGCCACCGACCGTCACGGTGGCCGCCATCACCAGCGCGTTGATCGCCTGCTGGCCCTTGACGCGCAACGGATGCTCGATCACGCCATCGAGCTTGGCCCAGGCGATCAACGAACCCGACAACGAGACCGCGCCGATCAACGCGCCCACCAGCGTCACGACGAGCGCGGTCGAGCCTGCGGTCTTGGCGCCGAGGAGTTCCACCGCCGCGATCGCCGCGGCCGCGCCGCCGCCCATGCCGTTGTAGAGCGCCACCATCTGCGGCATCGCTGTCATCGCCACCGTGCGCCCACTGCGCCAGGCCAGGCCGCCGCCGAGCGCGAGCGCGACCACCGCCAGGGCGATGTTGACCAGCAGGTGCGGCTGCGCCGCCGCATCGGCGTTGGCCGCATACAGGAAGCTCGCGAGCACGGCGACGGCCATGCCCGCGCCGGCCACGCGAATGCCCGAAGGTGCGGTGACGGGCGACGACATCCGCAGCAGGCCGAACAGGAACAGCGACGCGGCGACGAGGCCCGCCGCACCGACGACCAGGGGAGCGAGCGAAGCGAACATCTCAGCGCTTGTTCGCGTGCAGGTGCTTGACGCGGGCCGAGCGGTTGCCCTGGCCGGCCTTGGCAGCCGGCGCCTGGAACATCGCCAGCATCCGGTCGGTGACGGCGTAGCCGCCGGCGGCATTGCCGGCACCGAGCAGCACGGCGACGAAGCCGATCGCCTGCTGCTGCACCGTGCTGGCGTTGAGCAGCGCGTAGACGCCGCCCACCACGACGATGCCGTGGACGAAGTTCGATCCCGACATCAGCGGCGTGTGCAGGATGGCCGGCACGCGGCCGATGATGACCCAGCCGGCGAAGGCGGCGAGCACGAAGATGTAGAGGGCGACAAGCCCCGTGATGTCGATGGCGGTGTGCATGGAGTCTTTCCTGTGGAGTCTTGTTCAGGCCGCCCGGACGGCGGCCTTGCGGCGCGACACAGCGGCCTTGGCCGGCGCCGCGGGCGGGTCGTGTGCGACGGGCGTGGCGGCATCCATGCGCTGGCCGTCGTGCGTCAGCACGGTCTGCGCCAGCACCTCGTCGCTCCAGTCGATCTCGATGACGTTGTCCTTCAACATCAGCGCGAGCAGGTTGAAGACGTTCTTCGCATAGAGCTCGCTCGCGTCGACCGCGAGCAGCGACGGCACGTTCAGGGGCGCCACGATCGTGACGCCGCCGACCTGCGCCGTCTCGCCCGGCCGCGTGTCGTCGCAGTTGCCGCCACCCTCGGCGGACAGGTCGACGATCACGGCGCCGGGCTTCATGCCGGCCACCTGGGCCCGGCTGATCAGCTTGGGGGACGGCTTGCCGGGGATGGCGGCGGTCGTGACGACCAGATCCGCCTGCTGCAGGTGTTGCGTGAGGACGGTGGCGACCTTGAGCTGTTCGTCCGCGGTCAGCGCGCGTGCATAGCCGCCTTCGCCACGCGCGTCCACGCCGGTGTCGACGAAGGTCGCCCCCAGCGACCGCGCCTGCTCCGCGGTCTCCGGCCGCACGTCGTAGCCTTCGACCACGGCACCCAGGCGATGGGCCGTCGCGATGGCCTCCAGGCCGGCCACGCCGAGCCCCATCACCAGCACGCGCGCCGGCCCGATGGCACCGGCCGCCGTGGTCACCTTGGGCAGGATGCGGCCGAGATGCGTGGACCCCAGCTGCACCGCGTAGTAGCCGGCCAGGGCCGACTGGCTCGACAGCGCGTCCATCGCCTGCGCGCGCGAGATGCGCGGGACGCGCTCCATCGCGAAGCAGGTGATCTTGCGATCCATCAGACGCTGGACCAGCGCCGCCTCCTTGCCCGCGTAGACGAAGCAGATCAGCAAGGCGCCCGGCTTCATCGCGTTGACGACCTCGACATCGGGCGCCTGGACGGCCAGCACCACGTCGGCGTCGTGCAACATCGCCGCGCGATCGGTGGCGATCGCCACGTCGGCGAAGTCGGCGTCGCCCAGGTGGAGGGCCAGCCCGGCGCCGGCCTGCATGTGCAGCCGGGCGCCGAGCTTGACCAGCCGGGCGACGAGCGCCGGCACGAGGGCCACCCGGCCCTCGTGTGCGCGCGTCTCGGCCAGTACCGCGACGTTGACGTACATGGTCAGACCGGCGCGTGGAAGTCGCCGCTGCGCACGAGCTTCTTGTTGACGAACTCCTGGATGCCCATGTTGCCCAGCTCGCGGCCATAGCCCGAGTTCTTGATGCCGCCGAACGGTAGCTCCGCGTCGGTCCAGTCGATGTTGTTGATGAACATCATCCCGGTGTCGACCTGGCTCGCCACGCGCTTGCCGCGCGCGACGTCTTTCGTGAACACCGAGCCCCCCAGCCCGAAGTCGGAGTCGTTGGCCAGCGCGATGGCCGCCGCCTCGTCCTTGACGCGATAGAACGACACCACCGGCCCGAAGAACTCGTCGCGGAAGGCCGGGTTGTCCGCCTGGATGTCGGTGAGGATCGTCGTCTCCATGAACGAGCCCGGGCGGGCTATGCGCTTGCCGCCCATCAGCAGCTTGGCGCCATGCGCGACGGCCGTGTCCACCTGCTTGATCAGCTGCACCAGCGCGGTCTCCGTCGACAGCGGGCCGTGCGTCGTCTTCCTGTCCATCGGATCGCCGGCCTGCAACTGCGACAGGGCCGTCTTGAACTGCTCCAGGAACTTGTCGGCGATCGACTCCTGCACGATGAAGCGCTTGGCCGCGCAACAGGTCTGGCCGCCGTTGTACATGCGGCCCCACACGGCCCACGGGATCGTGCGCTCGAGGTCGGCGTCGTCCAGCACGATGAACGCATCGCTGCCGCCCAGCTCCATCGACGTCTTCTTGAGCATCTTGCCGGCGCGCGCGGCGATGCTGCGTCCGGCCTCGACGCTGCCCGTCAGCGCCACGCCCTTGATGCGCGGGTCGTCGATGACCTGGTTGGCCTGCTCGTGCGAGATCAGCAGGTTCGTGTACGCCCCGACCGGCGCACCGGCGTCGAGCAGCAGCTTCTCGAAGGCGATGGCGCACTGCGGCACGCAGCCCGCGTGCTTGACGACGAGCACGTTGCCCGCCATCAGCTGCGGCCCGGCGACGCGCGCGAGCTGGTAGTACGGAAAGTTCCAGGGCTCGACGCAGAACAGCACGCCGAACGGGCTGCTCTCCATGTGCGCTGCACCGTTCTTCGGATGCAGCTTCACCGGCGCCAGGAAGGCCTCGCCGTGCTGCGCGTAGTAGGACAGGATGTCCGCGCTGAAGTTGACCTCGCCGCGCGCCTCGTCGATGCGCTTGCCCATCTCCAGCGTCTCCAGGTTCGCGAAGGCGTCGACATGTCCGCGCATCAGCACCGCGGCCCGGCTCAGCACCGCGGCGCGATCCGCATAGGTCGTCTTCTTCCAGTCCTGGAAGCAGGTCTGGGCGGTGGCTAGCGACTTCTCGAGCTGCGCCGCGCTCAGGTGCTCGAAGCTCTTGAGCATCTTGCCGGTGTTGGGGTTCACGCTTTGGTAGGACATGGAGGTTCCTTCAGGAATGGAGAGGTGACCGACCCGCAACGCGGCGAGACGGGAGGCGAAGCGATGCCACACGGTGCGCGGGGTGGCAACCGCGGGTCTGTGCGTTGGGCCACGCTGGCACGTGTCGAAGTGCAAAGGGCCGGGACCTTGCGGATGCTGCGTTCGCTGACGCACAGAGCGCGGCCGTCGGCGATGGCTCAATGACCCTTTGCTCACGCGGAAGCAGGAACCATGGCGCAACGAAACACTGTCCAACCCGTCCTGATCGGATCGGAAGATCGAGGCGCACGCGGCATGCGGGAATCGGCCGTGCCGCTCACTGCCGACCCGGTGACCTTCTACGCGGTCGCGCAGGTGCGGCTCGGCCACCACCAACGCGTGACGGAGGTCGTCTGGGGGCAGGTGGACACGGTGAACAACCGCTGGACGACCGGCGAGACGCGCGCGCCGGTCAGCGACGTGGTGGCGGCAATCCACAACGGCGATCCGGTGTTCGCGCTCTTTCGCGGCCACGACGGCCACGCTCCGCAGCATCGCTTCGTCGTGGTCGAGCACGACGACGGCGAAGAGACGATCGTGCTCGCCGCCGCCGCCGCCGCCGCCGCCGCCGGCTCGGGCCCCGAAATCGACGGCATGGATCGCATCGACGCCTGAACGCACGGCCCCGCGCGGGGCCGGCTTTCTTGTCTACTTCGGGTCCGGCGCGGGCTTCTCCAGATGCCCGCCGAACTCGTGGCGCATGGCCGACAGCACCTGGTTCGCGAAGTCCGCCTCGCCGCGCGACGAGAAGCGCTCGTGCAGGGCCGCGCTCAGCACCGGGGTCGGCACGCCTTCGTCGATGCCGGCCAGCAGCGTCCAGCGGCCTTCGCCCGAGTCCGACACGCGGCCGCTGTAGCTCGCCAGGCCGGGCTCCTTGTGCAGCGCGCTGGCGGT
>FSXQ01001269.1_pt1 | contig 10550 bp, 12 predicted proteins | sample 1638011 | NCBI WGS metagenome assembly FSXQ01 (sample SAMEA3914789, study PRJEB12502) | metagenome | biome: forest; material: soil | place: Canada | collected 2011-07-03 | depth 0.3 m | reverse complement strand
GTGCAGGTAGTACAGCGCCGCGGTGCAGGCGGTGAGTTCGGCGGCGTGGATGTTGCCGTCGATCCAGAACGCGGGCTTGGCCGTGTCGGCGCCGGTGGATTTTCGCGTCAGCACCACCAGCCAGATGTCGCGCCCTTCGTGGCTGTGGCCGAGGGAGCGCAGCTCGACGACGTCGGGCCGCGCGGCGGCATAGGACTGCAGCAGTGCCGTCAGTTCCGCGTAGCGCGGGAAGCGGCTGAAGTCGGGAGTCGGCAGGGCAGGTGCGTTCATGGCGGGTGGCGAAACGACGATGCGCCGATTTTGCGCCCGGACCTGGCGTCTGGACCTTGCGCCCGCTTCCGTCAGTGCCGCAGCCGGGCAATCCAGTGCCACAGCAGCGCGATGGCGAGCGCGATGCCCAGCACCCAGTGCGTCATCGACAGCCACGCATGCGCCTCCTCGGGCGCGTACTGCAGGCCGATGGCGGAAGCCAGCAGCACGGCCAGCGCGACCACCATCAGCGCGCCGCTGACGGTGCGGGCGCGGCCATGGCGAATCGGCCGCAGCGTGCCGGCGCGGCGCAGGTGGGCCCGCCGACGCCGCGCCGTGCGCCACGCGGGCCGCACGTGCACCTGCCACACCACGCCGCCGACCAGCGTCACGCACCACGCCAGCGCGCCGTGCGCCCGCAGCAGCCACGCCACCAGCGGATGCGGCTGCGGGCCGAACGGCGTCTGCTGCAGCCACAGGTCGTGGCCGACCAGCCACGCGATGCCGGTGGCCAGCAACACGATGCAGCCCCAGATCAACAGGTGGCGCGCGCGCCGGCCCTGGCCGTGGGCGATCGGGCGCGCGTCGTCAGGCCGCACGGGGGTGTTCCTGGCTTTGCCACAGGCTGCCATCCGCACGCACGACCAATGCGCTGGCGCGGGCACGACGCAGCAGCGCGCTGGCGAGCTCACCTTGCTGCCACACGATCTTGGTCAACGCATCGGCGGCGCAGGCGGTGGGTGCGAGCACCGTCACCGACCGCGGGGCGGTGGCGTCGTGAGAGTCGCTCGAGTCATTTGACGAAGGTTCGCGCGACGCCACCTCGCCGCTGGCGCTCGTGGCGCACGCCGAGTCGCGCAGCGCGGCCACCGGCCACAGCTCGCAGGCGTCGAACGGCGAGCGCACCAGCACGGTCTCCTCGAGCGCGCCGAACACGCGCAGGTCGCCGCCCGCGTTGACGGCACCGGCCGGCAGGCCGGCACGGCGCAAAGCCGCTACCGCCAGGTCGACCGCGTAGCCCTTGGCAATGCCGCCGAAATCCAGCCAGACCGGCGCGTGGACGAACACGTGGTGGCCGTCGACCTCCAAGGCGTCCTCGAACGGCACGTTGCCGGGCGGCGTGCCATCGGTCGGTGCCGGCAACCAGCCGTTTGCCACGGCCCGGACGGCGCAGCCGGCGTCGAACGCGCCGCCGCTGACGCGCGCCCAGCGCTGTGCGCGCCGCAGCACGGCCGCGGTGTGCGGATGCACGCTCAGGCGTTCGCCGGCGCGTGCGCGCGCGATGCGGCGCAGGTCGCTGCCGGCCTCGTGGAAACTCATCAGCGCGTGCACCTGCGCGATGGCGTCGAACGCGGCGTCGGCCGCCACGTCGAAGGCCGTGGCGCTCGCGCCCTGCGCGCGCACTTCCACCAGCGTGCCCAGCAGTGGGCGCGCCCGGCGGCGGATCACGATGCGGTCGCCTTCATGCGCATCACGACGCGACCGGATGCTTCGCGGCCCACGCCAGCAGGCGATGCACGCCGTCGGTGATGTGCGTGCAACTGAGCGTGGCGCCGCTGATGTTGGAAATGTCGGAGCCGATCCGCACCGGATCGGCGGCCGTCTTGCCGACGAACTGGTTGCGCCAGGCGGGCAACCGCACTTCGGCGCCATGGCCTTCGCGGTACGTGAGGATCTCGACGGCCAGCACCTTGCCGGCGGCGTCGAGCGCGACGGCGTAGTCGATCTGCTCGAACTTGCCGAGCACCGAGTCGACGATCACGCGGCCGAGCACGGTATCGCCCTGGCGCGCCTCGATCGTGCGCAGCGGGCCCATGTGCGGCACGCCGCCGGCCGCGGCGACCGCGTCATCGGGCCCGGGCGTGACCAGGACATCGGCGAACGCGGTCGCCGTCTTGAACGCGCGGTGCGCCACATCGGCAGGGGTGCTGAACGTCGCGGCGCAGACGCTGGCTGGCACGGAGACTGCGATCAAGGCCGCGCCCGTGAGCGCGACGCTCGTCGGGTGACCGGTGCGGACGGGGAGGGTGAGCCAGCGATGCGATGTCATGGAGATCCCGGAAGGAGACCTCCATGATAATGCGAATGGTTCTCATTTGTCGGCGACGGCCTTCGCGAGGCTGGCGCGCACCCTGTTCTCGATGACTCAACAGGCCATCCAGAGGGGTTATCTGCCCCAGCGTCAAGACGCTCTGGCAGTCAGCCCGGCGTGTCCTCGGCGGTTTCCTCGTCCTTGGGCACGAACACCATGCGGGTCTTGGCGTTGATATCCATCAGCCCCGCGTAGCGGCCCCAGGCAATCATGGTCTGGAACGTCTTCTCCGGATTGTCATAGGGCAGCGCACTGGCGATGTCCTTGATCACGCGGTCCGCATCGACCTCGTCATACTCGTTCAACAGCGCAATGATGATGTGGAAGAGGCGCAGCTTGAAGACCTGTTCGGCGAAGATGGCTCGCCGTCCCAGGCGGTCGGCGGCCACGAACCGGCGGCCCAGATCGGTGAATTCGACTTCGTGTCTCGGCGTGTCGATCAGCTCGAGGATTTCCGCGGCCTTGACGATCGAGATCGTCTCGCCGAACTCCTTGCCGATCTCGTCCGAGATGTCGTAGATGTTGGACAGCTCCGGCGAGTCGTTGAGGATGCTCATGAGGCCCAGGATCTGGCCCACCGGCACGAGGGGAATCGATTCCATGCGCATGCGCCCGCGCGAGATCGGCTGCCCCGCCACCGGCATTTCCGGCGGCAGGTCCGGAAGCGTCGTGGTCGTGATGGACTCGTGGATGATGCCCACCAGGCGCTGGAATTCCGGATCCTTGCTGTCGCGCGGATACGGCAGCGGGTTCTCCAGCACGAGGCCCAGGCGGCCTGGCCGGGGAAAGACAACGACGATTCGCGTGGCCATCTCCACGGCCTCTTCGATGTTGTGGGTCACCATGAAGATCGAGCTGAGGCCGCTGCCCGGCGTGCGCCACAGGCTGATGAGTTCCTGGCGCAGGTTCTCCGCGGTCAGCACGTCCAGCGCACTGAACGCCTCGTCCAGGCACAGCAGCTTGGGCTGGGATACCAGCGCACGCGCGATGCCCACGCGCTGGCGCATCCCGCCGGACAGCTCGCGCGGATACGCCGCATGGTAGTTGCCGAGCCCGATCAACTCGATGGCGCGATCCACCGCGGCGTCACGTTCTGCACGCGTCACCTGGCGCGACATGAGTCCGACTTCGACATTCTGCTGAACGGTGAGCCAGGGATACAGCGCGAACGTCTGGAACACGACCGATGCATCGGGATTGACGCCATCGAGGGTCTTGCCGTGGCACAGGGCTCGTCCTGACGTCGGCTCGATCAAGCCGGTCAGGCAGCGAAGAATCGTCGATTTGCCCGACCCGGACTGACCCAGCAACGCCAGCAGTTCGCCCTCCCGGACGGCCAGATCGATGTTCTCCAGCACCTTCAACTCATGGCCGCCAGCGGTCTGGAACGACTTGGTGACCGCGCACAGCTCCGCCACAGGCGTGGTGGCTGCTTTGGCGGGAAGCGTGGCGTTCATGGTCAGTCCAGTCGGAAGCGGCGTTCGGCAAACGCATACAGGCGCCGCCAGACGAGTTTGTTCATCAGCACGACGAAGAGCGACATCACGCCGATGCTGGCGATGATGAGCGGCGTGTCGCCGGATTTCGTCACCATGGCGATATAGGCGCCGAGGCCGTCTGCCTTCAGCGTCGTATTTCCCCAAGTCGCCAGCTCGGCCACGATGCTCGCGTTCCATGCGCCGCCGGCGGCCGTGCAGGCGCCGGTGACCCAGAACGGGAAGATGGCAGGCAGGATCAGCGTGCGCCACAAATTCCACCGGCGAAGACCGTACACCGTCGCCGCCTCCTTGAGGTCATTCGGGATCGCCATGGCGCCGGCGATCACATTGAACAGGATGTACCACTGCGTGCCCATGGCGATGAGCAGGATGCTGCCCCAGTTCATCGTGATGTGCGCGGCGACGAAGAACCCCACGACGAGAGGGAAGGTCATGTTCACCGGGAACGATGCCCCGATCTGCGCCAGCGGCTGCGCGAAACGTGCCACCCGCGGCTGAAAACCTATCCATACGCCGACGGGCGTCCAGATCAGCGTCGCCAGCACCGTCATCGCCAGCACGCGAAGCAGGGTCAGCAAGCCCAGCCAGACGATGTGGCCGAAGATCGACCAGGTCAGCGCGCCCTGCAATGCCGCGATCGCGGCCACCAGGCCGGTCAGGATTTCGTACGCGAGCCACCCCGTGAACAACGTGACGGTCGCGCGCCAGAGCCATTGGCCACCCGCGAGCTTGAGGGGCTTCAAGCGCTTTGCCCGTCGCCTCGTGGTGCGGAACATGCGGTCCATCGCGGGCTGCCAGACGTGGTCGTTGAACCACGTGAACACGTAGGCGCCGCGCAGCAGGTTGTAGACCCAGGATGTGGCAGGCGTCTGCGACTCGGTCAGCTCGATCTTGAACTTGTCGGCCCAGGCCAGCAGCGGCCGCCATACCAGTTGATCACTGGCCAGGATCAGCGCGATCATCGCCACCACGGCCCAGAGTGCGGCGTTGTTGTCGCCACGCGAGATCGCCTGCGCCATGTACGAGCCCAGGCCCGGCAGCTTGATGTCCTTGTTCATCACGCTGATGGCCTCGCTCTGCGCGACGAAGAACCAGCCGCCGCCGAAAGACATCATCGAGTTCCAGATCAGGCTGTGTGCCGACGCGGGCAGTTCGACCGTGCGAAAGCGCTGCAATGGCGTCAGCCCGTAGGTGGTTGCCGCTTCCTGCATGTCGGTCGGGATCGTCACCATCGAGTGGTAGAAACCGAAGGCCATGTTCCAGACCTGGCCGGTGAAGATCGCGAAGATGGCCGCGCATTCGACGCCCATCAAGCTGCCCGGAAACAGGGCCATGAACGCCGTCACGGTCGCCGACAGGAAACCGAGGACGGGCACGGACTGCAGGACGTCGAGCGCGGGAAGGATGAATCTGCGCGCCTGCAGGCTTTTCGCAGCGATATAGCCCGTGCCGACCGCGAACACCAGCGAGAAACAGAACGCGATCCACATGCGCAGGAGCGTTCGTCCGGCGTAGTACGGGATCTGGCTGACGGCGCCGTCCAGCTGTGGAAGCGCCGCGGCGTCGAACCGCACCAGCATGCCTTTGCCGAAATGCAGCGCGCTCCAGAGCAGCGTGAAGAGCGCCAGCATGACGACGCCATCGATCCAGGTGAAGCCGCGGCGGGCTTCGTTGACTTCCAGTTGGGGAGCAGTCGAGCTCTTCATCGGGAGCGACACTATCAGATCACCGTGACAGCGTGGGTGCGAAGCTGTACGTTGACTGACGGCGCTCCATGCTCACGTCCCTGATGGGTAACGATCCACGAGTCAGCGCGATGTCAACGGATTGCGCTTCGTTGCGTGGCGTAGCTGTCGATCCATTCCTCAGGCAGGGAGTCGATCTCTCGAGCTCCAGCGGCCTCGAGAATCTTTCTGGCTGCCACTGCTTCGGCAGCGTGGGAGGCGTGGATCTTGACGACGAACCTTCCGTGGGCCAATGCGCTCGCGAATGGGGAGAGAGACATGTCGGCATCCATGAAGGCTTGAATCCTGCGGCCAATGGCATCGGCTACCCGGCTTGGGAGCGGGCGCAGGTCGTCGCCCACTTGCTGTCTGGCCAGACGAGGGATTCGTTTGGCGACGAATCCCGCGCCCTCGAGGACGTGAAGCGTTTCGTTTGCACCGAGCGGCGTCTCGAAGATTCCGACGATGGTCTGCTTCATTCCGGTACGCCAGGAGCGCCGAGTCAGGTCGCTACGCGATACGGGCGGCGCAAGTCGACGCTCGAATCGTTTGCAGATGCCCACTGCACTTTTCCGGGTCGCGTTACGTCCGACTCCATCCTCGCCTGTCCTGAGCGATGAACCGCGAATTCCGGAAGCTCTTTCGTCAAGACCGTGCTCGCATAGCGGCGCCCCGGAACGTGCACGGTCTGTGCCAGGTCGAATCCTCGTCCGAGGTACCACGCCACCTCGCGAGACGCGCCTTGTGGCGTGTCCAATGCAAGGCGCTCGTAGAGTCGTGCTCCTGCCCATGCGCCGGCATACGCGATCAGGGCACCGCCCACGCCTGCGCCCTGGCTTGCCGGATCGACCGCGAGCTGATGAATGCTCGCCGTTGCCAGATCTCGATAGGCCTCTATGGCGGAAGAGCGATCGGGGCGCTCCAAAGTGATGGTTCCGATCATCTGCCGCCCGGAGACTGCGATGAAGCACTCTCCACGCTTGACGCGATCGCTCGTCAGGGCGGTCGACTGCCTGGCGCATTGGCATTCGATGCCGCGGTGCGCCAGATCCTCGAAGGCTCGATGAAGCACGTGCGTCAACGTGTCGAGGGAGTCGCATGAGCGCAGCCGGCGTATGGCGAAGTCGATCATCTGGGCAGTCGAGCCGAGGTGGAGTGGAGCTTCGTATTTGAGCAAGGTCGACCTAAAGATTCTGCGTAGATTCAGGGGCCGGCCATAAAGAACGCGCAATGACGGGTCACGCCTGCTCACCCGACGACCCCTTGAACGCGTCATGAACGTCAACTTGGGAAAGTGAATCCGTTCGCGGCGCCGGGTCATGGAGCCGAAAGACGAAACGACCATAGGAGGCGTGGAATCGGAAGTCCGCCGCTTGGCGCATCGTCACGTGCGAGCCGGGTTCGGAGGGTTGCAGCGGGCCAAGGAAGCGATCGATCTCGCGGCCGGCGTTGCTCAGCCACCGTTTCACCGACCGCCAAAGCAGACTGATCTTCATCATCGACTCCTGAGCGGGTGAGCGAGGACATCCCGCTGACCCAGCAATGGATTGGAGGCCGACCGGCATCAAGATGTCGACAAGAACAAGCCTGGCCGCACAAAGATTTCATCAACGAGCACGCGCCGGCGGCAGCAGCAGCCTCAAGCCCGCATCGCGACGGGATTGGACAGCGAAAGAACGGGTGTCGGCAGTGTCAACACGTTCTCCAGCGTTGCCGGTTCTGAAGCCGCCATTCCGTTTCGCGCCTCGAATTTCGTCAGCAGATGGGCCAGGAGCCTTCGATAGATCTCGTCGCCCATCACCTTGTCTTCCGCACCCACATCCAGGTTCGGGTTGTCGTTGATCTCGATGACGAAGACGCCCGCGGCGTTCTGCTTCAGATCGACGCCGTAGAAGCCGTCGCCGATCAATCTTGCAGCGGCGATCGCAGCCTGGAGAACTGCTGGCGGCGTGTCGCTGAGCTTGACGGCTTCCGTGCGACCTTCGGCGTGCTGTCCGTCGCCGGCGTGCTTGATGATCTGCCAGTGATCGCGAACCATGAAGTAGCGCGCCACGAACAGAGGCTCGCCGTCGAGCACGCCGACACGCCAATCGAACTCCGTGTACATGAAGTCCTGCACGAGGACGATTTCCGACTCCTTGAACATCGATTGCGCGATGCTCTGGAACTGCTTGAAGTCCAACGCCTTCTTGACATCCCGGCTGAACGACCCATCGGGGACCTTCAGGACGACTGGATAGTCCAGCGTGTCCTCGAACCTGGCCACGGTGCGTCGACTGACCAACCGCGTTCTCGGCGTGCCGATGCCGTTCTCGCGCAACAGCTCCGCCAGGAATGCCTTGTTCGTGCAGCGCAGGATCGAGCCGGGATCGTCGATCACGGGCATGCCTTCGGCCGCCGCTTTCTTTGCGAACTTGAAGGTGTGGTGAGCCACCGCGGTGGTCTCCCGGATGAACAGCGCGTCGAACTGCGTCAGTCGGGAGAAGTCCTTCTTCCTGATCAGCTCGACGGAGATATCCATGCCCTCGCCCACCTCGGCGATGCGCGCGAGTGTCGCCAGGTTGGAGGGCGGCAACGGATCGTTCGGATCATGCAGGATCGCGAGGTCCATCTTCGGAACGCTGTGCACCCTGGCCGGGCTCCAGCGGCGACGCGTGAACTCGTCCAGCGCGCCGAGAAACAACCCGTCGCGGGAGACGTCGACGTCGCGTGGGTCGAGCGCCTTGACCGAGGTCGTCTTCCACCCGGCGAGCCCGGCGGGACGTTCCAGTTCGATCTCGAGCAACGGACAGCGGAACAACTCGAAGCTCTTGCGCGCCAGGTCGGCCAGGGCGGGATCCTCGATGCGTCCGAAGAACACATGAAAACTGAGCGTGTTGACGGATTTCGGAACGTCGTCCAGCCCGGCGATCAACCGATCGAGCTGGGCCAGCAGGCCTTGCTGCGTGCTGCGCTGTTGCAGGTCGAGAATGGTTTCCACGCTGGGCGTGATCCGGTCGCCGCGTGCCTCGGCCAGAAGCGAGCAGTAGTAGCCGAGGCTGAGGTAGTCGTAGTTGCGGCACAGGTTGATGACCTTGCGCGGTCGCTTCGAAACGAAGGAGCGCTCCCCCTCGTGTCCTTCGGTGCGTTCCGAGATGAAATCCTCGGCAGTGATGACGCGAGAATCGGCGTCAGCCCAGCGGAAATCCGCTGCTTTTTCTACCACGATCAGGTGATCGGAAGCCAAATCAATACTCCTTGGAGATGACGACGGCGGCGGTCTGCCGCCGTCGGCCGTATCGGGTGATGCGGTGGAATTCGTCCACCGTGATGGTCATGTCGGGGTCGCCCGCGACCGGGGTGACCATGGGGTCGAGGATGCGAAAGACGTGACCGTCGAAGCCGGTCACCACGACCCAGTGCGGACCCTTTTCTCCGTGCAGCCTCCACAGGCTGATGAGAACGATCGGCACGCGACCCTGGTGGAGGTGGTCGACCAGTTGGGCCGCTGACATCGAGGCGGACAGCAACGTGGCCTGTGTCGACGCGAGCTCGGAGCGAAAGTCCGCTTCCACCAGCTGGATCACTTCTTTCTTTCTGATATCGCGCACGCTGTCGACGAACATCGCCTTGCCGCCTGGCGCGTAGACAGTCGCGCGGAAGCCGCGTCGCTCGGCCGCCAGTGCCAGCCCGTGCGGGCCGCAGCCGCCGTGGCCTGCCGCCATGAAGATGGTCGTGGCTTCGCGCCAGATTCGAATTTCCTCGGCGCGATCGAGAACGGTCGACGAGTCGAGCGCCGCCATGGCCATGAGCAACGCGCAGGGCCCGCAGGTGAAATCCAGCGTTTGGCCATAGTAAGGAGCGCTGAGCGCTGCGTCGCGCTCGGCAGCACGCAGGTTCCAAAGCGATTTTTGATAGAGGAGCGCGTCCTCGCCGTCTTCGTAATAGGAAGCCTTGCGTCCGCGCCGGACAAAGCCGCACTTGGCGAACAGGTGTTGGGCGGCGACGTTGTCGAGCCGTGTCTCGAGACGGAGAACAGCGGCACCGGCATCGCGCATGCGTTGCGTCGCATCGTCGAGCAGCGCCGCCGATACGCCACGCCCGCGCGCGCTTTTTGCGATCGCTATCGAGTAGAGCCGCGCAACGGATGTCCTGGCGCGCTGGAGTACGACGGCGGCCCCGACGATGGTCGAGGAACCCGTGCCTGCGCTGGCGTTGCGCGCGACTGTCACGACGGCAGACTGGCTGGCGAGGAACGCGCGCCAACTGCGCGGCGAGATGCGGTCGCCAGGAAAGGACGCCCGCTCCAGTTCCGAGAGCGCATGCCAATCTTCTGACGAGGCAAGCTCGATGCGGATCGAATCCGGGTTCGACCTCGACGTGACTCGCGAAGAGCGGGTCACGGTGACGGCAGACATGACGACCTTGGCGTTGCAACAGGCGACCGGCTCGAGTTGAAACGAGCAGCCCGACGAGGATCGCCGGGCATGAGTCACTCTAAAAGGTCGGGCGTTGAAATCCCATCAAATTTCGGCCCGTCGGGATAAAGATCTCGTCAAGGCGCGGACGCGCGGGAAGCGCTGCCCATCGCCTCGATCGCGCATCTATACGCCATCTTTATGCGCACGGCAGGAAATTTACCGACATCTTGACGCGCGACTTCCTACGATCCAAGAGTCTTTTTTAGGAGGGCGTCTCATGGATGCTGTTTATATCGCGCTGGTCGTCGTGTTCTGGCTTTTGTTGGCTGGCATGGCACGCGGCTGTGCGTCGCTCGGAGGGGGAACCAAATGATTTGGCTCTATGTGCTCGGTAGCGTGGTCTCGGTGGGTCTGCTGATCTACCTGGTCGTCGCATTGCTTCAACCGGAGAAATTCTCGTGACCAGTCATTCATGGACCCTGCTGGTGGTCTACAGCATCGTGCTGTTGCTGCTGGCCATTCCCATGGGGCGTTACATCGCCAACGTGGTGGAGGGCAAGTTCCAGTTCCTCGGAAAGATTGAAGG
>FSXQ01000814.1_pt1 | contig 10578 bp, 7 predicted proteins | sample 1638011 | NCBI WGS metagenome assembly FSXQ01 (sample SAMEA3914789, study PRJEB12502) | metagenome | biome: forest; material: soil | place: Canada | collected 2011-07-03 | depth 0.3 m | reverse complement strand
GTGGCCCACTCCTGCGCGACCACCAGCGACCACAGCGTGAGGATGAAGCGCCTGACCTGCGACGGCGGCTGCGCGGAGTCGAGCTTGCGTTGCAGCCGCACCTTGGCCTGGGCCACCAGATCCTCGAGCGACGCGTTGCGGCGCAGCAGGTCGAGCGCGCCCTCGACGGCGGCGAGCCGGCGCTGCGCCTGCTGGCGCTGCCACTGCGCCAGTCGCTCGACAGCCGACTCGAACGTGGCCGTCGACGGATCGACGGCCACCCGGGCCACGGTGTCCGTCAGCCACTGCATGAACTCGGCCGCGGGCGGCCCCTTGTCGACGTTCATCTGCGTGGCGATGCGATTGACGAGCGTCCACGCCGGATGGCGGTGCGACTGCAGCAGCGTCGCATCCTGCGTCGCCAGCCGCACGACGCCGGGCTGCAGTCGCGCGATCCACTCGCGCGCCTCGGTGGACAACGCCGGATCGGCCACGATCTGGTCGAACAGATGGCCGATCAATGCGACCACCAGCCGCGCGCTGGACGCGTCCTGCAGCGCCGCCAGTTCTTCGCGGTGGCTGTGGATCAGGTCGGGGATGCGGCCGTCGTCGCCGTCGAGCGGCATCGGCTGCGTGTCGGCGATCGTCGGGAACGCCACGGCTGCCGACGCCGCGAACACCGGCCGCTGATCGTCGAGATCCATCAACTCGAACAACGCGCCCGGCCGCGTGACGTCGAAGCCCGTTGGTGGCGAGACGGTGGCGCCCTCGTCGGCGCCTTCCGTGGCCCGGTCGGCCGCCTCCAGATGCGAGGCGTCGGCGAAGCCGGCCTGGCGCACGGCGGCATAGACCTCGCTCAGGCGCGGCGCCCACCAGCGCGCGGTACAGCGCACGAATTCGGCGCGCGCGGGCCCACTCAGCCCCAGGCCTTCGCAGCCGGCCCACAATGCGCGCGCCAGCCCCGGCGGCCCGATGGGCGACGACGCCACGCGCACGCCTTCGTTGCGCCGGAGTGCGGCCTCGAACTTGATCAGGCGCCGCAGCTCCACGGTGCAATCCTCGTTCAGGATCTGCACCACTTGCGCGACCTCGATCTCCTCCTGGATGCGCGAGTCGTCCATGATCTCGAATGCGCCCAGGTCCAGCCACTGGCCGGGCGCCTTGGCGGCCGGCGGGCGGGTGAAATCGATGAACGACTGCCGCAGCGCCTCGCTGAATGCCGCGGCAAACGGCGCGTGCTGGCGCGCGAGCGCCGCGGCCACTTCGGCACGCAGCGCGCGCAAGGCAGCGTTGGTCACCGGCGCACTGGCGATCTCGGCGCCGAGGCCGGCCGCGCCACTGCGCATGCGGCGCGACATCAGCGCGTGCGCGCGCTCCAGGTGGCGTTCGAAGGCGGTAGGGGTCACGCGACGATATTAGGCCAGGACCGCCGTCGCCTTGGTTTCGCCTGCCTTGCGCGAACGCCACCGTGCGCTGGCCGCAACACGTCGCTCAGGACGGCCGCAACGGAAAAGGCCCTCCCGGGCATCGCCATTGGAGGGCCTGCGGCGACCGCCCGTTGCGGGGCGGCCGAATCGGTCAGGATCAGAACCTGTAGGACGCGGTCGCGGCGAACGTGCGGCCCAGTGCGTTCGTGTAGCGGCTGTCGTAGCCGCGCGCGTTGCCGACGTTGAGCTGGTCGATCAGCGAGAACGGCGGGTTGCGGTTGAACACGTTCTTGATGCCGGCCGTGAACGACAGGGCCTTGTTGAAGTCGTACTTCTCCTGGAAGTCGAACGTCGCGTACGAGCTCACGCGACGGTTCGCGCTGTCGGCCGAGCACTGGCTGGCGTCGCCACTGAAGCCGGCCGACGTGTCGAAGCAATAGTCGGAGTAGTCGTCCTTGTAGCCCGGCTTGAAGTTGAAGGCGACCGTGTGCGTGAACGCACCTTGCTGCAGCGACGTGGACGCATTGATCTGGTAGCGGAACGTCACCTGGCCGTCGACGCCGACCTTGTTCATGTCGTTCACGTACCCGGCCTGGCCCGGCTGCTGGTAGTCGGCGCGCGTCATCCAGGTGACGTGGCCACGCGTCGTCAGGCGGCCGATCGGCGTCGCGATGCGGCTCTCGCCGTCGAAGTCGATGCCCTGGTAGAACGCGTTGCCGGTGTTGAGCGGCTGCGACAGGAAGGTCAGCGTCGGCACGCCGGTCGCCGGGTCGTTGACGATCGAGAACAGGTTCGCGTAGGCGGCCATGTCCTTGAACGCGGTGGTCTCCGAGATCGTGTTGATCTGGTCATGGATGCGCACGTTCCACAGGTCGGCGCCGAACGAGAACGCCGGCGACGGCTCGAAGCGGAAGCCCATCGTCCACTGCTGCGAACGTTCGGGCTTCAGGGCGCTGCCACCGGTCGACGCATTGCCGCCCGCCTGCTCGTTGTACTGGAACGGCCCGCTGTGGCAGTAAGCGGACAGCTCGGTCGGGGCGTTGGCGGAGCAGGTTTCATTGCCTGTCACACCGTAGAACTCCAGCGGATCGCTGACGTCGCCGATGGTCGGTACCTTGAAGCCAGTGCCGAACGAGCCGCGCAGCAACAGCTGGTCGACGGGACGGAAGCTGCTGCTCAGCTTGAACGTCGTCGACTGGTTCTTCTTGCCCTGGATTTCCGTGCCGCTGGGATCGCCGGCGGCGTCGAAGCCGTCCTTGTTGTGGATCGCGCCGTACGAGTCGAAGCGCGCCGACGCGTCCACTTCCAGCCGCTTCGTGATGGGCGCGTTCAGTTCCGTGAAGACGCCCCACGAATTGCGCGCCGAGTCGAAGGGCAGCGTGCCCGAACTGCCGCCGAACAGCGTGTCGGTGTAGTCCGGCTGCAGCGCGTTCTGGCCCATCAGGATTGCGCTCGGACGATCGGTGAACTTCTGGCGGGTCAGGTCGACGCCGGCCGCGAGGCCCAGGTCACCGCCGGGCAGCTTGGCCAGCGTGGCCGACGTGTGCGCCGAAGCGACGTCCAGCGTCGAGCGGCTCTGGTCCAGCGTCTGGTGCAACACCGCCGACGCCAGCACGTCGGATTGCGCCGCGCCCGAGAACGGGTCGTAGGCGCCGCTGGCCATCAGCGCGTCGATCGCGTTGGCGGAGGCGTAGCCGCCCTCGGCGATGTCATACAGGTGGCTCTGCGAATGGGTGAACGAGAACGTCGAATCCCAGTTGCCCAGGGTCACGTCGGCGCCGAGGACGAAGTGCTGCGTCCGGGTCTCGTAGCCGTCCTTGCGGCCGCCGGTGCCGATCAGGCGCACGTAGCCGACCTCGTCGGACGAGGTCGAGCCCGCCGCCAGTTTCGGCGTGATGTAGGTGGCGATCTGGGCGGGGCTCAGGCTGAACGCCTGGGCCGGTGCGGCGTACTGCGCATCGGTCCGGTTGCTGCCGAGCAGTGCTTCGGCGAACAGGCTGACCTTGTCGTTCAGATTGAAGCGGCCCGTGGCCAGGAAATTGGCGCGACGCTCAGCCGGGATGTCCTCCGCCGTCGCCGCGTAGTTGTACTTGCAGACGTCGCCGGTCTTGACCGTGCTGGCGGCCGTGCAGGACCCGTTGGCGGCCAGCGACGGGTTGTAGTAGATGTCGCCGTCGGCCTTGGTGGCGCCGGCGCTCGTGGTGTCGGCGTAGACGTTGGCCGCCGGCGCGTAGGCGCTCGTCAGGTTGAGGCTCTCGTTGCCGTGCGCGTCCTTGAAGTTGAAGACGCCGCCGTTCCTGGAGAACGAGCGCTGCGAGGCCTGCAGCGCCGACTGGTGTTCGAAGCTGGCGGCCAGGAAGACGTTGAAGCGGTCCTTGTCCAGGTCGCCGAAGCCCTTGGAGATCGAGGCCGACTCGCTCTGGCCACCGGCCTTGAACGGGTGTTCCACGCTCACGTCGAACGAACCTTCGGTGCTGTCCTTTTTCGTGATGATGTTGACGACGCCGGCGATGGCGTCGGCACCGTACAGCGCGGAGGCGCCGTCGGTCAGCACGTCGACGTGGTCGACCGCCGACAGCGGAATCTGGTTCAGGTTGACTTCCGAACCCTTGCCGTAAGACGCCATGCGGTGGCCGTTCAGCAGCACCAGCGTGTAGGCGGCACCGATGTCATGGATCGACGCGGTGGTCACGCCGCCGCCGCCACCGTTGACCGACTGCGTGGCAGTCGTGAAGCCCTGCATGGACGGCAGGTTCTGGATCAGGTCGGTGACCGTCGTGACGCCGGACTTCTTGATGTCGTCCTGCGAAATCGTCTGGATCGGCAGCGCGCCTTCGATGTTGATGCGCTTGATGGCGGAACCCGTGATTTCGACGCGCTGGACCGTGCTGTCCTGCGCGTGGGAGACGCCCACCAGCATCGTGCCGAGCGCCAGCGCGACACCGCTGCAGATCTTTGTTCTTTGAAACATGCCATTAACTCCGGAGATGAAATGAAATACTCGTTGCGCGAACTCGTGATTCGCGTCGAACACTCTTTGGGTATTCCATTCTTTCCAGGAAGCGATGGCGATGCGCGTTTGCAAACCCTGATGTCGCGAGGCACAGACGGGCATCGATGACATTTCCGTCAGAAAACTGGCGCACTTGATTTCGGGATGGACAAGAGAAGCTGCACCGCGTCGAAGCACATACTCCCGCGGCTGGTGCGGACAATTGACATCGACCGCAATCTCCGACGCAGCATGCACGCATGCATTCCGGGCTCCCGCTCTGCAGACTATGGGCATGTCCGCATGGACGGCGGTCGTGGTCCGTCCGGGCACTGTTCGAGTGCATGTTGGCGCCTGCCCATCGCGCATGCGCCAATATTCCGGTGGATCCCTTCCCGCAATATGTCGGCGCGACGCATCCGGAAAAGCTTTTTAACCTGCTCTCGCTTGTTCATCAATCGCGACACACCGGGAATATATTTCGTTGACGCGAGGCTGGTTCGAGGCCATGTGAAGCTGCGATATCAAACTGCGGAATTGCGTTGAGCGCGCCGGCGTTCAATCGATTCCGATCGATAGACGTTGACAGCCCGGGCGCGCCAGCTTGAACCGGGCTCGCAACTGATCGAATGCGGCCGTGTTGCGGCCCGTGGCGATCACCTTCTTCGCGCCGAGATGCTGCGCGATCGGGATGGCCAGGCGGCCCGATGCGCCGGTTGCGTGAGGGCGAGGCCAACGATCCCGGCAGCGCCCTCGAGACGCAGGCAATGAACGGTGCTCAGGGCTCCGTCATCGACAGCTGCGCCACCGCTGCCTCCAGCAACTCGCGCGCGACGTCCACGCTCGCGCCCACATGACAGTCGATGCGGCGGATGAACGGGCAGGTCAGCACCGCGATCGCGTCGCCTTGCGGGCCGAGGATGGGCATCGAGAGGTCGGTCACGCCCCAGGCCTGCTGGCTTTCACCCTGCCAGTAGCCCTGCGCACGTACGATGGCCAGCAGCCGCTCGAGCTCCTGCTCGGGCACGCGCACCTCGCCTTCGAGCACCTCGTGCTCGCCCAGCATCTCGGCACGGCGGGCGTCGGACTGGAAGGCGAGCATCGCGTGGCCCGAGCCCGTGTCGACAAGGTTCACCTTCACGCCGAGCCGCAGCGACATGCCCCAGTTGTTCGGGCCGTGCACCTGCGCGACGACGACGATGTTGCCGCGGTCATAGACGCCGAGATGGCACGACTGCTCCGCCGCCTTCGCGAAGCGATCCATCGCAGGCAGCGCATGCGCGACCAGGCGCTGGATCGGCGGGTGCCGCTGGCTCAGCACGAACAGCTTCAGGCTCAGGGCGTAACGGTCGCCCTCGAGCGAGCGCGTGACGAAATGACGGGCGACCAGGCGCTCGAGCATGCGGTAGATCTCGCTCGGCCCACGGCCCATCGCCTTGACGATCTCGCCCCGTGTCAGCCCCTGCGGCTGCTCGGCGAGCAGTTCGAGGATGTCCAGCCCCTTGTCGAGTGCGGGCGCGCGATAGCGATCAGTCGATTCGGTCATTTGTTCAAGGGGTCCTGCGGGCGTCGCGGTCGCCCGAGCCTAGGGCAATCCCCAAGGGTCAAGCGATCGTCGCTGGCTAGACTGAAGTCTATCAGTAAATAATAAATTCACTAATGAATCAGGAGACCAGCATGCGGTTGAAGGGCAAGACCATCCTCATCACGGCCGCCGGCCAGGGCATCGGCCGCGCCAGCGCGCTGGCCTGCGTACGCGAAGGTGCGGACGTCCATGCGACCGACATCCGCGCCGACCTCCTCGAATCCCTCGCGCAGGAGGCGCCCACGTTGCGCACCCAGGTGCTGGACGTGCGCAACGATGCGGCCGTCCAGGCTCTCGCGGCCCAACTGCCCGCGCTCGACGGCCTTTTCAACTGCGCCGGCTTCGTCCATGAAGGCACCATCCTCGACTGCGACGAGGCCGCGTGGGATTTCAGCTTCGACCTGAACGTCAAGGGCGCGTACCGCGTCACGCGCGCCTTCCTGCCCGCGATGCTGGACAAGCTCGCGCGCACCGGCGGCACCGCCTCCATCCTCAACATGGCGTCGATGGCATCGTCGGTCAAGGGCTTCCCGAACCGCTTCGCCTACGGCGCAACCAAGGCCGCCGTCATCGGCATGACCAAGGCACTGGCCGCCGACTTCGTCATGCGCGGCCTGCGCTGCAACGCGCTGTGCCCGGGCACCGTCGACACGCCCTCGCTGCGCGGCCGCATCGCCAGCGCAGCCGACCCCGTGGCCGCCGAGAAGGCCTTCATCGCCCGCCAGCCGATGGGCCGGCTGGCCACGGTGGACGACATCACGCCGCAGGTCCTCTACCTGTTGAGCGACGAGTCGCGCTTCGTCACCGGCCAAGCCGTGCTGGTCGATGGCGGCGTGACGATCTGAGAGGCGCCGCGCCACCATGCAACGCACCGACGCCCACCAGCACTTCTGGCAGCTTGCCCGCGGTGACTACGCCTGGTTGAGCGTGGACGATCCAGGCGTGGCGCCGCTCGTGCGCGATTTCATGCCCGACGCGCTCGCGCCGCTGCTGCGCGCGCACGGCGTCACGCGCACGGTGCTCGTGCAGGCGGCCGAGACCGTGGCCGAGACCGAATTCATGCTCACGCTCGCCGCGGCGCATGAATTCGCCGCCGGCGTCGTCGGCTGGGTCGACCTCGCTGGCGCAGACGCCGCGTCGATGCTCGCACGCCTGGCCGAGAACGACCGACTCAAGGGCGTGCGTCCCATGCTGCAGGATCTGCCCGAGGACGACTGGATCGTCCACGCACCGCGGCCCGAGGCGATGCGCACGCTGCAACGCCTGGGCCTGCGCTTCGATGCGTTGGTCAAGCCGCGCCAGCTCGCCCCCCTCGCGCGATTCGCGCGGGCGTGGCCCGAACTTCCCATCGTGATCGACCACGCCGCCAAGCCGCCCCTGGCTTTCGCCTGGAACGATGCGCCGATGCGCGCATGGCGCAGCGACATGGCGACCCTCGCCACCGTGCCGCAGGTCACCTGCAAGATCTCCGGACTCCTCACGGAGCTCCGTCCGACGGACGCCGCCTCGCGCGCGCAAGCCACCGAACGCCTGCGTCCCGTCGTCGATGCGCTGCTCGGCTGGTTCGGCCCCGAGCGGCTGATGTGGGGCAGCGACTGGCCCGTCCTCACGCTCGCCGGTGGCTACGACGACTGGGTTGTCGTGAGCGACGCCCTGCTCGAACCGCTTTCCGCCGACGAACGCGCACGGGTGCTGCATGGCACCGCGCAGCGCTTCTACGGACTCGCCTGAGCACACGACAGCATGAACACGCTTGTCTCCATTCGCGGCCTGTGCAAGAGCTTCGCCGGCGTCCAGGCGCTGGACCAGGTCGGGTTCGAGCTGCGCGCCGGCGAGGTCCATGCGCTCATGGGCGAGAACGGCGCGGGCAAGTCCACGCTCATGAAGGTGCTGGCCGGCATCCACAAGCGCGACGCGGGCGAGATCGATATCGACGGCCGGCCGGTCGAGATCGGCAGCCCGCGCGCCGCGCAGGCGCTGGGCATCGGCATCGTCCACCAGGAACTCAATTTGATGCGGCACCTGAGCGCCGCGCAGAACATCTTCATCGGCCGCGAGCCACGTCGCGGCCTGGGCCTGCTGCTCGACGAAGAGCGGCTCAACGCCGACGCGCGCAAGCTCTTCGAGCGCCTGAACCTGAGCCTGGACCCGCGCACGCGCGTGGCCGACCTGACGGTGGCGCGCCAGCAGATGGTCGAGATCGCGAAGGCGCTGTCCTTCGACTCGAAGGTGCTGATCATGGATGAGCCCACGGCCGCCCTCAACGCGCAGGAGGTTGCCGATCTGTTCCGCGTCGTGCGCCAGCTGCGCGACGAAGGCGTGGGCATCGTCTACATCTCGCATCGGATGGACGAGCTGCAGCAGATCGCCGACCGGGTCACCGTGATGCGCGACGGCCGCACGATAGACACCGTGGCCATGCAGGGAACGAGCCTCGACGCGATCATCCACATGATGGTAGGCCGTGCGCTCGAGGACAACCTGCGCGACACGCCGCCCGACACGTCGACCAGCGAAGTGGCGCTCGAGGTCCGCCACCTGCAGCGCGGTGCGGCGATCCGCGACGTGAGCTTCAGCGTGCGCAAGGGCGAGATCCTCGGCTTCGCGGGCCTTATGGGCGCCGGGCGCACGGAGGTCGCGCGCGCCGTGTTCGGCGCCGACCCGATCGACGGCGGCGAGATCCTCGTGCACGGTCGCCCCGTGCGCATCCGTTCGCCGCGCGACGCCGTGGCGCACGGCATCGGCTACCTGTCGGAAGACCGCAAGCAGTTCGGCCTCGCGACGGCCATGGACGTGCAGGCCAACATCGCCATGACCTCGTTGTCGCGGTTCCTGCGCCTGGGCACATTCATCGATGCGGCGGCGATCGCCAGGACGGCCGACGGCTACGTGCGCCAGCTCGACATCCGCACGCCCTCGGTAGCGCAGCCGGTGAAACTGCTGTCGGGCGGCAATCAACAAAAGGTCGTGATCGCCAAGTGGCTTCTGCGCGATTGCGACATCCTGTTCTTCGACGAGCCGACGCGTGGCATCGACGTCGGGGCCAAGGCGGAGATCCACAAGCTGATCGACGCCCTGGCCGCGCAGGGCAAGGCGATCGTCGTGATCTCGTCCGAGCTTCCGGAGATCCTGCGCCTGTCGCATCGCGTGCTCGTGATGTGCGAAGGGCGGGTGACCGGCGAGCAGGACGCGCACGAGGCGACGCAGGAAACCATCATGCAGCTCGCGACGCGACGCGCGTCCGCAGCCCTTCACTGAACCCGCGAGTGCCCATGTCCGCTTCCATCCCTCCCCTCGCCCGGCCCGGTGCGCTCGCGTTCCTGAGGGACACGTTCTGGCGCCCCGCCGCGCGCCAGAAACTGCTGGCCTTCGCGAGCCTGGTCGCGCTGCTGGCGTTCTTCAGCGTGGCCTCGCCGAACTTCCTGCAGGTCGACAACTTCGTGAGCATCCTGCAAGCCACGGCCGTCAACGGCGTGCTGGCGATCGCCTCCACCTTCGTGATCGTGAGCGCGGGCATCGACCTCTCCGTGGGCACGCTGATGACCTTCTGCGCGGTGATGGCCGGCGTGGTGCTGACCAACTTCGGCCTGCCGCTGCCGCTGGGCATCTTGGCGGCCATCGCATCGGGCGTGTTGTGCGGTTTCGTTTCCGGCACCCTGATCGCCAAGCTGAAGATCCCGCCGTTCATCGCCACGCTCGGGATGATGATGCTGCTCAAGGGCCTGTCGCTGGTCATCTCGGGCACCAAGCCGATCTACTTCAACGACACCCCCGGCTTCTCGGCCATCTCGCAGGATTCGCTGATCGGCGACCTCATCCCCGCACTGCCGATACCCAATGCTGTATTGATCCTGTTCCTGCTGGCCATCGTCGCGAGCGTCGTGCTCGAACGCACCGCCCTCGGGCGCTACACGTACGCGATCGGCAGCAACGAGGAGGCGATCCGGCTGTCGGGGGTCAACGTCGATTTCTGGAAGATCGTCGTCTATGCGCTGGGCGGCGGCATCTGCGGCATCGCCGGCCTGCTGATCGCCTCGCGCCTGAACTCCGCGCAACCGGCGCTCGGCCAGGGCTACGAGCTCGACGCGATTGCCGCCGTCGTGATCGGCGGCACCTCGCTCAGCGGCGGCTCCGGAACCATCCTCGGCACGATCATCGGCGCCTTCATCATGAGCGTGCTCACGAACGGCCTGCGCATCATGTCCGTGGCGCAGGAGTGGCAGACGGTCGTGACGGGCGTGATCATCATCCTCGCGGTATGGGCCGACATCCTGCGTCGGCGTGGACGCGCTTAGCAGGCGGCGCCCCTGTCTTGCAGCCTGCATTTCAACAACGATCGAAGGAGACAACGACATGTTCAGGAAAACCGCCTGGTCCCTCGCGGCCACACTCTGCCTCGCCACGGCCCTCGCGGACAGCGCGGGCGCCCAGCAGCAGCAATACATCCCGCTGATCTCCAAGGGCTTCCAGCACCAGTTCTGGCAAGCGGTGAAGTCGGGCGCGGAGCAGGCAGGCAAGGACTACAACGTGCGCATCACCTTCGAGGGCCCCGAGACCGAGGCGATGGTCGACAAGCAGATCGACATGCTCTCGTC
>FSXQ01000351.1_pt1 | contig 10589 bp, 9 predicted proteins | sample 1638011 | NCBI WGS metagenome assembly FSXQ01 (sample SAMEA3914789, study PRJEB12502) | metagenome | biome: forest; material: soil | place: Canada | collected 2011-07-03 | depth 0.3 m | reverse complement strand
GCGCGCGCGTTCGCCAGCGACTGGCCGGCATCCGCGCAGAAACTGGCCGACGCGTTCTGGCCCGGGCCGCTGACGGTGATCGTGCCGCGCCGCTCCGGCATGGGCACGGCGTCGGCCGCCGGCCAGACCAGCATCGGCCTGCGCTTCCCGTCGCATCCCGTCGCGCGTGCGCTGCTGGACGCCGCGGCCTCTCTCGGCGTGGCCGGGGTTTCCGGACCGAGCGCCAACCGCTTCGGCCGCATCAGCCCGACGACGGCCGCGCACGTCTTCGAGGAGTTCGGCGACGCGATGACCATCGTCGACGGCGGCGAATGCGACGCCGGCATCGAATCGGCCATCGTCGACTGCAGCCGCGGCGCTCCTGCGCTGCTGCGTCCGGGCGTCCTGACGCGCGACGAGCTGGAGGCCGTGCTGGGGCATCCGCTGCGCGAGGCGGGCGGGGACGCTCCGCGCGCCTCGGGCACGCTGGAGGCGCACTACGCGCCGCGCGCGAAGCTGCGGCTGATGCCGGCCGACCAGTTGCGCGCGGCGCTGGGCGTGCTCGCGAAATCGAGCGTCAACCCGGTGGCGGTATATTTCCGCACCGTCACGCCCGGCCGCTCGGTACGCGCGTACCGGGCGATGCCGGACAATCCGATCGCCGCGGCGCACGAACTTTTTTCCGCGCTGCGTGAACTCGACAGCACCGGCGCGACACTGATCTGGGTCGAGACGCCTCCCGACGCTCCGGCGTGGGAAGGCGTTCGCGACCGGTTGCAGCGCGCGGCCGCGGCATAGAAATCTATTGGAAACCGGTCTGCACGACAGTCGCCGGGTTCCAGGCAAATCAAAGGGAGAACGAATGCTTTTCAAAGAGAACTTGCGCCGTATCGCAGTGCGAGCGGCCGCAGGGCTGGCCGCGGTGGGCGCACTCGCCGCGCTTGCATCCTGCGGCGGCGGCACCTACCAGGTCACGGCCTTCGCGCCCGCGCGCATCCTGACCTTCGGCGACGAGAGCAGCCGCCTCGAGGGCACGCAGGGCCTGAAGTACAGCATCAACGGCATCTCCACCGCCACGCTGCAGATCGACTGCAACCAGTCGCCGATCTGGACGCAGACGCTGGCCAATTCGTACGGACTCGTCTACGCGAACTGCAACCAGAACGCGTCCGCGGCCACGAATGCGATCGACCTGACGACGGTCAACGGCACCGTCGACGACGTCGTGCAGAAGGTCCTGGCGTTCCAGGCCGGCGACACGTTCAACGGCAACGACCTCGTCACGATCTGGGTCGGCATGCACGACGTGCTCAATGACTATCAGGCCAATGCGACCGGCGACGAGACCGTGCTGCTGTCGGACATGAACACGCAGGGCGCGACGCTGGCCCGCACCGTCAACGCGATCGCGGCCACCGGCGCCAAGGTCATCCTGCTGACGATCCCCGACATGAGCTTCACGCCGTATGCGTTCACCGAGTCGCAGCGCGGCGACTTCGACCGCCTGAAGCTGCTGTCGGACATGAGCACGCAGTTCAACCTCGGACTGCGCAGCAACATCGTCAACGACGGCTCCAAGATCGGCCTCGTGCTGGTGGACGACCTGGTGCGCAACGCGACGCGCAGCCCGAGCTCGTTCGGCCTGATCGGGCTCCCCAACCAGACGTTCGGCTGCCTCGACTCCGCGCCGCTGCCCACCTGCACGCCCGACACGCTGCGCAACGACCCGTCGACGGGCCAGCAGGCGACGGCCAGCTTCATGTGGGCCGACGCGACGCACCTCGGCAATGTGATGCAGGCCAATATCGGCACCCAGGCCGCGGGCCGCGCCCACGCGAATCCGTTCTGACCGGGTATTCGCACGCGACCGCCGACACGGGGCGCGTTCGACGTGCCGATGCAAGAGCGAACGGTGTTGCACTGCACCATGTGGCCCTCGAACGACGCTACCGTCGTTCGAGGGCTTTCTTGTCTTCACAGCCCGGCACGCACAACATAACGTCGGTGTCCGTCGCGCATCCGTTGTGTTGTTTTGCGTGGTGCCGCGAGGGTTAGTCCCCAACGGGCCACGACACCCGCTTGCGTATAGTTTTCAGTGAAATCGAACGACCGTTCGATTAATGTCTTTGACTCTTCGTTTGGCGAGGTGCACATGAAGAAATTCCACGTCCTGACCACGGCCCTGGCGGCCGCGGCCCTCCTGGTTGGCTGCGGCGGCAACGAGGCCGGCGACCAGAAACCGCGTGTCGCGTTCACGCAGATGGTCAGCTTCGGCGACAGCCTGAGCGATGTCGGCTCGTACAACGTCGGTGCCGTCGCACTGTCGGGGGGCGGCCACTTCTCGATCAATGGCGCGGGCGCCACCGGCCTGCTGTACGTCAACTGGACGGAGTTCCTGGCCGCCACGCTGCAACTGCCGCAGCCGTGCGCCGCCGAAACCGGCCTCAACACGATCCAGGCGGTGGTCCACGTGCCGCCGGTGCCTGTTGCTTTCCATGACACGGGTGCCACTCCGTGCCTGAACTATGCCCAGGGCGGCTCGCGTGTCACGCTGCAACCCGGACCGGGCAATGTGGCCCTGTTCAACCAGAACGATCCGAGCACGTTCGGCGACGCCCTTGGCGCGTTGACGGTCCCGGTGCACGACCAGATCCAGAACTACCTCACGAACGTCTCTCCTGCGTTCTCACCGACCGCGCTGGTCACCGTGCTGGCAGGCGCCAACGACGTGTTCGTCCAGATCGCCACCTTCCAGGCCAGGGTCGGCGCCGGCATGCCCCAGGCCCAGGCGGGCGCGGCAGCCGTTGCCGCGATGACGCTCGCGGCTGACGAACTGGCGGGCGACGTCAACACGATGATCCTCGCCAAGGGTGCCACGCACGTCGTCGTCGTCAACATCCCCGACGCCAGCCTCACGCCGTCGGCAATCGCGTCGGGCCCGGCCGGGCAAGGCCTGACCAAGCAGTTGGTCCAGGCCTTCAACGCGGAGCTCGCGGCCAAGCTCACGGCCGGCCCTTCGCTCTTGTTGGTGGATGCGTTTACCGCCAGTGAAGACCAGGCGACGAACATGGCGCAATACGGCCTGACGAACGTCACCACGCCGGTTTGCACATCCTCCAGTTCGCTGCTCTGCACGAAGAACACGCTGATCGCCGCGGTGGCTCCGGCCGCGTCGGCCGCGCCCGCCACGGCGGCCAACGGGTATGAATACGCGGACTCCGTCCACCCGACCCCGTACGGCTATCGCCTGCTGGCCGAACTCGTCGGCGAGAAGTTGGCCATCAAGGGCTGGCTGTAAGCCGGCGGTCGAGACTCACGCAAGGACACATTCATGAAGAAGCACTCCATTGCATCCGCTCTCGTGGCCACGGCCGCCCTGTGCGGCGCCGGCGCAGCGCAAGCCCAGGTCGCCGGCGACGTCCTGGTCAAGCTCGGCTGGAACAAGATCATGCCCAAGGTCAAGAGCGATGACCTGACCGCGCCGTCGCTGCCGGGCTCCAAGATCGACATCAAGTCCGCCAGCGCGCTGTTCTTCACCGCGACGTACATGATCACCGACGACATCTCGATCGAGGCCCTCGGCGGCCTGCCGTACAAGCACGACGTCGTCGGCGCGGGTGCGGTCTCGGGCGTCGGCAAGATCAGCTCGATCCACCAGATCTCGCCCACGATCCTGCTGCAGTACCGTTTCCTGAACGCCGATTCGCCGTTCCGCCCGTACATCGGCGCCGGCCCGACGTTCGCGAAGTTCTACGGCAGCAAGGGCTCCGCGGCCCTGACCGCCGTCACGAACCCGGGCGGCCCGCCCACGACCGTCGGTGGCGACACCGAATGGGGCAGCACGATCGAAGCCGGTGCGAACTACAAGATCGACAAGCACTGGTTCCTCGACGCCGCGATCCTGAAGACCTTCATCAAGACGCGCGCGCCGTTGTCGACGGGGCAGGTCGCCAAGGCCACGCTGAACCCGATCGCCATCAACGCGTCCATCGGCTACACGTTCTGATCCCGACGCGCCTGGCCGTTCGCGGCCGTGTCGCCAGAACCCCGCGCGCAGCGATGCCCGCGGGGTTTTTCATGGCGCCTTGGCCTGCGCCGGATCGTGCTCCACCCAGTCGATCGCCGCGTCCAGCGCCGGCCGCGCCGCACCCGCGTTCGGATCGTTGATCACGGCCACCAGGATGTAGCGGCGGCCGCTGTCGGCCTGCACGTAGCCGGCGATGGCGACGACGTCGCGCATCGAGCCCGTCTTCAGGTGGGCGCGGCCCGCGAGCGCCGTGCTCCTGCGCAGCGTGCCGTCCACGCCGTTGACAGGCAGCGAGCTCACCAGCTCGGGCATCATGGGGCTGTTCCAGTTCGACTGCAGCAGCAGGCCCAGCGTGCGCGCGCTGATGCGCGTCTCGCGCGCGAGGCCCGAGCCGTTGACCACGACGATGCCGTCGGCCGCGCTGCCCAGCCGGTCGTGCAGCCACTGCGTGAGCACCGCCCGCGCCTGGTCCTGCCTGACGTCGGTGGCGGTCGCGGAGAGCTCCGACGACGCTTTCCACGCGAGCGTCAGGAACAGCTGCTCGGCCATCGTGTTGTTGCTGTACTTGTTGATGTCGCGCACGATCTGCGCGAGCTGCGGCGACTCGAACGTGAAGGCCGGCGTCGCGCCGTCGGGCAGCGTGCCGTCGCGCACCTTGCCCGAGAGCTTGCCGCCGGCCTCGCGCCACAGCGCGGCCACCAGCCGGCTCTCGTAGCTGGCCGGATCCGGGTAGGCGAGCGGCCAGTTGCGCGCGCCGCACCGGGCCGGATAGGCGCCGGCGAAGTGCCAGCGCGCGGGGTTGTCCGAGCTCAGCTTCAGCGCGCTGCGCCAGTCGTCGCAGCCGCCCTTGGACAGCGGCACCGTCGCATCGATCGCGAGACCGGCCAGCGGCGGCTCGGAGCTCACGCGGGCCACCTGCGCCTCGGGGTCGGGCCGGAAGCTCAGCGTGACGGAGCGGAAGTTCATCAGCAGCGCGTCGGGCAGCACGTTGTAGGGCTCGGACGGCGCGTTGTCGAAGTCGGCCGCGGAGCGGGTGCCGGGTGCGAAGCCGCTGTGGTCGAGGACGATGTCGCCGCGGATCTCGCGCACGCCGGTGTCGCGCAACTGGCGCAGAAGCAGCCACACGCGCTCCATCACCAGGCTGGGATCGCCGGTGCCCACGATCACCACCGAGCCGTTCAGCACGCCGTGGCGGATCGGCCCGGTGACGAAGACGCCGGTCTTCCACGTCCAGGCCGGGCCCAGCATCTCGAGGGCCGCGCTGGTCGTCGCGAGCTTGAAGACCGATGCCGGGTTGACGCCGAAGTCGGGATTCCAGCCCCAGGACGGCGACGCGGCATCCACCGGCTGGACCCAGAGCGCCAGCGAGTTCGAGGGGACGTGGGCCTTCTCCAGGGCCGCGGCGATGGTGGGCGGCAGCGCCCAGGCGGGCACGGCCAGGGCGTCCGGGACGGCGAAGGGGAGGGTCAGCAGGGCGAGGGCGGCGAGCCGGACAAGGCGGGGCATGGGCGTGTTGGAATGCGTCGAAACGGACCCCCGGCGACCGGCGCTTCCGGGGCACGGCCATGATCGCACGGCTACACTGATCGCCATGCGCCGGCAGCCCCGCCTCCCCCCTCGCGACGTGTCGTCCGCGTCACGCCGTTCGCTCGCACCCGTCCGGGCCGGGAAGCTCGCGTGAGGTTGCTGGCCATCGACAGCGCCACCGAGCGGCTGGCGCTCGCCGCCGTCGACGATGGCGGCGCGCCGCTGTCGCGCGCGACCTGCCGCATCGATCCGCTGGACCTGGATGGCGGCGCCGCCGCGTCCGCGCAGGCGTTGCCGATGCTGATGGCGCTGCTGCAGCGCGTCGGCTGGAACTTCGCCGACCTCGACGCCATCGCGTTCGGGCGCGGCCCGGGCGGTTTCACCGGCCTGCGCACCGCCTGCGCCGTGGCGCAGGGCCTGGCCTGGGGCCAGGACGTGCCGGTGGTGCCCGTGGACAGCCTCGCGATCGTCGCCGAGGACGCCGCGCGCCATGCCGGCCTGGCCGACGGCGCCGTCGTGTGGGTGGCGATGGACGCGCGCATGGACGAGATCTATGCCGGCTGCTACCGCGATGCAGGCGCCGCCGGCTGGCGGGCGGTGGTCGAGCCGGCGCTGACCACACCGGAGGCGCTGCACGCGCTGTGGGCCGATGCGCCGCCCGCGTTCGTCGCGGGTTCGGCGCTGGCCGCGTTCGGCGACCGGCTGCGCACCGGCGCCGCGCTGCGTGCCCCGGTGGAACACGGTCGCGCCGCCGCCCTCGGCTGGCTCGCCGCCGCGGGCTTTGCGCGCGGCGACGGCGTGCCGGCCGATCAGGCCCTGCCTTTCTACCTGCGCGACAAGGTCGCCCAGACCACGGCCGAACGTGAGGCCGCGAAGGCCTTGCGCGACGGGTCGGCGGGAGCCCCGAAATGAGCGCTGTCCGATCCGAGCCGATGTCGCGATACGGCGGCGCGCCGACGCTGCGCGTCCTGACGGTCGACCTGCTCGACGCCGTGCTGGCGATCGAGGTGCAGGCCTACCCGTTCCCGTGGACGCGCGGCAACTTCATCGATTCGATCGCGGCCGGCTACCTCACGCGCGCGCTGCTCGCCGCCGACGGCGAGCTGATCGGCTACTTCGTCGCGATGCCCGGCTTCGAGGAGATGCACCTGCTCAACCTGACGGTGGCGTCGGCTCACGGAGGCCAGGGCCATGCGCGACGACTGCTCGCCGAGCTCTACGCGCTCGGCGCGAGCTTCGCCGCCACGGCCGTCTGGCTGGAGGTGCGCGGGAGCAACGCGCGGGCACGCGCGCTGTACCTGCGCGAAGGCTTCGTCGAGGCCGGGCGCCGGCGCGACTACTATCCGGCGCCGGCGGGCCAGCGCGAGGACGCGATCCTGATGACGCGCCTCCTTCACCCGCAGGAGCCGGCATGAGCTGGAACGAGCGTCAACGGCGCATGCTGGCCGCCATGGGCGTGCGGCTGTGGTCGCCCGCGCCGGTCGCGCCGGCCGCGATGCCGCCCGCGGCTGCGGATGCGAGCGTGGCGACGGCCGTCGCCGAACGCCCGATCGAGGCGCCGGTCGTTGCAGTCGCCGCGGTCGCTGCGCCCACCGCTCGCGTACCCGAGGCCGCTCGCGCGCCCGCGGCGCCGCCCGTGCGCCCGCCCGCGCCTGCACGCGCGCCGACCACCCTGGCCGCCGCCGCGGCCGCCGTGCAGGAGACCCTGTCCGACCCCGTCCTCGCCGAGCGCGCCGCCCACATCGCCACGCTGGCCTGGGGCCCGCTGCAGGACGCGGTCGCGTCGTGCACCGCCTGCGGCCTGTGCGAGAGCCGCCGCCAGACGGTGTTCGGCGTCGGGCACGCGCAGGCCGACTGGATGATCGTCGGCGAGGCGCCCGGCGAGCAGGAAGACCTGGCGGGTGAGCCCTTCGTCGGCCCGGCCGGCCAGTTGCTGGACCAGATGTTGCGCGCCGTCGGCCAGTCGCGCCGCGCCGCGTCGGGCGAGGGCCGCGAGGACGACCAGGCCGGCGAGCCGTCACGCCGCGTCTTCATCGCCAACACGCTCAAGTGCCGCCCGCCGCGCAACCGCAACCCCGAGCCGGACGAGATGGCGCGCTGCGAGCCCTTCCTCAAGCGCCAGGTCGCGCTGGTGCAACCCAGGCTGATCCTGCTGATGGGGCGCTTCGCGGTGAAGCAGTTGCTCAAGTCCGACGACGCGATCGGCAAGCTGCGCGGGCGCGTGCACCGCTACGAAGGCATCCCGGTGATCGTCACGTACCACCCGGCGTATCTGCTGCGCAATCTGCCGGAGAAGGCGAAGGCGTGGGAGGACCTGTGCCTCGCCAAGGCGACTGCAGACGCGGGTTGACGAGGGCCGTCCCCGGGGCTTCGGGCCTGGAATCCGGTTGCCACGACGCCGTCGTTACTTCGGGGCCTTCTTCGGCCGCTCCCAGTTCTCGAATGCAACCTGTCGCGCACGCCCGATCGCCAGCGATCCCGCCGCGACATTCTTGTTGATGGTCGAACCCCCGCCGATGGTCGCACCGTCGCCGATCGTCAGCGGCGCCACCAACACGCAGTTGGAGCCGACATGGACGTCCGCGCCGATCGTCGTGCGGTGCTTGTTCGCCCCGTCGTAGTTCGCGGTGATGCTGCCCGCCCCGTAGTTGACGCGCTCGCCCACCGTGGCGTCGCCCAGGTAGGCGAGGTGGTTGGCCTTGGCGCCGTTGGCCAGGGTCGAATTCTTGACCTCGACGAAGTTGCCGATGTGCACCTCGTCGCCGAGCTTCGCGCCCGGGCGCAGGCGCGCGAACGGGCCGACGAGCGAGCCCGCGCCGACGGCGGCGCCCTCGATGTGCGTGAACGGATGGATCACCGCGCCGGCGGCGATCTGCGCGTCGCGGATCACGCAGTGCGGGCCCACGCGCGCGCCGTCGCCCAGCGTGACGGCGCCTTCGAACACGCAGCCGACGTCGATCTCCACGTCCATGCCGCAGGCGAGCGTGCCGCGCAGGTCGAAGCGCGCGGGGTCGGCCAGGCGCACGCCGGCCTCCATCAACGCGTCGGCATGGCGGCGCTGCAGGCGGCGCTCGAGGTCGGCCAACTGCATCGGGCTGTTGACGCCCAGCGCCTCGGTCTCGTCCTTGGCACGGGCCGTGCAGACCTCGACGCCGTCGGCCACCGCGTGGGCGACCACGTCGGTCAGGTAGTACTCGCCCTGCGCGTTCTGGTTGGTCAGGCGCGCGAGCCATTGCTTCAACTGCGCGGTGGGCGCGGCCAGGATGCCCGTGTAGATCTCGGTGATCTGGCGCTGCAGCGGCGTCGCGTCCTTCTCCTCGACGATGGCCTGCACGGCGCCGATGCCGTCGGCGTCGCCGGGCTCCTCGGTGCGCACGATGCGGCCGTAGCCGAACGGGTCGGCCAGGTCCACGGTCAGCAGCGCCAGGCGCGAGCCGCCGCAGGCCTCGACCAGCGCGCGCAGCGTGGCCTCGCGGATCAGCGGCACGTCGCCGTTGAGCACGAGCGTGATGCCGTCGTCGGGCAGCGCGGGCACGGCCTGCTGCACGGCGTGGCCGGTGCCCAGTTGCGGCATCTGGCGCACGAACGCGCGCCCGTTGCCGGCGAACGCGGCCTCGACGGCCTCGGCGCCGTGGCCGGTGACGATGATGCAGCGCGCGGGCCCGAGGGTCTCGGCGGTCGCCACGACGTGGCCCAGCAGCGGCCTGCCGCCCAGCGTGTGCAGCACCTTGGGTCGCGCCGAGCGCATCCGCGTGCCCTTGCCCGCGGCCATGATCACGACACTGAGTGCCATAGGAAATTCCGGTTCGTGTGAAGAACCGGAATTATCGCAAGCGCGGCGCGGTCAGGCGGTGGGGGCGCTGGAAGCCGTCGCCGGCGGCACCGCGGGCGGCATCGCCGAGGGAACCAGCGGCAGCTCGACGCGCACGTTGTGCGCCTTGTCGTTGGTGCGCGGGAAGTCCTTCATCGAGGCGTCGAACATCGCGGCCAGCAGGCGGTCGCCGCCCGAGCTGTAGCCGTCGGTGGTGGCGCGCGTCTCGTACAGCGCCTTGCCGGTGTTGGCGTCGCGGATCAGCAGCGCCACCTCGTGCAGGTAGACGTCCGGCGCGGGCGGGAACGGGGCCCAGAGGCCTTGGCGATAGCCGTAGGGGCCCCACGGGCCGTACGGGCCGGGGCTGGCCCAGCCGCGGTAGCCGAAGCGGCGCGGGCCGCCCCACCAGAACGGATCGTCCCAGGGCGCCTGCTCGAAGCGTTCGGTGCGCGCGCCGATCTGGATCATCATTTCGGGCTTGGCCCCGTCGGCGGCCGGGCGGAAGCCGGCCATGGCCAGCGCCTGGGCGGCGGCGTTCTCCAGCGACTGCTGGCGCGGCATGTCGGCCTGCTGCGACGGCAGCCGGTCGAAGGCGTAGGTGCCGGGGGGGATGTCGGCAGGCCAGGCACCGAAGGTGGCCACGGACGTGTCGACGGCGTTCATGCTCGCGCAACCGGCGAGCAGCGCCGCAGCCGCGAGCGCGGCGGCGGACAGGAGACGTTGGGTGCGCTGGATGACGGTCATGACGGGACTCCCGGGTGCCGATCCCGGCACCCCAATGTCGAGCTTCGCGCTCGCGTGTAACTCAAGTATGTACCCGGCAGGCGGTGCGCCCGCCGGAACGCTTTCCAGAGGCTGTCACCGGCCTTGCGACGGCGCAGGCCCACGAGTGTGGATGCCCGCGACGCCGGCGCCGGTTCTCGGCCGTTCAGACGATGCGGATCACGCCCGGCCTGGGCGCAGCGCAGGACTCATCCGCGTCGAACGCGATGTCACCGCCCGGCTCGGGGCGGCCGGTTGCCGCGATCGTCGTGAACGGGAACAGCTGGCGATCCATCATGTGCGACGGCGTGATGTTGGCCATGGCCGTGAAGACGTTCTCGATGCGGCCGGGATGCTGCTTCTCCCACTCGCGGATCATGGCCTTGATCTGCACGCGCTGCAGGTTGTCCTGGCTGCCGCACAGCGTGCACGGGATGATCGGGAACGCCTTGTGCTCGGCCCAGCGCACCAGGTCGGGCTCGG
>FSXQ01004239.1_pt1 | contig 10602 bp, 11 predicted proteins | sample 1638011 | NCBI WGS metagenome assembly FSXQ01 (sample SAMEA3914789, study PRJEB12502) | metagenome | biome: forest; material: soil | place: Canada | collected 2011-07-03 | depth 0.3 m | reverse complement strand
CGGCACCTGGAAGTCGAGGTACTTGTTGACGTCGACGTCGAGATCGAGCTTGCCCTGCTCCACCAGTTGCATCACGGCCGTCCACGTGAACAGCTTGGACGTGGAACCAGGGCGGAACAGCGTGCGTTGCGGATCGACCGGGATGTGGCGCTTCTCGTCGGCCAGCCCGTAGCCTTTCTCCATCAGCACCTGGCCGTCCTTGACGATGACGACGACCGCGCCGGGCGTGCGCGCGGTGCGCAGCGCCGTCGGCATCAGGCCGTCGAGCCAGGCCTGCGCGTCCTGCGCGGTGAGGTCATGGACCGCGGAAGCCGCGGCGGCGGGCGCGGGTGCGGACGCCGCCGGCGCGGCCGTCTCGGCCGGTGCGGCGAACGGGCGCGCCGAGGCGACCGCCAGGGCGATCGCGGTGGCCAGGGCGGCCAGGGTGGGGAGGTTTTTCATCGGACTTCCGTGAATGGGTTGGATGCGTCAGAAACGGGAACGGGCGAGCAGGCCGGCGTCGACGCCGGCCGCGGCAAGATCGGCGGGCACGCCGTCGCCGCTCGCGAGCGCGGCGGCGAGGCGGCCCAGCGCGTCGGCGCTCTGGATGCCGTAGCCACCCTGGCCGACGAGCCAGAAGAAGCCTTCGGCGACGGGATCGAAGCCGACCACCGGCGTGCGGTCGGCGCTGAACACGCGCAGGCCGGCCCAGCGGTGCCACACCTTCTCCACGCGCGCGCCGGTGGCGTTCTCGAAGCGATCGACGGCGATGGCGACCTCGAGATCCTCGGGCTGCGCATCGCACGGCGGGCTCGGCTCCTCGTCGGCCGGCGACAGCAGCAGCCGTCCGCCGTCCGGCTTGAAATAGAAGCTCTCGTCGAGCGCGATGGCCGCGGGCCACGACGCGCACGACAACCCGCGCGGCGGATCGACCAGCGTCGCGGTGCGCCGCAGCGGACGCAGTCCGACCGGCCGCGCGCCCGCCATGCGCGCCATCTCGTCGCCCCAGGCGCCCGCCGCGTTGACGACGACCGCCGCGGCGTGCCGGCCCTGCTTCGTGTCGACGAGCCAGCGGCCGCCCGTGCACTCGATGCCGGTCACCTCCGCGTCGAACACCACCGTCGCGCCGGCAGCCTTCGCCTGGCGCAGGTAGCCCTGCTGCAGCGCGGCGACGTCGATGTCGGCCGAGCCGGGCTCCAGCACCGCGCCGCCGAGGTAGTCCGGCTTGAACGCGGGCACCAGCTCGGTCGCCTGCGCGACGTCGAGTTGCACGGTGGTCGCGGCGATGTCGTCGTCGGCGCGGAACGCATTCAGCGCGTCGGTCTGCGCCTGCGTCGCGAAGAACAGCGTGGGCCGCGGACTCACCAGCGGCGTCGGCGTGAACCACGACGGCGACTCGAACAGGAAGGCCTGGCTCGCCCGCGTGAGCGCGCGCACGGCGGCGTTGCCGTAGATGGTGGAGAACAGCGCCGCCGAACGGCCGGTGGAGTGGTAGCCCGGCTGCGACTCGCGCTCCAGCAGTGCCACCGAGCCGCGCGCGGACAGGTATGCGGCCGCCGATGCGCCCGCCATCCCGCCGCCGATCACGATGAAGTCGAACGTCTTGCCGTCGGCATTCATGCGCATCGCTCAGAAGCTCGTCGTGAGGGTCATGCCGATCGTGCGCGGACGCGCGGGCACGACCTGGGCCGGGCCGCCGAGCGCCATCTCCGACGTCGACGCGCCGAGCTGCGCGTGCGCGTCGAACACGTTGCGCACGTACAGCGCCAGCGCGAGCTTGCCGAAGTCGACCCCGCCCTGCAAGTCGGTGAGCCAGTAGGGCGGCTCGCGGTAGTTCGGCGCGGTGCCGCTGCCGTCGAAGCCCGCGTTGCGCTCGCCCGCGTAGCGTTCCGACAGGCCGGCATAGGCCGCGTAGCCCGCGAGGTCGAACGCGGCCCTGGTGCCGACCGTGCCGGCGAACAACGGGCTGTTGGGCAGGCGCTGGCCCGCGGTGCCGAGGCCAGGCGCGTCCTGCTTCAGGCGCCCGTTGACGGACGCGAGGTTCGCGTTGAGCGACCAGCGCGCGGTCGGCCGCCAGGTCGCACCGAACTCGGCGCCCTGGATCTCCGCCCTGCCCGCGTTCACGACGACGCCGTTGCCGTTGACCGAGTAGACCTGCTGGATGTTGTTCCACTTGATGTCGTACACCGCCGACTCGATGGACAGCGCGTTGTCGAACAGGTCGGCCTTGTAGCCGGCCTCGTAGCTCCACAGCGAGTCGTGCTGGAACGTCGTGGGCGCGGTCGGCAGCCCGGTGGCCGGGTCGTCGAGCACCGCGTTCGGGCCGCCCGGCCGGTAGCCGCTGGCCGCGCGCAGGTAGACGTCGCTGGACGGCGTGAGCTTGTAGCGGCCGGTGGCGAGCCAGGTCTTGGGCGTCTCCTTCGAATGCTCGGTCGGCAGGTCGCCGCCGGCGAGCGGGCCCGAGCCGTCCTGCGTGAAGTCCTGCTTGTTCTGCGCGATGCGCACCCCGCCGGTGAGCGCGAGTTTGGACGTGGCATTCCACGTGATGTCGCCGTAGGCCGCCACCTCCTGGTAGCGGCTCAGCAGTCCCAGTTGCGCGAGGTCGGGGGCGGGACTGACACCGTCGGCCACGGTGTCGTAGACGTGCTGCTGCTGGTTGCCGGTCTCGTGGTCGTAGAACAGCCCGGCCAGCCATTCGATCTGGCCGCCGGGCGCGGACGTGAGCCGGAACTCCTGCGTCGTCTTGTGGACGTCGGCGACGACGTCCTCGCCCACCGTCGCCGGCAGGAAGCCGAAGAACTGGTTGATCAGCGGGTCGTACACCGCCGACAGGTCGTGCGTGAGGTCGAGCCGCGTGCGCTGGATCGACGTGATGGAGTTCAGCCGCGCGGCGCCGAAGTCGTATTCGAGGTCGATGGAGCCGAGGCTGGTGCGCATCGAGTACGGCTCGCGCATCGCCTCCTCGCGGTCGGACCGCCCGTTGAGCGGCTGGCTGGTGGTCGGGTCGTAGTCGACGTAGTCGGAGTTGTTGCGGTGGATGTCCTGCGTGAGCGCGGTGGCGCGCACATGGAAATGCGCGCTCGGTTCGACCAGCAGGGCCACGCGGCCGCCGGTGGTGTCGCCGTTGTTGGTGTTCTTGCCGGCCGCGGCGCCGAGCACGTCGACGAAGCCGCCGTCGTGGTCGCGGAACGCGGCCACGCGCACGGCCGCGACGTCGGTCTTGAGCGGGATGTTGAGCACGCCGTTGACGGTGTTGCCCACGCCGCCGCCGCTGGTCGAACTGACGCCCACCGCGGCCTTGCCGGAGAGCTCGGACGTGTCGGGCTCGTTGGTGACGTACTTCACCACGCCGCCCATCGCGCCCGCGCCGTACAGCGTGCCCTGCGGGCCGCGCAGCACCTCGATGTGGTTGAGGTCGAGCAGCGACATGTCCAGCGCCGTCGTCGAGCCCGCGGCGAACGCGCTGCTGGAGCCGTAGGCGACGTCGTCGATGTAGGTGCCCACGGTCGGGATCGTCTGGTCGCCGGTCGACACGCCACGGATGCTCACCGCGCCCGTGCCCGCGCCGCCGTTGGTCTTGACGTCGATGCCCGGCTGGTCGCCGAGGTAGTCGATGAGGCTCTTCGCGCCGGCCTTGTCGAGATCCTCGGTGGACAACCGATCCACCTGCATCGGCACCTCGCGCGCCGGCTCGCGGCGGCGCGTGGCGGTGATGAACACCGTCTGCGGCGCGTCGCTCGCGGCGGACGCGGAAGCCGCGGGTGCGGGCGCGCTGGCGGCGGCGACAGGCGCGGCGGCCTGCGCCATCGCCAGCAGCGGGAACATGGCCGCGATGGCCACGGCGGTGGGCGTCAGGCGAAGGCGCGGTGTCCGGACGGACGCGAACGGGACGGAAGCAGTCATTGGCGATCCTTGGTCGAGAAGAAGCCGGCGGCCCGTCGTTCAGGCCTTTGACAAATCGTATCCACAGTTTTCCACTTTGTCTAAGTTTTTTCTATTTTGGAAAACCCGTGCCAATCGACGGAATATTTATCCGGTCACGCGCGGCTGATAGAGTCGCGGCATGAAAGCTCCTCTCCCCGGTCCGGGCGAAGCCGTGCGCGCGCTGCGCAAGCGCAGCGGGCTGACGCTGACCGAGCTCGCGAGCCGCACGGGGCTCGCGGTCTCCACGTTGTCCAAGCTCGAGATGGGCCACGCCTCCGCGTCCTACGACAAGCTGATGCTGATCAGCAAGGGCCTGGGCGTCGACATGGCCGAACTGCTGGACACCACGCCGCATCCCAGCGGCGCGGCCGCGCACGGCGGCCGGCGCGTGGTGCACCGCGCCGGCGAGGGCCAGCACGTGGAGACGCGCAGCTACAGCCAGACCTACCTCGCCACCGAGCTGCTGAACAAGCGGATGACGCCGATCCACGTCGAGCACAACGCGCGCACGCTGGACGAATTCGTCGCGGAGTTCGGCGGCTTCATCCGCCATCCCGGCGAGGAGTTCACCTACGTGATCGAAGGCGAGATCGCCTTCCATACCGAGCTCTACGCGCCGCTGGTGCTCAAGGCCGGCGATTCCGTCTACTTCGACAGCGAGATGGGCCACGCCTACCTGAAGGCCGCGGACGTGCCGTGCCGCACGATCACCGCCTGCTCGCCGCGCGGCCGCGACGAGACGATGAAGGACACCTTCGTCAACGCCTCGGTGCGCCACGCGGACGCGCGCGCGCAGCCGCGGCGCAAGCCCGTCGTCACGCGGGCGAAGCCGGCGAAGAAATAGGGCTTGCCATGCGACGGACATCGCTCGCGGCGCTGCTGCTTGTCCTGTGCAGTTCGACGTTCGCCGCGCCGGACGAGGCCGCGCTCGGGCGCGAGGCCGGCTATCCCGTCGCGCACCGGCTCTCGCAGATCCACGACCCCGGCTTCATCGTCGGCTCGTTCAGCGCGCTCGACACGCTGGCCCCGCACTGCCTGCTGGCGCCGTCCGAGCATCCGCTGGCGCTGCCGGTGGCCGTCGCGTCACCCGCGTTCGAGTACAGGCTCGGCGGCAAGACGTTCACGCTGGACGACTACCTGCAGCACCAGCGCGCGACCGGCGTGCTGGTGCTCAAGGACGGCCAGATCGTGGCCGAGCGCTACAACTACGGCCGCACGCCGGACATGCGCATGCTGTCGAACTCGATGGCCAAGACGCTGGTCGCGCTGTCGGTCGGCCAGGCGCTGGCGGCCGGCGAGATCCGCTCGGTCGACGACACCGCGTCGCGCTACGTGCCGCAGCTCAAGGGCACGCTGTACGGCGAGACCACGCTCGCGAACCTGCTGCGCATGGCCTCGGGCGCGCGCTACGTCGAGAACTACACCGACCTCGACGACCGCGCCGCGTTCAACGCCATCGTGCGACGCAAAGGCGTCGTCGAGGCCGCGCGCTCGGTCACCGAACGCGCCGCGCCGCAGGGCGCCCGCTTCAACTACGCCGGCGCGCAGACGGAAGTGCTGGGCCTGGTGCTGCGCGCCGCCACGAAGCGCAGCCTGTGCGAGCTGGTCGACCAGCGCCTGTGGCAGCCGCTCGGCGCCCAGTCGGCCGCCAGCTACCTGCTGCATCCGGCCGACCAGGTCGAGGAAGCCGCCGGCGGCTTCAACGCGACGCTGCGCGACTACGCCCGCCTGGGCTGGATGCTCGCCAACGACGGCCGCGTCGGCGACCGCCAGGTGGTGCCGCGCGACTGGCTGCTCGCGATGACCGACGCCGAGCGCCAGCCGCCGCAGTTCCGGCCCGGTGCCATGGACTCGCACGGCAGCAGCTACTTCGGCTACGGCTACCAGGTCTGGCTGATGCCCGGCGCGCACCGGCGCTTCGTGCTGCTGGGCATCTACGGCCAGGCGATCTACGTCGATCCGGCGCTGAAGCTGGTGATGGTGCATCTGGCGGTCGGCGCCGACGCCGCCGGCGACGCCAGCGGCGCGCACCTGGGCCGCGAGCGCGACGCGCTGTGGCGCGGCGTGGTCGCGCGCTACGGCGCCTGGTGAGCCGGCCTGCCGCAGCGCGTCACTTCGCGCGGTGCACGCCCGGCGTCGGCGCCGCCTTCCTGTCGAACGCCTGGCGCGCCTTCTCCACCGCCTTGAGGTTGTCCGAGGCCCAGACCCACACGCCGCAGAACGCGCCGCCCAGCGTCAGGCCCAGCGGCGTCAGCTCGTACTCGACGCGCGGCGGCACCTCGGCATAGACGGTGCGCGTGACCAGGCCGTCGCGCTCCATCTGGCGCACGGTCTGCGTCAGCATCTTCTGGCTGATGCCGGTCACCTGCCGGGCAAGGTGGCTGAAGCGCAGCGGCGCGTGCTCGGTCAGCACCTCGAGGATCAGCATCGTCCACTTGTCGGCCACGCGGTCGATCAGGTCGTGCACCAGCGCGGCCAGGCGCGGATCGATGGCGCCGGCCGGCCGCAGGACCGCGTAGCGGCGGGCGGCGGCGATCTCGGCCTTCGTGAATCGATCGGTGATGGTGGGCGCGGGTGCCGTCATTCAATGCTCTCCATTCGGTAACCATGGCACTTTCGGGTGCCTGCTTTCCATTAGAGAGTAACGATCCCAGAATGGACTCGTCAAGCACTTCCAACGAGACCGACATGAAACTCAGCCAACGCACCATCCTCATCACCGGCGGCACCAGCGGCATCGGGCTGGAGCTCGCGCGCCAGCTGCTGGCGCGCGACAACGTCGTGGTCGTCACCGGACGCGATGCGCAGCGGCTCGCCGAGGCCCGGCGCACCGTGCCCGGGCTGCAGGGCGTCGTGAGCGACGTCGCCGATCCCGCCGCGATCGCCCGCCTGCACGACGAGGTGCTGGCGCGTTTTCCGGCGCTGGACGTGCTCGTCAACAACGCGGGCGTCATGCGCAACCTCGACCTCACGCGCGAGCGCGCGCCCGCGGACGTGACGCGCGAGATCGACGTCAACCTGCGCGGCCCGCTGCAGATGATCCAGCAGTTCCTGCCGCACCTGCGCACGCGGCGCGAGGCGGCCATCGTCAACACGACCTCGGGCCTCGCCTTTGTGCCGCTGGCGATCTCGCCCGTCTACAGCGCGGCCAAGGCCGGCCTGCACGCGTACACGCGCGCGTTGCGCGTCCAGCTCGCGGGCGGCGCGGTGCGGGTGTTCGAGATCGCGCCGCCGCCGGTCGAGACCCGCCTGATGCGCGGCGAATTCGAGGCCGAGCTGAAGGGCTCGCGCGGCATGGCGCCCGAGCTGCTGGCGCGGCGCGCGATCGAGGGCATCGAACGCGGCCGCGCGGAGATCCGGCCGGGCCTGGCCAACGTGCTGAAGGCCATGAGCCGCCTCGCGCCGGAGTTCATGTTCGGCCAGATGACCCGCATGATGAAACCGGCGACCGCCTGAGTTCAGCCGGCCGCGACCCCGGCCAACGCCGCTTTCCGAGTCCCGGTATAACGTCGGCATGAAGGGCGGCTTGCAGCCGCCTCACGCAACGCTGCCGAGGGGACGCATGCACATTGCCTTCGTGGCCGAGAGCCAGCACGAAGCCCTGGTCGACCTGATGCACGAGATGTGCGTCTTCTACAGCGAGGAAGAGCCGGTCTCGCGGGACGACGTGCGCTCGAACCTGCACGACAACCTGCTCGCGGCCGAGTCGCCGGTGCGCCTGGTGGTGGCGGTCGACGACGCCGGCGAGGTCGTCGGCCTCGCGGCGATCGCGCTGTTCCACTCGCTGGTGGATCCGGCGCCGCGCCGGCGCGGCCAGTTGCTGCTCAAGGAACTCTACGTGCGCCAGGCGCGCCAGGGCGAGGGGATCGGCAAGGCGTTGATGTCCTGGGTCGCGCGTCACGCGCTCGAGCGCGGGTGTGCGCGCATCGACTGGAGCGTCAGCGCGTCCAACCGCGAAGGCCTCGCGTTCTACCGCTCGCTCGGCGCGCTGCACGTGGCCGGGCGGCTCGCCTTCCGGCTGGGCGGCGAGTTCCTGGCGCGGCTGGCGAGCGGCGACGCCGACGACGACACGCGCTACTGAGAATCAATATTCCTGCTTCGTCGGCCGGAACAGGATCTCGTTGATGTCCACGTCGTCCGGCTGGCTCAGCGCGAACACGACGGCGCGCGCGAACGAGTCGGCGGGTATCGCGATCTCGTAGAACGCCTTGACGCCGGCCTGCACGTCGGCCTCGGTGATGCTGTCGGGCAGCTCGGTGGCCACCGCGCCGGGCGACACGATGGTGGTGCGGATGTCGTACGGCTTGACCTCCTGGCGCAGCCCTTCGGTCAGCACGCGCACCGCATGCTTGGTGGCGGAATAGACGGCCGTGCCCGCGCGCACCTTGTGCCCCGCGACCGACGACACGTTGACGATGTGGCCGCCCTTCTGCGCCTTCATGTGCGGCAGCGCCGCGGCGATGCCATACAGCACGCCCTTGATGTTGACGTCGATCATGCGATCCCAGTCGGCTATCTTCAGGCGTTCCAGCGGCGAGCTGGGCATCAGGCCGGCGTTGTTGACGAGCACGTCGATGCGGCCGAACTTCTCGACCGCGGCGTCCACCAGGCGCTGCACGTCGGCGGCACGCGTGACGTCGGTCTGCAACGCCAGCGCCTTGCCGCCCGCGTCCGACAGCTCCTTCGCGAGCGCCTCGATGCGATCGACACGGCGCGCGCCCAGCACCACGGCGGCGCCCTCCGCGGACAGCATGCGCGCCGTCGCCTCGCCCAGCCCGCTGCTGGCGCCGGTGATGACGACGACCTTGCCTTCGATGTTGTTGCCCATGGCCTGCCCTTTCCGGAAACGATTGCGGCGATCCGGCGATGCTGCCACCCTTCGCGCGATGGCGAGGCGCGCGCCGCGCATGGCCTTGCGCGCCGTTCGGGTTCGATCGGCGTCGCGCGAGCGCAATATCGGAACCAGTGGGCTGGCGACAACACGGGTTCATCCTCGCCTCGAACCCCGGGCGTTCTTGGATAGGATGGTCCCAAACCAGAAACAGTCACGGGAGGCTTCCCACAAAGGAGCCTGGTCAATGAAGATTCTCGTGGTCGACGACCACCACGACAGCGTCGATGCGCTCAGTCGGCTGCTGGAAGCGCACGGGCACGAAACGGCCTGCGCCTACGACGGTCGCCAGGCGCTCGACGTGTTCCGCCAGTACGAGCCGGCCGCGGTCGTCCTCGACATCGACATGCCCGTGCTCGACGGCTACGGCGCCGCCCGCGCCATCCGGCTCGCCCCCAGTGCGCGCCTGCCGGTGCTGGTGGCGCTGACGGCGCTCACCGGCCACGAGACGCGGCGGCTCGCGTTCGACGCCGGCTTCGACGCGCACGTCACCAAGCCGGCCAACATCGCCGCGCTGCTCGAATTGATGGACAAGCTGCGCAGCGAACGCGACTGAATCGTCGCCCTCGGTATTGAAGCGGTCACCGGTCGCGGTCAGAATGGCCGCCTCAACCAGCAGGAGGCCTCGTGAAGCGCGTCGTCGCCAGCTCGCACGTGCACGCGGAGACGAAGACGTCGTTCCGCTATGAAGCCACGTGGCACATCGAGGGCCCTTTGCTCACGTGGAAGGCCGAGGTCACGCTGCCCGGCCGGCGCTGGAGCCTGGCCGGCGGCACGCCGGAGTGGACGGGCGGCAGCGAGGCGAAGGCCGTGCGCGACGACGTCGGGCGCAGCATCGACGGCCTCGAGGTCGCCTGACCGGCTAGCGGCTCTTGGCCTCCTGCAACGGCACCGCCGTCGTCTGCTTCACGCGATCGAGCACGAAGCTGGTCTTGCAGTCCTGCACGCTCGGGTGCTTGAGCAGCGTGTCCATCACGAAGCGCGAGTAGTGCTGCATGTCGCTCACCAGCACGCGCAGCAGGTAGTCCATCTCGCCGGTCAGCGAGAAGCATTCGACGACGTCGGGCCAGGTCTGCACCGACGCGCGGAACGCGTCCATGGGCTTGCGCTTGTGCGTCTCGGAGTGCTTTTCCAGGCGCACCGTGATGTACGCGGTGAGCGACAGCCCGACCGCCTCCGGCTGCACGAGCGCCACGTAGCCGGCGATGACCCCGGCGTCCTCCAGCCGCTTGACTCGGCGCAGGGTGGCCGACGGCGACAGGCTGACCTCGGCGGCGACCTCGTCGTAGGTGGCGCGACCGTTGGCCTGAAGCACGCGCAGGATGCGCAGGTCGACGGTGTCGAGCTGGAATTGTGTGTCCATGTCCGCATGTTGCAGGATTCCTGCGTAAATCGCCACCCCTGACGCGGATTTGCAGAAATGCTGCGAGGCACATTCCCTATCATTCCCGGATAGCCATCCAGCATCCGGAGACCGCCATGAAAGACCTGTTCGACAACCCGATGGGCCTGCAGGGCTTCGAATTCGTCGAGTTCGCCTCGCCCACGCCGAACCTGATCGAGCCGTATTTCGAGATGCTGGGCTTCACGCTGGTCGCGAAGCACCGCTCCAAGGACGTGCTGCTGTATCGCCAGGGCGACATCAACTTCATCGTCAACCGCGAGCCGCGCAGCGCCGCGGCCTACTTCGCCGCCGAGCACGGCCCGTCGGCCTGCGGCATGGCGTTCCGCGTGAAGGACTCGCACAAGGCCTACCAGCGCGCGCTGGAACTCGGCGCGCAGCCGATCGAGATCCCCACCGGCCCGAT
>FSXQ01000883.1_pt1 | contig 10630 bp, 10 predicted proteins | sample 1638011 | NCBI WGS metagenome assembly FSXQ01 (sample SAMEA3914789, study PRJEB12502) | metagenome | biome: forest; material: soil | place: Canada | collected 2011-07-03 | depth 0.3 m | reverse complement strand
TGGATGCGCGGCTGGGGGCTGTGGGTCGACCTGCTGCGCTCGCCGCGCGTGGTGTGGATGTCGGGCCTGTGCTGGAGCGTGATGTTCACGGCCTTCATGGTGGCGCTGACGATGACGCGCGTGGCCAACGTCCTGGTCACGATGTCGATCAGCCCGCTGCTGACGGCAGTCTTCGCGCGCGTGTTCCTGCATCACCGGCAACCGCCGCGCACGTGGGTCGCGATCGCCGTGGCCGGCGCGGGCATTGCGTGGATGTTCGGCAACAGCATGTCGACCGCCGACGCGCGCAGCCTGGCCGGCATGGCGGTCGCGTTCGCGGTGCCGTTGTCGTCGGCACTCAACTACACGGTGCTGCAGCACGCCGGCCGCGGGGCCGTTGGCGCGGACGACAGCACGCAGACGCCCGCCGCACAGCCCGACCTCTTCAGCGCCGTGCTGATCGGCGCGGCCATCTCCGCGCTGGTCACGCTGCCGCTGGCGTGGCCGTTCAAGTCCAACGCCCACGACCTCGGCCTGCTGTTCGGGCTGGGCATCTTCCAGCTCGCGATCCCGTGCCTGCTGCTCGTGCGCGTCGCGCGCGCGCTGCCCGCGCCCGAGGTCGCGCTGCTGGGCCTTCTGGAGGTGATCTTCGGCGTGCTGTGGGCCTGGGTCGGCGCCGGCGAGGCGCCGGGCAGCTCGGCGCTGGTCGGCGGCGGCATCGTGGTCGGCGCGCTCGTCTTCAACGAACTATTGAGCTTGCGCGAACGCCAGGCGGCTCCGGAGCCTCGTCATGTCTGAGTCCTCTGTCCTCGCCGAACGCCGCCGGCATCTGGGCGTCCTCACGCTGAACCGGCCGAAGGCGCTCAACGCGCTGTCGCTGGAGATGATCCGTCTCGTCACGACGCAGTTGCTCGCGTGGCGCGACGACCCGCAGGTGGGCGCGGTGCTGCTGCGCGGCGCCAACCGCGAGGGCAAGGTTCCGGCGTTCTGCGCGGGCGGCGACATCCGCTACTTCCACGAGGCCGCGCTCGCCGGCGACCCGACGCTGGAGGACTTCTTCAGCGAGGAATACGCGCTGAACCACCTGATCCATACCTTCGGCAAGCCCACGATCGTGCTGATGGACGGCATCACGATGGGCGGCGGCATGGGCCTGGCGCAAGGCGCCTCGATGCGCATCGTCACCGAGCACGCGAAGCTGGCGATGCCCGAGACCAACATCGGCCTGTTCCCCGACGTCGGCGGTGGCTGGTTCCTGGCGCGCACACCGGGCCATCTCGGCGAGTTCCTCGGCCTGAGCGGCCAGGTGCTGGGCGCCGCCGATGCACTGGCCGTCGACTGGGCCGACGTGTGCGTCAAGGCCGATCACCTCGATGCGTTGGTGCAAGCGTTGGTCGACGCCACCGCGGTCGACGGCGTCGGCGCGCTGTCGGCCGTCAACGCGTTCGCGGCTGACGCCGGCGTGGCGTCGCTGCGCGCGCAGCGCGAGCTGATCGACCGCGTCTTCGCCGCGCCCGATCTCGCGGCCATCATCGCGGCACTCGCGGCGGAGCCGGGCGAGTTCGCCGCGACGCTCGCGACGACGCTGTCGCAACGCTCGCCCCTGATGATGGCCGTCACGCTCGCGCAGATCCGCCGTGCACGCACGCTGACGCTGGCCGACGACCTGCGCATGGAGCGGGGTCTCGTGCGCCAGTGCTTTCACCTGCGACCCGGTGCGGCGAGCGAGACGCTGGAAGGCATTCGCGCGCTGGTCGTCGACAAGGATCACGCGCCGAAATGGAATCCGCCCGCGATCGCGGACGTCGATCCGGCGATGGTCGAAGCCTATTTCGTGTCGCCGTGGCCGGCGCACGCGCATCCGCTGCGCGACCTGGCCTAGCGGCGTCGCGCGCGCAGCGACGCCACGGTCGCCAGGCCTGCCAGCAAGAGCCATCCGGTCGGTGCTTCGGGCACCGGCGAGGTGGGCGTGATGACCGGCGGCGAGCCCGGGCCGATCGGTACGGTCGCGCAGCACGGGCCACCGCCGCCCCCGATGGGCACGCTCCCGCCTCCGCCGCCGATGGGCGAGCCACCGCCACCGCCGCCTCCTTCAGGCGAGTCGGGTGTGGCAGGCGCGCCGGCCGCCGGCATGAAGTCCAGGGGCGCGCTGTCGGGCGCCTGGGCGACGACCGCGTCCGGCGTCGCGGGGGGCGGTCCGGCCGCGGGGTTGATGTCGATGGGTTCGTCCGCGGCGCCGAGCAGCGGCGCCTCGTCGGGCTTGCGGGTGACCAGCGAGACGTTGTTGCACACGGTGGGCACGATGACGCAGGTGTCCCCCGCGCAGTAGACGAGTCCGCGCTCCTCGTGCGTGGGGCTCCAGGCCGAGCGGTCGACCGCGCCGTGGCAGCGCTGGCCGTGGCCGCTGTGCATCTCGCGCAGGTCGGCGTAGTGGCGATCGCCGGCGATGCCGTCTCGCGTGATGGTCACGGCGTCGGTGTAGCGGTGCGCCGCCATCAGCGTGCGCAACTGGCGGCGCGTGTCCTCGGACATGGCGAAATCGGCCAGCGCCGCCGGTGGGTCGCCGCGATAGGGATTCGCGCCCGGATGCGCCCAGGAGCAACTGCCGCCTGCCGCCGTCGTGGCCATGACGGTCGCCATGATCAGGTTGATTCCCATCGAACGCCTCCGTGCGCCACGGCATGGGGACATCGAACTCCACCGGGCGCTGATTCTTCTGCAGGTTCGACACAGCCAGGGGTATCTGGCCGCGCACCTGCGCTGTCGAGGCATTTCCCGCGCCCAGCCGGGTGCGACCTGGCCTGGCGCGCTGCGGTCGAGCAGCGATCGGCGCCCAGGGCGTGACAAGCATCACGGTTCGCGTGTCAATCGGCGCCTGCTCGTCGAGTGGCGCGCGCGCATGCCTGCACGGACGCACGTCGACGGAACTCGACAGCACGAGACGATCGTGCTGATGAAGCACTTTGTTACGCGTCATTCCACCCGAATGACGCCGTCCCCGCCGAAGCTCGCCGCACGAGGGCTCGATCGCTTCAGCGCCCCACGACGACGAAGGTCCACGGATCGGGTTCCAGCACGTGCGTCGCGTCGAGTGCCACCCGCAGGATCACACGATAGCGCCCCGGCGGCAGCGGCTGGCGCGGCACGAGGGCGGCGAAGGCGCCATGCAGGCCGTCGTCGGCGATGACGCCCCGGCCGCCGATCTCGGCGTCCGCCAGGACGACCGCGGGCACGGGCACATCGGCGGCGTCGCGCAGCTCGAAGACCTGGATCTCGATGTGACCTGGGCCGTCGCGTCCGACAGCTCGCGCCGCCTCGCGCAGGCCCACCAGCACCGGAATGCCCGATGTCGCGCCGGGCAGGGCGCTCGGCAACGGCCGCGGATTCTCGGAGGCGAGGCGGAAGGTGCCCGTCGCCAGGGTGCTTCCCGGCGATGGATAGCGCACGACGCCGCCCGACGTCGACGCCGACGCGTCGGATGGCAGCAGCGGTGCGCCGAGATCCATGACGCAGGTGCCGGCGGCAGCGCCGTCCCCATAGGCGACCCCGGCCTCGGTCACCCGGCCGAGCATCAGCGCCGCGTGGTAGATCGTGTTCATCAGGTGGTCGACGCAATCGGTGTCGGTCGACCGCAAGCCGATGTCGCCCACCACCTCCGTGGCATACGAGGGCCGGTATCCCGCGTCGCGCATGCGCACGAAGGGATCCGCGCCGCTGAACCCGGCGAGCCCGGCGGATTCGGCGTGGATCGACGGCGCCGAGCGAAAGCCGTGGTCGCTGAGGTAGCCGGCGTGCCGGGACGCCGACAACGCGAGCATCCCCGAAGCCGCCAGCGGTCCGGCGCCCGCTGCGGTGCGCACGGCGTTCAGGTGGGCGAGGGTGCGGGCGCGTCGATCCTCGGCCGCGCCCGGCGACGCGGCACTCGCGACGACGCTCACGACGGCCGCGGTCGCCGACGCGGACGGCGGGCTCGTCGCGGCAGCGTCGGCGAAGGCCAGCAGCAGCAGGGAAAGACTCATTCGGGCGGCGATGGGCGTGGCGAGGACGACGCATTCTCGCCCCGCGCGCGCGGGCCGCGCGCGAGGCTCAGTCGCCCAGCAGGTTCTCGTTCTCGCGCTTGCGCTTCTTGTCGCCGTACGGCTCTTGCGGAGCAGTCCGGGCGAGCGTCGCCAGGGCCTCCTCCAGCTCGCGCCAGGTCGCGGCGAACTCGTCCTTGAGCGACGGCTCCGGCGCGGGCTTGCGCAGGTCGCCGCCGCTGCGTTCGTGCGATCGCGCGGCGATCCGGGCGGCGACGATCGTGGCGGTGGCGCCGAGCAGGTATTTGCGTGAATCGGACATGGTCTCTCCGGCACCGGACGCGGTGCGTACGCTGTTCAGGGGCAAGCGATGTGCGGAGCCGGCGACGCCGGGCGCGACGGGCGTCAGGCGGCTTTGCGAGGCGAGGGCGCCGCGCCCTTGATGTACGCGGCCAGGCCCGTCGCCAACGCGGCGAACGTGACGGCGCAGCGCGGGCTGGCACGCAGGTCCTCGTGCATCGCGATCCAGGTGTCCAGCGTCAGCGACAACGACGACTTCAGCACGCGTACCAGCGCCGGATCGCGCGCCGCCAGCCGCGACTGGCAGATGCCGATGCCGAAGCCCGCGCGGATCGCCGCGAGCTGGGCCAGGTCGTTGTCGGCGCGAAAGGCCAGGCTCGAGCGCGTGATGGCGGGGTACTGCTCCTGCAGCTTGCGGATGTAGATCGTCTCGGTATCGAAGCCGATGGCGGTGTGGTTCGCCAGGTCGGCCATCGAACGGGGCGTGCCATACGTCGCGAGGTAGTCGCGGTGGGCGTGCAGCCCGATCTCGATGCCGCCGACGCGCCGCGCCACCAGCGCCTCCTGCACGGGTTGCACCATGCGCACCGCGATGTCGGCCTCGCGTTGCAGCAGGTCGCTCATCTCGTTGGACAGCACGAGCTCGATCACCAGCTCGGGATGTTCGCGCCGCAACGCCGCGAGGATGGGCGGCAGCACCTCCACGCCGACCACCTGGCTGGCCGTGATGCGCACGCTGCCGCGCACGCCCGCGCCCTGGCTGCTCGCGACGCGCCGCAACGCCGCGGCGGTCGCCGACAGGCTCGCCGCGTAGGGCTTGAGCTGCAGCGCCGCCTCGGTGGGCGCGAAGCCGTCGAACGAGCGGGTGAACAGCTTGAGCTGCAGCGCCGTCTCGAGGCTGTCGATGTGGCGCCCCACCGTGGGCTGCGTCAGGCCCATCGCGCGTCCGGCGGCCGACAGCGAGCCCGTATCGAGCACGGTGACGAAGCTGCGGTACCACTCCCAGTTCGGTTCGGCGTCGATGAGCGACATGATGGTATGCATTTGTTTATAGCGGATAGCCGATTCTAGGCAATTTTCAAATGTGCGGGGATTTCGCAAACTGCGGACATCGCAGCAGCCGTTGCGTGACATTTTCCGGAGCCCGCCATGTTCAACGCCCTCTCGTCCTGCCATGTCGATTGCCCGCTGGTCTTCAGCTCGCGCGCAGTCGGCGCCCTGTTGCTGGGCGTGGCGGTGATCGGCCTCGAAGCCTGGCTTCGCGTGCCGGTGCGTCCGCTGCTCGACGGCTGGCTGCAGGACGCGCAGGCGCGCGCCACGGCCTTCTTCCGCAACCTCTCGTTCTGACAACCCCAGGAGACTCGCATGTCCAAAATCGCACTCTTCGGCGCCGCCGGCGCCATCGGCCAATCCATCGCCGCGACCCTGGCCGCCGACGGCCAGCCCTACCGCGTGGTCGGCCGCTCGGAGGACGCCCTGCGCCAATCCTTCGACGCCGATCCGCTCGCCGAGATCGTCACCTGGAACCCGGATTCGCCGGCCTCGGTGAAGAACGCCGCGGCGGGCATCGACACCATCGTCTACCTGGTCGGTGTGAACTACTGGCAGTTCGAGCTGCACCCCGAGCTGATGCGCAAGACGCTGGACGGCGCGATCGCCGCGGGCGTGCGCAACATCGTGCTGATCGGCACCGTCTACCCATATGGACGGGCCAGGACGAACCCGGTGCGCGAAGACCACCCGCGCGAGCCGCACACGTTCAAGGGCCGCATGCGCAAGGCGCAGGAAGACCTCGTGATGCAGGCCCACGCCGACGGACGCATCAACGCCACCGTGCTGCGCCTGCCCGATTTCTACGGCCCGGGCGTCGATCGCAGCCTGCTGCACGGCGCCGTCGTGGCCGCGGTGCAGGGCAAGACCGCCGACCTGCTGGGGCCGATCGACGCCCCGCACGAGTTCGTGTTCGTGCCCGACGTCGGCCCGGTGGTGGCTCGCTTGATCGCCGAGCCCGCCGCCTTCGGCCGCATCTGGCACCTCGCGGGCGCGGGTGTGACGACGCAGCGCGCGCTGGTCGGCGAGATGGAGCGCCAGACGGGCGCGAAGCTCAAGTTCCGCGTGGCCGGCAAGACGATGCTGCGCGTGCTGGGCCTGTTCGACAAGATGATGCGCGAGCTGGTCGAGATGAACTACCTGCTCACCGAGCCGGTGATCCTGGACGACTCGGCGCTGCAGTCGCTGATCGGGCCTGTCCGCAAGACGCCGTATGCCGAAGGCATCCGCCGCTCGCTGGAGGCCGTGCCCGGCGGCGCGCGGAGGCTGGCCGCGACGCTCGCGGCGGCGTGATATGCCGCGCGCCTAGTTCACACGCTTGCGCAGGTACATCTGCTGGTCGGCGTGGCGCACGAGCGTGTCGACGTCCTGGCCGTCCTCCGGATACACGGCCACGCCGATCGCCGCGCCGAGCGCGGGCGCGAGCGTGGCGCTGCCGGTCAGCACCTCGAGCGGCTGGCGCAGCAGCTCCTCGAGGTTGGCGCAGACGCGCTCGGCGTCCTCGCGCCGGTCGACCGAATCGAGCATCACGAGGAACTCGTCGCCGGCGAAGCGGGCGACCAGGTCATCGGCGCGCACGGCCGCGGCCAGGCGGCGCCCGAGTTCCTGCAGCACGGCGTCGCCGATGTCGTGGCCGAAGTCGTCGTTGATCGTCTTGAAGTTGTTGATGTCGATGAACAGCACGCCGAACGGCCGCGGGTCGCCGCGGCGGCGTTGCTGGACGATGCGATCCTCGACGCGCCGGATCAGCGCCTCGCGGTTGGCCAGGCCCGTCAACGGATCCGTCAGCAGGCGGCGCTGCATCTCGGAGAAGCTGCGCGCCAGGTCGCCCAGTTCGTCGTTGCGCTGCGACTCGGCGAGCGCCGCGGTGCTGCCCTGGCCGACCCGGCGCGCCGCGGCCGCCAGCTGGCGCAGCTCGCGCGTGACCGTGGCCAGCACCAGCATGCCGGTCAGCATCACGATGACGGCGGCGATCACGGCCAGCAGCACCGTGTGGCGGAAGTTGTCGATGATGCCGTGCAGGAAGTCCTGGCGCGGCACGGCCACCATGATCAGCCAGTCGAGGCCGGCGTCGTCGGTGAGGCGCGCGTAGCCCACCTGGACCGGCGCGCCGTCGGCGGCGTTGAAGACCGTCGTGTGCGGGCGGGCGTCGGCCGACGCGTCGGCGAGTCCGCGCACGGCGGCGTAGGTGGCGGTGACGAGCGGGTCGGTGCTTTGCGCCGCGTTGAGGCGCACGGCGGTGCCGTCGGGCTTGGTCTGCATGTGGGCACCGCGCGAGACGCCGATCAGGTTGCCGTCCTTCTCCAGCACCATCGCCACGCCGTTGCTGCTCAGCGCCAGGCGCTGCAGGAACGAGGTCACCTGGCGCAGCGACAGGTCGGTGGCGACGACGCCCTTGAACGCGCCGTTGCGGTCGTTGACGCGGCGGGCGCGCGTGGCGACCAGCTCCTGCAGCTTGAAGTCGACGTAGATCGACGTCCACGTCTGGATCGCGTTGGCCGCGCCGGCCTTGTACCAGGGGCGCTCGCGCGGCTCGAAGATGCGCTGCTCGACGTCCGGCGTGCCGAGCTCGCCCGCGATGCCGCTGTAGTGGTAGAGGCTGCGCGGGCCTTCGCCGGTGGGACGCAGGCGCAGTTCGGCGTCGGACTCCGACGAGCGCCACAGGCCGATGAAGCGGCCGTCGCGGTCGCCGTAGTAGGCGTAGTTGTTCGGGTCGCGATGCACCGAGGTCGCGAGCCAGAAGCGCGTGCGCAGCGCCGGCAGCTCGTCCTGGATCGACTCGGGCGCCGCGATGCCCTTCGGGAACGCGACCTCCAGCACGGCCTCGGAACCGGCCACATGGCCTTCGACCGCCTGCTCGATGCGGTGCACGGTCTCCGTGAGCAACTGCCCCGACAGGTTGTCGACCGCGTCGCGGCCGGCGGCGTACGACAGGATCCCGATGACGATGGCCGTTCCGAGGACGAGTGCCACGTACGGCAACGTGAGCAAGGCCCGCAGAGGCAGGCGCGACAGCAATTTCATCGATTTTCTCGTTCTTTGTCGCCGCGGCGTCGTTGCCGCGGGCGGCGCCTGTCTCCGGCCCTCCGGCGGCGGCGCAGCGCGATTTTGCGCTTTGTGCCCGCGCCCGGGCGTCCGGATCGTCCCGATCTGGAAGCAATGCACACGAGCGTCACGCGAACGCAACGCGCGCGGTGCGCGAGCGCCTGCCCGACAATGCGCGTCGGGGCGGCGATCTTCGGGCTGCGACAACCGGAAATGCTGGCATGAAGATGCTCAACGAGATGATGGTCTTCGCGCAGGTGGCGGAAAGCGGCAGCTTTTCGGCCGCGGCCCGCCACCTGGGACTGGAGCCGTCCTCCGTGAGCCGCAGCGTGGCACGGCTGGAGCGGCATCTGGGCGCGCGCCTGCTGCACCGGACGACGCGGGCCCTGGCGCTGACCGAGGTGGGCGAGCACGTCTTCAAGGAGTGCATGGCGATCGCCGCGACGGCGCGCGGCATCCAGTCGCTGGCCAACCACTTTCGCGCCAAGCCGCGCGGCACCTTGCGGCTGTCCGCGCCCGTCGCCTTCGGACAGTTGTGGCTGGCGCCGCGGCTGCCCGGATTCATCGAGCAGTGCCCCGAGGTCGACCTGCGGGTGACCTTGATCGACCGGCCCGTCGACCTCATCGACGACGGCGTGGACCTGGTGATCCGGATCGCCGATCAATGGCCTGCGGGCCTGGCCGTGCGCAAGCTGCTGCCCGTGCGCTACCTGTTGATCGCCGCGCCCGACTACCTGGCCCGTCACGGCACCCCGCAGGCGCCGGCGGACCTGTTGTCGCATCGCTGCCTGTACCTCGGCCAGGGCGCGTTCGGTGCGACCTGGAACATGGCTCGCGGCAAGGACGCCGCGACGATCACGGTCGGCTCCCGGTTCACCCTCAACAACAGCGTCGCGATCGCCGGCGCGGTCGAGGCGGGCGCCGGCATCCGGCTCATCCCGGATTTCTCCGCGCGCGGCGGACTGGCCTCCGGGCGCCTGGTGGAGGTGCTGCCGGACTGGGGATTCGGCGCGCCTTACAAGCGGGACGTCTCGGTGCTGTACCTGCCCGGGCCCAACGTGCCCCACAAGACGCGGGCGTTCATCGACTACCTGGTCTCCACGATCTGAGGCCGAGCCGCGCCGCTCGCGCGACGCCCGGGCCTCGGCGATCGTTGCATCGTGCGCACAGGCGCCTTGCACGCCAACCGCTTTCCGGGGGATCGCCTTCTCGACACACTCGAACATCGCTCCAGCGGTCCGCTTTTCGGCACGACCCGGCGACCCGACCCTCCAAGGATCACAGATGTTCGCGATGCAGTACGGCTTCGACTTTCCCTCCAACTTCGACATGGAGATCATCCTGAAGCGCGCGGCGGACCTCGGCCCGCGCTTCGATGAACTTCCGGGCCTGTATCACAAGGCTTTCCTCGTCGGCAAGAACTCGCACGGGGTCGCCCATCGCTACACGCCGCTCTATCTCTGGCGCGACGTGGACGGCATGATGACGTTCCTCCAATCGGATGCGTTTCGCGCCGTTGCCGCCCACTACGGACGCCCCGCGGTGCAGCGCTGGAACCAGGTCGGCTTCGTCGAGGGACCCGCGCTGGACGACTCCCCGCATTTCGCCGTGCAGGAATCGATCTCCCTGGCGCCCGATGTCGACCTCGCCGCGCTGCGCGATACGGAGCTTGCGAGGCTCGGAGAGCTGGCCGGGCGGGCCGGATTGCAGACGGCCTATATCGGCCTGGACACCGAAAAATGGCAGCTGATGCGCGTATCGCTGTGGCTCGATCGGCCGACGCATGCGGCGGGCCGCGTCTTCGAGGTCGCGTACCTGTCGCGTCCACGGAACGGCTGACGCGCCCGTCTTTCGCGTGCGGGCGTCGCGCGAGCGAGGGGAATTTGGCCGCGTCCTCGCGCGCGGACGCGTCAGGAGCGACAATCGCGGGATGATTTCCCAAGAAAATCAACGAGTTGGCGTCGCCAAGAGCCCGTGGCGGCTGAGCGTCGCGCCGATGATGGACTGGACCGACCGCCATTGCCGCTACTTCCACCGCCTCATCACCCGCGACACGCTGCTGTACACCGAGATGGTGACCACCGGCGCGCTGCTGCACGGCAACCAGCCGCGCCACCTCGACTTCAATGACGAGGAGCATCCGGTCGCGCTGCAACTGGGCGGCAGCGAGCCCGATGCCCTGGCCGCGTGCGCGAAGCTGGCGCAGCAATGGGGCTACGACGAGGTCAACCTGAACTGCG
>FSXQ01003672.1_pt1 | contig 10631 bp, 9 predicted proteins | sample 1638011 | NCBI WGS metagenome assembly FSXQ01 (sample SAMEA3914789, study PRJEB12502) | metagenome | biome: forest; material: soil | place: Canada | collected 2011-07-03 | depth 0.3 m | reverse complement strand
GGCGTCGAGCGCGGTGGTGGGCTCGTCGGCGATCAGCACCTCGGGCTCGCACAGCAGCGCCATCGCGATCATCACGCGCTGGCGCATGCCGCCGGAGAATTCGTGCGGATAGAAATCGATGCGGCGCTTGGCGTCCGGAATCTTGACCGCATCGAGCGCCTCGATCGCGCGCAGGCGCGCCGCGCGACGGCCCATGCCGCGGTGCAGCTCCAACACCTCGGTCATCTGCCGCTCCACCGTCAGGTACGGGTTCAGCGACGTCATCGGATCCTGGAAGATCATCGCGATGCGGTCGCCGCGGATCGCGTTGAGCTCCGTGGGCGACAGGCCCAGCAGGTTGCGGCCGTGGTGCAGCACCTGGCCGCTGGCGCTGCCGTTGCGCGCCAGCAGGCCCATCATCGCGAGCACCGTCTGCGACTTGCCCGAGCCGGACTCGCCGACGATGCCCAGAGTCTGGCCGCGCCCGAGTTCGAAATCGACATGGTTGACGGCGTAGACCACGCCGTCGTTGGTACGGAACTGCACGCTGAGGTCCTTGACCTCGAGCACCTTGGTCGCTGCAGCGTCGCTCATGGTCAACGCTCCTTCGGATCGAGCGCGTCGCGCAGCCCGTCGCCGATGAAGTTGGCGCAGTAAAGGGTGATCGACAGGACGCCGGCCGGAAACAGGATCATCCACGGCGAGGCGCCCATCACGTTGGCGCCGTCGTGGATCAGCACGCCCCAGCTGGTCATCGGCTCCTGCACGCCCAGGCCCAGGAAGGACAGCACCGACTCGGTGAGGATCACGCCCGGCACCAGGATCGACGTGTAGATCACGACCACGCCCATCAGGTTGGGCACGACGTGCTGGAAGATGATGCGCCACGTCGGCACGCCGATCGCGCGCGCGGCCTCGACGTACTCGCGCGACTTGATCGACAGCGTCTGCCCGCGCACCACGCGGGCCATGTCCAGCCACGAGAACGCCGCGATCGCGGCCACCACCAGCAGGATGTCGCGCCCGAAGATCGTGACCACGAGGATCGCAATCAGCAAGTAGGGCACCGCGTAGGCCATGTCCACGATGCGCATCATCAGGCTGTCGACGCGCCCGCCGGCGAAGCCGGCCACCGCGCCCCAGACCACGCCGATGCTGACCGACACCAGCGTCGCCAGCACGCCCACCATCAGCGAGATGCGCCCGCCGATCAAGGTGCGAACGAGCAGGTCCCGCCCGAGCTCGTCGGTACCGAACAGATGCCAGTTCGCACGCGTCGGCGGATGGCTCATCAGGTCCCAGTCGACGCTGTCGTAGGCGTTGGGCAGCAGCATCGGGCCGAAGACGCAGGCCAGCGTGATGATCGTCAGCACCACGACGCTGGCGACGGCCGCGCGATTGCGCTGGAAGCGCAGCCGCGCGTCGCGCCACGGGCTGCGGCCCTTGGGCGCGGTGGCCGTGGACGGTGCGACGGTGGGGGTGCCGGCCATTCTTAGTACCGGATCTTCGGATCGAGCCAGGCGTAGGCCAGGTCCACGATCAGGTTGAGGAACACCGCCAGCACGGTGACGAGGACGACGAGGCCCAGCACCAGCGTGTAGTCGCGATCCGAGGCGCCGTTGACGATCAGCTTGCCCAGCCCCGGGATCGAGAACCAGGACTCGGTGACGATGGCCGAGGTGATCGACGAGATGGCCAGCGGGCCGATGACGGACACCACCGGCAGCAACGCCGGCCGCAGCGCGTGGCGCATCACCACGACGCGCGTGGGCAGGCCCTTGGCGCGCGCGGTGCGGATGAAGTTGGAGCTCAGCACCTCGATCAGGCTGCCACGCATGATGCGGGCTATCGTGGAGACGTTGATCAACGTGAGCAGCGCGATCGGCAGGATCATGTAGCGCGGCGCGAAGTCGTCCCAGCCGCCCGAGGGCAGCCACGGCAGCGTGATCGCGAAGACCAGCACCAGCACCGGCCCCAGCACGAACGACGGCAGCACGCTGCCGATGTTGCCGAACAACATGACGAGGTAGTCGATGGCGCTGTTCTGGCGCAATGCCGCCACGATCCCGATCGCGACGCCCAGCACGACGGCGATGATCATGGCCGTGCCGCCGATCGCCAGCGACACGGGCAAGGCCCGCTTGACCAGATCGTTCACGGACCAGTCCGCGTAGCGGAACGACGCCCCGAGGTCGCCGTGGACCAGGTCGTTCAGGTAGTACAGGTACTGCTTCCACAACGGCATGTCCAGGTGGTACTTCGCCTGCAGGTTGGCGAGCACCGCATCGGACACCTTGCGCTCGGCGTCGAACGGGCCGCCCGGCGTGGCGTGCAGCAGCAGATAGCAGATCGTCACCACGGCCAGCACCGTGGGGATCGTGACCAGCAGGCGCCGGAGGACGTAGGCCCACATCAGCTGCTCAATGCTTCACGATCCAGAAGTCCTTGCTGCGATAGCGGTCCATGCCGTTCGCATCGTCATAGCCGCCGACCCAGGGCTTGACCAGGCGCGGCACGGAATACTGCAGCAGCGGAATCAACGGGTAGTCGTCCATCACCAGCTTGGCCGCCTGCGTGAGCAAGGCTTCGCGCCTGGCGGGATCCGTGCTCAGGTTGCCTTGCGCGATCAGCTCGTCGGCCTTCTTGTTGCAACTGCGGTCGTCGTTGACCTCCGAGCCGCATTGCACCAGTGCCAGGAACAGCGTGGCGTCGTTGAACGTGACCACCCAGCCGTGGCGGGCGATCTGGAAGTCGCCGTCGTGGCGCTTGCGGATCAGCACCTTGAACTCGAGGCTGTCCATCTCGGTGTCCAGGCCCAGCTTGGTCTTCCACTCCGAGGCCGCGAAGATGGCCATCTTCTTGTGATAGTCGCTGTTGTTGTACGTGAACTTCAGCTTGGTACCCGGCTTCACGCCGGCGTCGGCCAGCAGCTTGCGCGCCTCGGCCACGCGCTTGTCCATGGGCCAGTCGGCCCAGTCGTAGCGCGTCTGGCCGATGCTGGCCAGGCCCTTGACGGCCAGGCCGTACAGCGGCGGCTGCCCGTCGGCCGTCACCTTGCTGGACAGGATCTCGCGGTCGATCACCATCGACAGCGCCTTGCGCACGCGGATGTCCTTGAGCAGCGGATCCGCGTTGTTCAACGCGTAGAAGCGCAGCCCGAACAACGGGCCGTTGTGCATCTCGCTCGGGTACTGGGCCTTCAGCGCGGTGTACGCGCCAGGGCTCAGCTGCTCCATCATGTCTTCCTCGCCGGACTGGTACAGCTTCAGGTCGGCGTTGCCGTCCTCGACGCACAGGAACGTGACGCGCGTCAGCGCCACGTTGGCGGCGTCCCAGTACGTCGGATTCTTCTCGACGATCACCTTGCTGTTGACCTGCCAGTCCTTGAGCACGAAGGCGCCGTTGCTGACCATGTTGCCCGGCTTCGTCCAGTCCTTGCCGAACTTGGCTATCGTCGCCTTGGGCACCGGCGAGTACTGCGCCACCGCGACGACACCGGGCAGGAAAGGCACCGGGATGGGCGTCGTGATCTCCAGCGTCAGCCTGTCGATGGCCCGGACTCCGAGGTCGGTGACGGGCTTCTTGCCGTTGACGACGTCCATGCCGTTGAGCAGGTAGACGGCATACGTGGTGGCAATCTTCGCGGCCGTCTTCGGATCGAGGAAGCGGCGCCACGCATAGACGAAATCGTCGGCAGTGACCGGTTGGCCATTCGACCAGACCGCCGTCTTGCGCAGCTTGAAGACCCACGTGGTGGCGTCGGTCTGCTTCCATGATTCGGCGACGCCGGGCACGGCGGTACCGTGGTGATCGGTGGACGTCAGACCCTCGAACAGGTCGCGCCCGATCTCCCCGGCGTTGACCGACTCGATCAGCGCCGGATCCAGGGACTCCGGCTCGGCGCCGTTGTTGCGCACGAACTCCTGGCGCGGCGACAGCACCGTGCCGGCAGGGATCGTGGCGGCGCAGGCCGAGGCGAGCCCCCCAGCGGCGAGAGCGAGCGTCAAGAACGTGCGTGCAATTGACTGCATAGGGCGCGAATTCATTCCTGGGGCTTCCTGCGAGGCGTGGCACGCGGCGCGCAGAGTATAGGGGCGGCCATCGAACCGCGTTGTCGACCCTCCGGGAGGACAAGCGGGGTCGGACGATTGAAGCACGTCCCGCCTTCAGGCGCTCAGGCGCGATCACGCCACTTGCGCTGCTCCATCAACAGATGCCACAGCAACGCCCCGATCGCGATCATCGCCACACCGCCGACGGCGAACATGACGATCAGCGTCTGGAACCAGCGGCGCGATTCCACGATCTGTTTCTCGATCTCGTCGATCAGCGCATGTTGCTGCTGCGCCTCGGCCGCCTGCACTTCGGCGATGGTCTCCTTGCGCTCCTTGCGGAACATGTCGCCGAAAGGGCCGTTCATGGCATCGGCGACGCCCTGCAGCGCGGCCGATGTGACCGCGCGCGTCGCGTTCGCCAGCGCGGGGGTGTTGTCGGCGAGCGCCTTGCCGATGGCGGGGCTGAGGTCGCGCTGCAGGATTCGCTCCACGGCGGTCGTGATGCCGTCGGAGATCGTTGCGGCGATCTGCGGCCCCACGCTCGTCACGGTCTGCCGAGCAACGCTGGCCGTGAAATCGCCGATGCGTTGGCGGTTCTGGTCGGCGAGCAGTTGATCGAGTGTCGAGCGGATGCTGGCGGCGATGGCAGCCTGAACGCGCGGCAGCACGACGCCGTCCAGTGTCTGGCCCAGCGCCGGCGCGATGTCGCGCGCGAAGTCGGTCGACAGCTTCGTCAGCCGGGCGTCCGAATCGGGGCCGCCACCGGACAGGATCTCGTCGAGCGCCGCCCGGGTCAATCCCCGCGTGGCACGGAGGAATTCGTCCGACCGCAGGATCTCCTCGATCGCGCGGCGATTCTGCGGCTCGTTGAGCGTGCTCAGGCTGGAATCGACGGCGGTGCGCGTGGTGGGTGCGACCACGTCGGCGCAGCCGCACGCCGCCGCCGCGACAGCCGCCGCCAGCGGCCACGCCGCAAGACCGGATCGTCTGTTCCTGGACATGGCGCGAACCTTTTCCGCCGCACCGCGGCGCCCTCCAAGATAGCCGCCGGCCGCCACCCGAGTCAACGCACCGGGGCGCACGGACGTGGGGGGTGCCGGTCTCCGGAGCGAGCACCGCCCTACACTCGAAACGCATCGTCACGCGGCGATGGAATCCAAACGCGCGAGGCCCTTCATGGACAACAGTCGAATGCGCTGGACGGTGTTCTTCTTCCTGGCCGCCGCCTTCAACTTCAGCATGGGCGGTCCGATCTTCTTCGCCTCCGCGTGGAGCTACTCGGTGGCCTACATCGTGCCGCCCGACGCGGCCACGCTGCGCTTCTGGGGCGACTTCGGCTACGCCGTGCTGCTGATCGGGCTCGGCTACGCGATCCTCGGGTTCAACGTCGATCGCAATCGGGGCATCGTCTGGCTGGGCATCGTGGCCAAGCTGTTCGACATGATCGCGCTGCCGGTGCGCTGGTCGCAAGGGCTGGCGCATCCCGCGGTGCTGGCGCCCGCGGCCATCGACGGGCTGTTCTGCATCGGCTTCGTCGTCTTCCTGATCCGGCGGCCCGCCGTCAATTCAGGATAGCCATGTCCGCGCTGCAGGCCTTGCACGATTTCCTGGTCGGCGCGATGCATGTCGAGCGCCGGGTCGACCCGTTCTTCCGGCCGCTGGTCGATGCGCTGGCGCGCGAGCCGCTGACCCGCCTCGTGCAAGCCGCCCTACGGGCCCGACTGCCCGATGACCGGCTCGCGCTCGCGCAGGAGAAAGCAATCGATGGCGAGGACCCGTTGATCGCCGACATCATCGCCGCCATGTCGCGCTACCTGCGCCAGCACTACACCGTGGGCACGGCGCAGCGCGCCGGCAACACCAAGACGCACGGCATCGTGCGCGGCGAGCTCGTCGTCCACGACGGCTTGCCGGACGCGTTGCGACACGGACTGTTCGAGCAGGCACGCCGCTACCCGGCGTGGGTGCGCTTTGGCGGCCCCGGCCCGGCCAGCCCGCCCGACATCGAGGACGTGGGCGTGCTGAGCATCGGCGTCAAGGTGATGGGCGTGCCGGGGCCGAAGCTGCTGGACGACGAACGCTTCACGCAGGATTTCACGGGGATCAGCACGCCCGTGTTCACCACGCCCGACCTGCGCGAGAACGCCAAACTGCAGGCCGCGATCGGCCGCGGGCTGCCGTTGTTCTATTTCATCGGGCCGGACGGCCATTTCCTGGATTCAATGATGCAGGCGTTGTGGTCGCGCACACAGACGAGCCCGCTGGAGACGCCGTACTGGAGCTGCGTGCCCTATCTGCTGGGCGAAGGCCAGGCCATGCAATACAGCTTCCGGCCGACCGCCGCCACGCGCAGCCGCGTGCCGGGCCTGCCGGGGCGCCCATCGGACAACTACCTGCGCGAAGCGATGGCCAGGACGCTGTCCACGCAGGCCGTCAGCTTCGAGATGCTGGTGCAACGCCAGACCGACCCGCGGCGCATGCCGATCGAGCATGCATCGGTGCGGTGGACGTCACCGGACAGTCCGCCGATATCCGTCGCGACGCTGGAGTTGCCGCGGCAGCATTTCGATTCGGCGGCGCAACTGGCGTTCGCGAGCCGGTTGGCCATCAACCCCTGGCACAGCCTGCCGGCGCATCGGCCACTGGGCAACCAGAACCGCGGAAGGTTGAAGATCTACCAGGCCTTGTCGCAGTTGCGCCAGCAGATGAACGCCACGCCGCATGTCGAACCTGATGGCAGCGAAGTCTTCGCCGCCGATCAGGACGTGACGAGGTAGCGCAACGCGCGCACGCCCGGCAGGAAGAAATACGCGCCGCCGATGACGTCCACGAAGGTGGGCAGGCCCTCGATCACGCGATTCGGACAGCCGGCGCGCGGCATCGTGAAGAGCGCCGTGTCCGGCTCGTCGGGCGCGGCGAGCCGGTTGCCGAGTAACGGATCGCTCTCGTGCGGCAAACCAGCAAACTTGGTGCCGGCCATCCATGCGCCCTGCACGAATTCGAACTGGCGTGCGAGGTCGGCGCAGAGGCAGACGAACTGCAGGCCCGTCTCCACGGCCACGGTTGGCGCGGCCAGCGCCTCGGCCGGCGTCAGCCGCTGCCCATATTCGCGGCCGCGGCGCAGCACGCGGTGGAAACGTACCGAGGCGACCGCGTCGCCATGCAGCGCGGCGCTGTCGAATCCCAGCATCCGCACTGCGCGCGACATCAGCCCCTGGGTGCCTGCCGGCAGATCCGCGTTGCGCGGATTGGCGCGGCGGATGTGCGCGCCGACCGGACAGCGCAAGCCGGCCGCATCGTCGTCGAAGGTGAACCCGTTCGCCCGGCGCGCCGCGGCGTCGGCTCCGACCCCGGCGATAGCAGCCGACGCCGGCGCCACCAGCGCCTGGCCGTCCATCTTGCGGCCGACCATCGCCTCGGCGATGCGCTGGCGCTCCGCGGCGTCGCCGCCGGCCTGCGCGTCGAGGAAGCGCCAGAAGCCGGGGACGTCCTGGCGCAAGGTGCGCAGCACCAGGTAGCTGCCATTGCGCCCGAGGTCGGCGCGGGCTGGCGCATCTTCGGCGCGGGGCAGCTGCGTGGCCGCGGTACCCATGGCCTCCAGCAACGGGCGCGCGGTGTAGCGGCCGTACTCGTTGGGGTAGCCGAGCACGAACTCGCCGAGGCATGACAGATTGCCGTATGCCAGGCGGTCCTTGTCGTCGGCGGCGATCGCGCGCGCCCAGTCGATCTCGGGCTGGCTGATGCCGTCGGTGAATCCGAACGGTTCGACGCCGCCCATGTCGGACGTGGGCAGCCAGCGCATCAACTCGAAGGCCTCGGCCCATTGCGCTTCCAGGCTGCGGCAATACGCGTCGAGATGGCCGGGCTGAGCGTAGACCAGTACGAGCACGTGCGGCACCTGGGCCGCGGAGGGTCCGCCCCATTGCCAGCGTGACGGATCGTTGTTGCCGACATCGCCAAGGCGCCGAGCCCGGTTGGCGTCCGTGCCGAGTCCCGCGATGAACTCGGGGGCAAACGCCGACGTGATGCTGTCGGCGACGTCCAGCGCGCGCAGCCCGTCGGCACTCAAGGCGATCTGGAGCACCGTCGTCGGCAACGCGCCCCTGGCGGCGGTCGCCACCGGCGCCGCCGCCAGCCAGGCGCGCGCTGTCGCGCGCTCCTTCACGCACAGCAACGCGAACGCGCCTTCGGTGTGGTGCTTGTAGCCGAAACGCAGCAGGCCCTGCACGTCGGCGAAGTCGACCGCGGCCGTCACATCGACCTCAGCCACGCTTCGATGTCGGCGTCGCTCATGGCGCGGCGCTCCAGGCCGTCGCGGATGCGACCGTGGCGGGCGAGATCCATCGCGGTGAGGCCGGGGCTGGCCTTGTACCAGACCGAATTGGGCACCTGATGACGGCGCAGGTAGTTCTTGAACGCCTGCGAGTTGCGCGCGCCGCCCTGCACCAGCCAGTTCGTGCGCGGATAGCCCACGCCGTTGCTGAACACGAGATTGAGGCCCCACGCCACCTTGTTGATGAAGTCGTCCATGTAGCTCTCCAGGATGCCGTCGTAGTTGCTGGCGAACAGCAGCCGCTGCTTGTCGTCGAGGAACACCCAGCGCGCGAAATGGATCGACTGCACGCGCGTCAGGTGGCCGCGTCCATAGAGGTGGCGGGCGGCGTAGTCGAGCAGGGCGACCAATACGGTCACGAGTATCCGGCGGAAGCGGCCGGGCTTGACCCTTCCCAGCGCCGTGAACGCGTTGGTGATGCCGCGGTCCTCGAAGGTGGCGAGTTCGGCGACGTGGGCGACGTCCGGCGCGGGCACGATCTCCGCGTCGGCGCGCTTGCGACGCCGCAGTTGCCAGATGAACAAGGGCGAATAGAGCAGCAGGAACGGCAACGCCAGCACGCCGATCAACGGAGTCGCGACGACATGGGCGAGGTTGCGCCACCACCAGCCGACGGGCGTGGGAGGATCGTCGCTCACGAGCAGGCGTCCCTGGGTGCGCTCCGCGGCGACGAAGGCGACCAGTTGCGTGCGGATGGCCTGCAGGTTGCCGGGGCCGGTGTCGCCCAGCAAGCTCACCTGGCGGGCCAGTGCCTCGGCGATCGCACGTTCCTCGCGCACGCGGCGCGCGGTGCGACCCGTCCAGTTGGCATACGCGGCGGCGACGGGCAGGTTGCGCGCGCGCAGCCAATCGGCCAGGCCGCTGCCGCCGGGGCAACCGACGCAGTGCGCGAACACCTCGCGCAGCCCGCTTTCGGCGACGCGCACGAACTCGTCGAGTTGTCGATCGCCGGGGCCGTCGCAATCACCCAGGAACGACAGGTAGGTCGGCAACGCGGTCGTCGGAGAACCCTGCGCGGCGAGGTCGCCGTACGTCGTGTCGACCAGGATCGCGAAACGTGCGAAATGCAGCGTATCGAAGTCCGCGAAGGGCAACAGGCGGTTCAGCGGATCCGCCCGGCCGGGCCCGATGTTCATCTGCCCCAGCACGCGACGCAACGCCTGTTCGTGGCCCGGCTGGACCTCGGCGACGACCATGAAGTGTCCGGGCGGGATCACGGCGTCGGACCCATGGTGCGCTAGAACTGCAGGCTGAAATCGATCAGCCTGTCCTTGGCCCAATAGACCTTGCCGAGGTAGAAGTTGGGCGAGACCAGGCGGATCTCGTCGCGTATCCAATGCGCCAGCATCGACGTCTGCGAGTAGTCGAGGACGATGCAGTCCTGGCCGTCCATCCAGCTCGGGCCGACATAGACGCTGGCGATGATGGCCTCGAAGCCGAGCACGCTGATGCGGTTCTTCAGCAGCTTGCGCTCGGCGTCGAACACCTTGCCTTGCCAGGCGAAGTGGCTGATGAAATTCGCGATGGGCGCCGAGTACTTCGTGTCGGGCGCGATGATCGCCGTGCCGACCGCTTCGCCATTGGGAATGGGCCCCGCCGGACTGGCGCGAAACAGGTCGTCGAGCTGCACCTGGGTCATCTCGAGCAATTGCGCGGCATCGCAGGCCATCACGTTCTCCCCATCTGGCGTTGATTCGAACCCACAGGCAGTGTGGGCACGCGCCGGCGCAGCGTCAATGCGCGACGGGCCCGCAAACGTGTTCTAGGGAGAGGGGATCGGCAGCGCCGCATCCTCCAGCACCGCATCGGCCGCCTTCTCCGCGATCATGTAGACCGCGCTGGCGAGGAAGAAGCCCGGGATGCGCGGAAAGACGGACGCGTCGACCACCCGCAGGCCCTGCGTGCCGTGCACGCGAAAGCGGCTGTCCACGACGCCGCCCTGTTCGGGCGCGCCGATCGGGCACGAGCACGAGGCGTGGTGTCCCCAGGCGTTGTCGCGGACGTAGATCGCCAGCGATTCATCCGTCGCCACCGCGGGGCCCGGCGTCTGCTCGACCCCGACCGCGCCCGAGCGCACCAGCGGCGCCATGACGCGGCGAACGTACCGGATCGCGTCGACCACGGCGCGCAAGTCCTGGGCCTGCGGATCGTCGCCCTGATCGAAATAGTGGAAGTCGATCTCGGGCGTGTCGCGCGCGTCCGCGGAACGCAGGCGCACCGTGCCCGCGCGGTTGCGCGTGTGGGCCTTCAGCACGGCCCAGCTG
>FSXQ01004513.1_pt1 | contig 10653 bp, 10 predicted proteins | sample 1638011 | NCBI WGS metagenome assembly FSXQ01 (sample SAMEA3914789, study PRJEB12502) | metagenome | biome: forest; material: soil | place: Canada | collected 2011-07-03 | depth 0.3 m | reverse complement strand
GCGGCGATCTTCCGGCGCCTCCGGCTCTCGCGGGAGCGCCGGCCTGCCTCGGCGCGCTCGCCGTCGCCCTGGCGACGGCCTGCGCGGATGGGCGGGGCTTGGACGTCGTGGTAGCGTGCCTCGATAACCTGCCCGCTCCGGCGTGCAAGCCGGAGCGGGCGGGAGCGCCCGAGCAAGACGCACCGATCACCACGCCATGAGCTTCGATCCCGAACAGATCCACGTCAAGCCCTTCGTCCACCAGACGCAGAAGGTGAAGTCGCTGCATTTCTCGATCGCCGAGGTGCAGAGCTGCATGGACCTGGCGCGGCCCGACTGGCTCGATCTCGCCTACACGCGCGTGATGATGGGCTTCCTGCTGTTCCATCGGGCGCCGCTGCGCATCGGAATGATCGGCCTGGGCGGAGGGTCGCTGGCCAAGTTCTGCTACCGCCACCTGCCTCGATCCGACATCACCGTGCTCGAGATCAACCCCCACGTGATTGCCCTGCGCGACGAGTTCCTGGTTCCGGCGGACGACGCGCGATTCCGGGTGCTTCGGGCCGACGGGGCACGATACGTCCGAGCCCGCGACGCCGCCTTCGACGTCTTGCTGGTGGACGGCTACGACTGGGACGGCCTGCCGGGTCCGCTCAGCTCGAAGCGCTTCTACGACGATGTCTTCGACTGCCTGCGACCCTCCGGCGTCATGGCCGCCAACATTCATCTGTGCAACGAGGAATTCCCTCTGCTGCTGGCTCGCGTCGGCCGCAGCTTCCATGGCGTGCCCCTGGCGGTCAAGGAACGCGAGAGCGGCAACGCCATCGTCTTCGCAAGCAAGGATCGCCCGTTGGCGCCCTGCGAGGCCGGCGATGTCATCCGGCCCCTGTCGATGGGGATCGCCGAATCGGCGCTGTTGCAGTCGGCCTTCGACCGCATCCGCGCGGCCTTGGGCGGGCGACACCGCGCCGAGGACGCCGGCGCGCATTCCGGCGCCTGAAGATCGGCGGCGTCGCCATCTCGGCTCAGCGCCGCGTCAGCCGCCGCACGGCCGCGTCGCCGAACGACTGGATGTGCTCCACCATCAGCGCGCCGGCGCGCTTGACCTGCCCTTCGGCGATCGCGTTGACGATCGCCTCGTGCTCCTGCTCGCTCTCGGCGATGCGCTCGCCCTGGATGTGGGCGTCGGCGCTCGCGAGGTAGAAGTCGCAGCGATCCCACATGCTGCCCGCGTGCGTCGCCACGTAGCTGGAGCGCGCCATCTCGTGGATGAGCCCGTGGAACTCGCGATTGAGCCGGAAGAACTCGCGGCCCTGGCGCGCCGGGTCGGCGTTCGATGACACCAGCCGCACCGTCGCCTCGAGGTTGCCGCGCAGCGCCTCGACGTGCGCCGGCTCGCGCCGCATCGCGCCCAGCTCGCACGCGAGGCCCTCGGTCAGCGCGAAGAAGCGGAAGAAATCGGCCACCTCGTCGGGCTCGACGCTGGCCACCCAGCAGCCCACCTGCGGCACCACGCGCAGGAAGCCTTCCGCGGCCAGGCGGTTGATCGCGGCGAGCACCGGCTGGCGGCTGGTCTGGATCTCCTCGACCAGCTCGGTGATGTCGACCCGCGCGCCGCCCGGCAGCACGCCCGAGATGAGCTTGCTCTTGATCGCGTCGTAGGCCAGGTCGGAGCGCTTGGCCGAGTCTTTGCGGGGCGGAAGGTAGATGGACATTGGGAGCCATTCTGCAATCGACTGGGCGCGTTGGCCCGAGAAACACCACGTGGCATTCGCACGCTGAGGGAAAACCCGAGATATTGTATTCTAAAATTCTAGTATCTTTCATCCATCGACCCCGCAACGGAGCCCGTCCATGTCGCTTTGGCCCGAAATGTCCGCCGGTGAATTCGCCCTCAAGTCCGTCACCGCCGGCGGCGTGCGCACCCGCTATCTCGAAGCCGGCCGCCGCGACGCGCCCGCCGTCGTGTTCATCCACGGCACCGGCGGCCACCTGGAAACGTTCAACCGCAACGTCTTCGCCCACGCCGAGCACTTCCGCGTGCTGGCGCTCGACATGGTCGGCCACGGCTTCTCGTCCAAGCCCGACCATCCGTACGAGATCAGGCACTACGTCAAGCACCTGGACGACTTCCTCAGCGCCGTCGGCGTCGACCGCGCGCACCTGCACGGCGAGTCGCTGGGCGGCTGGATCGCGGCGCAGTACGCGATCGACCATCCGGCCCGCGTCGACCGCCTGGTGCTCAACACCGCCGGCGGCCTCAATACCGACGAGACGGTGATGAAGCGCGTCTACGACGTCACGATGAACGCGGTGCGCAACGCGTCGCTCGAGACCGTGCGCAAGCGCCTCGAATGGCTGGTGCACGACCCGCGCGAGATCCCCGACGACCTGGTCGAACTGCGCCTGGCCATCTACTCGCAGCCCGGCTTCGAGCGCGCGATGGAAAACATCCTGTGCCTGCAGTTCATGGACGTGCGCATGCGCAACGTGCTGACCGACGAGTCGCTGTCGCGCATCCGCTCGCAGACGCTGGTCATCTGGACCGACCACGATCCCACCGCCCCGCTGGCCACCGGCGAGCGCTTCGTCAAGGCGATCCCCGACGCGCGCCTCGCGGTGCTCGAAGGCTGCGCCCACTGGCCCCAGTGGGAGGCCAGAGAGCGCTTCAACAAGCTCCACATCGACTTCCTGCTCGGCCGCTGAGCCGCAACCCCGGGAAACGCCCATGTCCGCAATGCTGGTGTGCGCGGCGCATTCGCCGCTCATGAACTACCTGACGCCCGACGCCGCGATCGCGCAGCCGATCCTGGACACGCTCGGCGCGCTGTCGGAGCAGGTGAAGGCGTTCGATCCCGAGCTGGTGGTGGTGTTCGGCCCCGATCATTTCGCCGGCTTCTTCTACGACCTGATGCCGCCGTTCTGCGTGGGCGTGCGCGCGCACGCGATGGGCGACTTCGACATCTCCGCCGAAGGCCGCTCGCACCGCGTGCCCGAAGAACTCGCGCGCGACCTGGTCGCCGCGCTGCACGCGGGCGACGTCGACGCCGCGCTGTCGTACCGCATGCCCACCGACCACGGCTTCGCGCAGTCGCTGGAGCAGTTCGCAGGCGGCGTGGGCCGCTATCCGACGATCCCGATCTTCATCAACTGCGCCGCGCCGCCGTCGCCGCCGATGGCGCGCGTGCGCCGGCTCGGCGCGGAGGTGGGACGCTTCCTCGCGGCCACCGATCGCCGCGTGCTGCTGATCGGCTCGGGCGGGCTGTCGCACGATCCGCCGATTCCGGTGCTGCAGACCGCGCCGTCGCAGGTGCAGGAGGTGCTGATCGCCGGCCGCCATCCGCCGCCCGAGCGCATGCAGGGCAAGATCCAGCGCAACATCGAGACCGCGCGCGCCCTCGACGCCGGCACGAGCTCGGCGCTGCCGCTCAACCCGCAATGGGACACGGACTTCATGGACCTGCTGCTGCGCGGCGACCTCGACGCCGCGGCGCGCCTGGACATGGACGCGGCGCGCGCCGTGGCAGGCGTCGGCGTCAACGAAGTGCGCACCTGGCTGGCCGCGTTCGCCGCGTTCGAGGCCTTCGGCGCGAAGGGTCCGTACGACCCGGCGCTGCGCCACTACGCCCCCGTTCCGCTGTGGAACGCCGGATTCGGCATCATTGCAGTGGCCGACAGCACGCCGTCGGCGCCTGCAACAAAGGGGGAGACAGCATGGATCTCGGCCTGAACGGGAAGACCGCCCTGGTGTGCGCGTCCAGCAAGGGCCTGGGCAAGGCCTGCGCGATGGCGCTCGCCGCCGAGGGCGTCGCGGTCACGATCACCGGGCGCGACGCCGCGACGCTCGCGGCGACCGCCACGGAAATCCAGGCCCACGCGCCCGGAGCGCGCGTGCACGCCGTCGCCGGCGACCTCGGCACGGCGGCCGGACGGGCGACGATCCTGGCCGCATGCCCCGCGCCGGACATCCTCGTCACCAACAACGGCGGCCCGCCGCCCGGCAACTTCCGCGACTGGTCGCGCGACGACTGGATCGCCGCGCTCGACATGAACATGCTGGCCCCGATCGAGATGATCCGCGCCACGGTCGACACGATGATCGAGCGCCGCTGGGGCCGCATCGTCAACATCACGTCCAGCGCGGTGAAGAACCCGATCGAGGTGCTGGGGCTGTCCAACGGCGCGCGCTCCGGGCTCACGGGCTTCGTCGCCGGCCTGTCGCGCAGCGTGGCGCCGCACGGCGTGACGATCAACAACCTGCTGCCCGGCCCGCACCGCACGGACCGCATGAACGCCGTCGTCGCGCGCATGCCCGAGGGCGCGCGTCCCGCGCGCGTCGGCGAGCCGGCCGACTTCGGCGCCGCCTGCGCGTTCCTGTGCAGCGCGCACACCGGATTCATCACGGGCCAGAACTGGCTGATCGACGGCGGGGCCTTCCCCGGCGCCGTCTAGGAGACCGACGTGGACGCCCAAGACCCGCTGATGCAGGCCTTCTTCGGAAAGCTCGCGCAGATCGCGAACTACGATCCCGAGCGCGACATGCCCGAGCGCCTCGAGGTGCACTCCGAGGAAGCGTTCTGGATCGGCGAGGACATCACGCACAACCCCGGCCGCATCGGCTGCCTGCCGGCGCTGCCCGCCAAGGCCATCGAGGTCTTCCTGCAGGAGATCCCGCACGGCGGCACGTCCGACCTGCAACGCCACACGCACGAGACCCTGCACTTCGTGCAGCAGGGCGAAGGCCGCTCGGAGATCGGCCCGCGGGTGGTCACGTGGCGCGCCGGCAGCTTCGTCTACACGCCGCCGTGGGTCTGGCACCGCCACTACAACGAAGGGCCGGGCATGGTGAAGATGCTGACGATCGAGGCCTCGCGGCTGATGGATTCGCTGGCCCTCGGACGCCGCGAGTCGGCCGGGCTCGTGAGCTACGCCGACTACATGGCGCGCCCCGACGCGCGCCGCACCTGAACGCCGCGGAGCCACGCCCCATGGACGCCAGACTCATCCAGACCCTTGCCGAAGAACTGCACTCGGCGCTCGACGAGCATCGCGTCGTCGAGCCCCTGAGCGTGCGTCATCCCGGCATCTCGATCGCCGACGCCTACGCGATCCAGCAACTGCTGACCGCGCGCCGCGTCGGTGCGGGCGAGCGCATCGTCGGCCGCAAGATCGGCGTCACCAGCCAGGCCGTGATGACGATGCTGGGCGTCGACCAGCCCGACTTCGGCACGCTGTTCGACACCATGCAGCACGTGGACGGCGGCACCGTCTCCGCCGCTTCGCTGATCCAGCCCAAGGCCGAGGCCGAGATCGCGTTCCGGCTGAAGCGCGACCTGCAAGGCCCCGGCGTGATGGCCAGCGACGTGCTGGCGGCCACCGACTGCGTGATGGCCTGCTTCGAGGTCGTCGACTCGCGCATCCGCGACTGGAAGATCCGCATCCAGGACACCGTCGCCGACAACGCGAGCTGCGGCGTGTTCGTCCTCAACGCGACCGGCGTCGACCCGCGCGACGTGGATCTGCTGGCGTGTCCGATGCAGATGGAGAAGAACGGCATCGTCGTGGCCAGCGGCAACGGCAAGGCGACCATGGGCTCGCCGCTGGAGGCGGTCGCGTGGCTCGCGAACGAGCTCGGACGCCTGGGCGTCACGCTGCGCGCGGGCGAGATCGTGCTGTCCGGCGCGCTGGGCGCGATGGTGCCCGTGGTCGCCGGCGACCGCCTGAACATGAACATCGGCGGAATCGGCGCGTGCTCGATTTCGTTCGACTGACCCGAGGTCTCGCAACATGAACAAGATCCACTGCGCCCTGATCGGTTCCGGCAACATCGGCACCGACCTGCTGGCCAAGCTGCTGCGCAGCCCGGTGCTGAAGCCGGTCTGGATGGTCGGCATCGATCCCGAGTCCGACGGCCTGCGCAAGGCCCGCGAGCAGGGGCTCAAGACCACCGCCGACGGCGTCGACGGCATGCTGGCGCACATGGAGGCCGATCGCGTGCAGATCGTCTTCGACGCCACCAGCGCGTACGCCCACGCCGAGAACTCGCGCAAGGTCAACGCGCGGGGCGCGATGATGATCGACCTCACGCCCGCGGCCATCGGTCCGTACTGCGTGCCGCCGGTCAACCTGAAGCAGCACGCGGCGCGCGGCGCGATGAACGTCAACATGGTCACCTGCGGCGGCCAGGCGACGATCCCGATGGTGCATGCGGTCAGCCGCGTGCAGCCGGTGCGCTACGCCGAGATCGTCGCCACCGTCGCGAGCCGCTCCGCGGGCCCCGGCACACGCAAGAACATCGACGAGTTCACGCGCACCACCGCCGGCGCGATCGCGCAGGTGGGCGGCGCGGCGCAGGGCAAGGCGATCATCGTCATCAACCCGGCCGACCCGCCGCTGATCATGCGCGACACGGTGCATTGCCTGCTCGAGGGCGAACCCAAGGTCGAAGAGATCAAGGCCTCGGTCGAGGCGATGATCCGCGAGGTCCAGGCCTACGTGCCGGGGTATCGGCTCGTCAACGGGCCGGTGATCGACGGCGACCGCGTGTCGATCTACCTCGAGGTCGAAGGCCTCGGCGACTACCTGCCCAGGTACGCCGGCAACCTCGACATCATGACCGCCGCCGCCGTGCGCACCGCGGAGATGTTCGCCGGCGAGATCCTGGCCGGCACCCTCGAGCTCACGCCGGTCGCCGACGCGGCCGTCGCCTGACCAACGCAAGGACTGCGCCATGAATTCCAGAGTGATCCTGCACGACATGACCCTGCGCGACGGCATGCACCCGAAGCGCCATCGCATGACGCTGGAGCAGATGAAGTCGATCGCGACCGGCCTCGACGCCGCCGGCGTGCCGCTGATCGAGGTGACGCACGGCGACGGGCTGGGCGGCAGCTCGGTGAACTACGGCTTCCCCGCGCACGCCGACGAGGACTACCTGGCGGCAGTGATCCCGCTGCTGAAAAGCGCCAAGGTCTCGACGCTGCTGATTCCCGGGATCGGCACCGTCGACCACCTGCGCATGGCACATGGGCTGGGCGTGCACACGATGCGCGTGGCCACCCACTGCACCGAGGCCGACGTCGCCGAGCAGCACCTGACGCTCGCGCGCAAGCTCGAGATGGACACCGTCGGCTTCCTGATGATGGCCCACATGACCAGCGCCGAAAACCTGGTGCGCCAGGCGCGCCTGATGGAGAGCTACGGCGCGAACTGCGTCTACATCACCGACTCCGCCGGCTACATGCTGCCGGCCGACGTCACCGCTCGCGTGCGCGCGGTGCGCGACGCGCTCGACCCGCGCACGCAGGTCGGCTTCCACGGCCACCACAACCTGGCGATGGGCGTGGCCAACTCCATCGCCGCGATCGAGGCCGGCGCCGCGCGCGTCGACGCCGCCGCCGCGGGATTGGGCGCGGGCGCGGGCAACACGCCGATGGAGGTGCTGGTGGCCGTGTGCGAGCGCATGGGCATCGCCACCGGCGTCGATCTCTGGAAGATCCAGGACGTGGCCGAAGACCGCGTCGTGCCGATCATGGACTTCCCGATCCGCCTCGACCGCGACGCGCTGACGCTGGGCTACGCCGGCGTCTACGGCAGCTTCCTGCTGTTCGCCAAGCGCGCCGCCGCGATGCACGGCGTGCCCGCGCGCGACATCCTCGTCGAGCTCGGCCGGCGCGGCATGGTGGGCGGCCAGGAGGACATGGTGGAAGACACCGCGATCACGCTGGCCAAGGCGCGTGCACGCGTCGCCGAGCCGGCACTGCAGGAGCCTTGAACGGGGTTGCGGAGAAGCATCGAGCGCACGAACGCTCAACGTCGAAGAACGGAGACAGACAAATGATCACGTCCTTGCAATACGTCGCCCTCGGCATTCCCGAGTTGAAGACCGGTGTCGACTTCTACGAGGCCTTCGGGCTGCAGGCCGTGGAGCGGCCCGACCACGTCGCGATGCGCTGCTTCGGCCGCGAACAGGACCAGATCGTCCTGGTCGAGACCGGCCGCAAGCGCAAGCTGCACCACTTCTCGCTGGGCACGAGCGAGGCCGGCCTGAAGGAGATCGCGCACCGGCTCGACAGCCAGGGCATCGCACGGCTAGCTCCGCCGTACCCGACGGCGCCCGGCGGCCTCTGGTTCCACGATCCCGAGGGCAGCCTGGTCAACGTGCAGGTGGCCGAGAGCGCGCCCTGCGCCGATGCCGCGCCGGCGCCCGTGGTCAATCGGCCGGGCGCGACGCCGCGGCTGGCCGCGCGCGGCTGTCCGCCGTTCGACCTGCAGCCGCGTCCGCGCCGCATGGGCCACTTCATCGTGTTCGCGAAAGACGTGATCGCGCAGTCGAACTTCTACTGCGAGACGCTGGGCTTCCGGCTCAGCGACCGCATCGCCGACGGCTACGCCGCGTTCATGCGCACCGCCGGCGACTGCGACCACCACGTGCTCGCGATGCTGAAGTCGGCCGCGCCCGGCTTCCATCACGCGAGCTTCGAGATGCCGGGCATCGACGAGGCCGAGGTCGCCGCCACGCGCCTGTTCGCCAAGGGTTACAGGCACGCGTGGGGGCCCGGCCGGCACGGCGTCGGCTCCAACTACTTCCACTACTTCCGCGACCCGTGGAACGGCATGGCGGAGTACTTCCACGACATGGACTACATCCCCGAGAAATCGGCCTGGGAGCCGCAGGAGTGGACGAAGCAGAACGGCATGTTCCTGTGGTCCGCCGACGGCAAGCCGCCGGCCGATTTCGGCCAGAACTACGAGCTTGAGAACCTGTGAACGAATCCCGCACGCCCGCTCGGCAGGCCAAATCGAGCCTGCTCTGCGTTGCAAATGCTCGCCGTGGCCCCCGCCACGTCTGTGCTTTGCGCCTTGATCAGACCCGATTTGGCGCGCCGCTCGGGCGCGCCGGATCCATTCACAGTTTCTGAGGAGACACCGGATGGCCAACCACACGACCGGCATCGATGCCGACAGCCTGCGCCGCAAGTACCTGGAGGAACGCGACAAGCGCCTGCGTCCCGCGGGCGAGGCGCAGTTCATCGAGGCCCGGGGCCGCTTCGCGGACCTGGCGAAGGACCCCAGCCACGCCGAGCCGCCGGCGCGCGCGCCCGTCAGCGAGGATCTCGACGTGCTGGTCATCGGCGCGGGCTTCGGCGGCATGCTCACGGGCGCGTCGCTGCGCAAGGCGGGCGTCGCCTCGTTCCGCATCGTCGACGTCGCGGGCGATTTCGGCGGCACCTGGTACTGGAACCGCTACCCCGGCGTGCGCTGCGACATCGAGTCCTATCTCTACATGCCGCGCCTCGAGGAGATCGGCACGGTGCCCACCGAGCGCTATGCGACCGGGGCCGAGATCTTCGCGCACTCGCAGCGCTTCGGCCGCCACTTCAAGCTCTACGAGCGCGCGCTGTTCCAGACGCGGGTCAAGCGCATCGCGTGGGACGAGGAGTCGGCGCGCTGGCACGTGACGACCGATCGCGGCGACGCGTTCCGCGCCCGCTTCGTCACGCTGAGCCAGGGCCCGCTGGCCAAGGTGAAGCTGCCCGGCATCGAGGGCCTGCTGGACTTCAAGGGCAAGATGTTCCACACCGCGCGCTGGGACTACGACTACACCGGCGGCAGTTCGGAGGGCGGCATGACCCGCCTCGCCGACCAGCGCGTGGGCGTCATCGGCACCGGCGCGACGGCGATCCAGGTCGTGCCGCGGCTCGCGGAGCACGCTCAGCGCGTCAGCGTCTTCCAGCGCACGCCGTCGGCGGTCGCGCCGCGCAACAACCGGCCGACCGACCTCGACTGGTACCGCAGCATGCCCGCGGGCTGGCAGGGCCAGCGCATGGACAACTTCCTGGCGATGATCAACTTCCAGGTGCCCGAGCAGGATCTCGTCGACGACTGCTGGACCGACTTCTTCGCGCGCTTCGGGCGCGCGATGGGCGAGGCGAAGCGTTCCGGCAAGCCAGTGAGCGTGCCCGAGGTGATGCAGCAGGTCGACTTCGCGAAGATGGAGGAGATCCGCGCCCACGTCGCGGCGGTCATCCAGGATCCGGCCACCGCCGAGGCGTCCAAGCCCTGGTACAACTTCCTGTGCAAGCGGCCGCTGTTCTCCGACGACTACGTGCAGGCGTTCAACCGCGCCAACGTCGCGCTGGTGGACACCGATGGCCGCGGCGTCGAGAAGATCACCGCGACCGGGCTCGTCGCCAACGGCCGGCACCATGAGCTCGACGCGATCATCTTCGCCACCGGCTTCGACGTCGGCGCCGCGCCGAACAAGGTCGGCGAGTACGAGCTGGTCGGCCGCGGCGGACTGACGCTCGACCAGAAGTGGGCGCACGGCGTGCGCACGGTGCACGGCACGCAGATGGCGGGCTTTCCCAACCTGCACATCGTCGGCGCCGCCGCGCAGGGCACGATCGCGTTCAACTTCACGCACGTGCTGGAGATCCAGTCGCGCCACGCCGTCGAACAGATCGCGCACTGCCTGGCCGAAGGCGTCGCGCGCTGCGAGGTGACCGAGGACGCGGAAGCGCGCTGGGCCGCCACGATGCAGCAGAACCACCATGACATGACGCACTTCCACGAGGAGTGCACGCCCGGCTTCCTGAACAACGAAGGGCAGTTCAGGGACAAGCCGACGTTCGTCGGCGGCGCGTTCGGCGGCGGCCCGCTCGAGTACCGGCG
>FSXQ01000443.1_pt1 | contig 10658 bp, 9 predicted proteins | sample 1638011 | NCBI WGS metagenome assembly FSXQ01 (sample SAMEA3914789, study PRJEB12502) | metagenome | biome: forest; material: soil | place: Canada | collected 2011-07-03 | depth 0.3 m | reverse complement strand
GTGCGGCGAAGGGCGTCGACGAGGCCCTGGTGGTGCTGCTCGGTCGCGGCGTCGGGCTGGGCATCGTCAGCGATGGCGAGCTGCGGCACGGGTACGCGAGCAGCGCGGGCGAGTGGGGGCACCTGAAGATCGTCCGCAACGGCAGGCGATGCCGATGCGGCGGCCGCGGCTGCGTCGAGGCCTACCTCGGCGCCGATGCCATCCTCGACTCCTGGCGCGAGTCCGGCGGCAAATTCGAGGGCTCGGGATGGCGCGCCATCGGAGCGCTTCTCGATGCGGACCGGGCGGGCGACCCGATCGCTGTCGCCGTCGTGGAAGATGTCGTCGAGACTCTCGGCTCGGCGCTCGGCGGTCTTGTGAACCTCACGAACCCTCAGCGCGTGATCGTCGGCGGCTGGGTGGGGCTGCGCCTCATGGAAACGCTCGCCGCCCGGATCGAGACGGCCACTCGGGCGGAGTCGCTCGATCGCCCCGGCAGCCAGTTCGAGATGGTCCCCTGCCGTTTCGGAGGAGACACGGTCGCTCTGGGCGCGGCCATGATGCCGCTCGGCGCCCTGCTCAGCGAGCCCCCGAAGGCGCCTCTCGCGACGCCGACCGCGTAGGCGGCCGCGTCGCCGGTGGCTCGCTCACCCGGAGGTCGTGGACGACGCTGCCGGCCGCTTGCTCGGCAGCTTCGCGCGCTGGCCCAGCAGCCCTTCGGTCACCGCGAGGGCGACGACGATCAGGAACACCACCCCGAGAGCGACCAGGGCCGGCGCAATCGCCAGCACGGGGATCAGCGCGAGCAGCAGCGCCGCGGCCGCGAAGCGCGGCAACGACCACTCCCCCGAGACTCGCAGCCAGAGGAACCCGGTGCCCGCCAGGTACAGCGCGACACCGCCGCCCAGCGCGAACGCCGAGAACAGACCCGGCGCGGCGAATCCGGCGACATGGCCGAGGGCGGTCTCGATGCCCAGGGCCGCGATCACGATGCCTGCGATGAGCGGGAAGTGCAGGTAGGTGTAGACCTGGGTCGCGATGCCGGCGCGCTCGACGCCGGAGCGCCGCGCCACGGCCTGCTCCGTCTTGGGTGAGAGGTGGTGGAAGTACGCCCACCAGAGGGCGATCCCGATCCCGATCCCGAATCCGGCCCCGAGCAGCACCGAGCCGCCGAGCGGCAGTTGCGCCACGCCCGAACCGATCGCGATCACCGATTCGCCGAGTGCCAGCAGCACCACAAGGCTGTGGCGCTCGGCGAAATGAGCGACCGAATTGACCCGCCAGTTGCCGCCGTTCGATGTGACGTAGATCATCACCCATTGGAAGACCACCGCAACCAGCCAGATCCAGACCTGGAAGGGCGAGCCCACCAGACCGCCGATGACCAGCAGGGCCGCCGCGGGCAGCAGTGCGCTCGACTCGGTGACGATGATCTGGCGGCGTAGCGCGGTATCGGACCCCGCGGCGATCAGATAAACGACCATGTGCACGAGTTGCACCAGGAAGAACGAGATGGCGAACAGCAGGGTGCCCAGCAGCGGGCCGTCCGGCGCGCGGTAGGCGGCGGGCACGGCGAGCGAGGCGAAGAACATGATCACTGTTGCGGCGATCATCCCGATGCGCACGATGCCGCGATCGGCGTGCGCCTGATTGGCGAGCCAGGCGAACGACGCCCATGGCCCCCAGAGCAGCAGCAGGATGACGAGGCCCTGCAGCACGCCGGTCACGGTCTCGTCGTGCACCATCAGCGCGGTGACCTGCGTGAAGGCGAAGGCGTAGACCAGGTCGAAGAACAGCTCGAGGGTGGTGGCGCGGTCGCCCTCGCGCGAGGTCTCGGCTCCCAGCAGCCCCGTACCGAGGATGCGACTCGAGAGGCCCGCACGGGTGGTGGTCATGCCGCCACCGCCAATCCGATCTCGGTGCCGCGCTCGTGCGCCGAGGTGATGGCCGTGACCGGGGCGGTCTGAGCGGTCAGGTCGATGACCAGCGCTTCGGCCGTGGCCTCCTGCAGCAGGTCGACCAGAGTCAGCCCGAGGGCGGCGCAGACGCCGGCCAGGATCTCGCTCGACGGCTCCTTGCGGCCCCGTTCGATCTCGGACAGGTAGGGCATCGAGATGTTCGCAGACAGCGCTACCTCCCGCAGCGTGCGACCATCGTCCAGGCGGATGCGGCGCAGCGCGGCGCCGATGACATGCCTCAGCAACATGGTGCCAACCTAGTCCGCGGCTCCGACGCGGTCACCTGCCCGTCCACAGGATTCGCTGCGGGCGGAACTCCGCGCTGGAGCTATGAGCGAAGGCCATTTCTGACCTTCGCCGCAGGGCCGTTTACGCCCGTGCCAGCGCCGATGCCCGTCTCGGGCATCGGGTCACGACAGGCCGTCGTCCAGCAGCAGGATCTGCGGCTCGTGACGCACCGGGAAGTTCACCGAATTCGCGATGAAGCACAGCCGGTTCGCCTCCGAGTGCAGCGCCAGGGCGGTGGCCGGGTCTCCGGCGGAGATGGTCACGACCGGGTGCAGCACGACCTCGACCAAGGCCCCGCTGCCGTCGGGGCTCGTCTGCAGGGTCCCGGTCGCGGCATCCGTGTAGCTCTCGATGATGACGCCCGCCTGAGTCGCGACGTGCAGGTAGCTGAGCAGGTGGCACTGGGCCAGGGCCGCGATCAGCTCCTCCTCGGGATTCCAGCGATCAGCGTCGCCGTGAAAGGTCGTGGCCGCCGAGGCCAGGATCGCGTGCTTGCCCTCGGCGCGCAGTTCGACGGCGCGCGAGAAGTCCTTGTAGCCGCTCGTGCCGGTTCCGCGGTTGCCCTGCCATTCGACGGAAACGGCGAAGGAATGCTCGGTGTTCATCGGAATCCCTTCCTCACGACTGTTTCGACGCACGATTCCGCACATCGCGGGGCCGAGGCGACCGCCGGTAGACTCGCCTGCATGACCGACGTTCTGTCCGACCCCACGCTAGCAACGGACCCTGCGGCCGTGCCCGCCGGGCGCCACATCGTCACGGCCATCCCGGGACCGAGGTCGATTGCGCTGCAAGCCCGCCGCACGGCCGCCGTGAGCGCTGGTGTCTCGAGCGCCCTGCCGGTGTTCATCGCCCGGGCGCACGGCGCAATCCTGGTGGATGTCGACGACAACGCCTTCCTCGACCTCGGCGCCGGCATCGGCGTCACGACGATCGGGCACACCGACGACGCGGTGGTGGCCGCAGCGCAGCAGCAGCTCGGCGAGGTCGTGCACACGCTCTTCACCATCACTCCCTATGAGGAGTACGTGCGCGTCGCAGAACTCCTTGCCGAGCACACTCCCGGTGACTTCGCCAAGAAGACCGTGCTGGTCAACTCCGGCGCCGAGGCGGTCGAGAACGGTGTCAAGATCGCGCGCAAGTACACCGGGCGGGGCGGCGTCGCCGTGCTCGAGCACGCCTATCACGGCCGCACCAACCTGACGATGGCGATGAACTTCAAGGCGATGCCGTACTCGCTGGGCTACGGGCCGTTCGCCGGCGATGTGTACCGCGCTCCGAACTCGTACCCGCTGCACGACGGGCTCTCGGGCGCCGACGCCGCGGCGCGCACCATCGCGTACCTCGAGAAGACGGTCGGGGCATCCGATCTGGCCTGCCTGGTGGTCGAGCCGATCCAGGGCGAGGGCGGCTTCGTCGTCCCGGCCGACGGCTACCTGCCCGCCCTGCAGGCGTGGGCCACGGCGAACGGCATCGTGTTCATCGCCGACGAGATCCAGAGCGGGATGGCGCGCACCGGCCGATACTTCGCCAGCGAGCACTTCGGCCTGGTGCCCGACCTGGTGCTGAGCGCCAAGGGCATCGCGGGCGGTCTGCCACTCGCGGGCGTCACCGGACGCGCCGACATCATGGATGCCAGCCAGCCCGGCGGCCTCGGCGGCACCTTCGGCGGCAACCCGGTCGCCTGCGCCGCCGCGATCGCCGTCTTCGACCGCATCGAGCAGGACGGCCTGCTCGCCGAGGCCGACCGCATCGAGTCGGTGCTCAAGCCGGCGCTGCTCGCGCTGCAGAAGAGCTACCCGATGATCGCCGAGGTGCGCGGCATCGGCGCGATGCTCGCGATCGAGCTGAACGACCCGACGACGGGAGCGCCGCTGGCGGACGTGCCCGGCAGGGTGGCCGCATTCGCCGCTCAGCAGGGCGTCCTGATCCTCACGGCGGGCACCTACGGCAACGTGCTGCGATTCCTTCCGAGCCTCGCCATCACAGACGCGCAGCTGGCCGACGCGATCACGGTGCTCGACGCGGCGTTCGCCGATCTTGCGGCGTAGCGACCTTCAGGCGTAGAGCGAGCCCACCGCTTCGCGGAACGCGACGGTGTGCCGCGCGACATCCTCCGAGGTCGTCGCCGGCGACATCAGAGCCATGTTGTGGAACGGCGTCATCAGGATGCCGCGATTCAGCGCGTGCAGGTGCAGGTACTGCTGCAGCGGGAAGTCGTCGGCCGCTGCCGCCTCCGCCCCGTCGTGCGGTGCCGTCGCCCGGAAGCTGTACTCCGCTCGCGCCCCCAGCTGCGTCACCTGCCAGGGCGCGGCGAACTCGTCGAGCGCGGCCTGCACGCCGGCCGTCCACTCGGCGGCGCGCGCGATCATCCCCGGGTAGACCTCGGGCGTGAGCACCTCGGAGAGCGTCGCCCGGATCCCCGCCATCGACACGGCGTTGCCCGCGAGCGTGCCGCCCACTCCCCCGACATCGATGTCCTCGCGGCCATCGCCGTCCCAGTCCAGGCTGGCTCGCACCCGGGCGCTGAGCTCGGGCTTCATCCCCCAGGCTCCGGCCGGGATGCCGCCCCCGATGGTCTTGCCGACGACCACGACGTCGGGCTCGAGCCCGTCTCGCGCGGTCATCCCACCCGGACCGGCGCACAGCGTGTGCGTCTCGTCGATCACCAGCAGGGTGCCGGTGCGGTCGCAGGCCGCACGCACGGCGGCGTGCCATCCCGGATCGGGCAGCACGATGCCGATGTTGGTCAGCGCCGGTTCGATGAGCACGGCGGCGACATCGCCGACCGCGAGCGCCTCGTCCAGGGCCGGGATGTCGTTGAAGGGCACGACGACGGTCGTCTCGTCGAGTGGGACGGGGGCGCCGATGTTGCCGCGCCGCGAGATCACGCGGCCCGCGGCATCCAGCGTCGCGTATGCCTCGTCGACGGTGCCGTGATAGCAGTGATCGATCACCAGCACCTTGAGGCGGCCAGTCGCCTGACGTGCGTACCGCAGCACGTGCCGGTTGGCGTCGGTGGCCGACAGCGTGAACTGCCAGCTCGGCAAGCCGAAGCGCTCGGCGAGCAGGGCCGCGGCAGCCGCCGCGTCGCGGGTCGGCAGCATATGGGTCGCGCCGCGGGCGAGTTGCGCGCCGATCGCGCTCACGGAGGCCGCGGGCGCATGCCCGACCATCGCGCCGGTGTCGCCGAGGCACAGGTCGACGTGGTCGATCCCGTCGACGCAGCGGAAGTGCGCGCCGAGCGCGCTGTCGACGAACACCGGCCAGGGGCCGGGCCATTTCGCCATCCAGAGCATCGGAACGCCATCGGGCATGTGCTCGCCCGCCTCGCGCCAGGCCTTCTCGGACTCGGGGCGGGCAGCGCGGTACGCCGCCATCTCGTGATCCCACAGCGCCGCGAGCCGGACTCGATCCTGGTACATGCGTTCGGCTCAGCCCTCGCGAGCAAGCCGGCGGCGACGCGCGGCCGCGCTGAGCTGCGTGCCGACCACCACCACGATCGCGAGCAGGAAGACAATCGACGCGAACACGTTGGCCTGGGCCGGGATCGCCCGCACCGCAGCCGTGTAGATGTACTTCGGAAAGGTCTCGAAGTTTCCCGAGACGAACGCCGTGATGATGAAGTCGTCGAAGCTGAGCGCGAACGACAGCAGGGCCGCCGCGACGATTCCGGGCAGCAGCAGAGGGAAGGTGATCCGCCACCAGACCTGTCCGGGCGTGGCGTACAGGTCGCGGCCCGCCTCCTCGATGGCCGGGTCGAGGCTGGCCACCCGCGCGCGCACCGTGATCACCACGAAGCTGATGCAGAACATGATGTGGGCGATGATCGTCGTCCAGATGCCCTTGTCGACCCCGATGTTGAGGAACTGCGAGCCGAGGCCGGAACCCAGCACGACCTCCGGGGTCGCCATCGGCAGGAACAGCAGCAGGGTGAGGCCGGTGCGGAAGCGGAAGCGGAATCGGACCAGCGCGATGGCGATCGCCGTGCCGAGGGCCGCGGCGACCAGGGTGGCCACGAAACCGACAACGAGGCTGCTGCCGAAGGCGGCAACTACGCGCGGGTCGGCCAGCAGGGTCGCCCAGTTCTCCAGCGAGAAGCCGCGCCAGCTGACATTGGTGCGCGCCGGGATGTTGAACGAGAACACGATCGTGTACGCGATCGGGATCAGCAGCACGGCCAGGATGATCACCGAGTACACAGCGACGCCCCAGTTGCCGCGGCGCCCCTTGGGTCGTTTCAGGGGTCGGGGGGTCTCCTCGAAACGCCCAAGAACCGCCGCCTCGGCGCTCACAGCAGATCCTCCGTCTTCGTGAGCGAGAGGTAGACGCCGACCGGGATCAGGATCAGCACCATCAGAATGATCGACAGCGCCGCCGACGACGGGTAGTCGGACAGGTTGAAGTAGGTGTCCGAGATCACGTTGCCGACCATGGTGGTCTGCGTGCTGCCGAGGAACTGCGGACTCGCGTTGACGTAGTCGCCGGTCGCCGGGATGAAGGTCAGCAGGGTGCCCGAGACGACGCCAGGCAGCGACAGCGGCAGAGTCACGCGGAGGAAGGTCGAGGCGGGATTCGCGTACAGATCGGCGCCGGCCTCCAGAAAGCGCAGGTCCAGCCGTTCGAGCGAGGTGTAGATCGGCAGCGCCATGAACGGGATGAAGTTGTACGTCAGGCCGAAGATCACCATGAACGGCGTGCCGTTCAGGTGCGCGTTGGCACCCAGGATGTTCAGATGCTGCAGGAAGGCCACCATGGGACCTTCGTCGGCGAAGATCGCCTTCCAGGCCAGCGTGCGCAGCAGGAAGCTCATGAAGAACGGCGCGATCACGAGGATCAGCGCGAGCGCCTGCCAGAGCGGGTACTTCCGCAGCACGACGCCGATGAAGTACGCCAGCGGGTAGCTGATCAGGAGCGCGAACACGGTCGCGATCGCGGCGTACTCGAACGAGCGCAGGATGATCGGCCAGTACTCGCCGAGCACGGTCGCGTAGTTGGCGATGTCGAAGGCGTAGATGTAGTGCCCGATGTCGAAATTGACCAGGTCAGGCGCCTTGAGGCTGGTGGCGATGAGCGAGACCAGTGGCGCCAGATAGGTCGCACCGAGGTAGGCCACCCCGGGCAGGAGCAGCCAGAAGGCGGCCCTGCTGCGCCGCCGAGGAGCGTCGACGACCGGCGCGTCGACGCTCGAGAATGCACCGAACGCCATCAGCGGCCGTCCATCAAGTGTCCAGCTCCGCTTCGAGGGCTGCTCGGCGCTGCTCGGCGATCGATCCGGTGTCGTCATCCGGCGCGAAGCGCGGGCTGACGCCCTCCTCATCGGCGAGCCCGAACCCGTGGTCGACGGTCCAGCTGACCCAGACCTCCGAACCGCGGTTGACGACCGGGCCGAACACCATGTTCTGAGCGAATACCGTCATCGTGCCGACGCCCGGCATCTCGACCAGGTACTGCGTGCTCACCCCGCTGAACGACACATCGGTGACCGTTCCCGGCCCGAGCACGTTGACCCCGGATGCGGCGTTCGGCTTCTCGGTCAGCAACGTCAGCTTCTCGGGGCGGACCCCGATCGTCACGACGCCGGCGTGCCGTTGAGCGCGCTCGCGAGGAACCTCGAGCCTGGTTCCCCCGATGTCCACCACGATCGAGGTCGCGCTCGACGAGACCACGGGACCGGTGAACAGATTGGACTGCCCGAGGAAGTTGGCCACGAATGCGGTCTTGGGCAGCTCGTAGAGCTCCTCGGGGGCTCCCATCTGCTCGATCTCGCCCTTGTTCATCACGGCGACGGTGTCGGCCATGGTCATGGCCTCCTCCTGGTCGTGGGTGACGTGCAGAAAAGTGAGGCCGACGTCATCCTGGATCGACTTCAGCTCCAACTGCATCTGTCGGCGCAGCTTGAGGTCGAGCGCGCCAAGCGGCTCGTCGAGCAGCAGCAGGGCCGGCTTGTTCACGATCGCGCGGGCCAGCGCGACGCGCTGCTGCTGACCGCCGGACAGCTGGGCGGGGCGGCGGCCGGCCAGGTGGTCGAGCTCCACCAGCCGGAGCGCCTCGTGCGCGAGACCGAGCGGGTTCGACACCCCGCGCCGGTAGAGGCCGAAGGCGACGTTGCGCAGCACCGTCATATGCGGGAACAACGCGTAGCTCTGGAACACCGTGTTCACCGGCCGCTGATGCGGCTTGGTGTCGGTGACGTCCTTGCCGCCGATCAGGATGCGGCCCGCCGTCGGGGTCTCGAGTCCGGCCACCAGGCGCAGGGTCGTCGTCTTGCCGCATCCGGACGGGCCGAGCAGGGCGAAGAACGAGCCGGCGGGGATGGTCAGATTGAGGTTCTCGATCGCGGTGAAGCCCGGAAACCGTTTGGTGATGCCGACCAGTTCGAGGTCGGCGCCGGAGTCGTCGAGGGCGCCGGCCATCAAGCGCCCAGAAGGACTTTCTGGAATCCGGCCGTGAAGGTCTGCTCCTGTGCCGGGGTCAGCGTCGCGAACACGTGAGCCTTCTTGAGCGTGTCGGCGTCGGGGAAGATCAGCTTGTTGTCGGCGAGAGCAGGGTCGATCTTGACCGCGGCCTCCTTGGCTCCGACGACCGGGGTGATGTAGTTCACGTAGGCGGCCACCTCCGCCGCGATCGCGGGATCGTAGTACCAGTTCATCACCGCTTCGGCGTTCGCCTTGTGACGGGCGCCGATCGGGACGAGGTAGTTGTCGTTCCAGAGCGTGCCGCCAGCGTCCGGGATGGCGAACGCCCAGTGGTCGCCGTTGGTCGCGTTGGTGGCGGTGATGTCGCCCGACCAGCAGATCGCGGCGAGCGCGTCGCCGCTGACCAGATCCGCGGTGTACGAGTTGCCCTTCACGCTGCGGATCACGCCGTCGTGGATGTTCTTCTGCAGCACGTCGAGCCCGTTCTGGAACTGGAAGTTCTCGATCGGCTTGGAGATCTCGACGTTCTGCTCGAGCATGATGAGCCCAACGGTGTCGCGCATCTCGCTGAGCACCTCGATCCGGCCCTTGAGTTTCGGCTCCGCGAACATCTCTCCCACGCTGGTGAAGCCCTTGGGGAACTCGTCCTTGTTCCAGCAGATTCCCGCGAACCCGCCCTGCCACGGAAGCGAAAAATTGCGTCCCTTGTCGTAGTCGATGTTCAGCAGGTCGGGGTTGAGGTTCTTGATGTTCGGGATGTTGGCGTGGTCGAGCTTCTGCGTGTAGCCGAAGCGGATCCACCGGCTCACCATCCAGTCCGTGAGGCAGACGGTGTCGGCGCCGATGTCCTTGCCGAGCGCCAACTGGTCTTTGACTTTGGCGTAGTAGGTGTTGTTGTCGTCGACGTCTTCGCGGTAGTCGACCTTGATCCCGGTCTTCTTCGTGAAGGCGTCGAGCGTCGGGTGGGCACCGGTGCTGTCGACGGTGTCGAGGTAGAGCGGCCAGTTCGCCCAGATCATCGACTTGTCCGTCGATGAGACGTCGCTCGCCGGACTCGGCTTGCCGCCCCCGCTCGGGGCGCAGGCCGCGAGCGCGAGCGCTGCCGCCCCGGCCGCCGCGCCGGCGAGCACCCCGCGGCGGGTCATTTGGGCACGGCGCGCGGTGAGAACGAGCGAGCGGATCAGGGGATCTTCGGGCAGGGACCGGACCATCGGGGACTCCTTCGCAGGCGTTCGCATACCGGCGTCGCGACTGTGGACCGGCGCCGTGGGTTGATCCTGACATACCGCGCGGCGCGACGGAACGCCATAGCGGGCAAAAGGTCCATCTCGAAACATAGATTTCACGAAATCAGCATGAAAACGCGGAATTTGGGTGCGGATTCCATGGTGGGGCGCGGCTACGCTGGCGGCATGAAGGTGGGCGTCCCGAGCGAGATCAAGAACAACGAGTTCCGTGTTGCCATCACCCCGGCCGGCGTGCACGACCTGTCGGCGCATGGTCATTCGGTGACGGTGCAGAGCGGGGCGGGACTCGGATCCTCGATCAGCGACGACGATTACCGCACGGCAGGCGCGACGATCGCGAAGACCGCCGCCGAGGTGTGGGACGGCGCCGAGCTGCTGCTCAAGGTGAAGGAGCCGATCGAGAGCGAATACGGGCACTTCCGCGACGATCTGGTGCTGTTCACCTACCTCCATCTGGCGGCCGAGGCGGAACTCACCGCACACCTGGTGTCGAGCGGGATCACGGCGATCGCCTACGAGACCGTGCAACTGCCGTCGCGCGCGCTCCCCCTGCTGGCCCCTATGAGCGAGGTCGCCGGACGACTCGCGCCAATCGTCGGGGCGAATGTGATGCTGCGCCCGAATGGCGGGCCCGGGCTGCTGGTGCCGGGCGTGCCCGGCACTCATCCCGCCCACGTCGTGGTGCTCGGCGGCGGGGTGGCCGGCACCAACGCCATCAGCGTGAGCGTCGGGCTCGGCGCGCGCGTCACCGTGCTCGACACCAACAT
>FSXQ01000649.1_pt1 | contig 10659 bp, 7 predicted proteins | sample 1638011 | NCBI WGS metagenome assembly FSXQ01 (sample SAMEA3914789, study PRJEB12502) | metagenome | biome: forest; material: soil | place: Canada | collected 2011-07-03 | depth 0.3 m | reverse complement strand
TCCACGTTCAAGCTGTCGGAAAGCAAGCTGGCGATGAACACCATCCGCCGCTACGCCGCGGAAGAAGCGCACGTGATCTTCGGCACCGCCTACGACGAATCGCTGGGCGACCAGCTGCGCGTCACGGTGATCGCCACGGGCCTGTCGCAGTCGCGCCGCGCCCAGGCGCCGCTGACGGTGATCCAGACCACGCAGGCGCTGCGCACGGGCACCGACAACCTGCCCATCATGAACGCGCAGATGCCGCAGCAGATGAGCAACGCCCCGCTGATGGGCAGCGCGCATACCCCGGCGGGCATGGGCGGCACGCCGACGATGCCGGCGAGCCCGGACTACGGCCACCTCGGTACGCCCAGCGTCTGGCGCCATCGCCAGCACGCCGCGGCCAAGGTCGAGGCGCTGAGCTCGCACGGCATGGACGAGATCGAGATCCCGGCCTTCCTGCGCAAGCAGGCGGACTGAGGCTCGGGCCGACCGCCGCAGGCGGGAGGCATCGAGCTCCAGTTTGCGCAACTGCGCGCACTGAGGCTCGGGCCGACCGCCGTAGGCGGGAGGCATCGAGTTCCAGTTCGCGCAACTGCGCGGACTGAGGCTCGGGCCGACCGCCGCAGGCGGGAGGCATCGAGCTTCAGTTCGCGCAACTGAGCGGACCGAGATTGGCGATACCCGGTGCCGTACGTGGCGCCGGGCTCTGACACCCGCTCGACGCGAGGAGGCGTTGCGCGGGTTCGGTGACGCACGGGCAGACGCGGGCAACGCGCATCCGTGAGTGCAGGGGAGGGCGCGATGCGCAAGCTGCAGGGTTGGATGATGGCCGCCATGGCGGTCGTGGTGCTGCACGCGGTCGCGGGCGCGGCACGCGCGGCCGCGGGCGACGACGAGCGCAAGGTGTGGGACGACGTCGCGCAGGCCGCGCTGAAGGGCCCCGTGGACGTGGCGCTGTTGGACGAGGCCGTGCTGCACGTGCCCGCCGGCGAGGTCTTCGTGCCGCAGCCGCAGGCCGATCGCCTGCTCAACCTGTTCGGCAACCCGGGCGCCAATCCCGAGATGCCCGGCCTGCTGCTGCCGCGCGACCCGAAGGCGCACTGGTACATGCCGGTGCGCTTCCACAAGGCCGGCTTCATCAGGGACGACGACGCACGCACCTGGGACGCCGACGAGATGCTGGGCAGCCTGCGCACCGGCACCAAGGAGCAGAACCGCGACCGTGAGAAGGCCGGCCTGCCGGGCATCGAGGTCGAGGGCTGGTCCGAGCCGCCGCGCTACGACGCCGCGCGGCAGCGGCTCGTGTGGGCGCTGACGTCGCACGAGATCGGCGCGAAACCGGACGCGCCGCGCACCGTCAACTACAACGCGTTCGCGCTGGGCCGCGACGGCTACTTCAGCATGAACCTGGTGGCCGCGTTCGACGACCTGCCGGCGCTGCGTCCGGTGGCCGAGAAGCAGCTCGCCGCCTTCGACTACAACCCCGGCAAGCGCTACGCGGACTTCGACGCCCGCACCGACCACGTGGCCGCGTTCGGCCTCAGCGGGTTGGTGGTGGACGTCGCGGCGCACCAGATCGGCTTCATGGCGCGCGTGCTGGAGGTGGTCTCGCACACGAGCCCGCTGCTGATGGGCGGCGGCGCGGCGCTGGTCGTCGTGCTGCTGGTCGCGCTGGTCCTCGTGCGCGGGAAGCCGCGTGCCGCGCCGAGCGCACCCGCCGGCGCCGCGGCGCCGTTCGCCAACACCGTCGCCGAGCCCGCGTCCGCGCGCGCGGCGCCCGCGCCGGTCGACCTCGACGTCGGCGACGCCGGCACCTGACATACCCCCCACCCCATGTCGCTTCTCGCCCGCATCGGTCTCCTTTTCCTCGCCGCGCTGAAGTTCGGCAAGCTCGGCGGCACGCTGCTGACGATGCTGATCTCGGTGGGCGCCTACGCCTGGCTGTTCGGCTGGCGCTACGCCGTCGGCGTCGTCACGATGCTGTTCCTGCACGAGATGGGCCACTACATTGCGGCGAAGCAGCGCGGGTTGCGCGTGCGGCTGCCGATGTTCATCCCGTTCGTGCTGGCCGTGACGCTGTTCGACGACACGCCGCACGACGCCGAGACCGAGGCCTACGTCGGCCTGGCCGGCCCGATGCTGGGCACCGTGGCCGCGATCGGCGCGTACTTCCTCGCACGCAACGGCGACCACCACTGGCTGCTGGCCGTGTCGTACACGGGCTTCTTCCTCAACCTGTTCAACCTGATTCCACTGCCGCCGCTCGATGGCGGCCGCGTGACGGCCGTGCTGTCGCCGCGCGTCTGGCTGCTGGGCGTGCCCATCCTGGGCGCGCTGATGATCTACCACTTCAGCGTGATCCTGCTGATCATCGCCGTCGTGGCGGTGCCGCACGTGATCACGGCGTTCCGCTTCAACCCGCAGGATCCGGCCAACGCGCGCTACTACGGCGCGATCTCGCCGCGCGTGCGCTGGGAATACGGCCTCCTGTATATCGGCCTCATCGCGTTCCTCGGCTACATGACCAACGACGTGAACGAGCAGCTGCATCCCGAGAGGCAGCCGGCCGTCGAGCAGAACCAGGTGGACAACGTCTGATGCGGCGCGTCCCGCAAGCCCTGGCGATCGTCGCCGTCGCCTCGCTCGCCGCCTGCACGACGATCGAGCCGGCGCAGCTCAGCGAGGGCGTCGCTGCGCAGTTGCATGGCCAGACCGTGGCCATCGTCATCCAGGAGCCCTCCACGTTCGGCACGATGAAGGCGAACGACGTGCCGCTGGGCCCCGTGGGCATCGCGCTGATGGGCAAGCAGGGCGAGGCGTTGCGCCAGGCCGCGCACATCGACGACCCGGCCGACGACATCGCCAACTCGCTCGCCGACGTGCTGGCGGGCCGCCACGAGGCCGTGATCCTGCCGACGCGCGGCCACGCGCGCGACGACGGGGTGCCGTCCAGCCTCGCCGCCGCGCCCGCCGACGCGCGCTACGTGCTCGCGGTGGGCACGCTGTCGTGGGCCATCATGCGCATCCCGCTGCCGCACCAGCCCTACCAGGTGAGCTACCTCGCGCGCGCCCGCCTGATCGACGTGCGCACGAAGGCCGTCGTGGCGGAGGGCGGCTGCCTGCAGACCCCCGACGGCACCGAAGTCCAGAGCACCGACTACACGGCGTTCACGGCCGACAATGCGGCGCTCACCAAGACCGAGCTGGCCGCGCGCGTCGACCGCTGCCTGCGCTTCATCAAGCGCGACATGCTGGGCGTCTGACGCGCATGACGATGCTCCTGCGCACGCTCGCCGCGCTGCTCGCACTGGCCGCATCCATCGCGCCGACGCCCGCGCGCGCCATGGCCGGCGTGTCCTTCCAGGACCAGGTGAACGACATCGCGACGCGCTACTCGGCCCGCGCGCGTGACCCCGACGCGACGAAGGTCACGCTCGAGGGCCACATCAGCCAGGCCAACCAGATGCTGCTGCAGCTGGTGCCCGACGACCGCAAGACCGCGGCCGACTGGTTCGTGATCGGCAACATGCTCTATCGCGCGGACATCGCCGCGAGCGACCGCGCGATGAAGAAGGCCGAGGCGCTCCTGCCCGACGAGCCGGCCATCCTGCTCGAGCGCGCGATGGCCGAGCAGCGCGCGCACCACTTCGCCGCGGCGATCGGCTACTACGACCGCTTCCACGCCACCGACATGGGCCGCGACCAGCTGGCGTCGTGGGCCTACGAGACGCAGTGCCACCTCGTGCAGGGCGACGTCGACAAGGCGCTCGCCGCATGGACGCATTCGGGCTTCGCGCGCCACCACATCTCGATCGAGACGGCGATGTACGAGGTCTTCTCGACGCAGAACGGCGACGTCGAGCGCGAGGCGCTGGTGGCGGCCGCGCAGGCGCATCGGCCCGATGCGGCGTGCGAGCTGATGGAGCTGGACTCGCACTGGGAGGTCGACTGGTGGAACCAACGCAAGCGGCCCGACTACGTGGCGCAGGACGGCGCGCTCGCGCGCGCGCTGCTCGCGCGTGACGCGCCCGCGCTGGCCGAGTTGGAGCTGTGCCACGACGCCGCGTCGCTCGCCGACGACGTCTTCGTGCAGCACCTCGTCGTCGCCCGTGCGTGGGGCCCGGGTTCTGCGCTGCCGCGCTCGCCGCGCCTCGCCTACATGGCCGTGCGCGCACTGGTGAATACGAGGGCCGCGACCCCGACCGAGGTGCTGGACGCGTGGCAAGGCCCGCTCGCCGCCCGCCTGGCCGCGGCGCCCGACGACCTCGTGACGTTGGACCTGCTCGCCTACCTGTACGTGCAGGTGAAGGACCAGTCGCACCTGAAGGACATCGACCACCAGGGCTGGAAGCGGCTGCACCAGGCGAAGTACGCGTCGAGCTGGCTGATCGGCCGCGAGATGGCCGGCGAGCTGTCCGACGCCGACATCGCCGACGCATTCGCGGAGTTCCCCGAATCGATGGTCGCGGCCAGGCTGCGCGTCACCCACAAGCTGCACGGCGTCGATCCCCAGCGCGCGCTGACCGACTTCGGCGCCTCGGCGTTCGCCAACGTGGCGCAGCCGTTTCCGTGGAACGCGACGCTCGACCGGGTGATGGCGGGCATCGCCTCCGAGACCGTGAAGCCCGCGGCGCCCTGAGCGCTGCAGCGACGCGTCTCGACGGCGCGATTCGAGCCTCCAGACCCCTGGGGCTGCGCCGACGCGGCGTCCTGAGGGCTCATCGTGTTCGCAGTGCCCGACTCAATCCGATGTTCGCCCCGCCCCATAGTCCTCCAAGCTGTCGTTCGGCTATCGGCGGCATCCCCTGAAATACGTATACCCGTACCCGTAATTGCAACGCGATGCTTCCTGCGTAATCGTCCGCAAACTTTCTCATCGCTGAACCTCCGCTGTCGATGACACAGGGCACGCCCGCTCTGAAGGCGTCGGGAGATCGAGATGAAGCGCCGTTCCTTGTTGCTTGGTGGTGGTTCCCTTCTTGCGAGTCTCGCTGCCCCTGTGGCAAGCGCGAGCGCGTCGGGGGGCCGTATCGTCCGGTTCGGACAATCCGCCGCCCTCACCGGGCCGCAGGCGGTCTACGGCAAGGATGTCCAGATGGGCATCGCCGCGGCCTTCGCGGCGGCCAACGCGAACGAGGCCTCCACGGGGCTGCGCTTCGAGCTGCAGACGCTGGACGACGGGGGCGTGCGCACCAAGTGCATGTCCAACGCGCTGCAGCTGCTGGACTCCGGCGCGACCGCGCTGATCGGCTTCACCAACGGCGTGGCCGCCGAGGCGTGCATGCCGATGCTCGACGACACGCACGCCGCGATGCTGGGCACGGCCAGCGGCAACATGGGCCTGCGCACGCAGTCCGCGGCGGGCGTGTTCAACGTGCGCGCCGGCTACGACGCCGAGTTCGCGCGCATCGTCAACTACGTGCGCGACGCCGGCATGCAGCGCCTGGCGCTGGTGCGGCTCAACGACACCTCGCAGGCCAACCGCGACGCGATGAGCGCGGCGCTGGCGTCGGCCGGCATCAAGCCGCGGATCGCCATCGACATCGACCGCCACGCCACCGACTTCACCGCGGTCAGCAACGACCTGCTGGTGGCCAAGCCCGACTTCGTGCTGCTGGTGGCCAACGCCGGCCCGGCCGCGGCGATCATCTCGCAGCTGACGCAGGCGCGCTACCCCGGCCTGTTCTACGCGTCGTCGTACGCGGGGCAGGATCTGCTGGACACGCTCACCACGCGCCACCAGAGCTGCGTGATGAGCGTGGTGGTGCCGCGGCCGTCCGCGATGGGCGTCAACGTCGTCGCGGCCTGCCGGCGCGATCTCGCGCTGCTGCAGAACGGCGACCGCTTCGGCATCACGCGGCTGGAGGGCTACATCGCGGGCCGCACCGCGGTCGAGGCCACGCTGCTCGCCGCGCACTCCGGCGGCACCGGGCGTGGCCGCGTGCGCGAGTCGCTGGCCGGCCTGCGCAGCGACCTGGGCGGCTACAAGGTCGACTTCTCCGGCAGCGGCACGCAGGGCTCGCACTACGTCGACCTCATCACGCTGGACAAGTACGGCCGCGTCATCGGCTGACGACCGGCCCGCGCGAGCGCGACTGGTCGAGGAGAACCCGCGATGAAGAAATCCCGCATCGGCATCGTCGGCGTCGGCCCGCGTGGGCTGACCCTGCTCGAACGCCTCGTCGCCAGCGAGCGCGCGCGGCCGTCCGGCCCGATCGAGGTGATGCTGTTCGATCCGACCCCGCACGGCTCCGGCTGCCACGATCCCGCGCAGTCGGACATCCACCTCGTCAACACCGTCGCCGGCCAGCTGACGCTGTTCGCGGACGCGTCCGTGGTCGACGCCGGCCCGGTGATGGCCGGGCCGTCGTTCCACCAATGGCTGCAGCAGCAGGCCGCCATCGGCGCCGACGTGCTGCCGCCCGGCGAGCGTCCCTCGCCCGACGCCTACTATCCGCGCGGGCTGTTCGGCCGCTACCTGCAGTGGGCGTTCCGCTACGTCTGCGCGCTCGCGCCGCCGAACGTGGAGATCATCGTCAAGCACGGCGAGGTGCTGCGAGCCGACCGCGACGACGACGCGTGGGTGCTGGACACCGGCGACGCCAGGATCCGCGTCGACTACCTGTTCCTCACGACCGGCCACACGCCGCCGCGGCGCGCCGAGCCGCGCCTTCGCGGCGCGACGCTGGAGATCGACGATCCGTATCCGGTGCGCTCGACGCTGTCCGCGATCGCGCCGGGCATGACGGTGGCCATCGAAGGCATGGGCCTGACCTCGTTCGACGTGATCGCCGAACTGACCGTGGGACGCGGCGGCCGCTTCGCCGCCGATGCCGCGGGCGCGCTGCGCTACGAGTGCTCGGGGCGAGAGCCGCGCCTCGTCGTCCACTCGCGCTCCGGCGTGCCGCTGGGCGCGCGGGCACTCAACCAGAAGGGCGTGTCGAACCAGTACCGCGCCCGCTTCCTCACGCTCGCCCGCGTGCGCGCGCTGCGCGCCGAGCGCCGCCTCGACTTCGTCGCCGACATCCTGCCGCTGCTGCTGGCCGACATGGAGCTTGCGTGGTGCGAGGCCTGGCTGCGCCGCTCGGCCGGCGTCGCGCTCGCCGCCGCGGTCTGCGCCCGGCTCGCGCACGGCGACGAGCCCGAGCGCCGAGCGCTGATCGAGCAGTTCATCCCGGCCGACGAGCGCTTCGGCTGGGAGCGCCTCGCGTCACCGGTGCCGCAGGACGCGCTCGCGAGCCGCGACACCTTCGGCCGCTGGCTGCGCGACTACCTGCGCCACGACGTGCGCGAGGCGCGCCGCGGCAACCTCGGCAGCCCGCTGAAGGCCGCGTGCGACGTGCTGCGCGACCTGCGCGACAACCTGCGTGCCGCCATCGAGTTCGGCGGCCTCACCGAGGCGTCGCATCGCTGGGTGCTGGCCGAGTTCATGCCCGTGATGAACCGCCTCGCCGTCGGCCCGCCGGCCTCGCGCCTCCACGAGATGCTGGCGTTGATGGACGCCGGCGTGCTGCAGGCCGACTTCGGCCCCGGCGCGACGTGCCGCGCCTCCGTGGACGGCGCCAGGCTGCATCTCGACAATCCGCGCTGGGCCGACGAGCCGCTGCCCGTCGACGTGCTGGTGCGCGCCCGCATCTCGATGCACAGCCCGGCCGACGACGCGTCGCCGCTGCTGCGCGGACTTCTCGACGACGGCCACGTGCGCCTGTTCCGCAACGGCGAGTTCCATCCGGGCGGCATCGAGATCGACCGCGGCCACCGCTGGGTCAACCGCGCCGGCCAGGCCGTGCGCAACGCGTGGGCGCTGGGCATTCCCACCGAGGGCGCGAAGTGGTGCACGTTCGTCGTGCCGCGGCCGGGCGTGAACTCGACGGCGATCGTCGACGCGGGCCGCGCGGTCGGCGCGCTGCTGGAGATGGTGCGCGGGGGCGAGGCGGCGCGCGAGCCTGGCGAGACGGTGCAACTGTGCACCGAGGCCGAGGCGTCGCAATACGCCTCGCTGTACGGATCGCTGTGAGTGCGGCGATGTTCGAGCGCGTCGTCAACCGCCTGAGCCTCGCGGGCCTGTGCGCCACGCTGGTGGGCAACGGGCTCGGCCGCTTCGCGTTCGTGGCGCTGATGCCCGCGCTGATCCAGGCGGGCAGCTTCACCAAGGCCGAGGCGTCGACACTGGGCGTGGCCACGCTGGTGGGCTACGTGTTCGGCGCGCTGGCCACTGCGCCGCTGGCCGAGCGCGTCGCGAGCGCGTGGCTGCTGCGCGCCTCGATGCTCGGCTGCGCCCTGAGCTTCCTCGCGTGCGCGATCGACGGCGCGGGCCTGTCGTGGGCGCTCGCGTGGCGCACGCTGGCCGGCGTGTGCGGCGCGATCCTGATGGTGCTGCCGGCGCAGGTGGTGCTGCCGCGGCACGCGCCGCCGATTCGTGCGCGGGCCAGCGGCGTCGTGTTCTCGGGTGTCGGCGTGGGGGCCGCGATCTCGGGCTTCCTGGTGCCGCTGCTGGTCGCGGCGATACCCCTGGCCGTAGGGGGTGCGTCCGGTGTCGCGGGCGCGTGGCTCGGCCTCGGCGCGGTGTGCCTCGTGCTCACTGCCGCGGCGTGGCGCGCGTGGCCCGACGAGGGCCCGCGCGCGCGCCGCGACATCGAGCGCGTGGCGCTGCCGGCCGACCTGCGCGCGGTCGTCTGGCTGCTGCTCGCCGCGCACGGACTGAACGCCGTGGGGTATCTCGCGCACACGCTGTTCCTGCCCGACTACGTGGTGCGCGAACTGGGCATGCCGCTGTCGGCGGGCGGCTTCTTCTGGTCGATGTTCGGGCTGGGCGCGGCGCTCGGCCCGATGGTGGCGGGCACGCTGGGCGACGCGTTCGGCCTGCGGCGCTGCCTGATGGCCGGCTTCGCGCTGAAGGCGCTCGCGGCGATCCTGCCGGCGTGGAGCAGCGGCGTGCCCGCGCTCGTCGCGTCGTCGTTGCTGATGGGCTTGTGCACGCCGGGCGTCGTCACGCTGGTGTCCGCGTACGCGCTCGAACGCCTCGGCCCGCAGCACCACGGCCGCGCGTGGGGGCTGGCCACGACCAGCTTCGCGATCGCGCAGGCCGGCGGCGGCGCGCTGATGGCCTTCGCGGCGACGCGCATGAGTTCGTATCAAGGCCTGTTCTGCGCGAGCGCCGCCGCGCTCGTCGGGTCGTTCGCCTGCATCGCGCTGATCCGGGAGCGCGTCGCGCCCGGGCAGCGCTCCACCTTGCCGACCGCCATCGTCGCGGCTCCCCACCCATGACCAAAGCTCCCAAGATCGTTCCGCTCGTGCTGGCCCTGGGGCTGCTGTGCGGCCGCGCCGACGCGCAGATCCGCATCGGCCAGACGTCCGGCTTCACGGGGCCGGTGGCCGCGTCGGTGGCCGAGATCAACGTCGGCGCCAAGCTCTACATCGACCACGTCAACGAGGAGGGCGGCATCGGCGGGCAGCAGATCGAGCTGGTGTCGCTGGACGACAAGAACCAGCCCGACCTCACGCTGGCGAACGCGAAGCAGCTGGTCGCCGACCCGAAGGTGGTCACGCTGTTCCTGAACCGCGGCACGCCGCACACGCGCGCGCTGGTGCCGCTGCTGGCCGAGACGCACATCGTGCTGCTGGCGCCTTCCAGCGGCGCGATGGAGCTGCACGCGCCGGTCAATCCGTGGATCTTCAACGTGCGCACCACCTACCAGGCCGAGACCGAGCGCATCACGCGCCACCTGGGCATGACGCGGCTCGACAAGGTGGGCCTGTGCTACGTCAACGACAGCTTCGGCACCGACGCGCTGCAGGGCGCGCTGAAGGTCTTCAAGGAGGCCAACACGACGCCGCCGGTGGTCGAGGCGATCGACAAGGCGAAGCCGGACTACGCCGCGTGCGTGAGCAAGATCGTCGCCAACAAGCAGCTCGGCGCGGTGTTCATCGGCACGCCGGTGTCGGTGGCCGCGGGCGTGAAGGCGCTGCGCGCGGCGGGCTCGGCCGCGACGGTGGCCACGCTGTCGAACAACGCGGCGTCCGGCTTCGTGAAGGAGCTCGGGCCGCTGGCCACGGGCGTGATCGTGAGCCAGGTGTTCCCGTCCGAACGCAGCCAGGCCACGCCGATGATCGCCGAGGCCGCGAAGCTGGCCGCGCCCAAGGACGTCAAGCTGACGCCCGCGATGATCGAGGGCTTCGCGGCCGCCAAGGTGCTGGTGATGGGCCTGCGCAAGGCGTCGGGCGACGGCAAGACCCCGATCACGCGCGCGTCGTTCCGCAAGGCGCTGGAGTCGTTCAACCAGGTCGACATCGGCGGCGGACTGGGCGGCGCCAGCGTGAGCTACAGCCCGACCGACCACTCGGGGCTCGAGTACGTGGACCTGTCGTACATCGGCAGCGACGGCACGTTCCGGCGCTGAGCGCGCGGGCCGCGTCGCGCGGCCATTGGGTTTCTGCATCGCAACGATGAGCAAAGTGTTGGCCCCGTGCGCGGCAGGGCGGCGGGCGCGTGCCTACAATTCGCGGATGCTCCAGCAACGCACGCTCAAGTCCATCACCCGCGCCGTCGGCGTCGGCCTGCACAGTGGTCAGAAGGTGGAAATGACGCTGCGTCCCGCGGCGCCCGACACCGGCATCGTGTTCCGCCGCGTCGACCTGCCGCAGCCCGTCGACATCCCGGCCAACGCCGGCTCG
>FSXQ01003470.1_pt1 | contig 10664 bp, 7 predicted proteins | sample 1638011 | NCBI WGS metagenome assembly FSXQ01 (sample SAMEA3914789, study PRJEB12502) | metagenome | biome: forest; material: soil | place: Canada | collected 2011-07-03 | depth 0.3 m | reverse complement strand
GGATGCGCCGATCTTGCGGCCCAGACTGATCGCGGTCGGCTTGTCGAATTCCTCGGGGCCATGCGCGGTGAAGCTGAAGGGTGGGCCACCCAGCACGTGCGCGAGCATCACGACCTCAGCTGAATTGGTTCCGAAATGCGCATGGACGTGCGCGACCCCGGCTTGACCCATCCACTGGACGAGGCGGCAGGCCTCGGCCACCGAGACGAGGTGCCGCAGGAGGCCGCGATCGGAGACGCGCGACATCTGCCAGGCGGCCTTGAAGGCCCGCCACGCGCGGGCCGGTCGGGCCAGCAGGAAGACGCCCGCGTCCGCCACGAGGCCGACGACATGGCCGCGCAGCACATAGCGCGTCCTGTCGCGTTCCGTCACGTCTTGCGCGTCGGTCACGTCCGCGTCCCAGCCGCGCAACGCGAAGCGCGCCACCGGAACGCCCTGCCGCTCGAGCGCCGCGATCTCGCGCCGGATGAAGGTGTGACTGACCTTCGGATATTGATTGACGAAGTACGCGACGCCTGGGCTCATCGATGGTCCGCTCGGAGGGATGCGTGTCGGAACCGCGTGCAAGACGCGGTGGCGCGACTCATTTGTACTCGATCAGCGCGCTCGTTCGGCCAAACAGGCGCCAAAGCAGGAACTTGAGTGCGCCTTGCGCCTCGGGAAAACGACCCAGGATCAGGAAGCCCGCCCGCTTCCAGGGCGCAGGGCTGCCTTCCGCCGCAAACCGTCGGCCCAGCCGCAGCCATTGCGCGGGATAGACGAGCAGCAGCGCGGCGGCGATGGGCTGCCAGCAGCTCGCGAGCACGGCCACGATGGGCAGCACGGCCCCCCACAGCAGCGCGCGGCGCGTCTCGCGGACGAAGTGGCGCTCCGGCGGCGCGCCGTGCAGGAAGGCGCCCTCCGCGAACGCATGGCCGGAGCGCATCGTCCTGCGCCACCATTGCGACAGCTGCAGGATCGCCGCGTCGTGCCAGGTCATGTCGGCGTCCAGGCGCCAGACATGTCCGCCGGCGGCCCGCAAGCGCACGCACAGCTCGGGCTCCTCGCCGGCGATCAGGCTGTCGCGGTAGCCGCCCGCACGCCGCAGCGGTTCGACACGAAACAAGGCATCGCCGCCGACCGCCTTCGCTTCGCCGACCGGCGTATTCCATTCGATGTCGCAGAGCTGGTTGTAGACGGACGCATCGGGGTAACGCTCCCGCCGCCGGCCGGCAACGACGACGACTTCCGGATGCGCATCGAGAAAGGCCGATGCCGCGTCCAGCCAGGAACTCGCCAGTTCGCAGTCACCATCGATGAACTGGACTTGCTCGACGTCGGGAAAGCGCTCGAGCAACGCCGCCAGGCCGATGTTGCGGGCACGCGCGGCGGTGAAGGGCCGCGTCATGTCCAGCGCGACGACCGTGGCGCCGAGATCCGCGGCCAGCTGCACCGAGCCATCGGTCGACCCGGAGTCGACATAGATGCGGCGATCGCCGAGATGCGCGCACGATTGCAGGCAACGCCGCAGGCGTTCGCCTTCGTTGCGGCCGATCGCCACGACGCCGAGCCGATCGCTCGTTGGCCCCGACACGTCGCTCATGGCCTGCGCGGGCGGATCATCTTGTAGCCCATCGACAGCGCGGGCTTGCCGGCGGGTTCGACCACCGACAAGGTCTGCGAGTCGCGTTCCGGCGTGGTCATCTTCAGCCAGGCGACCGGCAGCGCGACGAGCATCGTCAGGAGCAACTGCAGGATGCCGAACGTCGACGACGTGAAGATCAGGAACAGCAGGGCGACATTCATCGCAACGAGCGACGCCGCGAACCGGCTGCCGCGGCTGAGCTGGCCGGACTCGTCGCGACGAATCTGCTTGAGCATCCGGTGGATCACGATCAGGAACGGCGTCAGGTAGAGCGTCAGGCCGACGACACCCGCGTTCAACAGGATCGAGACATAGCTGTTGACGATGTCGATGATGCCTTCGCCTTGCTTCAGTTCCTGGAGCTGCGAGGCGTAGTTGGGCACGCCGATCCACGGGCTCTGCTGGATGAGGGCGAGTGACGTGTCGAGCAATTGGCGGCGATAGTCGATCGTCGACATGTCCTCCTTCGAACTACCGAACAGGGAGGCCAAGACGGACTCGATCGCCGCCTCGCCGCCCGCCGCCTTCGTGAGGGCCGCGCCGACCACCATCAGCACGAGCAGCACGCGCACGGTCGTCGAACTCAGCTTGCGCATCGCGTACAGCAGCAGGAACAGCAGCGCGCACGCCAGCAAGGGGCCGCGCGAGCCCGTGGCGACGAGCGCCAGCATCATGGCGGCGAACCCGACGATGAAGCCGCTGCGCCGCCAGTCGAGTCCCTTCATCCAGATCCAGAGCCCCATCGCGAACAACATGGCCGCCGCCAGCAGGATCGGCTGCTGGGTGGTCGCCTGGACGCGCAGCAAGCCGCCGCGCGTCAGCTCGTACGTCAGGTTCCACTGCACCCCGTAGATCGTCTGCAGGCCCGAGTAGAGGCTGTGCTGCAGGACGGTCTCCGCCGCGGCGATGCAGGCCGCGAAGAGCAGGCCCACCACGAAGTGGCCGGCGACGAAGCGCAAGTCCGCCAGCGTCCGGATCGCTCGGCTCGCCACGTAGTAAGGCAACAGGATGTCCAGAAACGCATCGAAGCTCAGGTGCAGCAACGTCGTCAGGTTCGAGTACCGCCAGCGCAGGCAGATCCACAGGAATTGATAGCCGACGAGGCACAGATCGATGGCCGTGATGCCGCCATCGCCCGGGCTTCGCCGCCGGCTCAGCAGGCGCAGGCCGGGCACGACCAGCAGCACCAGCGCCAGGAGTCGGTACTGATCGATCTCCAGCAGGTAGTTGATGCCCCCGATGCCGCCAAGATGCAGCGTGATGGGGGGCACCACCGTGGACATGAGCAGGTAGAGGCTGATCGCTCCGACGGCGCGATTGGCGATGGCCGCGTTGCCGTAGAGCGCGATGCCCGCGAGCGCGATGAAGAACACGGCGGGAAACTTGCAGAGGAACGTCGCCACCGTGCTGGCCACCACGATGCGCCAGGCCAGCCGGTACGAGGCTTCCGGCAGCAGTTCCCTGAACGGCTTGCGAAAGGCGGCCATCCCGATCCCGCACGCGATCAACGCCGAAAACAGAAGCTTCAACGCGTAGATCACGGGGCCGTTCCTTGTCTCATGTCATGCAGTCCATGGATCGGCGCGCATGACGGCGTCGACGACAGGCCTTGAATGCACTTGCTCGCCACAACTAGTGAACCCGCGCCGGAAACATCGCGTGCAGACCCAGCGACAGCAGCCAGCCCGCTCCGAGGCCGATCGCGATGGCCGGCACGAAAAGGAAATCGGTGCGCCAGGAGAGCACTTTGTATTTCACCTTGAACCAGATGGCGAGCGGCCATCCGGCGTAGTACGACAGCGCGATGCCCGTGATGATGCCGCGCATGCCGCCGAGGCGCTGCCCGATCAGGATGCCGGAGATCAAGGCGGCGAGCCGCAGGAAATTGGCGAAGGTCAGGTACTTGGGCTTGCCGACCGCCTGGTAGGACTGCTCGACGACCTGGTATCGGTAGCCGATCATCCCGGCCGACAGGATCGACATCATCCAGCCGGCGCCGCGGTATCGGGCATCGTAGATCAGCTCGACCAATGCCGGGCCGGCCGTGACCATGATCGCGAACAGCGTCGTGATGACGACGTCATAGCCCGCCTGGAACCGGCCCAGCACGCTCGCCAGCGCGTGCGGCCGCTCTCGCCAGACCTCCGACAGCGCGGGATAGACGATGCTGTTGCACAGGCTCGAAGCGAGCGTCAGAGGAACACTGCCGATCAACAGGGCGATGACGTAGAGGCCGAACTGACTGGCGTCGATGAGGCCGCCGAGAAACATGCGGTCGCCGTTGACGCCGACGAAGGTCAGGATCGAGGAGACGAAGATCCACTTGCCGTGGCTCATCAGTTCGCGGAGCGCGCCGCGATCGATCTGGAACCCTTCGCGATGGCCCTTCAGGACGAGGTGGCCGCTGATGCAGCGGACGAGCACGCTCGTGACGGCGCCGACGACCAAGGTCCAGAAAGAGCGCGTGGCCCACCCGAACACCGCCATGACCAGTGCGGACGCCACCTGCGCAGCGATGTCGAGCTTGATCAGCGTGTGAAGCTGCATCTCCCGGCGCGCCAGGCCATTGCGGATCGAATCGAAGGCCGAGATCGCGGGCGACAGCGCGAACACGCCGACGAGCCAGGGCAGGCGGCTGTCGGCGTACACGGTTCCGGCCTTCGAGATGCCGAAGTGGCTCGCCGCGGCGAATGCGAACGCCGCGATGATGCAGGAGCCCGCGACGAACTGGCCGCGGATCACCTGCAAGGTCCAGGCCGTGTTCAGCATCGCGGCGTCGGTCCGCTTCGTCTGCACGATGCTGCGCGCGATGCCGATGTCGCTGAACAGGCCGAGGGCGGTGATCAGCAGGGAGGCGACCGACATCAACCCGAATGCATCGGGAAACAGCAGGCGGCTCAACACGACATTGGTCGCGAACCGGATGAACTGCGCGGTGAGTTGGCCCGCGATCACCCACGAGCCGGCTTTCAGGATGCGTCCGCGCAGTCCCGCGCGCGGCGCCACGTCCGCGACAGCGTTCACGTTGCCATCCGCAAGACACGTCCCCGCGCCGACCGAGCGCCCCTCATGTCGGCGCCATGGCGTCGCGCAGGCGCAAGGTTCTGCTCGAGCGTGCAGCGCGCGACGCCGCGGGCTCGGGCAAGAGACGCACGAACGGCTGCCGGCTCGAGGCCGGGCGACAGCGTGATCGGGGCAAGTGGGGTCATGGCGAGTTCCGGCGCCTGCGAAACGCGGGCGGGCCAGGAGGTTGTCCTGCAGCGGTGAACTGGCGGCGCAAGAGGAAAGGACAATGATAAACGGCCGGGCGGCGATCGCCCCGCGGAGACCGCTCGGATTTCACGCGTGACGTGCATGGCTGCCGACCGAATCGGCCCGCATCCGCGGCGACCCGGCACGCGACGTTCCCGCGCCGACCGGCCGATCCGAAAAAGCACGCGCTCCCCATGAAAAATGCGGCTTCGAACTTCGAAGCCGCACTTTGCGATTGAGGTGGGGCGCTGGCTCAGCAGCCCGACCAGTTGCAGGACTTGTCGTTTCGGTTCTTCACCGCGGACAGCCACTTCGGGCTGGTGCTGTCCGACATCGCCTCCTTGAGGCCCCACATGCCGGCGGCACCGGGCTTGGCAAGGTGGCTGTAATAGGCGAACGTCTGGCCACCTGCGCCCTTCCAGTCGGACATCATGCGGTCGTAGGCGGCTCCCATGCGGGGATCGCGATTGGCTGCGATGAACAGGGCCAGGATCGCCTTGTCCGGGTCGCCGGTCGGCAGGTACAGATGCTGTCCGCCTTCGTACGCCCACAACGGCAAGCCGAAGGAGTCGGCAACCGCCTTGCCGGCCACCATGGAGGTCTGCGCCTGCGCGATGGCGCCATTCGGCGCGCCGCTGCCTGCCGCCGCCAGGGGCGGCGTGATCGCCGATCCGTTGGCATCCTTACCCGTGAGTTCGGAGAACAGCTTGCCGAGCCCGCCATCCGCATCGGCGTACCAGGTCGACACCGTTGCGCGGAGCTTCGCGGCGGAGAGGTAGTAGCCGAAGTACGGCGCGATGGCGACGACGTCGACGTCCTTCACGCAGGGGTGTCCCAGTTCGGCCGCGGCATAAGGACAGGTCAGCATCTGGTTGGTAACCCACGCGTTCGCGGACCAGCCGTTCAGGACGCACCGCACCGGCGCGGAATTGGCCTTGGCCGCGCGGCAGACCTGCGCCAGTCGCTCGCCGTACCAGTTGTCCTCGAGCGTGTTGACGCTGACGCCGCTGGCAACGAGCGCCGGCCACTTGGCCTTGGCCTGCGCCAGCATCCAGTTCGTCGCAGGGAACGCGAAGTTCCAGGGCTCGTTGGCGTACTCCAGGTCCAGCTTGGACACGCCGTTCGTGAGATGGCTCGCGGCCAGCACGCCCATCTGCGCGGCGTAGTTGTCGTCCGCGTGCGGCGGCACGTTCATCCAGGCGTCCGCGCCGATGTAGTTGGCCAGGTCCAGGATGGCCTCGACCGGAGCGCCGCTCGCCGCGGCCCAGGTGCGGGCGGTCGGGAGCGTGCGCTGCGACCAGGACGTCACCTGGGTGGCATTCGTCAGGTTCCAGTCCATGAAGCGCAAGGCACGGAATCCCTTGACGTCCTGGAGGAACAGCGGATGCCAGATCTGGGTGGTCGGGAAGGACTCGAACGCCACGTACGTACCGGTCGTCGAGTTGCACGCATCGGCCGTCGCCGCGTAGACGCTCAGGTCGTTGGCGCAAGCGCCGCCCGGCATGTAGATCCGGATGTTGCGCAGGTAGTTCGACGGGTTCGTCGCCGTGATCGTCATCCAGGCGTTGCCGGTCGTGGTCAGGTCGACGACGTCACGACCCGCGGTCGACGTCGTGCTCTTGGTGAAGCCGGAATAGGTGATGGTGCCTGCGCCGTCGTAGCGGACGATGTAGCGCCCGAGCGGCAACGCACCGTTGGCAGACAGTACCGTCGTGGCGGACCGATACTTGTGCGTCGCATCGCCGGAAGCCGGCAGGCTCTTGATCCAGCCGTTCGCGTCGAGGTCCAGCGCCGATTCCTCCAGCGTGTCCCAGGCGCTCGCGCCGGCGGTCATGGCGCCGCACGTCGTGGAACACTGGGTCAGCCAGGCCCCCGCGCGCTTCATCGCGTCGATCGTCGGGATTTCCGGCGAATAGTAGGTGAGCTCACCGAGATTGAGGGCGACCGACGAACGCTTTCCCGCTGCGCTGCCGGCCGTGGACGTCGGGACGCCGGACGTCGGCGCCGCCGTGGCCACGGTCGTCGTTTCCGTCACGGTGGTGGCACCCGTTTCCGATGCGCCGAGCCCGGCGGTCGGCGAAGTCGATGCGACCACCGAGGTTGCGGCGCCGTCGGTGGCGTTCGAGGTCGTCGACACCGTCGAGGTCGTCGATGCGGTCGAGGTCGTGCCAAGCTGCGAGGCCGAAGAGGACGTCTCGCTCGAACTGGCGACGACACCACTGGACGACGACGACGCCGTCGTCGCTTCGGACGTGTCCGGCTCTGCACCGCCGCCCCCGCCGCCGCACGCCGACACCAGCGCGCCAGCCGCGATTGCGGCCGCAGACATTCTCGAGCCGCACAGGAAATTGAAAGCCATGAAAGTTACCGAAGTCGGGATAAGCCGCAGCCAATCCTCGTCAACGGCGAACCCCGATGACACATGCTGCGATGCATGGTCTATCGGCAGGCCCTGGCGCGTAAGTGAATGCAAATAGCAAGGGAATGCAACGGCACATTCACCCATCCGATCGAGGGCATGGTGGGTATCGCCCTCGAGTCGTGAAATCAGTGACTCGCGTTCATTGGGACGAGGCTGCGAAAGCAGACCGAAGGTACCAGCGCTCGATATCGCGGACAACGCCGCGACTGTGACGAAAAGCGTCGCGGCGATACGCGAAAGTACGGGTGAATGCGGGTGCATTTCAGTCGTTCTCGCTAGGAGAGTCCGACGAGTTGCTTGCGTGCGGCTGGTGTCAATGCACGCACAAACTCACGAATGAAGCCGTTCTGCAAGTCGAAGCCCTGTTCGAAATTTCGATCGATGGACGACACCCGGAAAAGCAGTCCGTCGACGATCTCGCCGCGCAGCCCGTGGCGAATCTCCGAGAGCTTGCGGTCAAGACCGCCCAGGCTCTGCTCGTCGCCGATGATCGTCCAATAGGTCACCGGCTCGTAGCGCGCGTCGCCGAATTGCGTGTCGAGGCGCCGGATGCGCACGTTGCCCTCCGGGAGCGGCAGCATCGCGACGCGGTTGTTCGTGACCCGGAAGCCCTGGGCGGGATAGCACACCTCGGGGTAGTGCAACTGCACGTCGTCATCGGCCTGATCCGCGCCGTAGGCGATCGACAGCATGATCCGGTGCCCCTGCCCGTCGACGTAGACGCGATCCAGCAGTTGGCTATACAACTTGTTCAGCAGGGCTTCGGTCTGCGGATTGACGATGCCATTGGCAGAGCGATCGTCCGTCTGCCAGGCGCCGAACTGCCGCGGCACCAGGTCCTCCAGCTTGAATGGCCCCCGAAGCAGGGCCATCCGCTTCGTCGGCACCATGGCCTGGCCGCCCACGGCTGCGGAGGCCATCAGCAAGGCGGCGATGGCGGCCCGGCGTGTCAGAACGTGCTCAGGCATGTTGGGGCCTCGTCCGAGCGTGCAGGGCAATCCAGCGCAGCCCGCTGTCCGTCGCGATGATGAACATCAGCGCCGTCATGAACAGGACCAATCCGGCGAAGCCGTGCAGAAAGCCTTGTCCGGCCTCGTCGCCGAAGTAGTACGTGATCAGCGCGAGCACCATGACCCGGATGACGTTGGCCATGAACGAGATCGGCACGATCAGGATCGCGAGCGAGATGTTGCGCAGCAAGGAGGTGTGCCGCACGACGTTCAGGTACAGCAGGCCCATCGCCTCGAGCGAGAACAGGGTATGCAGGCCGGCGCACGCGTCCGCGACCAGCAACTGGTACTGGCCGATCTGCAGGATGACGCCGGAGCGCGCGATCGGATAGCCCGCCGTGAAGAGCACCGACGTCGCCACGCTGGACACCGCCAGCTTCAGCGGCTGCGTGATCGCATCCACCATCGTCGCCGGCAGCGGGATCAGGAAGATCATGAAGAACAACGGGAATGCCGCCGCCTTCAACTGCTGCGGACCGCGCAGCAACAGCACCAGCCCCGGCAGCATGAAGATGACCGAGAGGGTCTGCGCGCTCAGGATGCGCTGCGAGCGACCGAACACGTACAACAGCAAGCCGATGACGACGAGGATCCAGCCGACCGCCGGCCAGGGAGAACTCGCCTGCGTGTCATCGATGCGGGTCCAGGCGCGCCAGACGAGCCAGGCGCAGATCGCCAGGACGATGGGGCCCTGGCTCTGCTCCTCGGTCGACCAGATGTTGCGCACCAGGTCGGTGACGGTGGGGACGTAGAGTGCCAGCAGGCCGAGCACGCAGATCCACCACGGAATCGTCCGCGGAGCGGCCAGATTGCGTGCGGCGATCATCGCAGGATCACAGTTCGTTCATGATGACGCCGGCAAGCCGCACCTGGCCGGACTGCAGGGATCCGACCAGGTCCTGGAGGTTCGCGACCTTGTTGGCGTTCTTGCGCGTCACGACCAGGGCCGAACCGCAGCGCGACGCGATCACGACGCCGTCGCTGCCGAAGCAGGCCGCGGGCGTGTCGACGATCACATGGTCGAACTTGATCGAGACCTCGCGCAGCAGCATGCCGAAGGACGGGCCCTCGACCAGCTCCAGCGGATTCGGCGGCTGCACGCCGACCGGGATCACGTAGAGGTTCGGAATGCCCGGCACGGACTTGACGATGCCCTTGCCGCCACGTCCCGACAGGACGCCGGACAAGCCCGTGCCGCCGGGGACGCCGAACACCTGGTCCAGGCGCGCGCCGCGCATGTCCGCATCGATGACGACGACCTTGCCGCCCAGCTGCGCGAGCGCAACGGCCAGGTTGGCGCAGAAGTAGGTCTTGCCATCGCCGCTGTCCGGGCTGACGACGGCCAGCGGACGGCGCTGGCCCTTGCCCTCGGATTGCGTGCGCATCAGGATCTGGCTGCGGATCGCGCGAAACGCCTCGGCCTGGTGGCCGAACGGCTGGTTCAGCATCACCAGCTCGGGCGCGGCCTTGCGGGTTTCCTCATCGGCGTAGGCGTACTTGAATTGCTGGGCGAGCGCCTGCAGCACGTCCTCGGTGTCGGCCAGGCCGAGCGCGATCGCTGCTTCGCCGAAACGCAGATCGTTCTCGCGCTGATAGCGTCCGATCCGGTCGAGATCGTCCGCGGACAGGTTGCGGGCATCCTGGATCAGTTCACCGATCGCCTTGGGCTTCGGTCCGCCATCCGGCAGTTGCCCTTCTCCGATGTAGAGATCCGGCCCCTCCAGTTTGCCGTTCATGCTTGTCCCTTTTCTGGTGCGGGCAGTCGTCGTCCCGAGACGACGCGATCCTGGATCATGGCCATCTGGCCCTTGAGGCGGCGATTCATCGTGGGGCTGGGCATGATGCCGATGACGGGAAGTCCGAGGAAGTCGAAGGCATCCGACGTGGTGCGCAGGCGCTTGTCGAACTGCTCCAGCAGCATCGCGGTGCCGAGCCCGAGGCCCAGGGCCGCCGCGATGCCCATCAGCATGACCGACGTGACCTTCGGCGACGACGGCGCCGAAGGCGTCGTCGCCTGGCTGATCACCGTGGCATTGCTCTGGCGATTCTGGCTTTCGAGGTTCGTCTGGCTGGCGCGGTTGTAGACGAGGTCGTAGGAACGCTGCGCGTTGTCGACGTCGCGCGCCAGCACGGCGCCCTGGTCGCGCGTCTCCTTCAATCCCAGCACCTTGGTCCGCTGGGCATCGACGGCCGCCTGGATCTCGCCCTCGCGCGCGTGGCTCACGCGCGCGTCGATGCCGATGGCGCCCGTCACGTCGCTGGTCGCTCGCGCGAGCTTGGCGCGCAGTTCGCTGACCGCCGCGCGGGCCTCCTGCACCTGCGGATGCTTGTCACCGTAGCGCGACGACAGTTCCTG
>FSXQ01003566.1_pt1 | contig 10678 bp, 8 predicted proteins | sample 1638011 | NCBI WGS metagenome assembly FSXQ01 (sample SAMEA3914789, study PRJEB12502) | metagenome | biome: forest; material: soil | place: Canada | collected 2011-07-03 | depth 0.3 m | reverse complement strand
GCCATGGCGAGCAGCGGCATCCGCGCCGTCCCGTCCTGCATCGCGTAGCGCCAGCTGAAGTAGACGGCGGCCACGCGCGTGATCGCCAGCGAGGCCAGGGCGCCGTTCAGCCCCAGCCACGGCACCAGGGCGAAGCCGGCCGCCACGTTGACGACGAGCGCCAGCGCGACGACCCGAATCCGATCGGCCTGGTGGTCGCTCGATGTCTGGAAGGCATTGAACGCCGCCGCCACCAGCACGAAGCCGGAGATCACCAGATTGACGACGATCGCCGGAATCGCCGCTTCATAGGCATGGCCATAGAGCAGGCGCACCGCACCGGGCGCCGCGACGATGCCGAAGCCTGCGATCGCGATCCCGATGAACCAGTAGAAGCGGATGGCTTCGGGCAGGAGGCGCGCGACAGCCTGGCGACCGCCGCCTCCGAATGCGCGCGCCATGATGGGCAGCAGCACCGACGACAGGGCGCCGGCGAGGAGATAGGTCGCCCCCTTGGTGAGCGCGCCGGCGATCGCGAAGAAGCCCACGGCTTCCGCTTTCCAGAACCCCTTGAGCAACAGCGTCTCGATCGTGCGGTCGCCTGCCAGTCCGACCACCACCAGCACGCCCGATTGCCAGAGATGGCGCTCGATGCGCGTGCGCAGCCCGGAGTCCAGCACCGCGGGTTCGGAGCGGATTGCGAACCGGCGCAGCAGCACGCGAGCGGCGAGGTTCTGCGTCAGGCCGCAGAGGGCGAAGACCGCGAAGAAGCCGATCATCGATGCGCCGAGCCAGGCCAGCGCGGACACGAGGGACAGGTTGAGCACCGCCGACAGGACGAGCGGAATGCTCTCGACCTCGAAACGCTCCGACCCCTTGCCGACGGCCGCCAGCATCATGAAGCCGGAGCGCGACCAGGCGCCAATCAGCAGCAGCGGCAGCATGATGCCGATATCGTCGCGCCATTCCTGCGGCGTGTGAATCAACGCAGCCGCGGCGAAGACCCCGAGCACGATCACCGTGCTCAGCATCTGCCAGCGCCGGAGCCTGTCCGCGATGGCTGCCGCGGTATCCGGCTGCGAGTTGCCGCGCGCCTCGGCGATGAACTTGATCGAGGACATCGTCAAGGCGTTGTTGCACAACGTGACGAGGGTGCCGCAGAGCCAGATCGCGAAGGCGTAGTGGCCGAACGCATGGCTGCCGAGCGACCGCGCGATGACCACCCCGAGCAACAGGCCGAGGGCGAGTTCGGCATAGCTCGCGAGCGACAGCATCGCGACGTTGCGCAGCAGCGCGATCTTGGAACTCATGTCGGCGTCCAGCCGTCCCTGAACATGGGCGGCTTCGGCAGCAGGAAGTCGCGGTGGCGGTTGGGGTCGCCTTCCATTCCCGCTTCGGCGGCCTTGGCGATGTTGAACATCTCGCGCGAGTTCACGTAGTGAAGGACGTAGTTCCGGCCGTCGTTGTAGACGGTCTCGAGGCGCCGGAACATGTCCTCGACCGGCTGGCCCAGCAGGGCCGCGATGTCGCGGTCCTGGGTGCCGTGCGTGTGCACCTTGACGAAGATCCAGTTCGGCTGGCCCTGGACATGGATGTGCTGGCGGACCCACAGGTCGACCCGGTCGTCCGTTGGCGGATAGGAGGCGCGGACGTCGGCGTTCTCGATGCGCGGAAGCACGCCCCAACGGCGGTTCTTCCAGTTCAGCGCCAGCGGCCCCTGCATGATCAGCAGGTCGCCTTCGACGCCCTTTCCGCGCGCGAGATCGCGCCCGTCGTTGTGCGACTTCGGCCGCGCGGGGTCATCGGTGGCGTAGTAGAGGCTGTTGACCTTGCGTGTCTGGGTCTCGCTCGGCGCCGAGGGCAGGGTGAAGTCGGCATAGCAGCCCAGGTCGGCGAGGACCTCGAGTTCGTTGTTGACGCCGCACCAGCGGCCGTCGTGGCGCGAGTTGTCCAGGCACCAGTTGCCGTGGATGAAGCCGAACACCACCCGCCCGGTCGCCGGATCCACCGGCAGCGCGCCGTGCCTGTCGTGGAGCACCTTGACGAAGCGCTCGATCTTCTCGCGCAGTCCCGCCTCGGTGTCGTTGTCGTGGTGCAGGTGCACCTCGATCTCGCCGAAGCCTTCGCGGCACAGGGCGGCGACCTGGTCGAGGTGTTCGGGACGGTATTCCTCTTCCGGGTAGAAGAAGGTGTGCTGGGGATGCACGCCGTCCGCGTCGCGGTGGCGTCCGGCAAGCGCCTTGTAGCCTTCGCGCCACTGGCGCACCCGCTCGACCTCGACCTCGTAGGTCGGCCGGCCCCATTGCGGCTCGAAGTGGTCGACGAAGCTGAACATCACGTGCACGGGGCCGTCCGTCTTCGGACGCCTCTGCTTCAGCCAGGAGCCGAGCCAGATCTGCATGTTCTTGCGCCGACATTCGATGACGACCGCGGCGGCGGCGAGGCAGAGCAGGCAAAGCAGGACGATCGTCAAGGCCATCAAGGTAGTCACGGGTTTCGCCTGAGCAGGGGTCAGCGCGCGGTGCGCGTCCAGGCGCCGCTGCCGGCGCCTTTGGTGAATCGGTAGAACCCCACCAGCAGTCCGATGTTCATGCTGGTGAAGAACAGCGGGAGCCTGAGGACCTTGGGAGCGTTGCCGGATCGGGCGAGCCGCCAACCGATCCACGACAGCGCGTAGAAGACCAGCTGCACCGCCAGCATGCCGGCGTAGAGCGGCCGGGCCGCGAGTATCGCGCCGCTGGCCAGGGCCAGCACCATCAAATGCGGCGCGAGCCAGCGCAGCACCTTGTGCGAGAAGAAGGTGAACGCGACGGCGACGCCGCGAGCCGGGTTGAGGAGGCCGACGAAGCGCACCAGCGACTGGTAGTTGCCGGTGCCGATGCGCACGCGGCGGCCGAATTCGTCGCTGATGTGTTCCGGCACGGCCTCGGTGGCGATCGCCTCCGGGTCGTAGACGCAGCGCAGGCCGCGTTCGACCACCTGCATCGAGATCCAGAAGTCGTCGACGATGGTGTTGGCCGGCACGGCCGCGTAGTCGTTTCGGCGCAGCGCATAGACGCCGCCGTTCGCGCCCAGCAGGCCGCCGATCCGGCTCTCGTGGTACTTGAGCATGCGCTCGTAGCGCCAGTACACGTGGTCCTGGTTGTCGCCGGTGTCGCCCGCGCGCACCAGCCGCAGCTCGCCGCAGACGCAACCCACGTCCGGGTCGTCGAAGTGGCGTACCAGCGTGCGCACCGCGTCGTTCTTGAACACGGTGTTGGCGTCGGTCAGCACCAGGATGTCCTCGTCCGCCAGCGCCACCAGGTCGTTGAGGACCGAGGCCTTGCCGCGGTTCTGGGTGAAGTCGGCCAGGTGGACGGCGGGATGGCCGATCTCGCGCACGATCGCGGCGGTGCGATCGCTGCTGCCGTCGGAGCCGATGAAGATGCGCAGGCGGTCCGCCGGATAGTCCTGTGCCAGGAGGTTGCGAACGCGATCGGCGATGTCGCGTTCCTCGTTGAACGCCGCCACGATGACGGCCACGCGCGGCAGCGTCGTCGGTGTCCGCTGCGCGGCGCGGCGCGATCCCGCGCCCGAGACGAATCGCCAGTCGGAGCGCCATTGATGAAGCCCGGCGATCCCGCCCAGCAGCAGGGGGTAGCCGAAGTAGGTGTACAGCACGCCCGCGGCCGAGGCCCAGAAGACGATGACGAAGCAGCTCAAGCCGATACTCCACGTGTTGCCGCCGGCGCGCACGCGTCGAGCAGCGTGGCGTTCAGGCGCGCCAGGTTGTCCTCCCAGCTGAAGCTGCCGGCATGGGCGGCGATGCGCGCGCGGTCCCAGGTCGACCGGAGCGCGCTGCGCAAGGCGGCCTGCAGCGCGGCCGGGTCATGCGGCGGCACCAGCAGGCCCGCGTGGTCCGGCAGCACTTCCGGGATACCGCCGACGCGGGTGGCGACCACGGGCAGGCCGCAAGCCATCGCTTCGAGCACCACGTTCGGCACCCCTTCGTTGTGGCTGGGCAGGCTCAGCAGGTCGGCGGCGACGAACCAGTCGGCGAGTGCGGCGTGGCTCTGGCTGCCCGTGAACCGGACGCGGGCACCGAGCCCGGCGACCTCGATCCGCTCGGTCATGGACGCACGCTCCGCGCCCTCGCCGACCACGACCAGTTGCAGCGCCGGGAAGTCGGGGGCCAGGGCGACCCAGGCATCGACCAGGTCCACGCAGCCCTTGGCGCGCTTGAGGTTGCCGACGTAGAGCAGCACGGCCGCGTCGGCAGGCACGCCCAGGCGTTCGCGCGCGACGCCCCGGTCTCCGGGCCGGAAGCGGCTCGTGTCGACGCCGTTGTAGTTCACCACGACGCGTTCGGCGGACAGGCCCGCGTCGATGAGTTGCTCGCGCAGCGCGGCGCTCGGCACCATCACGCTGCGGCACCGGCGCGCGGCGGCCAGCAGCTGCCATCGCTTGCCGGGCGCTTGCAGGTAGTCGTTGACGTCGCTGCCGTGGACCTTCATCAGCGCCGGGGTCGCGGTCAGGTGCGCGAGCAGGGTCGACGCCACGGCGTCGGGAAAGCCCCAGCTGCCCAGGATGACGTCGAATCGTCGCAGCAGGAGCGCCGGGCGTTGCAGGATCATTGACAGGAAGAAGAACAGCGCGTGCATGGCCCGCCCGAATCCTGGCGGGTACCAGAACACGAAGTAGTCCACGTAGGGCCACCGCTGGCGACCGTCGCGCCGCGCGTTCCACCACGCACGCGGCCGCCGCATGGCGTCGGTCCAGGGGACGGCGACCAGCACGCTCAAGTCCTGCGCCTGCGCCAGCCGATCGAACTGCTGCTGGTTGAACATGCCGCGTGCCGGATCCCACGGGAACCCGAACAGGTTGGTGACCACCAGGACCTTCATGGCTCGCTGCGCGCCGGCGTCGAGCCGGGTCGACTGCTGGACGCGGAGGGTGCCTGGTAGAGGTGGCCATAGGCCTGGCCCATGGCCTCGATCGAGGCATGGCGCAGCGCCCAGTCGCGGCCGGCGGCGCCCAGGCGTGCGCGCAAGGGCGGCTCGTCCACGAGGCGGGCGAGGGCGGCCGCGATGGCCGGCGCGTCGCCGGCTTGCACCAGCAGGCCGGTCGTCTCATCCGCGATGATCTCGGCATTGCCGCCGACCCGAGTCGCGACCACAGGAAGCGCGGCAGCCGAGGCCTCGACGAGCGCCAGGGAGTAGCCCTCGGACAGCGAGGTCAGCACGAAGGCGTCCATGGCGGCGAGCAGGCGCGGGACGTCCGGGCGCATGCCCAGGAGGTGCACGCAGTCGCCGAGCTGCAGGTCCTGGACGGTCCGCTCGATCGCGGGGCGGGTCTCGCCATCGCCGACGATGACCAGGTCGACCTGGCGGCCGGACCGGCGCAGGGTCTCGAGCGCGCGGAGCAGGGTCAGGTGATCCTTGACCGGACTGAGGCGACCGACAGTGCCGAGCACGAAGGTGTCCGCTGGACGTCCGAGTTCGGCCAGCAGCGCCTGCCGGGCCGTGTCGGCGCGGGCACCGATGTGTTCGATCGGTATCCCGTTGGGGATGACCGCCAGCTTGGACTCGGGCGCGGTCGACGTGCGGGCGAATTCGTCGCGCGCCGCGCGGCAGACCGCCACGACGTTCGCGGTGCCCGCGAGCGCGAGGCGGTACAGCAAGCGCATGCGGCCACCGCGGCTGGACGGGCCCATGCCGTGCCGGGTGTTCACGATGCGGCCGACCGGCCGTCCGACCGCTGCCAGCGCCGCGTAGTAGTGCGCGACCGCGTTGTGGGTGTGCAGCACGTCGACGCGGCCCTTGCCGAACAGGCGGCGCAGCCGCGCCACCGCCCGCAGGTCGAGGCCCGTCGACTTGTGCGCGACTTCGATGCGCAGGCCCTCGGCGCGCGCTTCGGCGGCGAGCGCGCCCTCGTGGAAAAGACAGACGATGGCGACTTGGTGACCCTGCGCCAATTGCCAGCGCGCAAGGGACAGGACGACGCGTTCCAGTCCGCCGACGTCCAGACTTTCGACCACATGCACGAGGTTCAAACCGCGGTCCTGACCTCGGATTTTGTAGAACCGAGACCATAGCGCAAGAATGGTGATGCCGATATCCCCAAACACGGGCAGCCTTATTGAAAACTTAACAGCACGCGCGTCAATATCCACAGGAAGACGATGGTGCCGATCTCGATGGCGAAAAGGCGGCCGGCCCGGCCGGTCAGCTGGATGGCTTCGAAGCGGCGCGGCCACCCGCGGCGCGCCATGCCGTGCACCGCCACCACCATGCCCACCAGCAGGTACAGGATGTTGACGTAGCTGCGGCTCAGGAAGAACGCCGCGACCAGCGACCCGAGCATCGAATAGGCGAGCGTCGCGGCCACGCCGTGCACCGCCTGCCAGGACTCGGGCGGCGGTTCGGCCTCGTCCTCCGCCTGAAGCGGGTCGCGACGCCAGGCCGCCTGCCACGCCGGCTTCGCGTCCTCGGCCGCGCGTTCGGGCTCGGGCGGCATCTGCGCGCCGATGGCGAGCAACTGCTTCAGCATCATCCCCGTGAGCAGCAGGTTGGAGAGCCAGACGTAGTAGCCGACGATACCGAGCTCGGCGATCGCCAGGACGAACGAGTTGTGCGCGGTCAGGTAGTTGTGGTCCACGAACAGGCCCTTGCCGACGCCGAGCAGCGGATGCTCGCGCAGCATCTCGAAGCCCTCGTACCATGCATCGATGCGCCCGGCGGCCGACTCCTCGTCGGCCGACATCTCGCTGACGCGGCTCGGCGCCGCCAGCAGCAGGGGCAGCACCACGAGCGGCATGACCACGAGGGAGCGGCTCCATCCGTAGCGCCGGATCGCGTACATCGCGGCCATGGCCAGGACGCCCAGGATGCTGCCGCGCGAATTGCACAGGTAGGTGGCCAACAGCGTGAGCGCGACCACGCCCCACGCCGCCCAGCGCACGATGCGCAGCTTCTCCGTGACGGCCAGCCAGATCGTCAGCGGGAGCGCCATCAGGAACGCCATCGAGAGGTCGTTCGGATCGTTGAAGAAGCCGACGTAGGTGATGCGCCCTTCGATCATGGCGGCGCCCGTCCAGCCGATGCCGTCGTCGCTGGCCGCCTGCTGGATGCCGTGCACGGCGATGACGCCGATCACCGTGGTGATGACGAGGGCCAGCAGCCGGAAGCGGTGGACCGAGTCGATCGACGTGGCCACGATGTAGAACATGAGCACCGTCGGCAGGAAGTCCATGACCGAGGCGATCGCCACGCCGAGGCCGTCGGGCAACAGGTCCGACACGAAGATGAGGAACGTCAGCGCCAGCACCAGCCGCTGCTGCGACGCCTCGAAGTTCTTCGGCTGCGCGATCGCCCAGGTCCCGAAGGCGCTCATCAGCAGCACGGGGACCAGCGGCGTCTCCATCAGGGCCGGCACATATTCCTGCGGGCGCAGGTAGAGCACCACCACATACGCCAGGAACAGGAAATAGGGCCACCCCGGCCATGCCGGCGCGCCCTGTGCGGGGTCGTTCATGGCAGTGGCGGGAACTGGAAGCCTGCCTCGATCCAGCGAGGCAGCAGCTTCTCGAGGGCGCGTGCCGCAGGCTCGGTGTCGTCGTGGAACAGGATCACGTCGCCGTCCACGACCGGGTGGGATTGCAGGCGTTCGACCACCTGCGGCGCGGGGAGCCTGTAGTCGAGGCTGTCGATGCTCCAGAGCGCGAGCGTCTGGCGTTGCCGGATGCAGGCGACCACGGCCGACAGGGTGACCCGTCCGTTCGGCGGACGGAAGGCGTGGCGCGCCTGCCCGTCGAAACCCGCGAGCACGGCGTCGGCCCGGTCGATCTCCCGCCACTGCGACCGGGGGCCGAGCGTGCGCATCTTCGGATGCGCCATCGAATGGTTGCCGATGGCATGGCCACCCGTCATGAGCCGGCGGACCACGTCCGGGTGCGCCGCGGCCTCGTTGCCGATCAGGAAGAAGGTACCCTTGGCGCCGTAGCGGTCCAGGACGTCCAGCACGGCCGGCGTGTGCACGGGGTGCGGGCCGTCGTCGAAGGTGAGATAGATCGCCGAGCCGGTCTTCGGCCCATGCGTGAGGATCAAGCCGCCGGTCAGCAGCGAGCCGAGTGACCACACGCCTCTCATCGTCGGTGCTCCGGGACCAGGCGCGGCGGGTTCATGCGGCACGCACCTGCGAGCGAGCGGCCCAGGCGCGTCCGGCAATGTCGAATGCCGTGCGCGCGCGCTGTTCCCAGCTCATCTCCCGAACCGACGCCATCCGCCGTTCGGCCTGTTCGGCGTTGTCCTCGCGCAGCGCCGCTTCGATGGCTCGCAGGAACTCTTCCCGGCCGTGCGCGACGCGTACCAGATCGCCGAACTGGTCGATCTCCGGCGTCGACACCGAAACGACCGGCTTGCCCGTCGCCAGGTATTCGCGAAGCTTGAGCGGATTCGCGTTGTGCACCTGCTGGTTGAGCCGGTAGGGAATGATGGCGACGTCGAACGCCTTGGCCCAGGCGGGCAGCGACTCGTAGGGCTGCGCGCCGACGAGGGACACGTTCGAAAGGGCGCGCAACGCGGAGACGTCCGCGGAGGCGTGGCCGACCAGCAGGAATTGCCATGCCGGCCGCTCGGTTGCCAGCCACAGCAGCAGCTCGGTGTCGGTCCATGCGGCAATGGAGCCGAAGTAGCCGATCACGGGCGCATCCAGCATGGCCGCCGCGTCCGGCACGGCGGTGTCCGCGGCCGCGGCCCGGCCGAAGAGCGCGATGTCGACGCCGTGCGGCGAATAGCTCGTGGCCGGGTTCACGGCCCGCTTGGCCTCGACCAGCGCGGGCGGGGCGACGAAGACGTGGTCGGCGCGGCGGGTCAGCTCGGCATCGCAGGCCTGGATGACCGCCGCGTCCACGCCCGGGTGGGCCGCGTAGTCGTCGACGCAGTAGTAGATGGCCAGCGAATGCGGCACCGAGTCCAGCATGAACACGGGGTGCGGCACCACGAACCACAGGATCGGGTCGTGCAGGCCCACATGTCGCACCGCCCTGCGAACCGCCCACGACCCGAACAGGCGGTTCAGCAGTGCCACCGCGCGCACCCGCCGCCACGGCAACTGGGGCACGGTGCAGTGCCAGAGACCGGGCTGGACGAGCCGGGGCCGACGGCAGGCCTGCAGCAGCTTGCGCACCGCCCGCTTGAGGTCGCGGCCCGAGCCGGAGGGTGCCCGCATGCCCGGCGAATCGACGTAGATCAGCGGGGTCTGCGCGGCCAGCTGCCGTGCCATGTGATGGCTGCTCGTGCGGTTCTCGGCGAACCACTCGTTGCCGAAATACACGAGGCCGGGGCGTGGCGGATCGGCGGCGGCGGTCTTCGAGGAAGGAGCAGTCGTCATTCGTTTTTCGGATCAGGCGGCGGCCTGCTGGCCGCGTCGGTAGGCGAGGGCCATCATCCTGAAGCTGTGATGATCGGGGCCGATGTCTTCCAGCGCGGATGCATCCACGACCTGGAGCGGCGAGCCCGGCACGTTCACGCCGCCCTTGCGGAGTGTCGCCAGGTCGAGCGTATGGTGCAGATGAATCCCCGGGAGGAATATCTCCGGTCGGCGCGACTCGCGCAATCCCCCGAATGGCTGAGCCTGCCGGGCGCGGTCGGTCGCGGCGCGGATCGCCTCGGGCCGCGGCGCCAGCACGCGGCCTTCCTGGCCCAGCGCGTAGGCATCCGCCACCCGCACCTGGGCATACGCGCTCTGCAGCTTGCCCCACGCCGGCCAACCCAGGCGATTGAACAGGGCCTCGGAGATCAGGCCCGGCGAGAGTCGGCGCGCCAGCTTGGCGACGGCGTTTCCGGTCGGCATGCCGAAGACCGCGCGTTGTTCGATGCCGAAGTCCAGCCGCCGGAATCCGAAGCGCGCGGGACGAAGGCTGTAGAGCGCCGTGGCGCGCGGGTCGTAGCGCGCCGCCAGCAGCAAGCCGCGCGGCACGCGTCGTGGCGCCACCATCGAACTGCCGGCGACCTGGCCCAGGTAGCAGAACGCGTGATCCGAGACGACGTCGCGAGCGGCGCCCGGGCAAACCGGTTCGAGCAAGGCCGGCGTGCGCAACGCTCCGGCGGCGAGCCAGGCGCGCGTTCCGCGACGTGCACCGGAAGCACCCGTCACGACCACGCCGCCGTCGCCGAACCGCAGCGACTGCGCCGGTTCCGCCAGCAGTGCCAGGCGCCCGGGCTGTGATCCGGCCAGCCGCTGAAATTCGCGGGCCGGCCGTACCGCGCGCCAGGGAACGAACATGCCGGGCGTACCCCACTGCAGCCGCGCACCGACCTCCGGGTAGAACCGGTCGAACAGCTCGCGAACGGCCGTGGCGTCCCCGGCGTTCGTGCCGTCGGCGACGCGCGTCGGAATGACGCCGTGCCAGAACGAGCCGAGGCCACCGGGGCCGTCATAGGCGCACGGCACGCTGCGCCGGGCGTCGTAGTAGTCGAAGTGCGGAACCTGCGGGCCGCAGAACACGCCGATCCGGCGTCCCGGCGACGCGAGCAGACCCATGACCGTTCCCAGCGCCGCCAATCCCGAACCGATCACGATGTCGTCATAGTCCATAGATGGGTGCTGAGATAGGTGTAGCCGTACCAGCGCGCGCCCAGCATCCGCAGCAGCGCGTCCAGCGGCCGAAGCAGGCAGGGCAGCGGGCCGCAAGCGATCAGCAGCTTGCCGTAGAGGCGGG
>FSXQ01000433.1_pt1 | contig 10679 bp, 9 predicted proteins | sample 1638011 | NCBI WGS metagenome assembly FSXQ01 (sample SAMEA3914789, study PRJEB12502) | metagenome | biome: forest; material: soil | place: Canada | collected 2011-07-03 | depth 0.3 m | reverse complement strand
CTCAGCCGCGAGGTGGCCGACAGCTGCCTGCAGTATTGGGGCGGCATGGGCTTCACGCGCGACAACCCGATCTCGCAGGCCTACCGCGACTCGCGCCTGATCTCGATCGGCGGCGGCGCCGACGAGGTGATGCTGGGCATCATCTGCAAGCTCGAGGGGACGCTTCCGAAGGGGAGCCATTGATGGACTTCGCGACGCTGCAGGTGGCGGCCGCGGGCGGCGTCCTGCACGTGACGCTGGATCGTCCGGCGACGCGCAACGCGATGTCCCTGCAGATGGTCGACGAGCTGCGCGCCGTGCTGGCGCAGGCCGAGGACGCGGGCGACGTCCGCGCGATCGTGCTGCGCGGCGCGGGCGGCCACTTCTGCGCCGGCGCGGACCTCCGGGACATGGCCCAGGCGCGCCAGCGCGAGCTGGCCGGCGACACGCAGGCGATCGCCGCCGTCAACGCGCGCTTCGGCGCGCTGTGCGGCGCGTTCGCAGGCACCGGCCTCGTGACGATCGCGGTGCTCGAAGGCACGGTGATGGGCGGTGGCCTCGGGCTGGCCTGCGTCGTCGACGTCGCGCTGGCCGGGCAGGGCGCGCAACTGCGCCTGCCGGAGACCTCGCTGGGCCTCGTGCCGGCGCAGATCACGGCCTTTCTCGTCGAGCGCGTCGGCGTGTCGCAGGCGCGCCGGCTGGCCGTGACCGGCGGCACGCTGAGCGTCGCGCAGGCGCTGGCCATCGGCCTGGTGCACGAGGTGCATCAAGACGGTCACGCGCTCGACGCGGCGCTGGCCGCGACGCTCGCGCAGACGCTGCGCTGCGCGCCTGGCGCGATCGCCGCGACCAAGGCGTTGATGGCGCGGGCGCTGCACACGCCCGCCGCCGACCTGGTCGATGACGCCGCGCGCCTGTTCGCGCAGGCCGCGCGCGGCGCCGAGGGCATCGAAGGCACGGCCGCCTTCCTGCAGAAGCGCTTGCCGTCGTGGGCACCGCAATGAACAGGATCCTCATCGCCAATCGCGGGGAGATCGCCTGCCGCGTGATGCGCACGGCGCGAGCGCTGGGCTATCGCACGGTCGCGGTCTTCAGCGAACCGGACGCCGCGTCGCCCCACGTCGGGCTCGCCGACGATGCGGTCGCGCTGGGCGGGCAATCGGCCGCGGACTCCTACCTGCGCATCGACGCCGTGCTCGCCGCGGCCGCGCGCACCGGTGCCGACGCGATCCATCCGGGCTACGGCTTCCTGTCCGAGCGCGCCGATTTCGCGCAGGCCTGCGCGGACGCCGGCCTCGTCTTCATCGGGCCGCCGGCCATGGCCATCGCCGCGATGGGCGACAAGGCGGGCGCGAAGCGGCGCATGCTCGCCGCGGGCGTGCCCTGCGTGCCGGGCTATCTCGGCGACGACCCGTCCGACGCCGCGTTCGCCGCGCAGGCGACGGCGCTGGGCTATCCGCTGCTGGTCAAGGCCGTGGCCGGCGGCGGCGGACGCGGCATGCGGCTGGTGCATGCGGCGGGCGAACTCGCGGAGGCGCTCGCGGGCGCGCGGCGCGAGGCTGTGTCGGCGTTCGGCGACGGCACGCTGATGCTGGAGCGGCTCGTCACCGACGGCCGCCACATCGAGATCCAGGTGTTCGCGGACACGCACGGCAACGTCGTGCATCTCGGCGAGCGCGATTGCAGCGCGCAGCGCCGCCGGCAGAAGGTGATCGAGGAGTCGCCGTCGCCGTTCGTCGACGCCGCGCTGCGCGAGGCCATGGGCCGCGACGCGGTGAACGCCGCCAGGGCGGTGGGCTATGTCGGTGCCGGCACGGTGGAGTTCATCGTCGACGACCGGCGCCGCCACTTCTTCCTCGAGATGAACACGCGGCTGCAGGTGGAGCATCCCGTCACCGAGTGCGTGACCGGGCTCGACCTCGTCGAATGGCAGTTGCGCGTCGCCGCGGGCGAGCCGCTGCCGCTGCGCCAGGACGAGATCCGCTGGACGGGCCACTCGGTCGAGGCGCGCCTGTACGCCGAGGACCCGTACGACGGCTTCGCGCCGCAGACCGGCCGCATCGCCCACTGGCGCCCCGCACGCGCGGCGCGCGCGGGACGCGCGGACGCGGGCACGCGGGGCGTGCCGGCCGCGACGCTGGCGTCGGTGCGCGTCGACGCCGGCATCGCCGAGGGCGGCGTGGTCTCGCCGTTCTATGACGCGATGCTGGCCAAGGTGATCGTCCACGGCCGCGACCGCGCGGACGCGCTGCGCCGGCTGGCCGCCGCGCTGGAGGACACGCCGCTGCTGGGCCTGCGCACCAACGGCCGCTACCTGCGCGACCTCGCGCGCCACCCCGAGTTCACGGCCGGCGCCGTCACGACCCGGCGCCTCGACGACTGGGCCGCCGCGGGCGCGCCCATCAACGTCGCGCCCGTGCCCGACGACGCGGACTGGGCGATCGCCGCCGCGCTGCGCGCCCAGGGCCCCGAGGCCGCGCCGACCAGCGGGCCACTGGCGACCAGCGTCGCTTCGCGCCGCGTCGTTCTCGCGTGCGCAGGCGTCACGCGCACGCTGGCGGTCGAGGCGGGCGTGCGCGTGCGGATCGGCGAACGCGTCTTGCACGTCGTGCTGCATCCGTGCGACGACGACGGCTGGCGCGCGGTCGACGTCGACGGCCTGCGCCGCCAGCGCCTGATCCTCGACGACGGCGAACGCGTCCATGTCGCGCGCGACGCCGCCGTGCACGTCTTCGCCGAGCCCTCGCCGTTCCCGCGGCCCGATGCGACGGCCGCGGCCCGGGTGGCGCGCGCGCCGGTCGCGGGGGTGGTGGCGCAGGTGACGGTGGCGCCGGGCCAGCGCGTGACCAAGGGCCAGCCGCTCGTCTGCGTCGAGGCGATGAAGATGGAGATGTGGCTCAACGCCGCGGCCGACGGCGTCGTCGGCGCGGTGCGCGTGGCGCCGCGCGACACCGTGGCCGCGGGCGCGGTGCTGGTCGAGCTCGATCTCGACACGAAGGAGACGGCATGAACGAAGCGATCCTGACCTGCGCGCTGACCGGCGTCCTCACCGATCCGGCGCAACATCCGGTGCCCGTCACCGCCGCGCAGATGGCCGCCGAGGCGCGCGACGCGTTCAACGCCGGCGCGTCCATCATGCACGTGCACGTCCGGCGCCAGGAGGGCGGCCAGGGACACCTGCCGTCGTGGGATCCGGATGTCGCCGAGGAGGTCTGCGGCGCGATCCGCGCGGCGTGCCCGGGCGTGATCATCAACCTCACGACCGGCGTCATCGGCAAGGACATCAGCGGCCCGCTGGCGTGCATCGAACGTGTCAGGCCCGAGATCGCCGCCTGCAACGCCGGCAGCCTCAACTACCTCAAGCTGCGCTCGGACGGCCGCTGGGCCTGGCCGCCGATGGTGTTCGACAACCCCGTCGCCAAGGTGCAGCAGTTCCTCGACGCGATGGAGGCCGCCGGCGCGCATCCGGAGTTCGAGTGCTTCGACGTCGGCATCGTCCGCTCGGTGGGCATGTTCCTCAAGGCCGGCATGCTCAAGCCCACGATGGGCACGCCCGAATACAACCTGGTGATGGGCGTCGCCTCCGGCATGCCTTGCGACCCCGACCTGCTGGCCCTGCTGCCCCGCTGGATCGCGCCGGGCGCCGTCTGGCAGGCGACTCTCATCGGCCGCGAGGAGATCTGGCCGGTGCACCAGAGGACGGCCGAACTGGGCGGCATGTTGCGCACGGGGCTGGAGGACAGCTTCTACTTGCCGGACGGCGAGCGGGCGAAGGGTAACGGGCAGATGATCGAGGCGCTGGCGAAGTGCGCGGAGCGGGTGGGGCGACCGATCGCGACGCCGGCGCAGGCGCGGCTGATGCTGGGATTGGCGAGCCGCTAAATTCGCAGTTGACGGAGGGGGCGTCTGTCAAGCCCCGCATGTTTGCTGGGTTTCCCGGCACATCGATCCCTGCCCAGCGTCGATTGCGACCTCGATGCGCGCTCCGTTGCTCCGGTTTGGCACCGGAGTGCTGCTTGGTGCACTCGCCTTTGGCACGAGGTAGGTGTCGCAAGCCTTCTACGCGTCCGGCATGAACAAGTGCGGCCACGCTGCCAACGCGATTTCGCTTTTGCTCGCTATTGCTGGCTACGCTGTCTTCGGGTGGGGCCTGTACGGCGCGAGCGATGGCATCGTGGCCTGGCCCGTAGAGCGTCGCGCTCCTTGCCACGGTGCTACCCGGCCACTGGCGATAAATCGGCGATGATCTTGCCTGCTCATCAGGGAGAGTTCGTGACGCCACCATCCTTAGAACAGAGCCTCGCCAAACTGGCGCTCGAGGCAACCGCACGCTCGGTCAGCACGTCGCTGACCGAGTACCAGAAGTGGCTCGTGGCAGGCATCGGGGCCGCGATCGGCCTGCTGCTGCCGAAGCTTCACGAACTGGCCGTGCTCATTGGCGACACGCGGACCGTGGTGGTGATCGCGCTGTTGTGCGCCTCGATCCTGATGGCGGTCGTCTCACTGCTCCTTGGCGCACAGGTGCTTGCGTCGACGTCTGTCGCGCCTGCGATGGAGCAAGCCATCAAGCCGTTGGCCGAGAATTCGCAAGCTGAGCCGGACATCGAAGTGGTGTTCGCCGAGATGCGGCGCGGGCTCTGGTGGCCGGCGTTGTGGGGATTCGACTATGGCCGGCGGTCGATGGAGCGAGGTGACCATGTCGCGTCAGGCCGGCTCGTTGCACGCCTGTCACAGAGCCAGGCCTACCTCGTCATCGGCCAGGTGCTCGCGATCCTGGCGACCGTGCTCGTCGCGGCGACGGCAGCACTCTGACGCGAGTCAGCTGCGCGATTTCGGCCTCCAGGCGGACTCGCTGGCGGGCGTCGAACCACCGCACTGCAGTCGCGGGGCAATTGGACGGAGCGCCCCCGCCCAGCATTGGTCTGAGGGCAAGGTGCCGCGTCTTGCCTTTTGCCTCCGAACCGAGCCGTGACTTGGTGTGAGTGTTCTGCAATGCCAGGGAGGCAGCAGGCATGCGCGGTATCGGGAGTGCGGGAAGTTGGCTCGGAGACTGGCTGCGCGGGTGGAGAACGGCAAGCCGAGTCTGAGCGATCCGGCGACCGCCTGACCGGCGAGCGGAGCGCCGTCGAGTCAGCGTGCGCCCAACTTGGCCAAGCCGTCGCGCAGGCGGGCGATCACGTCCGGCAGTTCGGCCGGATCGAGGCGGTTCTTTCGCAGGAACGCCTTCCACTGCGTCTGCTTGGCCGAATCACCAGCGAACGCATCGCTCAGCCCCTCCGGCCAGTCGGTCGGCATCACGGTCCCACGGCGCACAAACGTGGCTTCGATTGCACGCCGCAGCAGGGCCGCGTCGAGGGCGTCCTCGCGCAACAGCACGTCGAGGTCGAAGTAGTCCTTGAGGCGGGTGTTCGCCATGCCGAGCAGGCAGATGGCGTGCAGCTTTTCCGAGACGACGGTGCACTTCGGGTAGGCGCGCAGTTCGGGCGCCGGCAGGTCGTCGAGCAGGACGGGATAGCGCACTGCTTCCGGCCCCGGCGTGACGGCATCGCCGAAGCCGATGTCGACCTGCAGGGCAATGCGTGCGCCGGCTAGCGTGGCCTGCATGTCGATACGCACGCCACCGTAGCCGCTGCTCTTGCGAATCTCCGCGCCCTTCACGCTCGCGACGTCGAACACGATGCCGTCATCGACGTGGATGGCACAGATCTCGTGGAAGGCTGCGACCATCGCGTCGATGTCGTCCGGGCCGAAGGCCAGCAGGTCGGCGTCGCGTGTGGGGCGGCGCGGCTGGTCGTACCAGAGCGAGAACAGCAGCGCGCCTTTCAGCAGGAATCGGTCGGCGTGCGGCGAGACCGACAGCCGGAACAACAAGCGCTCCAGGCCATAGTGGGTGAGCGTGAGGTTGAAGTCCCGCTTCGCGGCGTCGGCGCGCTGCTTCAGGCGCGCGCGAATCGACGCGGCCAGGTTACGGCTCATGAGGCGACGCTTTCGAGGTAGGGCCGCATCACATTGGCGACGCGGTCGGTCGCAGAGTGGCGGGTGAGCGCGTCCATCGACAGCAGACCGCGTGACCACCCATCGCGCAGCGCCTCGAGCGCCACGTCCAAGCCGATCTTGTTGCGGAACTTGAAGCAGTCGGCGACTGTTTTCTCCGCGCTGAAGACTCGCACCTTCACACCGTCGATCCGCTTTACCTCGACTCCGTCGGCCAGCGCCGGGCTCGACATGCGCACGACGCGCAGCGACGGCTGGTCAAGCCGCGGCGTCGGCGCGTTCTGCGGGATCGCGAGCCAGACCTCGAACGGCGCCTGAGTGCCGATGCCGTGCACGCGCAGCGCCGAGAGCAGGCACACGACGCCCTGTGGCACGCGCAGGCTGGCTTCGGCGAGCGACCGATGCTCGCTCAGCCGACGGCCGGGAAGGGTGTAGACGCCACGGGAGACGCGCTGGAGCTTGCCGGAAGCGACCAGGCGGGTCAGAGTCACGGTGGGCAGCGAATGTTCGGCCAAGTCGCGCGCGCGCAGCAGCGGGTGCTTGTGCGCCAGGGCGAGGACGGCGTGCTCGATCGAGCTGGTCGGTTCGGAAGTCACGGCCGGAGTTTGTTGCAATAGCTAGGTAGAAGTCAATCGTTACTAACGATTTGCAACTCCGGACCGACGAGGGTGCCGGCAGGGCGTGCGGGGCGGATTCGCGGAGGCCATGGCCGGATGGTGGCCGAGGCAGGCTCACGGCGTGCGCCAGCGGCCGCGGTCCCTCGCGCGTTGGCGTTGGGCGGAGGCTGCCTGCGTTCAACGTAGGTCTATGCTTGGCGTATCTCGACTTTGAATCGACTGTCATGATCGCAATCGCAATCGCAGGCGGCCTGTTGGCCGCATTGGGCATCCTGGCCGGCGCGCTGCTCGTGGGCGCTCCGCTCGGCCTGGTGGCCGCCGCCCCCGGTCTCTCGCTGTGGATCCTGTTCCCCGTGCTGACGCTCGTCGGCTGGTTCCTGCTGGTCGTCAGCGACCTGGATCCGATGCGCGGCAACGCGACCAAGTTCGTTGCGTTGCCCTTGTTCGTGATCGCGTTGCTGGCGGTGCTGGGGCTCGTCGCGGCCGGCGCGGGCCTGGTGGCCGTCAATGGCCTCGCCGGCACGACGTCGCTCTGGTATGTCGCCATCGTCGGCGGCTTCCTGGGGGCGTTGGGCACCGCCGCGTACAGCCGCAGGTCCGGGCCGCCGCAGGCCTCCTGACGAGCCACGGGGATTCCCTTACGTGGAATGCCGATGCGCTCGATCGGCCGTTGCGCGGGCATCGGCGCGGCAGTAGTCTTCGCGGGCTCACCAGAGCGAGTGGCGCCAGCCACAAACCCAAGGAGACTTGCCGATGACGACTTCGCTTCGCCGTCGGGCGCCGTTCGTGGCGCTCGCCTGTTTCATCCCGCTCGCGGCCAGCGCCTCCACGGCGTGCGACCGCCTTCTTCGCCACTTCGGCTCGGCGCTGGCCGACGCCACCTGCGTCGACAGCGCCGACCTCACCACCACCAACCCCGACACCACGCCGGCCAACAACGCCATCGCCGGCCTGCCGCCGTTCGCGTTCACGCCGCAGACCGACCGCGCGACGATCTCGCCGAGCGCCGCCAAGCGCACGCCGGTCACCAAGGTCGTGCCGGGCATCCAGCTGAACGGCCGCATCGCGTCCGACCCGACGGGCCAGGCGCGCTTCCTCCTGCGGCTGCCGCAGGACTGGAACGGGCGGCTGGTGGTCGCCGGCGCGTCGGGCACGCGCAGCGAGTTCAACGGCGACTTCGCCTGGAGCGACTATGTGGTCCAGAAGGGCTACGCCTACGCGTCGCAGAACAAGGGCGTGCTCAACCTGCAACTGTCGGCGGCGACCGATCCGCTGGCCTGCCGGCTCAATCCGGGGTCGCCGACCTACGTCAACTTCTACGACAACGGTCCGAACCAGCAGTTCTCGCGCTGGGCCGACTACATGGTCAAGGCCGGCCGCCTCGCGCGCGACGGCGTGTCCGCGCACTACGGGCGCCAACCGCGCTTCGTCTACGCCGTGGGCACGTCCAACGGCGGCTACCAGGTGCGGCGCGCGATCGAGACCGCGCCCGAACTGTTCGACGGCGGCGTCGACTGGGAAGGCACCTTCGTCGACGAACACGCGCCCAACCTGCTGACCGACCTGCCGCCCGCGGTGCTGAACTACACCGACTACGCGGCCGGCGGCCTCAACCCGGCCAGCACTGCCGCGAAGAACATCGTCGCGGCGGGCTACCCGCCCGACATCGTCGCGAGCCCGACCTCGTCGCTGTGGACGAGCTACTGGGCCCAGTTCTGGGAGGTGACGCAGTGCCAGTGGCAGAAGCGGCTCGACGCGTCGTACGACACGTACGGATCGGGCCCCGGCGCCTACAACTACGTGGCGCGCCTGTCGGCGTCGGACGTCGGCGCGCAGGTCGCGTCGTTCGCCACCACCGGCCGCATCCAGCGCCCGCTGGTCACCGTCGCCGGCACGATGGACGCGCTGCTGCCGATCGACCACCACGCGCGCGCCTACGCCCGCAAGGTGGCCGCCGCGCAGGCTGACGGCTCGCGCCACGACGAGCGCCGCGACGAGCGCCACGACGACCGCGACGCGCCGTATCGCCTGTACGAAGTGCAGAACGGCAACCACATCGAGACGTTCCAGGACAGCTTCCCGCAACTCGCGCTGATCGAGCCGCACGCGCACGCCGCGTTCGACCTGCTCGTTGCGCACGTCGAGACGCGCGCGCCGCTGCCGGCGAGCCAGTGCGTGCCCAAGGGCGGGGCGATCGCGCGGACGCCGGCGCAACCGGGCCACTGCGCCGCGCTGTACGCGCCCTGAGCGGCGCGGCGAGGAGCGGCCGCCGACCTACTTCCTCAGCCGGCGGATCCACTTGTCCAGCAGGTCGCGGCTGTCCGCCGGCAGCGTCACCCACATGCCGCCGCACATCAGGTCCGGGCCCTTCACGACGACGTAGGTGGTCTTGATCGTGCCCGTGACGGGCACGATCCTGGTCGCCTCGTTGAGTCCCGGCACGCCCATCGCGAAGTTGAACACCGAGCTCGGTGGGATGTGCTGGGTCGTCACCAGCCCCACGCCGCTTTCCGACAGGTCGCGCACGCGCAGCTCCATCACCTTGCCGTTGGGCAACTGCACGCGCGCCGGCCAGGACACCTTGACGCGGTGCTCCTTGCGGCTGTCCGCCGACGGGGCGCCGCCGAGGAGCGGGCTGGCGGGAAGCACCGGAGCGGGCGGCGCGGGGGCGTCGAACAGGGCGTCGACGTCTTCGGGTGGAGTCGTCATGGGGGTGGGACGGGGTCAGGCTGCTTGTTCGGATTCGGCCGTCTCGGCGGAGGGATCGAGCGGGTCGGTATGGAACTGCATTCTGGCAAGTTTCGCGTACAGGCCGCCGCGCTGCACCAGTTCCTGATGGTTTCCCTCTTCGACGATGCGGCCCTGTTCCATCACGATGATGCGGTCGGCCTTCTGGACGGTGGCCAGGCGGTGCGCGATCACCAGCGTCGTGCGGCCGGCCATCGCCGCCTCGAGCGCCGCTTGAACCATCCGTTCGCTCTCGGCGTCGAGCGCGCTGGTGGCCTCGTCCAGCAGCAGCAGCGGCGGGTTCTTCAGCATCGCCCGCGCGATCGCGATGCGCTGGCGCTGGCCGCCGGACAGGCGCACGCCGCGCTCGCCGAGAAAGGTCCCGTAGCCCTCGGGCAGGCGCTGGATGAACTCGTCGGCGAAGGCGGCGTGCGCCGCGGCGATCACCTCCTCGTCGGTCGCGCCGGGACGTCCGTAGCGGATGTTCTCCATCGCGTTGGCCGAGAACACGGTCGAGTCCTGCGGCACGATGCCGATGCGCGAGCGCAGCTCGAGCAGGGAGGTCGTGCGCACGTCGGTGCCATCCAGCAAGACCGTGCCGGCGCCGGTGTCGTAGAAGCGCAGCAGCAGCTGGAACACGGTGCTCTTGCCGGCGCCGCTCGGGCCCACCAGCGCCACCGTCTCGCCCGGCTTCACGTGCAACGAGTAGTCGCTGAGCGCCGGATGCAGCGGTCGCGACGGATAGTGGAACTGCACGTGGCGCAGCTCGATCGACGAGCCCGCGCGCGTGGGCGGCAGCGATTGCGGCACGGCCGGATCGACCACCGGCGACACCGCGGCCAGCAACTCCATCAGGCGTTCGCTGGCGCCGGCGGCGCGCAGCAGGTCGCCGTAGACCTCGGACAACACCGCCACGCTGCTCACCAGCAGCATCACGTAGACGACCGTCTCGCCCAGGTGGCCCGCGGTGATCTTGCCGTCGAGCACGGCCTGCGTGCCTTGGTAGAGGCCCCACAGCAACGCGCCGAAGGTGGCGCTGATGATGAAGGCGACCAGCATCGAGCGCACCCGCGTGCGCTTCTTGGCGGTGTCGAACGCGTGCTCGGTGGAGACCTCGAAGCGCGCCGCCTCGCGGCCTTCCTGCGTATAGCTCTGCACCGCCGGGATCGCGTTGAGCACCTCCGCGGCGATCGCGCTGGAGTCGGCCACGCGATCCTGGCTCGCGCGGCTGAGCTTGCGCACGCGGCGGCCGAAGGCCATCGTCGGCGCCACCACCAGCAGCAGGATGCCCAGCACCTGCGTCATCACGTACGGGTTGGTGACGATCAGCATCACCATCGCGCCGATGCCCATCACGCCGTT
>FSXQ01003825.1_pt1 | contig 10680 bp, 8 predicted proteins | sample 1638011 | NCBI WGS metagenome assembly FSXQ01 (sample SAMEA3914789, study PRJEB12502) | metagenome | biome: forest; material: soil | place: Canada | collected 2011-07-03 | depth 0.3 m | reverse complement strand
GCCGGAAGAGGCTGTTTGCGCGTTCGATTGCCGACTGAACGTGTTGTGCGCCGAGGACGGCCACACCAACCGCGTGATCGTGCAGGCCTTCGTGCAGGGCCTGGGCCACGACGTCAGCTTCGTCGAGAACGGCCTGCAGGCGGTGCAGCGCTGCGCCGAGGAGAACTTCGACCTGGTGCTGATGGACGGCCGCATGCCGGTCATGGACGGCCTCGCCGCCGCGCGCGCGATCCGCGCCGGCGGCATCGGCGAGACCTGGGTGCTCGACCCGCAGATCCACATGATCGCGCTCACGGCCAACGCCACCGGCAACGACCGCGACCTGTGCCTGGCCGCGGGCATGGACGACTTCCTCTCCAAGCCCGTCGACGAACGCCTCCTGGCCCAGTCGCTGCATCGCGCCGTCGCGGCCCTGCGCGCGCGCGGCCGCGCGCTGCGCCCGGTGCTCGACACGATGGCGATGGCCGGCGGCTCCACCGCGGCGCTCGACGCGCTGTTCCTCGACGGCGAGCCCGACGCCGCGTCGGTGGACGAAGCCCACGCCGCGCTGGCCGATGCCGCCGCCAAGGCGCCGCCGGCCGCCGCGCCGCCCGCGGTGCGCTCGCTGTCCGACCGCCTCGCCGACGCGTTCCGCAGCGAGACCCCGCGCCTGCTCGCCGACCTCGCCGACGCCATCGCGCAGCGCGACCACGCGCGCGCCGCGCGCATCGCCCACAACATCAAGGGCAGCGCGTACTACATCCACAGCGAGCAGATGGCCGAGGACGCCGGCGGCCTGGAAGAGGCCTGCGACGGCGCGGACGCCGAGGGCATCGAGCGCCACTGGGCCGCCCTCCAGGAAAGCATTGACGACTGGATGACGGCGCACTGATACCCTGCGGGGCATTGGAAGAACACGGGGAGACAAGACGATGCGGATCCTGGTCGCCGACGACGACCTCGTCTCGCGCCTGGCGATGGAGGACGTGCTGCGCCAATGCGGCACGCCGGAGATCGTGCTGGTCGAGGACGGCGCGTCCGCGTGGCGGACGATGGCGGGCGAGCAGTGCTTCGACCTCATCTGCCTGGACGTGCGCATGCCGCCGCCCGACGGCCTCGAGCTGGTCGCGCGGCTGCGCGCGGCGCCGGCGTTGAAGCGCGTGCCGGCGATGCTCATCACGTCCACCGCCGACCGCAACACCGTGCTCAGCGCCACGCGGTCCGACCTGCAGGGCTTCATCGTCAAGCCGGTCGGCGCCGAGACGGCCACGCGCATCCTGCGCGCGCTGGCACAGTTGAACAGCAGCATCCTCGAGCCCGCCGAGACCGCGGTCGTGCGCCTGCGCATCGACGCCGAGCGCCACGCGCGCTACGTCGCGGCGTTCGGCCAGCAGGTGCAGGCGTTGGCCCTGCTCGCCGACGAGCTCGCGGCGGCCGGCGGCGCGCAGGCGCGCACGGCGTTCACGCAGAAGGCCGACGCCTGCCGCACCGCGGCGCTCACGCTGGGCTCCACGCGCATCGAGCAGCTGGTGTCCGACGCGCTCGCGCTGCTGAACGAGGAGAAGCCGGGCGCCTCGCGCGCGATGGCGCAGGCCGTGTACTGGCTCGCGCGCGTGTCGCGTCACGCGGTGCGCGCGGGCTGATCGCGGGCGCGCGGGCACGCCTTTTGCCCGGCACGGGCGGTTGCGCGGCTGGATAGACTGCTCGATTCCGCCACGTCCATCTGCCTTCCTTCGCCCTCGATGAGCCTCGACCTGCCCGACCTGGATTCCTGCGCCAGCGAACCCATCCGCGTGCCGGGCGCCATCCAGCCGCACGGCCGCATGCTGGTGCTGCGCGCCACGTCCGACGAACTGGTGGCCTTCAGCGGCAACTGGGCCGGCGTCGACGAATGCCGGCGCCGCGTGGCCGCGCTCGCGCCCACGATGCCGCCGCTGGTCGCGGGCGAGTCGCCCGGGGCGCTCGCACGCATCGCGCTGGCCGGCGCCGACCACGACGTCAGCGTGCACCGGCAGGGCGACTTCCGCTTCCTCGAGTTCGAGCCCGCCGGCGCCGACTTCGGCACGCGTGCCCCCATCTACACGCTGGCGCGTCATTTCCTGCCGCAGATGCAGGGCGCGCGCTCGGTCGACGAACTGCTCGCGACCGCGGTGACCGAGCTCAAGCGCCTGACCGGCTTCGGCCGCTGCATGGCCTACCGTTTCGACGCGGAAGGCCATGGCGAGGTGCTGGCCGAGGTGATGGACGACGGCTACGAAAGCTACCTCGGCCACCACTTCCCGGCGTCCGACATCCCGGCCCAGGCGCGCGAGCTCTATTGCCAGAACTACATCCGGCTGATCCCCGACGCCCACTACGAGCCGGTGCCGCTGTTCACGCTCGACGCGACGCTCGCGCCGACCGCGATCGACCTCTCGCTGGCCGGCCTGCGCAGCGTGTCGCCGGTGCACCTCGAGTACATGCGCAACATGGGCACGCTGGCGTCGATGTCGGTGTCGATCGTCGTGCGCGGCAAGCTGTGGGGCCTGATCTCGTGCCACGACCACCAGACGCGCTTCCTGTCGTTCCCCACCCGCGCGGCCTGCGAGCACCTGGGGCGCCTGGTGTCGCTGCAGGTCGAGGCCACGCAGGAGCGCGTGGAGGTGGAGCAGCGCCACGAGCTGCGCGAGCTGGTCATGCGCATCATCTCGCAGCGCGGCGACCTCGACGCCAGCCTGCTGGGTCTCGTCGACGACCCCGAGCCGCTGCTGCGCCTGGCGGCGGCCGACGGCGTCGCCGTGGTGCTCGACGACGAGTGCCGCCGCGCCGGCGACGTGCCGCCGGCCGACGAGCTCCTGCTGCTGGCCGAATGGGTGCGCCAGCAGGGCGAGGAGTCGGTGTCGTCCGACCAGCTCGCCACGCGCTACCCGCAGGCCGCGCGCTGGTTCGGCATCGGCGCGGGGCTGCTGGCGCTGTCGATCTCGCAGGTGCACCGCCACGTGATCCTGTGGTTCCGCTCCAGCGTCGTGCAGACGGTCACCTGGGCCGGCCGGCCGTACAAGGAGACGCGCGTCGACGGCCGCATCCAGCCGCGCAGCAGCTTCGCGAGCTGGACCGAGGAGCTGCGCGGCCGCTCGTTGCCGTGGTCGACGGCGGAGGTCGCCGCGGCGCTCGAACTGCGCCAGTCGCTGATCGGCATCGTGCTGCGGCGCGCCGAGGAACTCAACGAGGTGGCCACCGAGCTGCGGCGCGTGAACAAGGAGCTGGAGGCGTTCTCGTACACCGTGTCGCACGACCTGCGCGCGCCGATGCGCCACATCTCGGGCTACGTGGATCTCGTGCTGGAGATCGAGGGCGAACGGCTCGGCGAGAAGTCGCAGCGCTACCTGCGCCACGTGAAGGACGCGTCGGCCTACTCGGGCCAGCTCGTCGACGCGCTGCTCGATTTCTCGCGCATGGGCCGCACGTCGCTGAAGCCCGCGCGTGTCGACATGGGCGCGCTGTGCCGCGAGATCGCGCGCGAGCTCACGCGCTTCGAGTCCGCTCGCGCCATCGAGTGGACGCTCGCCCCCGACCTGCCGGTGCTGTGGGCCGACCCCACGCTGATGCAGGTGGCGATGCGCAACGTGATGGGCAACGCCGTGAAGTACACGCGCGACCGCGAGGTGGCGCGGGTGCAGGTCGAGGCCGTGCGTCGCGGCGAGCGCGTCGGCCTCGAGGTGGTCGACAACGGCGTCGGCTTCGACATGCGCTACGTCGACAAGTTGTTCGGTGTCTTCCAGCGGCTGCACCAGTCGGAGCAGTTCGAAGGCACCGGTATCGGCCTCGCCAGCTTTCGACGCATCGTCGAACGGCACGGCGGCGAGGTCTGGGCCCGCGGCGTCCCCGGAGAGGGAGGGCGCTTCGGCTTCGTGCTGCCCGAGAAACTGGAGGAACATTGATGCTGAAACCCATATTGCTGGTCGAGGACGATGCCCGCGACCTGGAACTGACGCTCGTCGCGCTGGAGCGCAGCGAGCTCGCGAACGAGGTGGTCGTGGTGCGCGACGGCGCGCAGGCGCTGGAGTACCTGCGCCGCGAGGGCGAATTCGCCGACCGCGCGCCGGGCAACCCGGCCGTCGTCCTGCTGGACCTCAAATTGCCCAAGGTGGATGGGCTGGAAGTGCTCAGGTCCGTCCGTCAGACGACGGAGCTGCGCAGCCTGCCCATCGTGATGCTCACGTCGTCCCATGAAGAAGGCGACGTGGTCAAGAGCTACGAGCTGGGCGTCAACGCCTATGTCGTCAAGCCGGTCGAGTTCAAGGCTTTCGTGTCCGCCATCGCGGACCTGGGCGTGTTCTGGGCCGTTCTCAACGAGCCGCCGCCGGGATCGGCCAAGGCGGCGCGCCGTTTCGAATGAGTCGACTTTGACCGATCTGGATGTCAACCCTGCCGCAGCTCTGCGGGTCCTGATGCTGGAGGACTCGGCCTTCGATGCCGAGCTGATCCAGGCGGCGCTCGCCGCGGCCTATCCCCGCGCGTTCGTGCGCCTGGTCGCGGACGAGCACGAGTTCTCGCGCGCGCTCGCCTCCGATGCATTCGACCTCGTCCTGTCCGACCTCGAGCTGCCCGGCTACAGCGGCGCACTCGCGCTGCGGCACTGCCTGGACGTGGCGCCGGAGCTGCCGTTCATCTTCGTGTCGGGCGTCATCGGCGAGGAGAACGCCGTCGACCTCCTGAAGCAGGGCGCGACCGACTACGTGAGCAAGGATCGCCTCGGCCGGCTGCCGCTGGTGATCGACCGCGCGCTGCGCGAGCGCGCCGAGCGCGACGGCCGCATGCTGGCCGAGCGCCGGCTGCGCGAGGCCGATTCGGTCTATGCGCGGGTGGTGGACGGACTCAGCGGCTACGGCGTGGTGCTGCTCGACGTCAACGGCGTGATCCGCGACTGGAACCGCGCGGCCAGCCTGATCTTCGGCTACGTGCGCGACGAGACCATCGGCCAGCCGCTGGCCATGATCTACACGCCGGAGGATCGCGCCGCGGACGTCATCCAGGCCGAGTTCGCCGCCGCCATGCTGCATGGCAGCGTGGTGGACGCACGCTGGATGGTGCGCTCCGACGGCTCGCGCCTGCGCATGGAGGGCGCGTTGACCGCGCTGCGCCACGAGCACGGCGAGGTCAGCGGCTTCTGCAAGCTGCTGCGCGACGTGACGATGAACTACGAATCGGCCGCCGCGCTGCTGGCTGCCAAGGAAGAGGCCGAGCGCGCGAACCGCACGAAGGATCGCTTCCTCGCGATGCTGTCGCACGAGCTGCGCACGCCGCTGCTGCCCATCGCGGCCGCGGCGCAGACGCTGCAGCAGAACGTGGCGGTGCCGCCCCATTTCTCCGAGCTGCTGCCGATGATCCGGCGCAACGTGGCGCTGGAGGCCCGGCTCATCGAGGACCTGCTGGACCTCACCGCGATCTCCGCCGGCAAGCTGTCGCTGCGGCGCGCGCCGGTGGACATGCGCAAGGTGGTCGACGTGGTCGTCGAGATGGTGCAGGAAACGGTCAGCGAGAAGCAGATCGCGCTGGCGGTGCGCTGGCGCGCCAGCCGCGCCACGGTCGACGGCGACGCCGCGCGGCTGCAGCAGGTGCTGTGGAACATCGTGCGCAACGCGGTGAAGTTCACGCCGGCCGGCGGCCACATCGTGCTCGAGGTGGACGACGACGGCGCGCGGCTGCGGTTGCGCTGCATCGACGACGGCATCGGCATCGATCCGGCCGCGCAGTCGGAGATCTTCCTCGCGTTCTCGCAGGCCAACGAGCAGATCTCGCGCCAGTACGGCGGCCTCGGGCTGGGCCTGGCCATCGCGCACGGCCTGGTCGTGGAGCACGGCGGGCGGCTGGAGGTCGGCAGCGACGGGCTCGGCTGCGGCGCCACGTTCACGCTGCGGCTGGACACCATCGCCGCGCCTGTGTCGACGCAGGACGGCCCCGCGCGCCGCGAGCGCGTGCGCGAGGACGGCCGGCGCGACCGCATCCTGCTGGTCGAGGACAACGAGGATGCCGCGACGGCGATGTCGATGTCGCTCGAGTACCTGGGCTACGACGTCGTGCACGCGGGCACGCTGCGCGAGGCGATCGCGGTGGGCACGCGCGAGGCGTTCGACATCGTCGTCACCGACCTGGGCCTGCCGGACGGCAGCGGCCTGTCGCTGGGCACCGCGCTCGCGGGACGCGCCCCGCTGATCGCGCTGAGCGGCTTCGGCAGCACCGAGGACGTGGCCCGGTCGATCGCCGCCGGCTTCGCCGCGCACCTCGTGAAGCCGGCCGATCCGGACGACGTGCACACGATGATCGTCAAGGTGCTGGTGCGCTCTCCGGCCGCGGCCTGATCGACGTCAGGCGGGCGCGGACGGCTCCGCGTCGAGCGCGCCTTCGATGCCGTCGAACAGCGACGGCGTGGCGGCGGCGTCGGCGGCGGGCAGCGCCGGCAGGCTTTCGCCATCGAGCGCCGTGTCCACCAGCGCGCTGGGCAGCGCCTTCGTGTTCTTCACGCCCAGCTCGCGCAGCATCTCGGCCTGTCGGATGACGTTGCCGCGGCCCGTCGACAGGCGCTTCTCGGCCTCGTCGTAGGCGCCTTGCGCGTCCTTCAGCTTGGCGCCCACCTTCTGCAGGTCGCCGACGAACGCGGACAGCTTGTCGTACAGCTCGGCGCCGCGGCGGGCGATGTCCTGCGCGTTCTTCGTCTGCGCCTCCTGGCGCCACAGGTGGGCGATGGTGCGCACCACGAACAGCAGCGTCGACGGGCTCACCAGCAGCACGTTGCGCTGCCAGGCCTCCATGAACAGGCCCTCGTCGCTGGTAACGGCCAGCATGAAGGCCGGCTCGATGGGCACGAACATCACCACCATGTCCAGCGACTTCACGCCGTACAGCGCCTGGTAGTTCTTCGCCGACAGGCCCTTCATGTGGGCGCGCACCGAGTCGAGGTGGGCGCGCACGGCCACGGTCCGTTCCTCGTCCGATTCGCTGGAGGCGTAGCGGTCGTAAGCCACCAGCGAGACCTTCGCGTCGACCACCAGCTTGCGGTCCTGCGGCAGGTCGACGACGACGTCGGGCTGCTGCAGGTTGCCCTCGGCGTCGCGCTGGCTCACCTGCACGTGGTACACGCGGCCCTTCTCGAGGCCCGAGGCCTCCAGCACGCGCTCGAGGATCAGTTCGCCCCAGTTGCCCTGCGTCTTGGCCGAGCCCTTGAGCGCCTTCGTGAGGTTGCTCGCGTCGTTGCTGAGCGTGCGGTTCAGCTCCATCAGCTGGCGCACCTGCTCCTTCAGCGCGGATCGATCCTGGCCTTCCTTGATGTAGACCTCCTCGACCTTGCCCTTGAAGTCGCTCAGCTGCACGCGCAGCGGGTCGAGCAGGGTGCCGAGGTTCTGCTGGTTCTGTTCCGCGAAGCGCTTGGACTTCTCCTCGAGGATCTCGCTGGCCAGCGTCTTGAACTGGTCGGACAGCGCGGTCTTGGCGTCGCCCAGCAGCGCGACCTGCGCCTGCAGGTTCTCGCGGTCGGCGTCGGCGCGCGTGCGCAGCTGCGCGAGTTCGGCGTGCGCCGCCTGCAGCTCGCGGGCGCGGACGGCGGCCTGTTCGACGCCGGCGGCGGCCTCGCGCTGCAGCGCGGCGACGCGGTCGGTGAGCGATGCCACCGACTGACGCTCTCGCGCCTCGCTGGCCGACGCGCGCAGCACTTCGGCGGTCGACGCGGCCAGCTCCTGGCGCACGCCCTGGGTCTCGCCGCGCGCGCGCTCGAGGTCGGCCTGCACGCCGGCGGCGGCACGCTCGTGCGCGCGCAGGCGCTCCTGGGCCTGCGCGAGCTCCAGCTGCGCGGCGTGGCCCGCCTGCGCCAGCGCGGCGTCCACCGCGGCCCGCGTGCGCGAGCGCGCCAGCACGAGGCCGATGACGAGTCCCGCGACGAGGGCGAGGACGATGACGACGAGCGAGGAGACGGAGACCGGATTCATGGCCTCGATTGTGCCCGCCGCGGTGGCTCACGCGGTGCGCCAGTGCCGGCCCCCTAATGCCTGCGCTTGCGGGTTTCCGCTGGCCGGCCCCGCGGCCGGGCGCGAGGCCGGCACGCCATAATCCGGACACACCCCATGCAGGGACGCCGCCCAGGCCGCACCTGCAGGACATCCATGGCTCAAAAGGGAGGAACCCCATGTCGAACTTCAATTGGCGCGCCACGGCGTGCGCTTTCGCGGCCGCGCTGACCGTCGCTGCCACCCTGTCCGCGCGCGCCGCCGACGAGGACGTCGGTGCCGAGATGCGCAAGCTGCCGTGGCAGGAAGGCCCGGCCACGGGCGACGTGGGCACCCGCTCGAAGCTGCAGATCCCCGAGGGCGCGCGCCTGCTGCCCGAGTCCAGCGGCAGCCGCTTCCTCGAGCTCACCGGCAACCTGCCCGAGCCCGGCGACACCGTGCTGGTGCGCGACCACTGGTGGGCCACGCTGTCGTTCAACGACGCGGGTTACGTCAAGGACGACGAGAAGCTCGATCCGGACGCGCTGCTGAAGGCGCTGCGCGAGAACGACGAGGAGTCCAACAAGGAACGCACCAAGCGCGGCATGGCCACGCTCACCAACGACGGCTGGATCGTGCCGCCGCACTACGACCCGGAGACGAAGTTCCTCGAGTACGGGCTGCGCCTGCGCTCGTCGGACAGCCCGCAGCCGGTGGTCAACTACACCATGCGCCTGCTGTCGCGGCGCGGCTACGAGACCGTCACGCTGGTGACGCGTCCCGAGACGCTGACCGCCGACGTGCAGGAGCTGCACCAGATGCTCAACACCGGCTTCAAGTTCAACGCCGGCGAGACCTACGGCGAGTTCAAGCCCGGCGACCACGTGGCCGAGTTCGGCCTCGGCGCGCTGGTGCTGGGCGGCGCCGCCGCGGCCGCCGTCAAGGCCGGCTGGTTCAAGGGCCTGATCGCGCTGCTGGCCGCGGGCTGGAAGCTCGTCGTGGCCGGCGTCGTGGCCGTGGGTGCGGGCATCAAGAAGATGTTCGGCCGCTCCACGAGCCGCTGACGCCTCGTGATCGTCGACGCCCAGCTCCTGGTCGCGCCGGCCATCGCGGCCCTGTACCTGAAGGACTGCTTCCTGCTGCTTCCGCGCGACGAGGCCGTGCTGGTGCGCGGCTGGCGTGGCCGCTGGCGCGCGGGCTTCGGCCTGATGGACTGGCGGTTGCGCGGGCGCGAGCCCTACCTGTGCCATCCGCTCAAGCCGTGGGAGCCCGTGCTCAAGCTGCGCTGGGACGCCGCGGCGCCGTCTCCCGAGTCGGCCCCGCGCGCGAGCGTGCCCGACGAGCTGTGTCTCGGGCCCTGGGTGACGGCGATCTGGCTGCTGCTGTTCGTGATGCTGCCCGTGGCGTACTTCGGCCACCTGGGCCTGCGCGCCCTCCTGGCGGTGGTGGCCGAGCTGTACGCGTTCATCCTCGTCGCGCTGGTGCTGGTGTGGCGCCGGCGCCGGGCGCTGGGCCTCAGCGGCTCGGAGTTCGGCGTGCTGGCCTTCGAGGTGCTGGCCTGCGCGCCGTACGCGGCCAACCTGGTGCGGCGGCTGTCGCTGCATCGCCAGGTCGAAGAAGACCTGGTGTCCGCGTCGCAGCGCTTGCTCGACGTGCCGGGCCGCGCCGCCGTCGACGCGCAATGCCTGGCGCGCATCGACGACGAGCTCGACTGGGCCGACGAGCACTCCACGCGCGCGCAGGCGTTGCGCGCGGCACGGCCGCGATTCGTCGCGGCCGTCGATCCGGCCACGCAGACGGAGGCGACGCCATGAGCGCCGCCCGGCCGCCCGTCGGCGCTCGCGCCGCAGCCGTCAGGCGGAGGAAAGTCCAATGAGCACGCATGACCTGTTGATCATCATCGCCTGCGGCTTCGTGGGCTTCGGCCTGGTGAGCTTCTTCACGCGCAAGCCGCCGGCCGCGCCGCCGCGTCCGCCCGTGCCGCCGCCGGCGCCCGAGCCGTTGACGCAGCCCCCGCCCGTGGCCCACTGGACGCAGGTGCTGGAGCTGCCTGGCGACGCGAGCCTCGAGCAGATCCGCGACGCCTATCGCCGCCTGATCAGCCAGTACCACCCCGACAAGGTGGCCTCGCTGGGGCGCGAGCTGCAGGAGCTGGCCGAGACGAAGTCCAAGGACATCGCGGTGGCCTACCAGGCCGCGGTCATCGAACGCGGCAACGTGCGCTGAGGCTTACTCCGGCTTCGGGGTTCCCAACGAACGAAGCAAGTCGCGCACGTACTGCGCGCGGTCATGCGGCTCCGCGATCTCGCGGTCGATGCGCAGACGGTCGTTGCCGGCCAGCTTCACGCTCTTGTTCTTCTGCACCAGCTCGATGATGCGCATCGGGTCGATCGGCGGGTTGGGGCGGAACGTCACGTTCATCACCTTCGGGTTCGCGTCCACCTTCAGCACGCCGTAGCTCCTGGCGAGCACGCGCAGGCGGTGCGTGTCGAACAGCGTCTGGGCCTGCGGCGGCAGCTTGCCGAAACGATCGGTGATCTCCTCGAGCAGGTTGTCCAGGGTCTCGGGGCGGTCGGCAGTGGCCAGGCGCTTGTACAGCGACAGGCGCGTCTGCACGTCGCCGCAATAGGCGTCTGGCAGCAGCGCGGGGGCGTGCAGCTTGATGTCGATGCCGCCGCCGAACGCGCCGGTGGGCGACAGCAGGTCGGGCTCCTTGCCGGACTTCAGCGCGCGCACGGCCTCG
>FSXQ01000042.1_pt1 | contig 10683 bp, 6 predicted proteins | sample 1638011 | NCBI WGS metagenome assembly FSXQ01 (sample SAMEA3914789, study PRJEB12502) | metagenome | biome: forest; material: soil | place: Canada | collected 2011-07-03 | depth 0.3 m | reverse complement strand
CATGTGGTACTGCGGATGCGCCTTGAAGTACTCGCGGTCGTTGTTGACCGACATCTTGTCCAGCGGCAGCCAGCAGTTGTACGGCTCGCCCTGGTGGTCGAGCAGCGTGATGCCCTTGGCCTCCATGTAGTCGAACACCGGCTTCAGGCGCGGGTCGTCGAGCATCACCAGCTTGCCCTGCGCGTCGCGCTGCGACATGCCCACGTTCTTCCACACCTTGATGCCCACCGCGCCCGCCGCCATCGCCGCGTCGATGCGGCGCTCGGTGCGCTCCGCCCAGCCGGGCGATTCGAAGTCGGACACCGAGAACGTGCCGGCGAAGGCCACGGTCGTCGGGAACACGGCGTGCAGCGCGACGGCCACGCGGAACTGCTCGTCGATCGTCGGGAAGTCGGGATAGTCGACGTTGATCGTCAGCACCTTGAACTTCTGCGCCCGCGCGGCCTCGATGAACGAGCCCTCGGGGTTGTGCAGGTGCATGTGCGTGTCGATCTTGGGCACCCTGGCGTAGTCGGCGAGCGAGTAGCGGCCGCCGTCCTGCGCGGCGGCCGTGCCGAACCCGATGGCCGCGGCGCAGGCCAGGAGGACTTTGGACAGCTCGGTCATCGGCTTACAGCGTCAGGCTCAGGCCGAGCGTGAACGCGCGCCCGTAGCGGTCGTAGCCGTTGGGCAGCGACACGGTGCCGTTGGTGATCACATACTCCTCCCGGGTATTGAGCAGGTTGCGTCCTTCTAGCGACAGCCGCACGTGGTCGTTGATGTTGTAGGCCACCTGGCCGGTGAGCCACGTGATGGCCTTGGCCTCGGCGTTCCAGCCCTGGCCCAGCACGCTGTTGGTGGTGACGTACTGCGCGGTGTGGTCGCCCGTGATGCTGGTGCTCCACGCGCCCTTCTCGTACAGCAGGCCCAGGGACGAGGTGGCCGGCGCGATGCCTTCGAGCGGCTGCTCGAAGCCGCCGACCCAGCTCTTCGAGTTGTTGTGCGTGTACTGCGCGCGCACGCCGAAGCCGTTGTCCCACAGATGCGTCAGGCCGAACTCGATGCCGCGCACCTTCGCGCGGTCGCCGTTGATCGGCATCTGCACCGCGAACAGGTGGCCCGGCACGCCGATGTCGACGCCGTTGTTGGTGACCGTGGTGATCTGGTTCTTGATGTTCTTCTGGTACACCGCCACGTTGAGGATCGAGTCCTTGGCGTAGTAGTACTCGAGCGACGCGTCCACCTGCAGCGCGCTGTACGGCTTGAGCTTGGCGTTGCCGCTGAAGACATCGGTGAAGTCGCCGTACGACACGCTCTGCGTGGTGCTGGACGGCGCGAGCTTGTCCACCGACGGGCGCGCCATCGTCTTGGCCGCGCCCAGGCGCAGCTGCAGCGGCTTGGTGATGTGCCACACGAAGTTGCCGGCCGGCAGCGCGTAGGTGTAGTCGCCGTCCTGCGTCAGCGGCGTGACCGGGCCGTACTGCACCGCGTAGTTGAACGGGTTGAACTCGGTCAGGCCCGTGATGTTCGCGTTGTAGGCGAGCGCGGTCGTCTTCGTGTTGACGAGCCGCACGCCGGCGTCCGCGTTCCAGTCGTCGCCCGACATGTCGGCCTCGAGCCAGCCGGCCGTCGTGCGCTCCGTCACGCGGTAGCTCTGGAGCGGATCCCACGCCGGCGCCGCGTTGGCATAGTCGAAGATGCTGCCGTCGTTCATCGTGTGGCCGTTGTAGGCCTTGAGCTGGTTGACGTACGTGTTGATGTCGAACCCGAGGAACGTGCGCGGGAAGTTGCCGCTGACGCCTTCCATGAAATTGGGCGGCGTGAACGAGCGGTTGATGATGTTGCCGCCCAGCGAGGCGATGTTGATGGCCTGCGTGTCGGAGAAGTAGTTCGCGCCGTTGTTGAAGTCGTTGTCGACCAGGTTGCGCGTCTTCTTGCGCGAGGTCAGCGAGACGCCGAACTTCAGCTGGTCGACGTGGAACTTGTCGATCTGCAGCACCGCCGCCTCGGACGCGCCCAGGATGCGGTCGTCGACGTTGTCGCCCGACAGCTCGAAGTAGTGGGTGTTGAAGTCGGACGGCCCGAACTGCCCGTTGGCGAGGCCGCCGGCCAGCGTGCGGCCGTCGTCGAAGTTGACCGAGATCTCCGGTACCTGCCCGCCGTCCAGCGAGATCTGCGTGGTGTTGGGCTGGTTCATGCGCAGCACGACGTACGAGTCGTGCCCGCCCGAATGGCGGCTCGACGTCGACACGTAGAGGTCGCTCGTGAGCACCAGGTCGCGCGTCGCATGCCACTCCACGTTCAGCCCGTACAGGCCGGTGTTGACGATGCGGTCGGAGGTCTTGTTCAGCAGTTCCGGATTGAGCCGAAGCTCGGGATCCGGGTTGTCCATCGTGAAGCTGGTGACCACGCCGTTCTTCACGACCATGTTGTCCCAGCGGCCCGGCGAGTACAGCGGGTAGTACGACTGCATGTAGCCGATCTGCGGCGAATCGAGCTTGGTCCAGATGCCGTCCGCCACGATCTTGAGGTCGGCATTGGGGCGCCATTCGGCCTTGCCGGACAGCGCGATGCGCTTCGCGTTCTCGTAGATTGCGCCAACGCGCGTCTGGCCGACGCCGATCAGGCCTTCCTCGTTCGGGTCGAGCACGCCGTCGTTGTTGAGGTCGATGTTGCCGCCCCACGCGTTGCCGTACTGCCAGTTGGCCGCCGGGTCGGTGATCGGGTTGCGCTCCCAGCCGCCGTCGTTGCCGGCCTCGTCGGTGCGCTCGTGGCGTTGCGAATAGACCAGGCCCACCAGCAGGCCGAACGTGTCGCCGAAGGTGTTGCTGTACGTGGCCGACAGCTTGTGGCCGTTGAGCGCGGTCATCGTGTTGTGGTCGCCCTCCAGCCGCAGGATGCCGTGCTGGCCCTTCTGGTCGAACGGGCTGGCCGAGCGCAGGTTGATCAGGCCGCCGATGGCGCCCTCGACCAGCGAGGCCTGCGTCGACTTGACGACGTCGGCGCCGTTGATGATGTCGGACGGCAGCACGTCGAACGCGAAGTCGCGGCCGGCGCCGTCGGTGCCGAGGATGCGGCCGTTGAACGTGGTGAGCGTGTATTCGGGGCCCAGGCCGCGCACGCTGACGTACTGGCCTTCGCCGCCGGCCGTGCGGCTGATGGACACGCCCGTGATGTGGCTCAGCGAGTCGGCCACGTTGTCGTCGGGGAAGCGGCCCAGCTCGGTGGCGCTGATGCTGTCCTGCACGACGCCGGCGTCGCGCTTGATGGCCAGCGCGCGCTCGACGCTGGCGCGGGTGCCGGTGATCACCACCACGGCGTCGGCGGACTCGCCTTTCGCCGGCTGGGACGCCGCGGCGTCGGGCGCGGCGGCCTGGGCATGGGCCGCCGAGTGGGCGAGCAGGCCCAGGGTGGCGAGCGCCAGCAGGGACAGTCGGTGCGGTGCGGATCGCGGGTCGAAACGGAGACTCATCGGGATTCCTTGTGGGGGTCGGCCGGCAGGCGGAGGCCAGCGGGCGCAATCGGGGACGCAAGGGCCGGGGCGGCTTCTGTGGCTACCCTCGAGCTGGCAGATGAAGTCTACGTTTTCTTTCGCAGTCTTTCGTTGATAGTTTTCACTTACGGTTTTCGCTTTCGTTACGAGCATAACGAAAGGTCAAGCCGAAGGCAATCGGGGTCGGGCCAAGGGCGATCGTGGGTCCTGCGACTGCGCGCAGGATGACGGGCTGCACTGTCATCCTGCGCGCAGTCGCAGGACCCACGAGCGCCGGGCCGCCTCCGGTCAGACCAGCACGACTTCCACGCCCCGCCGCCGCAACTCCTCCACCGTCTCCGGATTCGCCGCCGAATCCGTGATCAGCATGTGCAGCTGGTCGACGCTGGCGATCACCGAGAGGTTGCGCCGCATCAGCTTGGACGAGTCGGCCACCGCCACCACCTGGCGCGAGATGCGGATCATCTGGGCGTTGAACTGCGCCTCCTGCAGGTACGGCGTCATCAGGCCGATCTCGGGGTCGAGGCTGTCGACGCCCAGGAACAGGCGGTCGGCATGCAGCCCGTTCAGCGCGTTGACGGCGATCGGCCCGGACAGCGAGAACGACTGCTCGCGCAGCTGCCCGCCCGGCATGATCAGGTTGACGTGCGGCACGGGCGCCAGCACGGTGGCGATGTTGAGCGCGTTGGTGATGACGTTGATGCCCGCGAGCGGCAACCCGCGGATCTGGCAGGCCAGCGCGTACGTGGTGGTGCCCGAGTCGAGCAGGATGGTCTCGCCGTCGCGGATCAGCCTGGCCGCCGCGGCGGCGATGCGCTGCTTCTGCTCCTGGTGCAGCGTCTGCTTCACGCCGATCGGCACCTCCTCCTCGTCGCGGAGCGGCAGCGCGCCCCCGCGCGTGCGCACGAGCGCGCCGTCGGCGGCCAGCGCCGCGAGGTCGGCGCGGATCGTCACCAGCGAGGTCTTGAAGCGGTTGGCCAGTTCGGCGACGGTGGCGCGCCGCTGCTGGCGCACGAGATCGAGGATCAGCCCGCGGCGCTCGTCGATGAGCAGGCCGTCGGGGCGGACCGGCGTCGTTTCGGGATGGGGATCGGACATTCCGGATCTCGGGACATTGGCAACTTTCGAATCATAACGAAAGCGCGAGACCCGCCAGCGAAGCTGCTTTTCTCCGAAGGCCGCCCTTGATGAGCGCCGTTTTCGCTTTCGATAAGTCCTGTTCGAAACGGGGAATCCACTTAAAGGAAAGTTTTCGCAAGTTGATAGCCTTCAGCCACTTCGAATCGTTGTCGCCGACGCGACACCCGAAGCCCTCCTGCGGCACCCCGGCCGCACTTTCCAACGACGTCCCCTCGACGGGACACAAGGAGATCCTGGTGAAGAGCTTTCCGCATTCCCGGCTGACCCGCCTCGCGGCCGCCCTGGCGCTGGCGACGACCGCCGCCGGCGCCAACGCCGCGACGACCTGGTACGTGGCCACGACCGGCAACGACGCGAGCCCCGGCACGCTGGCCGCGCCCTGGAAGACGATCAACCACGCGGCCCAGGTGGCCACCGCCGGCGACACCGTCGACGTGCGCGCCGGCACCTACAAGGAATACGTGACCGTCGCGAACTCCGGCAGCGCCAGCGCCGGCTACATCACGTTCCAGAACTACGCCGGCGAGAGCCCCATCGTCGACGGCACCGGCGTGAGCTGCTGCGGCGGCAACGGCTCCATCCGCGGGCTGTTCAACATCCTGGGCAAGAGCTACGTGAAGGTCAGCGGCTTCGAGATCCGCAACTTCAAGTCCACCACCAACACCAACGAGCCCGCGGGCATCTACGTGACGGGCTCGGGCAGCTACATCCAGATCCTCAACAACAAGGTGCACGACATCGTCACCACCGCCGAGGGCAACAACGGCAACGCGCACGGCATCGGCATCTACGGCACCGCGGCCACGCCCTACTCGTACGTCACGCTCAGCGGCAACGAGGTCTACAACAACAAGACGGGCTGGAGCGAGACGATCACGCTGGACGGCAACGTCACCAACTTCACCGTCACCAACAACGTGGTGCACGACAACGACAACATCGGCATCGACGCCGCCGGCTGGTGGGGCATGGGCCCGTCGGGCCACGACCAGACGATGATCGGCACCATCTCGGGCAACACGGTCTACAACATCACCAGCGTCAACAACGCGGCCTACGCGGGCAGCATGGGCGCGGACGCGATCTACTGCGACGGCTGCACGCAGGTGACGATCGAGCGCAATCTCGTGCACAACGCCGACATCGGCATCGAGGCGGCCAGCGAGATCAGCGGCCACGTGGCCAGCGCCGTCACCATCCGCGACAACCTCGTCTACGACACCGGCCTGGTGGACATCACCATCGGCGGCTACGACTCGACCGTGGGCGGCTCCGACTCGATCACCGTCGTCAACAACACGCTGTACCAGTCGGCCAGCGCGCAGGGCAACGGCTTCCAGGTGCAGTACAAGGCCACCAACAACGTCTTCAAGAACAACGTCGTCTACATCAGCAACGGCGGCTCGTTCCTGTACTACTTCACGAGCCTGAAGACGACGCCGGTGGCCATGGACGACAACCTGTACTACGCCACCACCAACCCGTCGTGGGTGTGGAAGAACAAGGGCTACTCCAGCCTCTCGAGCTTCGCGAGCGCGAGCGCGCAGGACGCGCACTCGAAGTACGCCGACCCGCTGTTCCTGAACCTGGCGGGCCACGACTTCCACGTGCTCGGCAACTCGCCGGCCGTCGGCGCCGGCACCAACCTCGGCGCCAGCGTCGTGGGCGCCACCGACTTCGCGGGCAACCCGCGCGTGGTGGGCGCGATCGACATCGGCGGCTACGAGCAGTGACCGTTTCGCCCGGGCGGGGAGGCTCACGTCGATGGTCTCGCGACGTCCTCGCCCGGGCACCTCTCCCGGCTAGCTGCCCACTTCGAGGGGATACAGCCGCAGGATCTTCGCCTCGTGGCTCATCACCTCGACGGTGTACGGGATGTCGTACGGCCCGTGATCCTTGTGCGCCCACAGGTCGCGGACGCGATACGTGTTCCACGGCTGCGAGAGATCGCGCCGCGGGTTGACGTTCATCTCCGCCGTCGCGGCACCGCGATTGAGCAGCGCCACCACCCAGCTGCCGTCGGCCATCTCCTTGGCCCACACCTGCAGCTCGCCGTGCGCGCCCTGCTCGCCCACCTTCTCGGCGGCGTGGCCCGCGGCGTCCTGGTTGACGGCGATGACCTCGGCGTTGGTGAGCGTGGCCTGCGAGTCGGCGTCGAGCGCGCGGACGTCGGCGCCCACCAGCAACGGCGACTCCAGCATCGCCCACAGGCTGAAGTGCGTGCGGTACTCGACGTTGCTCGCGCCGGTGCCCACCAGCAGCGGGCTGCGGCCGTTGAGGCCGACGATCAGCATGTCGAAGTCGTTCCAGTGCCCGGGGCCGGCGTACTTCGCGAGCTTCTCGCCCTTGTCCAGCATGTCGAGCACGTCGAAGTAGTACTTCTCGCGCAGGCCCGGGTAGTTGAAGTCGTCGGAGATGTCCTGGCCGATGCGCCACTGGTTCACGCCGAGATCGGCGGCCCACTCGGGGATGTCCGACCAGCCGCAATGGCACGCGTGATAGACGATGGGCCGCTTCGTGGCGATCAGCGCCGCGGACATGCGGCCCACCACGCGCTGCACCTCGGCCTTCGGCGCGTCCTTGTGCGAGCAGCAGCTGTCGTACTTCAGGTGGTCGACGCCCCACGACGCGAACATCGCGGCGTCCTCGGTCTCGTGGCCCTCGCTGCCGGTGTAGCCCGCGCAGGTGCGCGCGCCGGGGCCGGAGTAGATGCCCAGCTTGAAGCCGTGGGCGTGCGCGTAGTCGGCGAGGTACCTGATGCCGTGCGGGAACTTGGCGGGGTCGGCCTCGAGCGGCTTGTCCTTGCGCGCGGCCTTGTAGCGTTGCCAGCCGTCGTCGAGGTTCACGTAGACGTAGCCGGCGTCGCGCAGGCCGTGCGCCACCATCGCGTCCATCGTCTCGATGACCACCTGCTCGTTGATCGCCTCGCCGAACTGGTTCCAGCTGCTCCAGCCCATGGGCGGGGTCTTGGCCAAGCCGTTGCTGACGGGCGCGGCCGGCGCGGCGGCGCCCGACGACGCGAGGAGCGCGACAACGACGGCGATGCGGACGCGATGGGTCATCGGAGACTCTCCTGCGGTTTCGGTTGAACCCGCGATCGTAGTGCCGACGACCCTGGCGGCCCGCGATTTCGCTGCGGGCGAGTCGGAAGCCGGCGGCCTTATTTCGTGGCGATCGCCTCGACCTGGATGCGCAGGTCCACGGCCATCGAGAAGCCGTAGGCCTTGCCGGCGTCCATGCCGAACTGCTCGCGGTCGATGGTGGCGTAGACGTCCGCGCCGCAGGCCTCGCGCTTGAACATCGGGTGCGGGATGCACTTGAACTTCTTGATGTCCAGCGTGACCGGGTTGGTCTTGCCGTGCAGCTCCAGCGTGCCCACCGCGCGCGAGGGCACGCCGTCGGCGAAGCCTTCCAGCGTGCCCTTGAAGTGCGCCTTCGGGTACTTGTCGACCTCGAACAGCTCCTTGCCCTGGGCCACCTTGTCGAGCGCGGGCAGGCCGAAGTCGGCGGACTTCATGTCGACGACGATGTCCACCGTGCCGGTGCCGGCCTCGCGGTCCAGCGTGACGGCACCCGTCGTGTGGTCGAACTTGCCGCGCCACGTGGAGATGCCCATGTGGTCGGCCTCGAAGCTCGGGTACGTGTGCGTCGGGTCGATGTCGTAGGCGATGGGCGCGGCCTGGGCGGCGGCGGTGGCGGCCAACAGGGCGGCGGCGGCGAGGCGGGACAGGGTCGTCATCGGGATCTCCGGGGTTGAGGTTGGGGATGGCGAACGTCGCCACTCTTGCACGACGGACGACGCGAGGCCTTTTCGACATCGCGCCACGGCAGCCCGCAATGTAACAACGCCTGCGCAAGCCCCACTGTCGCGATGCGGCCGCTTCGCCGATGATGGCGCCCCGACCGCCGCTTTCGAAAGCCGCCGCCATGCTCACGATCCTCGTCGTCATCGCCGTCCTCGTCGCCGCCCTGCTCGCCTACGCCAGCACGCGGCCCGACACCTTCCGCATCGAACGCTCCATCCGGATCGCGGCGCCCATGGTGCAGGTGGCCGAGCTGATCGACGACTTCCACGAGTGGACCAAGTGGTCGCCGTGGGAACACCTCGACCCGACGATGACGCGCACCTTCAGCGGCCCCGACGCCGGCACCGGCGCGATCTACGGGTGGGACAGCAAGGGCAAGGCCGGCGCGGGCCGCATGGAGATCACCGAGATGCGCGCCGGCGCCGAACGCGGCCTCATCGCGATCCGGCTCGAGTTCTTCAAGCCCTGGAAGGCCGTCAACATCGCCGAGTTCCTGATGACGCCCACCGACGCGGGCACCGACCTCCACTGGGCGATGCACGGGCCGAGCCCGTTCATGTCCAAGCTGATGGGCGTGTTCATGAACTTCGACAAGATGGTGGGCAAGGATTTCGAGGCGGGGTTGGCGGCGATCAAGAAGAACGCCGAGGCAGCGCCGCGCTAAGGCCCGAGGGGTCTGGCCTCTCCTCGTCATCGCGCCGCGCTGTCACCGCCAGCGGTCACGCCATCCGCGATGACGAGGCGAAGGCCCCTCCTTCGCATGCCGCCATGAAAAACGCCGACCAGCGCAAGCCGGTCGGCGTCTTCATCGAACGAGCGGCGACTCAAGCCACCGTCGACATGTCCCTCGCCCGCAGCATCCTGTGCAGGATCGGCGTGAGCACCAGCAGCAGCACGCCCGCGCCGATCGACGACATGTAGAGGAACTTGTACGGTGCGATGCCCGTGCCGTTCATGATCTTCTCGAGCGCGCCGGCCAGGTAGTTGCCGGCGGCCGACGACAGCATCCACACGCCCATCAGCAGGGCGGCCACGCGCGCGGGCGCGGCGCGCGACGTGAGCGCGAGGCCCACCGGTGACAGCATCAGCTCGCCCAGCGTCTGCAGGAAATACGCGCCGGCCAGCCACAGCGGGCTGACCAGGCCGGACGAATCGGCCAGCACCTGTGCGCGATCCATCAGGATGAAGCTGAGGCCCAGCGTGATCAAGCCCAGCGACTGCTTGGCCGGGTCGGGCAGCGCGAAGCGCGAGCGGTTCATCGCCGTCCAGATCGTGGCGAACACCGGCGCGAACAGCAGGATGCCGGCCGGGTTGATGCTCTGGAACCAGCTGGCCGGCACGTCGAAGCCGCCGACCGAGCGCGCGGTCTGCTTGTCCGCGAACAGGTTCATCGACCCGCCGGCCTGCTCGAAGCCCATCCAGAAGAAGATGGAGAACATCGTCAGGATGCAGATGGCGATGATGCGTTGCCATTCCTTGCCCGTGAGGCGTTCGTTGCCCGTCTTTTCCTTGCCGGCGAACAGCCCCGGGCCCCAGATGGCGGCCGCGATCACCAGCAGCGCCAGCACGACCTTGGCCGCGCCCGGCAGCGCCGAGAACTGCGGCCCGACGAACAGCGCGAGGTAGACGAACGCGACGCTGCCGATGGTCCAGGCCGCGATGGTCGGCGCCCGGTCCCAGCCGATGGCCGACTGCCCGGCGCGCAAGCCCGCGCGGCCCAGCAGGCGCTGGAACGACAGCAACGTGACCAGCCCGATGGCCATGCCCACGCCCGCGCTCGCGAACCCGTAGTGCCAGCCGAGCTTCTCGCCCAGCGTGCCGCACACCAGCGGCGAGAACAGCGCGCCGAGGTTGATGCCCATGTAGAAGATCGTGTAGCCGCCGTCGCGACGCGGGTCATCGACGCCGTCGTACAGCTCGCCCACCATGGAGCTCGTGTTGGGCTTGAAGAAGCCGTTGCCGACGATCAGCAGGCCCAGCGCCACGTGCAGCATCGACGGCACGGCCATCGCGAAGTGGCCCAGCATCATCACGAGGCCGCCGATGACGGCCGCCATGCGCATCCCGAGGAAGCGGTCGGCCAGGTAGCCGCCGATGAGCGGCGTCACGTACACCAGGCCCGTGTAGATGCCGTACATCTCGAGGGCGTCCTCGCGCTTGTAGCCCAGCGCGTTGACGAGGTACAGCACGAGCAGCGCGCGCATGCCGTAGTAGCTGAAGCGCTCCCACATCTCCGTCAGGAAGATGATGGCGAGGCCCTTCGGT
>FSXQ01003365.1_pt1 | contig 10689 bp, 8 predicted proteins | sample 1638011 | NCBI WGS metagenome assembly FSXQ01 (sample SAMEA3914789, study PRJEB12502) | metagenome | biome: forest; material: soil | place: Canada | collected 2011-07-03 | depth 0.3 m | reverse complement strand
GTAGTCGGGCACCAGCAGCACGTCCGGATCCTGGTCGGGAAAGATCGGGTCGTACGAGTAGTCGCCCGTCACGCACTGCATGGTGATCGCCTGCGCAATGCGCAGTTCGGCGCCGCTCGCGAACGCGGCGGCCGGCATCAGCTTGCCCCGCGGGTAGCCGGACACGTCGGGGAACAGGCACTCGACGTCGCGGATGCCGGCGGCGGCGAAGTCGGCCGCCAGATGGGCTGGTGGGGTATGGCTCATGGCCACATTAGAGCAGGCCGCCGGCATTCGGGGCCCCGCAATGGCCGCCTTCAGGTGGCTGTCGCACGAACCCGATAAGCTGTGCTCTCCGAACCGCACCACGCTGGAACACCATGGCCCTCACCCGTCCCCCTTTCGAAACAGTCGCCCTCGTGCTGCAGGGCGGAGGGGCTCTCGGTGCCTACCAGGCCGGCGTGATGGAAGGCCTGGCCAATGCGGGCATCGAGCCCGACTGGGTGGCCGGCATCTCGATCGGCGCCATCAACGCTGCGCTGATCGCCGGCAACGCGCCGGCCGATCGCGTCGCGAAGCTGCGCGAGTTCTGGACCACCGTCTCGCGACCCGCCGTCTGGCCCGATGCGCTCTCGTTCATGGATGCGCTGGTGGAGCCCGTCGACGACTGGCGGCGCGAGATATGGAACAGCTGGAACGCGTTGCGCGCGCTCACCGAAGGCCAGCGCGGGTTTTTCACGCCGCGTCCCACCGCGGCCTGGCTGAAAGAGCCGACGGCCGCCACGGCCAGTTTCTACGACACCGCGCCGCTGAAGGCCACGCTCGAACGCCTGGTCGACTTCGACCGCATCAACGCCGGCGAGACGCGCCTGACCATCTCCGCCGTCAACGTGGAGACGGGCAACTTCGAGGTCTTCGACAACCGCCACGGCCGCTGGCGCAAGCGCCTCCGCGCCGAGCACGTGATGGCCTCCGGCGCGCTGCCGCCGGGCTTCCCGGCGGTGGCCATCGAGGAACCCGGCCCGATCGACGCCGCGCGCGCCAGCGGCGCGGCGCGGCCGGTGCACTACTACTGGGACGGCGGCCTGGTGTCCAACACGCCGCTGTCGCAGGTGCTCGACGACAACCCGCGGCGCGACACCCTCGCCTTCCAGGTCGACCTGTGGAGCGCGCGCGGCAAGCTGCCCACCAACGTGATCGACGCCCAGGAGCGCGTGAAGGACATCCAGTTCTCGAGCCGCACCCGCACCATCACGAACACCCAGGCGCAGGAACAGCGCCAGCGCCGCATGCTGCGCGAGCTGCTGGAGCTGATCCCGGCCAAGCTGCGCGACACCCATCCGGCCTGCCGTGCGGCCGCGCAGCAGTCCACGGCGCGCTGCGTCAGCGTGATCCAGCTGATCTACCAGGACAAGGAATGGGACGGCCTCGCCAAGGACTACGAGTTCGGCGCCGTGACGATGCGCAGCCACTGGGAAAGCGGCCTCACCGACATCAACAAGACGCTGGAGCATCCGCACTGGCTGGAGCGCCCGGATGGCGACGACCCGTTCGTCACGCATGACATCCATCGTCAGCGCCGTACGCAGGACTAAGATCGACCGGGTGACCCAGTCGGAGTGCAGCCCATGAGTTCGATCAAGATCCTCGTCGCGCAAGGCGGCGGCCCTACCGCCGTCATCAACCAGTCGCTGGTGGGCGTGGTGCTCGAGGCGCGCCGCTTCCCGCAGGTGGCACGCGTCTACGGCGCGCTGCACGGCGTGCGCGGCATCGTCGACGAGGAGCTCGTCGACCTGACCCAGGAGACGCTGCACAACCTCGAGCAGGTGGCGCGCACGCCCGCGTCCGCGCTCGGATCCACGCGCGACAAGCCCGACCTGGCGTACTGCCAACGCATCCTGGCCGTGCTGCAGGCGCACGACATCGGCCATTTCTTCTACATCGGCGGCAACGATTCGTCGGACACCGTGCGCATCGTGGCCGACGAGGCCCGCAAGGCCGGCCACGCGCTGCGCTGCGTCCACATTCCGAAGACGATCGACAACGACCTGGTGGGCAACGACCACACGCCCGGCTACCCGTCGGCGGCCCGCTTCGTGGCGCAGGCCTTCGCCGGCGCCAACCTCGACAACAGCGCGCTGCCCGGGGTGTACCTGGGCGTCGTGATGGGCCGCCACGCCGGCTTCCTCACCGCCGCCGCCGCGCTGGCGCGGCGCTTCCCCGACGACGGCCCGCACCTGATCTACCTGCCCGAGCGCACGTTCTCGCTGGAGCGCTTCCTGGCCGACGTCAAGGCCACCTACGAGAAACACGGCCGCTGCGTGATCGCCGTCTCCGAAGGCATCCACGACGAGAGCGGCGCGACGATCGCCGAGAAGCTGTCGGCCAGTGTCGAGCGCGACGCGCACGGCAACGTGCAGCTGTCAGGCACCGGTGCATTGGCAGACCTGCTGTGCGACGAGATCAAGGACAAGTTGAAGATCAAGCGCGTACGCGGCGACACCTTCGGCTACCTGCAGCGCTCGTTCCTGGGCTGCGTCTCGGACGTCGACCAGCACGAAGCGCGCGAGGTGGGCGAGAAGGCCGTGCAGTTCGCGATGTGGGGGGACAGTGACGGCTCCGTCGCCATCCGCCGCAGCGGCGACTACGCAGTCGACTACGTGCTGCAGCCGCTGGAGGCCGTGGCCGGCAAGACGCGCACGATGGAAGACGAGTTGATCGCGGCCGCGGGCAACGACGTGACGCCGGCCTTCTTCGACTACCTGAAGCCGCTGCTCGGCGCGGACATGCCGCAGGCCGGCCGGCTGCGCGCGCCAGTGGTGGCGAAGGTGTTGAACCGCAGCTGAGGCGGCGTCGACTGTGGCCGCAGATCGCCGAGTCGATCGGATCGGCCTGTCCAGGCGTGCGAGTCTGGTAGCAATCGCTTCGAGGGACGCAAGCGCGGCGCTCAGCTCCCGATCGGCGCGGCCTCGAACAGGTCGGCCGTGGTCGCGTCATCCGACGCGCCCAGGCGCAGCGGCGGGTTCGCTGCGTGCGCGGCCAGCGCCCAGGCCAGGAAATCGTCCGCGCCCAACGGGCGGCTGAACAGGTAGCCCTGCGCACCGTCGCAACCCAGCGTCTTCAGCTTGGCGGCCACGGATTCCGTCTCCACGCCCTCGGCCACCACCTTCAGGCCCATGTGGTGCGCCATGCCGATCGTCGAGCGCACGATGTTCAGGTCGTTGTCGTCCAGATCGAGGTTCATCACGAACGAGCGGTCGATCTTGAGTTCCTGCACCGGCAGCTTCTTCAGGTAAGCCAGCGACGAGTAGCCGGTGCCGAAGTCGTCGATCGACAGCTGCACGCCCATCTCGTGCAGCGCCTGCAGCGACGCCAGCGCGTGCGCCGGATCTTCCATGATCGCGCTCTCGGTCACTTCCAGGCACAGGTGGCGCGCCGCCACCCCCTCGGCGAGCAACTGGGCGCGCACGATGGCCGGCAGATCCTGCTGCACGAGGTCGCGCGTGGACACGTTGATGTTGAGCGACATTTCCAGGCCGCTCGCGCGCCACGCGGCCAGCTGCGCGAGCCCGCGCGCGAGCACCCAGCGCGTGATGGACTTGATGCAGCCGGTCTGCTCCGCGAACGGAATGAACTGGTCCGGCGGCACGAAGCCGCGCGTCGGATGGCGCCAGCGGATCAGCACCTCGGCCGACAGGCAACTGCGGTCGCCCAACGCGATCTTGGGCTGGTATTGCAGGTAGAACTGGTTCTCGTCGACCGCGCGGCGCAGGTCGGACAGCAGGCTCAGGCCGTGCTCGCCCGTGCGCGCCATCTTCGGGTCGAAGGCCGCGTAGCCGCTGCTGGTCTGCTTGGCGACGTACATCGCCGAGTCGGCATGCGCCATCAGCTCGGTGGGATTGGCGCCGTCGTCGGGGAACGTGGCGATGCCGATGCTGCCGCTGACGTCCACCGTCTGGCCTTCGATCGTCACCGGGGTGTCGAGCGCGGCGAGCAGCTGGCGCGCCAGCACGGCGGCGCCTTCGCGGCCTTGCGCCGGCAGCAGCACGGCGAACTCGTCGCCACCGATGCGGGCCACCGTGTCGGTGGTGCGGCGCAGCTCGCGCGTCAGGCGGCCGGCCACCTGGTTCAGCAACTCGTCGCCGACCGGATGCCCCAGCACGTCGTTGACTTCCTTGAAGCGATCCAGGTCGATCAGCAGCACCGACATGGCGTGGCCGGTGCGCGTGGCCGTCCCCACCGCCTGGTCCAACCGGTCGTTGAACAAGGTGCGATTGGCCAGGCCCGTGAGCGGGTCGCGGAACGCGAGGTCGACGATGCGCGCCTCGCGCTGTGCCAGGCTGTCGCGCATCTCGCCGAGCGCGGTGATCAGGCGGCCCACCTCGTCGCGGCCGGCCGCGGGCATCGGGCCGTCGAGCTTGCCGTCGGCGATCTCGCGCGCGAGCGCCACCGTGAGCGCGAGCGGGCGCGTGATCGACCGGGTGATCATCACCGCGCACAGCAGCGCCGCCACCACCGCCAGGCCCGAGAGTTCGAGCACGTACTCGCGGCTGCGGGCCTGCTGCATGCGGATGCTGGAGATCGTGGCGTTGGCCTGGGCCGACTTGATGGCCACGAGCGCGTCCAGCGCGTCGAGCATGTCGTAGAGCGCGGGCAGCGTCTCCTTGAGCATGGTCGGACGCGCCACGTTGAGATCGAGCTCGACCTCTTCGACGGTGTGCTGGAACGCGGCCTCGAAGTGGCCGCGGGTGGAGATCAGGCGTTCGATGACCACCGCGTCCTCGACGGCGTGCGCGTCGGCGAGCAGTTGGGACAGCGCGGTCTTCTGTTCGGCGAATTCGGTGTCGATCAACGCGTAGACCGGCACGCGATCCGCGCGAGTGTCGAGCAGGAACAGCGTGTGCAGGTGCTGCGCGCCGGCCTGGGCCGCCTTTTCGGCCTGGCGCGCCAGCAGCACCTGGCGCAGGCTGGATTCGGCCACGACGCGACTCGATTCCCCAACAAGCTCGGCCTGCTTCAAGGCCAGCGCCACGACCCCGGCCAGCAGCGCCAGCAGCAAGCCGAAGGCGAGCGCCAGGCGCACCGCGATGGGAGCGCTGCTGGCGATGCGGGCGATGCGACTGGGCGTGGTCGACAGGTCGTCGGGAGCCATGGGGTTCGAAGGAGAGTTGTCTGAAAAGGCGTCAGGAGCTTATCGACCGTTCCGCGGCGGAAATTGAGCATTCCTCCCGGGCCGGTACCGCGACTCTTCTCACGTTCGCCCGCTTCAGCCGGAGGGCTTGGCCGCCGATAGAGCCGGGATGGACGCCCAGCTCGACCTTCTTCTCGCCGATCCAGCCAACAACCCCGCCAACGACCCGGCCGGCGGCACGTCTGCAGGGTTCGGTTCGACAAGCAGTCCGCCGGCCGCCAACGGCCCGCGCCTGGGCGAGCTGCTGGGCTCGCTGAGCCATGCGCTGGACATGACCGAAGGCCAGCCGGCCGGCCACTGCATGCGCAGTTGCTGGATCGGCCAGCAGATCGGGCGCGCGATCGGCCTGAGCACCACCGAGATGCGCGACCTCTACTACGCGACGCTGTTGAAGGACTCGGGCTGCAGCAGCAACGCCGCGCGCATCTGCCAGTTGTTCCTCACCGACGACCGGTCGTTCAAGCACGACCGCAAGACGGTGGGCCTGAGCCTGCCCAGCCTGATGAACTTCGTCCTCCGGCACACGGGCGTCAAGGCCGGGCTCGCCGAGCGCTTTCGCGCCATCATGAATGCGGTGCAGAACGGCGAAGAGATCCATCGCGAGCTCACCGAGACGCGTTGCTCGCGCGGCGCCCAGATCGCGCGCCAGCTGCGCTTCAGCGAGGACGTGGCCGACGCCATCCAGAGCCTGGACGAACATTGGGACGGCAGCGGCCAGCCGCAGGGCCTCGCCAACAAGGAGATTCCGCTGTACGCGCGCATCGCTCTGCTGGCGCAGGTGGTGGACGTTTTCCACGCCAGCGCCGGCCCGACCGCCACGCGCGAGGAGGTGGCGCGGCGCAGCGGCCGCTGGTTCGATCCGCGGCTGGCCAACGCCTTCGCCGTGCTGGCGCGCGACCGCGAGTTCTGGCTCCAGCTGGCCAGCGACGACCTGGAACTGCGCGTCCTCGAGATGGAGCCGGCCCGGCAACGGCAGCCGGTGGACGACGACTACCTCGATGACATCGCCACTGCCTTCGGCCAGATCGTCGACGCCAAGAGCCCGTTCACCGCCGGCCACAGCTCGCGCGTGGCGCTCGTCGCGGACCAGATCTCGCAACAGTTGGGCCTGGGCGCGGGAGAGCGCCGCTGGCTGCGCCGCGGCGCGCTTCTGCACGACGTGGGCAAGCTGGGCGTGAGCAACCAGATCCTGGACAAGCCGGGCAAGCTCGACACGCGCGAATGGGCCGAGGTGCAGCGCCACGCGTTGCACACCGAGCAGATCCTGGGACGCATCAGCGCCTTCGGCGCGCTCGCGCGCGTGGCGGGCGCGCACCACGAGAAGCTGGACGGCACCGGCTACCCGCGCGGCCTCGACGCGCGCCACATCCGCCTCGAGACGCGCATCATCACCGCCGCCGACATCTTCGACGCCCTCACCGCCGACCGTCCCTATCGACCGGCGATGCCGATCGCGCAGGCGCTGCAGATCATGCGCGACAGCGTGGGCAGCGCGATCGACGGCGATTGCTTCGCCGCGCTCGAGCGCTCCCTGGGCACGCTCGGAGAACTCGGCGCGCTCTGAGCAGCGCGGCGTACAGTGGCGGCCACCTCGTCGTCCGGTATCGCCCGCATGCGCTTTCCAGTCCGCTCCGCCCTGATCGTCACCACGCTGGCCGCCTTGCTGTGCGGCTGCGACAGCGTCGGCCCGTCGCTCAAGGATTCCGCCTACGCGATGGAGCGTGCGCACGCCGGCCTCGCGCGCAAGGAAATCACGCTGGCCGACGGCACGCACATCGTCTACCTGGAGGGTGGCTCCGGAGAGCCCCTGGTGCTGGTGCACGGCTTCGGCGCCGACAAGGACAACTTCACGCGCGTCTCGCACTGGCTCACGCCGCACTACCGCGTGATCGTGCCGGACCTGGTGGGCTTCGGCGAATCCTCGCACCTGCCCGACGCCGACTATCGCTACGCGGCGCAGGCCGGTCGCGTACGCGCCTTCGTGCAGGCGCTGGGGCTCACACGCGTCGACCTGGGCGGCAACTCGATGGGCGGCAACTCGATGGGCGGCGGCATCGCGATGAGCTACGCCGCGCAGTTTCCTCAGGAGGTGCACAGCCTGTGGCTGGTGGACTGCGCCGGCATCGCCGAGGCGCCGCCCAGCGAGCTCGCGAAGATCGTCAGCGCCACCGGCCAGAACCCGTTGATGATCACGAAGGAGAGCGACTTTCCCGCATTCCTGAAGTTCGTGATGAGCGATCCGCCCTACATCCCCGGCCCGGTGATGGACACGCTGGCGCGCGAGCGCATCGCTAACCAGGATCTCGAGCGCAAGGTGTTCGTGCAGATCGCCACCGATTCGGTCAGCGACGCGATCCGGGGCCCGCCCACGCCGACGTTGATCGTCTGGGGCGACGAGGATCGCGCGCTGTCGGTCGACACGGTGCCGATGCTCAAGGCGCTGCTGCCCCATGCGCAGGCGGTCGTGATGCCGCACGTCGGCCACGCACCGATGATCGAGCGGCCGCAACAGACCGCCGAGGACTACCTGCGTTTTCGGGCGCAGGTCGACACGGCCGTCGCGCGCTGATCAGAGGTGGCGTATCGCGTCGAGTGACGCTGCGAGCTTCCAGGCTTCGCGCTGCTCCGAGACGGCGACCCGTTGCGGCGGCGCGCCGATGTCTTCCAGGGTGTCGCGGCTGAGCCGTCCGAGGCCCGAATCGATCCAGGCCTGGTCGACGGCCTCGCGGGTCACGACCGAGCGGCTGAAATAGCGCAACAGCGCCTCCAGGAACCGGGTTCCGAGCGGGGCGGCGAGCGTAGTCGCGAGGCGGCAGGCGGTCATGGTGCTTCTCCATTGAACTTCGATGTTGGTCAGAATAGGACGACGTAGCTGGCCCGTATATCGACGAATCCTGGCAATATTGGTAAGCTCAACTGACCAATCCGTCGTCCATGGCCCGCATCCAGCTCAATTTCCTGCCGACCTTCGTTGCCGTGGCGAAGCTGGAGAACCTGCGCGCCGCCGCCGAATCGCTGCACCTGACGCACAGCGCGGTCAGCCAGCAGATCGGCGAGATCGAGAGCCGCCTCGGCTTTGCGTTGTTCGATCGCCGCGGCCGCCGCATCCACCTGAACGCGGCCGGCCAGGCGCTGCTGCGCCACGCGGCGCCGGCGCTCGCGCAGGTGGATGACGGCGTGCAGGCGGCCGCGGCCGCCGCGGCGGGTGCCGTGCAAGGGCTCCGCGTGACGATGCTGCCGTCGTTCGCGCAACGCTGGTTCCTGCCGCGCCTGGGCCTGTGGCGAGCGCAGCACCCGGACATCGCCATCGAGATCGACGCGTCGTTCGACATCATCGACCTGCAGCGCGACGGTTTCCACGCCGCGATCCGCACCGGGCCCGGGCCGTGGCCCGGACTGGTGCAGGAACGCCTCTACGACTCGCCGACGCCCTTCGTCGCGGTCGCCGCACCGCACATCGCCCAGCGTCTGAACACCGGCAAGCTGGCGGACATGGCGCGCGAGCCGCTGCTGGGCGACACCGAGGTGTGGGAGCGCTGGTTCGCGGCCGCGGGGGTGCGCGCGCGCGTCAGCCCCGTGGCGACGTTCAACGACGTCGGCCTGATGCTGCAGGCCGCCGAGCAGGGGCTCGGGCTGGCGGTGGTGCGCGAACTGCTGGCCGCCGACGCACTGCGTGACGGCCGGCTGGCGCGGCTGTTCGACGTGTCGGTGTTGCTCGAAGGCGTGCGAGCCTACAGCCTTGTATACCCGCCGGCGCTCAAGGAGTGGCCGCCGCTGATCGCGCTGCGCGGATGGCTGCGCGCCGAGTTCGATCTCTCGCTGAAGATGCTGCGCAAAGGGGCGATCAGCGAGCGCTGACGGTCATGCGGCGCGTGGCGACGGCGGTATCGGCCTTCGGATCGCTGAACATCGCCTGCACCGGGCCATCTTCCGGCAGCACGTAGATGGTGCCGTGGACGTGGCCCAACGTGGGCAGCACGACCGACAGGAAGAAGTCCTCGGGCACGACCACGCAACCAAGCGACAGGCGCTTGTTGTCGGCGTCGTCGGTGGCCAGGCTGTTCAGGCGCTGCGTCTGCGAGTAGCCGGGACGCACGCGGTGGATGGCGATGCCGGTGTCGTAGTCCACCCACACCACCGGTTCGCCATGCAGGTTGCGGCCGGGTTGCGATTCGAAGCGGCCGGCCGGCGTCTTGCGCTCGTCCGGCAACAGGCGCGAGGGATCCTTCTGGCCGGCGCCGGGCACGGGGATATCACCGCGGGCCTGGCCGAGCAGCGTGGACGACATGCCCACGAGGTGGCCGCCGGCGCCGAACACGTAGATGCGCGCCGCCTTCTTGTCGACGATCACGAAAGGGCGTCCGTGGTCGTCCTCCTTCTCGCGGATCCATTGTTCGACGTAGCGGGCGTCCGCGGAGGCGTCGACCGATGCGAGCGCGAAAGTGGACTCGCCGGGGCGAGACGTCGGGTCGGTGATGGCGAGTGCGGTGGAGGAGATCCACGCAACCGATGCGGCGACTGCCAGCTTGCCCCAGAGCTTCATCTCGACGTTCCCGTGTTTGCGCGTCAGCGACTTGGCCAGATGCGGCCTGAACAGGCACGATTTCGCGGCCCTGTCCTACATGCTAAGGCCGAATGCTAGGGGGAAAATGGAGGGTTTGCGGCAATAAGAGCCGTCAATTACACCGACTTACTCGACTGCAACTCGACGACATCCGGCATCAACTCGACGGTAGTTTCAATATCCTGTCGGGCAGGAAATCCGCGCCGAAGGGCGATTTCAGAGCTCGGTGCGGAGCGCCCAGACCTCCGGGAACAGCACCGTGTCGAGCATCTTGCGCAGATAGCTGACGCCGCCCGTGCCGCCCGTGCCGCGTTTGAAGCCGATGATGCGTTGCACCGTAGTCACATGGCGGAAGCGCCAGAGACGGAACGTGTCCTCGAGGTCGGTCAGCTCCTCTCCGAGCTGGTACAGATCCCAGTGCTTCTTCGTGTCGCGGTAGACCACCAGCCACGCATCGCGCACGGCGTCGCTCTCCACATATCGCAGCGTCCAGTCGCGCTCCAGGTGCGATGCGGGCACGGCGACGCCGCGGCGCGCGAGCAGGCGCAGGCTCTCGTCGTACAGCGACGGCATGCGCCAGGCCGCTTCCACCTGCGCCAGCAGGTCGGGCCGGTGGGCATGCGGCTTGAGCATCGCCGCGTTCTTGTTGCCCATCGTGAATTCGATGCAGCGGTACTGGTAGCTCTGGAATCCGCTGCTGGCCGAGAGGTAGGGGCGGATCGCCGAGTACTCCGGCGGCGTCATCGTGGCCAGCACGTCCCACGCGTGCACCAGCTGCTCCATGATGCGGCTCACGCGCGCCAGCATCTTGAAGGCCGTGCCGAGCTCGTCGGCCGCGATCGCGGCGACGGCGGCACGCAGCTCGTGCAGCATCAGCTTCATCCACAGCTCGGACGTCTGGTGCTGCACGATGAACAGCATCTCGTTGTGGTCGGGCGACAGCGGATGCTGGGCG
>FSXQ01001467.1_pt1 | contig 10714 bp, 8 predicted proteins | sample 1638011 | NCBI WGS metagenome assembly FSXQ01 (sample SAMEA3914789, study PRJEB12502) | metagenome | biome: forest; material: soil | place: Canada | collected 2011-07-03 | depth 0.3 m | reverse complement strand
TCCATACGAGATGCAGAACACGATCGCGCTGATCAGGTGCAGGCTCTGGTTGATCGTGCTGTGGTGATAGAAGCGATGGTCGTCCCAGCGCAGCGTGCGCAGCGTTTGCATGAATTGGTTCACGGTGTTCCTCTCAGGAGTTCGCCGGCGGCGAGGCGACCACGGCGTGACAGGATGGTGACTTCCAAATATGAAAGGCCCGTGTCCGTTCGATGGGAAACATCGAACGAGTGCCTCACGCCCGCTCGTACCGCCCAAAGACGCCCACTCGTCGTTGCAAATGCTCGCCGGGCAAACCAGCCCGTCTGTGCTTTGCGCCTGGATCGGGCGCCTTTGGACGATCCGCTCGGGCGCGTTGCACTCATTCGATGTTTCCGAACTGACCCGGAACTGTCATCGATTTGTTGTTTGGCGTTGTCATCATCGGCGGCGACCGCAACGAATTGGGAGCTTGACTCGTGGACATTCACCCCGGCCTCCAGCACCCCCTGCGAATCGCCTGCGTGACCGAGACGTACCCGCCCGAGGTGAACGGCGTCGCGATGACGATCGCCCGCCTCGTGCAGAGCCTGCGCTCGCGCCACCACGTGGTGCAGGTGGTGCGGCCGCGCCAGTCCGCCGACGCCGGCGCGACGTCCGCGGACGGCCACGGCGACGTGCTGGTGCGCGGCGTGCCGATCCCCCGCTACGCCGGCCTGCGCATGGGCCTGCCGTGCACGGGCGCGCTGGTGAAGCTGTGGAAGCAGCAGCGCCCGGACGTCGTGCACATCGCCACCGAAGGCCCGCTGGGCCGCTCCGCGCTGCTCGCCGCCAGGGCGCTGGGCCTGCCCGTGTGCTCCGACTTCCGCACCAACTTCCACGCCTACAGCCAGCACTACGGGTTCGGCTTCCTGCGCCGGCCGATCATCGCCTACCTGCGCCGCTTCCATAACGCGACGCAGTGCACGATGGTGCCCACGCAGGCGCTGCACGACGACCTGGCCGCGGAAGGCTTCCGCGGGCTGACGACGGTGGCACGTGGCGTGGACGTGCGGCGCTTCGACCCCGCGCATCGCAGCGAGGCGCTGCGCGCGCAATGGGGCGCCGCGCCCGACGACCTGGTCGTCACCTGCGTCGGCCGTCTCGCGCCTGAGAAGAACCTGGGCACGCTGGCCGCCGCCTTCGACGCGATCCGCCGCGACCATCCGCGCGCCCGCCTCGTGCTGGTGGGCGACGGCCCGATGCGCAAGGAACTGCAGGCGCGCTGCCCCGGCGCGATCTTCGCCGGCCAGCGCATCGGCGCCGACCTGGCCACGCACTACGCGTCGGCCGACCTGTTCCTGTTTCCCAGCGTCACGGAGACCTTCGGCAACGTCACGACCGAGGCGATGGCCAGCGGCCTGGCCGTGGTCGCCTTCGACTACGCCGCCGCGCACCGCCTCGTCCGCCACGGCGAGAACGGCGCGCTGGTGCCGTTCGACGACTCGGCGGCGTTCGTCGCCACCGCCGCCCGCACCGCCACGGACCTGGCGAACTGCCGCGTGCTCGGCGCCCGGGCACGCATCAGCGTGATGCCGCTCGACTGGGACAGCATCGCCGCGCAGGTCGAGGGGGTGATGGCGTCGGTGATCCGCGCCGTCGAACCCGCGGCCGGCTACGCCTTCGCCTCGGCGCGCCACTCGTCGGTGTGAACGGCGGCGCGGCGCTCGCGCGCCCGCTGCCGCCACAACAACACCGCCAGCGCCGCGGCCACGCAGACGCCCAGCCCGGCCATCAGCGCGACCAACGGCACGTCGGCGGCCACCAGGGCCGAGTACGCACCCAGGCACACGAGCACGCTGGCGTTCTCGTTGCCGCCCTGGACGGCGATCGAGCGGCCGGCGCTGAGCAACGCGTTGCCGCGATCCTGCAGCAGCGCGTTCAGCGGCACCACCATCAGGCCGCCGACGGCGCCGACGAGAATCAGCAGCGCGACCGCGACGTCGAGCCGCGTCGTGAACGCGACCACGATCATCAACACGCCGAAGACGACGCCCGCGGAGAGCATGCGCTTGGCGTGCGCCAGCGGCACCCAGCGGCCGGCGGCCACCGCGCCGGCGATCACGCCCACCGCCACCGCCGCCTGGACGAACGCGGCGTGAGCCAGCGTCAGGTGCATGGTCTCGCGCGCCCAGCGCAGCACCGCGAACTGCAAGGTGGCGCCGACGCCCCAGAAGATCGTCGTCACGGCCAGGGACAGTCCGCCGTCCGGGTCGTGCCACAGCGCACGATTGGCCGCGACGAAGTCGCGCAGCATGGCACGCGGGTGCAGCGATTCGATGGCGTGGCGCACGCCGCTGTCGGGAACGCCCAGGTTGAGCATGCCGGCGAGCAGGTAGACGGCCAGCAGGATCAGCAACGACGGCAGCACCGGGTCGAACGCGTCGGCCACGACATGGCTCGCGTGCGTCAACAGCCACGGGCTGACGAGGAAGCCGCCGAGGCCGGTGCCCAGCAGCACCGCGGTCACCGCGGCGGTCTCGATCCAGGCGTTGGCCGCGACCAGCTGGTCGGGCCGCACGAGTTCCGTCGCGAGGCCGTACTTGGCCGGCGCGTAGGCCGCGGCGCCGAGCCCGACCACCAGGAACGCCAGCACCGGATGGACGCCGAAGATCAACGCGAGCACGCCGCAGATCTTGACGGCGTTCATGCATGTCATCAGCTTCGCCTTCTGGAACGAGTCGGCGAGCGGCCCGACGAACGGGGCCAGCAACACATAGGCCGCGATGAACGCCACCTTCAGCAGCGGCGCCAGCCAGCCGGGCATGGCCCGCTGCTGCAACAGGGCTATCGTGACGATCAGCAACGCGTTGTCCGCAAGCGCCGAAGCGAACTGGGCCGCCAGCAGCAACAGGAAGGCGCCGGGCATCAGGCGGACCGGACGAGGTGAGCAGGCATCGCTAGCGGGCAGTCAGGATGAGGACAGCTCGCGAGCCTCGGGCCTGCGCGTGAAGTGGTCATGACACGTTCATGACGCGGCCAAGACAGACACGTCGCCGACACGCCGCCGCCATTGCCGCGACGCTGTCACGAACGCCACCCATAGTGCGCATGACTCCACCAGGGACCAGGCCCAGCGCATGAACGTCGTTCCGTCACATCCCGAAGCGGCGCGCATCAGCTGCGTCATCTGCGCGCTCGACGAGGGCCCGCGCATCGGCGCGGTGCTGGACGTGGCGGCGGCGCATCCGCTGATCGCCGAGGTGATCGTCGTCGACGACGGCTCCACCGACGACACGGCGCAGGTCGTCGCGCGTTACCCGTGCGTGCGCCTGATCTCGCACGCGAGGAACCAGGGCAAGAGCAAGGCGGTCGCCACCGGCGTCGCCGCCGCGCGCCACGGCCTGCTGATGCTGCTGGACGCCGACCTGAAGGGCCTGCGACCCGAAGACCTGGACGCGCTCGCCGCGCCCGTGCTGTCCGGCCGCGCCGCGGTGAGCCTGAGCCTGCGCCGCAACAGCCTCGCGCTGTTCCGCTGGGTCGGCCTCGACTTCGTGTCCGGCGAACGCGTCGTCGACAAGCGCCTGCTCGCCGATGTCCTGCAGGACATCCACGCGCTGCCGCGCTTCGGCATCGAGGTGTTCATGAACAAGCGCATCATCGCCGCGCGCCTGCCGGTGGCTGTCGCAAACTGGCGCGCGGTCACGCAGTCGCGCAAGACCGAGAAGCTGGGGTGGTGGCGCGGCATGCTGGCCGAATGGCGCATGGTCTTCGACCTGGTGGACGCCGTCTACCCACTCGAACTCCTGACGCAGACGATGCACCTGGCACTGCTGCGCACGCCGGCCGAGCCTCAGCCAGCCCTGCAAGGCACCGATTTGTAAAGACCTGACCCCTGATCGGGAACTCAGTGGCGGCGGCGGATGATCTCGTCGCCGGCGCGCTGCAGCGCCGAACTGGAATCGGGGGGCCGCAGCAGTCCTTGCGCGAACATCTTCTCCAGCGCCTTGCGCGTGAAGCTGTGCGAGCCGTCGCCGCTGCCGGCGAACAGCAGGAAGTAGCCGTTGTCGCTCATCCAGAGCAATTGCAGCTCCATCCAGTCGCCGTTCAGCTGCATCGACACGCTGTCGCCGACCTGCAGGCTCGCGACGGGCGACGACGCATCCGGTGGCGCAGCCTGCGGCGGCGGGGCCGGGGGCAGTTCGTCGTCGAGTTCCAGGTCGACCGTCACCGGGCCGGAGGCCGCTTCCTCGCCGAGCGGGCGCCGCATCGCGTGCAGGTGGATCGCGGCGATCTGGTCGAGCCAGGCCTTTCTCATCGCGTCGGACAGCCTGACCGTGGCCATGCCGGCCGTCACGCGATCGACCAGCTCGGGAATCATCGCCGCCAGCGTCGGCGCATCGGCGCGCGCGCGGGCCTTGTCGGTCGACCAGATCAAGTCGACGGCCGTGTCCATCGCCGGTGAGTTGCGGCGTGCCTGGGGCGGCAACGCCGTCCATTCCTGCGCGACGACCAGCGACCACAGCGTCAGGATGAAGCGCCTGGTCTGCGACGGCGGCTGAGCGGAGTCGAGCTTGCGCTGCAGCCGCGCCCTCGCCTGCCCGACCAGCTCCTCCAGCGAGGCGTTGCGGCGCAGCAGGTCCAGCGCCCCTTCGACGGAGGTGAGACGGCGCTGCGCCTGCTTGCGCTGCAACTGCGCCAGGCGCTCGACGGCCGCGTCGAACGCCGCGGTGGAGGGATCGATGGCCAGCTGCGCCACGGTGTCGGTGAGCCACTGCGTGAATTCGGCCGGCGGCGCGCCCTTGTCGGCGTTCAGGGTCGTCGCGATGCGGTTGACCAGGGTCCACGCCGGATGGCGGTGCGACCGCAACAGGGTCGCGTCCTGCGTGGCCAGGCGCACGACGCTGGGCTGCAGGCGGGCGATCCATTCCCGCGCCTCGCCCGACAGCGCCGGGTCAGCGACGATCTGGGCGAACAGATGGCCGATCAGGGCGACGACCAGGCGCGAGCTGGTCGCATCCTGCAGGGCCGCCAGCTCCTCGCGATGGCTGTGGATCAGGCCAGTGATGCGGGCGTCGTCGCCGTCGAGCGGCATCGGCTGCGTGTCGGCGATGCGCTCGAGCGGCACGTGCGCCGTGGACGCCGCGAACACCGGCCGCTGTTCGTCAAGGTCCATCAGCTCGAACAGCGCGCCGGGCCGCGTGACGTCGAAACCCGTCGGCGGCGTGACGGCGGTGGTGCCCTCCGCGTCTTCGGTGGCGCGGTCGGCGGCCTCCAGCTGCGAGGCGTCGGCGAAACCGGCCTGGCGCACGGCGGCGTAGATCTCGCTCAGGCGCGGCGCGAGCCAACGCGCGACGCTGCGCACCAGCTCGGCCCGTGCCGGCGCCCCCACGCCAAGCCCGTCGGAGGCGGCCCACAAGGCGCGCGCCAGGCAAGGCGGCCCGATCGGCGACGCCGCGACGCGCACGCCTTCGTGGCGCCGAAGCGCGCCCTCGAACTTGATCAGGCGGCGCAGCTCCACCGTGCAGTCCTCGTTGAGGATCTGCACCACCTGGGCGACCTCGATCTCCTCCTGGATGCGCGACTCATCCATGATCTCGAACGCGCCGAGATCCAGCCATTGGCCCGGCGCCTTGGCGGCCGGCGGCTGCGCGAACTCGGTGAACGCGTGCTCCAGGGCCTCGCCGAAGGCGGCCGCGAACTGGGCATGCTGGCGCGTCAGCGCGGCCGCGACCTCGCCGCGCAAGGCGCGCAGGGTCGCGTTGATCACCGGCGCGCTGGCGATCTCGGTGGCCAGGCCGGCGGCGCCGCTGCGCACGCGACGAGACATCAGCGCATGCGCGCGTTCCAGGTGTCGTCCATAGGCGGTTTTCGTCACGCGACGATCTTAGAACAGGCGCACGGCGAGCGCTTCGCGCCGTGCGCCTGGACGCCGCGTCAGGACTTCGCCAGCGACAACTGCTCCGCCGCGGCCTGCAGCCACTGGCGCGCCTCGTCCACGCTGGCGCCGACATGGCGGTCGATGCGGCGGATGAACGGGCAGGTCAGCACCGCGATCGCGTCGCCCTGCGGTCCCAGGATCGGCAGCGAGATGTCGGTCACGCCATGGGCCTGCTGGCTGTCACCCTGCCAGTAGCCCTGCGAGCGCACGACGGCGAGCAGGCGCTCGAGCTCCGGTTCCGGCACGCCCACCTCGCCCTCGAGCACCTCGTGCTCGCCCAGCATCTCGGCGCGCCGGAGGTCGGACTGGAAGGCGAGCAGCGCGTGGCCCGAGCCCGTGTCGACGAGGTTGACCTTCACGCCCAGCCGCAACGACATGCCCCAGTTGTTCGGGCCGTGCACCTGTCCGACGACGACGATGTTGCCGCGGTCGTAGACGCCGAGGTGGCACGACTGCTCCGCCGCCTTCGCGAACCGGTCCATCGCCGGCAACGCGTGCGAGACGAGGCGCTGGATCGGCGGATGGCGATGGCTCAGGACGAACAGCTTGAGGCTCAGCGCGTAGCGGTCGCCCTCGAGCGACCGCGTGACGAAGTTGCGCGCGACCAGGCGCTCGAGCATGCGATAGATCTCGCTCGGGCCGCGGCCCATCGCCTTGACGATCTCGCCCCGCGTCAGCCCTTGCGGCTGCTCTGCCAGCAGTTCCAGGATGTCGAGCCCCTTGTCGAGGGCGGGCGCGCGGTAGCGGTCGGCAGGTTCGGTCATGAGCTCAGGGAGAGGGGCGTCGCGAGCCGTCGATCCTAGGGCAATCCCCAAGAGGCAAGCAACCATCGCTGGCTAGACTGAAGTCTATCAGTAAACAAGACATTCACTAATAAATACGGAGACGAGCATGCGGTTGCAGGGCAAGACCATCCTCGTGACGGCCGCCGGCCAAGGCATCGGCCGCGCCAGCGCGCTGGCCTGCGTGCGCGAAGGCGCCGCCGTGATCGCCACCGACATCCGCGCCGATCTGCTCGAATCCCTGGCCCTCGAGGCGCCCACGCTGCGCACTCGTCTGCTGGACGTGCGCGACGCCGCCGCCGTGCAGGCGCTGGCCGCGCAGTTGCCCGCGCTCGACGGCCTCTTCAATTGCGCCGGTTTCGTCCACGAGGGCACCATCCTCCAGTGCGACGAGGCCGCGTGGGACTTCAGCTTCGACCTGAACGTCAAGGGCGCGTACCGCGTCACGCGCGCCCTGCTGCCCGCGATGCTGGACCAGCTGGCGCGCACCGGCGGCACCGCCTCCATCCTCAACATGGCATCGATGGCCTCGTCGGTGAAGGGATTGCCGAACCGCTTCGCCTACGGCGCGACCAAGGCCGCCGTCATCGGCATGACGAAGGCGCTCGCGGCCGACTACGTCACGCGCGGCCTGCGCTGCAACGCGCTGTGCCCGGGCACCGTCGACACGCCCTCGCTGCGCGGCCGCATCGCGTCGGCCGCCGACCCCGTGGCCGCCGAGAAGGCCTTCATCGCGCGCCAGCCCATGGGGCGGCTGGCCACGGTGGACGACATCACGCCGCAGGTCGTCTACCTCTTGAGCGACGAATCGCGCTTCGTGTCCGGCCAGGCGGTGCTGGTCGACGGCGGCGTGACGATCTGACCCGTCCGCGGCGCCCCTCATGCATCGCATCGACGCCCACCAGCACTTCTGGCAGCTCGCCCGCGGCGACTACGCCTGGCTGCGCGTCGGCGTTTCCGGCGTGGCGCCGATCGCGCGCGACTTCCTGCCCGACGCGCTCGCGCCGCTGCTGCGCACTCACGAGGTCAGGCGCACGGTGCTCGTGCAGGCGGCCGAATCCGTGGCGGAGACCGAATTCCTGCTGGGCCTCGCCGCGGCGCACGAGTTCATCGCCGGCGTCGTCGGCTGGGTGGATCTCGCCGACGCGCAAGCCGCTGCGACTCTCGCACGCCTGGCCGCGGACGACCGCCTCAAGGGCGTGCGGCCGATGCTGCAGGACCTGCCCGCGGACGACTGGATCGTCGACGCCCCCCGGCCCGACGCCTTGCGAACGCTGCACCGGCTGGGGCTGCGCTTCGACGCGCTGGTGCGCCCGCGCCAGCTCGCGCCGCTCGCGCGCTTCGCGCGCACGTGGCCCGAACTGCCGATCGTGATCGACCACGCCGCCAAGCCGCCGCTGGCGGCCGCCTGGAACGACGAGCCGATGCGGGCATGGCGCCGCGACATGGCCACGCTGGCCGCCGCTCCGCAGGTCTGCTGCAAGATCTCCGGCCTGCTCACCGAACTCGCTCCGACGGACGACACCGTGCCGGCCAGAGCCGCAGAACGCCTGCGTCCCGTGGTGGACGCGCTGCTCGGCTGGTTCGGGCCCGAGCGGCTGATGTGGGGCAGCGACTGGCCCGTGCTCACGCTCGCGGGCAGCTATTCCGACTGGATCTCCGTGAGCGACACGCTGCTGGAACCGCTGTCCACCGGCGAACGCGCCCAGGTGCTGCACGGCACCGCGCAACGCTTCTACGGACTCGCCTGAGCGCGCCAGCATGGACACGCTTGTCTCCCTCCGCGGCCTGTGCAAGAGCTTCGCCGGCGTCCAGGCCCTGGACAAGGTCGGCTTCGAGCTGCGCGCCGGCGAGGTCCATGCGCTGATGGGCGAGAACGGCGCGGGCAAGTCCACGCTGATGAAGGTGCTGGCCGGCATCCACGCGCGCGACGCCGGCGAGATCGAGGTCGAAGGCCGGCCGGTCGACATCGCCAGCCCGCGCGCCGCGCAGGCGCTGGGCATCGGCATCGTGCACCAGGAGCTCAACCTGATGCGGCACCTGAGCGCGGCGCAGAACATCTTCATCGGCCGCGAACCGCGCCATGGGCTGGGCCTGTTCCTCGACGAGGAGCGCCTCAACGCCGACGCGCGCCGCCTGTTCGAACGGCTCAACCTCGACCTGGATCCGCGCACGCCGGTCGCCGACCTGACGGTGGCGCGCCAGCAGATGGTGGAGATCGCCAAGGCGCTGTCCTTCGACTCGAAAGTGCTCATCATGGACGAGCCCACGGCCGCCCTCAACGCGCAGGAGGTCGCCGACCTCTTCCGCGTCGTCCGCCAGCTGCGCGGCGAGGGCGTGGGCATCGTCTACATCTCGCACCGCATGGACGAACTGCAGCAGATCGCCGACCGTGTCACGGTGATGCGCGACGGCCGCACCATCGCCACGGTCGCCATGCGCGACACCAGCGTCGCCGCGATCATCCACATGATGGTGGGCCGCGCGCTGGAAGAGAACCTGCGCGGCACGCCGCCGGACACCGCACGCAACGAGGTCGCGCTCGAAGTGCGCCACCTGCGGCGCGGCGCGGCCATCCGCGACGTGAGCTTCAGCGTGCGCAAGGGCGAGATCCTCGGCTTCGCCGGGCTGATGGGCGCCGGACGCACGGAGGTCGCGCGCGCCGTGTTCGGCGCCGATCCGGTCGACGGCGGCGAGATCCTGGTCCATGGGCGGCCCGTGCGCATCCGCACGCCGCGCGACGCCGTCGCGCTGGGCATCGGCTACCTGTCCGAGGACCGCAAGCAGTTCGGGCTCGCGACGGCCATGGACGTGCAGGCCAACATCGCCATGACCTCGCTGTCGCGCCTGCTGCGCCTGGGCGTGTTCATCGATTCGGCGGCGATCGGCGAGACGGCCGCGGGCTACGTGCGCCAGCTGGGCATCCGCACGCCCTCGGTCGCGCAGCCGGTCAAGCTGCTGTCGGGCGGCAACCAGCAGAAGGTCGTGATCGCGAAGTGGCTGCTGCGCGATTGCGACATCCTCTTCTTCGACGAGCCGACGCGCGGCATCGACGTCGGCGCGAAGGCCGAGATCCACAAGCTGATCGACGCGCTGGCCGCGCAGGGCAAGGCGATCGTCGTGATCTCGTCCGAGTTGCCGGAGATCCTGCGCCTGTCGCACCGCGTGGTGGTGATGTGCGAAGGCCGCGTCACCGGCGAGCAGGGCGCGCACGAGGCGACGCAGGAAAGCATCATGCAGCTCGCGACGCGGCGCGCGTCCGCGGCCCTTCACTGAACCCGGGTCCCCGATGTCCGCCTCCAATCCGTCCCTTGCGCGCCCCGCCGCGCTCGCCGCGCTGAAGAACCTGTTCTGGCGGCCCGCCGCACGCCAGAAGCTGCTCGCCTTCGCGAGCCTGGTCGCGCTGCTGGTGTTCTTCAGCCTCGCCTCGCCGAACTTCCTGCAGGTGGACAACTTCGTGAGCATCCTGCAGGCCACGGCCGTCAACGGCGTGCTGGCGATCGCCTCCACCTTCGTGATCGTGAGCGCCGGCATCGACCTGTCGGTCGGCACGCTGATGACCTTTTGCGCGGTGATGGCCGGCGTGGTGCTCACCAACTTCGGCCTGCCGCTGCCCCTGGGCATCGTCGCGGCGATCGCCTCGGGCGCGCTGTGCGGCTTCGTCTCCGGCGCGCTGATCGCCAAGCTGAAGATCCCGCCGTTCATCGCGACGCTGGGCATGATGATGCTGCTCAAGGGGCTGTCGCTGGTCATCTCCGGCACCAAGCCGATCTACTTCAACGGCACGCCCGGGTTCTCGGCGATCTCGCAGGACTCGCTGATCGGCGACCTGATTCCCGCGCTGCCGATCCCCAATGCGGTCCTGATCCTGTTCCTGCTCGCCATCGTGGCGAGCATCGTGCTCGAACGCACGGCGCTGGGCCGCTACACCTATGCGATCGGCAGCAACGAGGAGGCGATCCGGCTGTCCGGCGTGAACGTCGACTTCTGGAAGATCGTCGTCTACGCGCTCGGCGGCGGCATCTGCGGCATC
>FSXQ01002292.1_pt1 | contig 10725 bp, 7 predicted proteins | sample 1638011 | NCBI WGS metagenome assembly FSXQ01 (sample SAMEA3914789, study PRJEB12502) | metagenome | biome: forest; material: soil | place: Canada | collected 2011-07-03 | depth 0.3 m | reverse complement strand
GTACTACGCGGCCGAGGACAACGGCATCCGCTTCGACATCCCGATCCTGAACGGCACGAAGCAGGGCACGATCGGCTGGCAAGGCTCGTTCGTGCAGCCCAAGGAAACCGTGCAGTCCGAGGCCGTGTTCGGCCAGGCCACGTGGAACCTCGGCGACGCATTGCACCTGACCGCCGGCGCGCGCTTCACGTCGGACGACCGCAAGAACGAAGGCGGCATCAACTGGGGCTGGGGCAGCACCACCGTCGACGACGGCGTGCCGCAACTGCGCCTCGATCCGGGCAGCGACGCCGGCGCGCCGGGCTCGGGCTTCACCGCGGGCCACAACGACGGCCACTACACCGGCACCAAGGCCACGTGGCTGGGCCGCGTGAACTACGACCTGAGCAAGACGGCGATGCTGTACGGCAGCGTGTCTACCGGCTACAAGTCGGGCGGCCTGCAGGACGGCGGCCGCCACTACGGCCCCGAGACGCTGGTGAACTACGAAGTCGGCTCCAAGAACACGTTGTTCAACGGCTCCGTAAACTGGAACAACTCGCTGTACTACGAGGACTTCAAGGACTTCCAGTTCAGCGCGCCGGTGACCAACCCCGACGGCACGCACTCGCTGGCCACCGGCAACGTGCAGGGCGCCAAGGTGTACGGCGCCGAGACCGAGCTCACGGCCAAGATCACCAAGGACGACCTCTTGCAGTTCAGCGCCGCCTACGAGCACACGCGCCTGGGCTACCTGCTGGCCGGCTCCAACGACTACTCGCTGCCGACCTGTCCCGACCCCAAGATCTCGACTTGCCTGGACGTCACCGGCCACCAGTTGCCGCACGCGCCCAAGGGTTCGCTGCAGTTCCAGTACGAGCACACGTTCCGCTTCGCCAGCGGCGCCAAGCTGCAGCCGCGCGTGAACTTCCACTACGAGACGGGCAGCTGGCTCAGCGTGTTCAACCTCGGCGAGGGCGACCGCCAGAAGGCCTACACGCGCAGCGACGTCGGCCTGCGCTACCAGGCGGCCAAGGACTGGTACGTCGACGCGTTCGTGCAGAACGTCGAGGACGGCCGCATCAAGACGAACGCGCAGAACTCGTTCGGCACGTGGCAGTCGCAGTACATGGCGCCGCGCACGTTCGGCGTCAACGCAGGCTTCGAGTTCTGATGCCCCTCGGCGCTCTCCGCTCGGCGAGCGCCGGCTGTTTCTCCTCGCCGGCCCCGGTGGGTGGCCGGCACTTCCGGTGGCGGCGGATCGGGACCGCCGCCACTGCCTTCTCTTCGTGGCCACGGCGCGTTCGCGCGCTTGCGGGCCCTCCCGTTTGTTGATACCCCGTCCCGTTCCCCATGAGCTCCTCGCCGTTCCCCTTTCCCACGCTGCCGCCCACGTTCACGCTGGGCGCCGCCACCAGCGCCGCCCAGATCGAAGGCACGGCGCCCGATGACGGCAAGGGGCCGTCGATCTGGGACGCGTTCTGCGCCACGCCCGGCAAGATCAAGGACGGCTCCGACATCACGGTCGCGTGCGACCATCTCCATCGCATGCCCGAGGACGTCGAGCGCATGCAGTGGCTGGGCCTGGACGCCTACCGCTTTTCCTTCGCGTGGCCGCGCGTGCAGCCGCTGGGGCAGGGCGCGTGGAACGAGAAGGGCTTCGACTTCTACGACCGCCTGATCGACACGCTGGTCGCCAAGGGCATCGCGCCGCACGCCACGCTGCACCACTGGGACCTGCCGCAGGCGCTGCAGGAGGCCGTCGGCGGCTGGCAATCGCGCGAGACGGCGCATCGATTCGCCGACTATTCCGCCGAGGTGCTGCGCCGCTTCGGCGACCGCCTCGCGGCCATCGCCACGCTCAACGAGCCGTGGTGCGTGGCCACGCTGGGCTACGAGCGCGGCCAGTTCGCGCCGGGCCTGAAGAACCGCCGGGCCTCGATGCAGGTGTCGCATCACCTGCTGCTGGGCCACGGTCTCGCGATGCAGGCGATGCGCGCGCTGTCGCCCAAGGCGCAGCTGGGCATCGTGCTCAATCACACGCCTGCCGTGGCCGCCGAACGCACGCACGCCGACCAGCAGGCCGCGCGCATCCACGACGGCCTCGACGTGCGCTGGTACATGGATCCGATCTTCCGCGGCGCGTATCCGGCCGATGCCATCGAGCACCTGGGCGCCGACGCGCCGGTGATCGAGACCGGCGACATGGCGACCATCCGCCAGCCGCTCGACTTCCTGGGCATCAACCTCTACACGCGCCAGTGGATGAGCACCGCCGTGCCGCCCATCCCCGCGCCGGCGCCGCAGGGCGTCAACGACATGGGCTGGGAGATCGTGCCCGAGATCCTCACGCAGCACCTGGTGCGCATCACGCGCGACTACATGCCGCCGCCGATCCTCATCACCGAGAACGGGATGGCCAACGCGGACGTCGTGTCCGCGGACGGCAGCGTGAACGACACGCCGCGCGTCGCCTACCTCCAGGGGCATCTTGCCGCGGTGCAGAAGGCCATGGAACTGGGCGCCGACGTGCGCGGCTATTTCTATTGGAGCCTGCTCGACAACTTCGAGTGGGACTCGGGCTACGAGAAGCGCTTCGGGCTGTTTCGCGTGGACTACGAGACGCAGGCGCGCACGGCCAAGGCCAGCGCGCACTGGTATCGCGACTTCATCGCGGCGCACAAGCGGTCGCGGCAGGGGTGACGTGATGTCGGAGCTGCAGGCCTCGTCGCCAGCGCGAGGCGACCGCGTCGTGCGCGCGCTCGGGCGCCGTTCGCCAGGGAGCCGCATCGCCGTGGGCTTCGTGGGTGCGACGCACCTGGACATCGTGCCCGCGGTGGGCGCCGTGGACGACGCCGGCGCCATGCTGCAGGTGCCGGGCGCCGGCGGCCTCGCGTTGTCGCGCGATCGCGTGCGGGCCATGCGCGACGTCGCCTGGCTGGGCGTGCGGCCCGAGCATTGGCTGATGACGCCGGGCGCGGGCGCCGACGGGCTGCACGCGCGCATCGAGCGCGTGGACGTGTCAGGCGATTGGACGCTGGTGCACTGCCGGCTGCACGGCGCGGACAGCGTGGCCGTGACGGTCAGCACCGCGTGGCCCGGTGCCGAGGCGTTGCCGCGTGGGCTGCGTGTGCGGCTGGAAGTGCGGCCGTGGGATCTGGTGTTGTTCGATGCCGAGGGGCGTGCGCTGGCTCTTTGACGAGGCCGCGTCCGAGGGGTCAGGACTCTCCTCTGATTCGTGCTGATCGCGTGCCCGAAGGCGGCAAGGATTGTCGCGAATCGGAGGCGAAGGCCTGACCCCGAACGTGCACCGGGATGCATCGTCTCGAATGATCGGGGTCAGGCCTTCGCCTCGATTCGCGAGCAGGCGCCCCGGCCTTCTGCCGGCATCTACGCCGCGAATCGAGGAGAGTCCTGACCCCTCCGGTCGTTGCGCCGAAGCACGCTCGCCGCAGGGGCCAGACCCCTCGGCTCAAGGCCCGCTGGCCGGCGAGCTTGCCGGCCGGGGCCACGGCCTGGGCCCCAGCGGCTCGATGTACTCCAGATCCTTGAAATCAGCCGCCAGCCGCGCCTTCAGGTCGTTGCGCAGGCAAGCGGCCTTGTCCTGCTCGCTGGTGCTGAACGGCCCGCCGTGGGGAAATCCGTAGACCTCGAAGGACACCGTCCGCGTGCCGACGAACGCATAGCGCAGGCTGATGCTGCCGCTGTAGAAAGCCTGGCCGGAGTGCGGGTCGGGTTCGAATCCGTCGAGCGCGGCGACCTGGGCGATCGTCCGCGCGACGGCGTCGCGGTCCAGCTCGGGCGCGCCATCCGCGCGGCGAACCATGTAGTTTTGCTGGATCGGCATGGTCGAGGTCGCCATCAACGCGAAGGCCGTCAACGCGATTGCCGGCGGCGCGAGACAGCGACGCAGGCTCGCGCTCGGCAACGCGAAATCACCGGCTCGCGACGCCACGACCGCGCACGCCGGCATGACGACGAACGCGACCAGGTCGGTGACGTCCACCGTCCTGTGGAGGGGCAAGGGCAGCCACGCGTTCAGCGCGTCGATCACCGGTTGCGACAGCGGCGACTTCCACCACGCGAAGCCGACCACGATGACGCCGACCACCAGGCGCCGACGCTGAGGCAGCGCCGTCAACAGCAGCAGGCTGACGACGGCGATGCCCGCGAAGTCCGACAGCTTGCCGGAGACGACGCCCGGCCACGCGCGCTTCAACCAGAAGTCGTTGGCGAGCAGCACGGCCAGCGCCGACACGAACGGCCACGTGGTGACGATCCGACGAAGGTCTCGACGAATCGTCACGTGACGTGCAGGCCGGGCGAGCGGGCTACTTCTTCGTCTTGAGCGCGTTCAACGCGCTGAACGCCAGCGCCATCGCCGTGGGCGTCGCCGGCGAGCTCACGACGTTGGGACGCGGGCCGCGGTTGTCGTCCGGGCGCGGCGGGCGGCGATCGTCGTCGCGGCGCGGACCGCGCGGCGCGTCGGAACGCGGACCTTGCGGGCGATCGCCACGCGGACCATCGGCGCGCGGGCCGCGGTTGTCGGGACGCGGACCGTTGCGCGGTGCGTCGGGACGCGGCCCCCGCGGCGCATCGAGCGGACCGCGCGGGCGGTCGCCTTGCGGCGCGGCGTCGGAACGCGGCCCTTGCGGACGATCAGTGCGCGGACCCCGCGGCGCATCGGGACGCGGGCCACGCGGGCCGTCCGCGCGCGGGGGACGCGGCGGGCGCGGCGGGCGTTGGGCGTCGCCCTGCGGGGCGTCGGCCTGCGGCGCGGCACCTTCGACGCCGGGCGCGGCCGGCTGCGCATCGCGCGGCGGGCGTTGGCCCCCACGCGCGCCTTCCGGACGCGGCCCGCGCTTCTGTTGCTGCGGCCCGCGACGATCGCGGTTGAACGCCGGCGCCGGCGGCGGCTCCAGCGCTTCCTTGCGAGCGCGCTCGATCAGCGGCTGCAGCTCGGCCTCGGGCACGCCCTTGGACGCCGCGAACTCGGCGGCGGGCAGCGTGTTGGCCTCGAACTCCTTCAGCAGCGTGGCGCGGTTGGCGCGCTGATCGTGCTCGAGCGCGGCGCGCGCCTGCGTGTTGGCGCGGCGGCGCGCCAGTTCCTCGGTGGCGGCGTTGCGGTGCTCGTCGCTCAGCTCGTCGCCGGGGTTGCCGTCGAGGTCGAAGCGGTGCGTGGCCTTCACCAGCGCGTTGAGATACGCGTGGCTGCCCGTGTAGCGGCGCAGGAAGGCCGACAGCTGCGGCTTGGTGAACTGGCCGGGCGAGCGCGCCTGGATGTCCGCCTGGATGCGCAGCTTGAGCGGCTTGGGCGGGTTCGAGAACAACGCCGGATACAGCTTCTTCAGTGGAGGGCCGCAGTCTTCCAGCGGAACGCGCGCGGCGGCTTCGGCCGGCTCGGGAGCGCCGGTGGCGTCCGTGGACGGTTCCTCGGCAGTGGCAGCGACAGGCGCCGATTCGGGCGCGGCGTCGACTGCTTCAGGCAGCGACACGGGCGCGGAATCGTCGCCTTCGGGCGGCGTCGAGGAAGGAGGGAGCGAAGACATGCGGCTACGGACACGAAAGCGGTGAAGGGGCGTATTGTCGCAATGATTGGGGTCGCGTGTCGCCCCGGCCGACAAGCGGCTCAAAAAGGGCGTTGCGCCTACGGGCGGGCGTCGGTTTCCGCGAGGGTGGCCAGGCGGCGCGCGACGGCCTGCAGCGCCGGTTCGGAGCGCTCGATGAAGTGGCCGTGCATGTCCTCGCGCACCTGCTCGGCCGTGGCGTTCATCTTGCGGGCGACGGGCGAGCCCCAGAAGGTGGCGATGTCGGCCTGCTCGGCGGCGTCGAAGTGCTTGTCGAGCGGATCGGCGCCGCCGGGGCGCTTGTGTTCGGCCACCAGCACGGGGCCCAGCGCGATCAGCTTGCGGCCGACCGGCGACTCGTAGAACGCGGCGATCTGGCGGATCTCGGCGGTGTCGAAATACTTCGCGTAGATCTCGTAGGCCGTGTAGCGGGCGAGCTCGTTGGCGTCGAAGGCCTGCAGCGCGTCCTGCAGCTCGCGGCGGCCCTGCGGCATCAGCGCCGCGACGCGGGCGTGCGCGGGCTCGCCCTTGCCGTCGTGGTCGATGTCGGCGTGGGCGGCGTCCTCCAGCCGCGGCAGCGAGTCGCGCGCGATCTTGGGCGCGGCCTGCGGCCAGGCGTCGGCGAGGCGGTAGGCGACGATGAACTCGTCCAGCGCCTGGCGGCGGTCGTCCGTGAGCGGCGCCGGCGCGGTGGGCGGCGGCGTGGCGCAGGCGGCGAGCGCGGCCAGGACGGCGAACGACGCGAGGCGGACGATGGCGTGCATGGGCGAGTGGCGTGTCGGCGAAACGCTCATTCTCGCCGCGCCGGTGCCGTCGCGCGAGGGCCTGCGCCACAATGCGCCGCATGCAGACCCCCCGCCTCGCCATGCGTCTGCCCGCGCACGTGCTCAACGGCCTGGCCGTGGCGCTGGGCATCTCCGTGATCCAGATCGCGCTCGCGCTGGCGGTGGGCAAGCTGGCGGCGCTGGCCGCGGCCACCGGCGCCATCTGCGCGAGCCTGGCTGACCTGCCGATCGCGCCGGCGCGCACCTGGCGCCGCGTGGGCATGGGCGCGCTGGTGGGCTGGGCGAGCGGGCTCATCGTGAACCTGCTGCGCGAGTCGGGCGTGGCGATGGGCTTCACGATCATCCTGCTGTCGTTTTGCTCGACCATGGCGCTGGCCTGGGGCCTGCGCGCGGGGCCGCTGTCGTTCATCCCGATCCTTGCGCTGATCTTCACGCTGGCCGCGCCGGCGCCGCCCGACCTGCACACGCTGTGGATGCACTCCGGCTGGACGGCCGTCGGCGGACTCGCGTACTTCGCGTGGGCCGTGCTCAGCTCGCGCGTGCTGCAGCCGCGCTACCGCACGCTGGCGCTGGCCGCGGCGTTGCAGGCGCTGGCCGCGCTGCTGCGGTCGCGGGCGGCGCTGCTCTCGCGCACCGAAGGCGGCGCCACGCCGCCGGTGCAGGACTGGATCCGCAGCCAGGTCGCGCTCGACGAGCGCCTGCAGGCCGCGCGCGACCTGCTGTTCCCCGCCGCGGGCGAGCCGCACACCGGCCCGGCCATCGCCGTGCTGCTGCAGGCCGTGGAGATGCGCGACACGCTGCTGGCCGGCGAGCTCGACATCGAACTCCTGGGCCACGACGGCCCCGCCGGCCAGCTGCGCGAGCGCCTGCGCGTGCACGGCATGCGCGTGGCCGACGCGGTCGACGCGATGGCGCAGGCCCTGCGCGACTTCGGCATGCAGGTGCCCGCCACCGCCGCGACGCCATTGGACGAAACCGACATCGAGACCGGCGACGTCGTCGCCGCCACCGCGCCCGCAGCCGCCGCCGCGGCATCGATCGCCGCGTCCGCAGCCTCGGCCGCGGCGACCGCGCCGTCCGCATCGCTCGACGAGAACGTGGCTGCGTCGGACGCCGCGCGCGTGGGCGTCGCGGCGGCGCAGGCCGTGGCGCCGGGCGCGCCGGACGTCGGGCCGACCGCCGACCCCGCCAGCCTCGCCCGCGACGCGGCCGCGGACGCCCGCGCCCGGACGCCCGCGCGCGAGCCGCTGTTCGCCAGCACCGACCCACGCTATCCGCTGGCCGTCGCGTTCTACGGCCGCGCGCGCCAGATGGTGGCCGTGCTCGCGCGCATGCAGGCCGCGCTGCGCGGCGAGCTCACGCCGGTGCCGCTGGCGCGCGACGAGCTGCAGGTGTTCATCTCGCCCGAGGGCTGGCCGTGGACGGCGCTGCGCGCGCAGCTCAACACGCGCTCGCCGATCTTCCGCCACGCCGTTCGCATGAGCCTCGCGCTGGGCAGCGCCTACTTCATCGGGCTGGCGCTGCCGTGGGCCTCGCATCCGCACTGGCTGGTGCTGAGCGTGGGCGTGGTGCTGCGGGGCAACCTGGAGCAGACGCTGTCGCGCCGCAACGACCGGGTGCTGGGCACGATGATCGGCTGCCTGCTGGTGCTGGCGCTCGCGCAGTTCGGCGCGCCGTGGCTGTCGACGGCGGCGTTCCTCATCGCCGTGGGCATCGCGCATTCGTTCACCACCGCGCGCTACCTGGTGACGGCCGCGGCGGCCAGCGTGATGGCGCTGATGCAGGCCCACATGGCCGCGCCCGACGCCCACAACTTCGGCGTGCTCGAACGGCTGGCCGACACCATCATCGGCGCCGCGCTCGCGTGGGGCTTCAGCTACCTGTGGCCGTGGTGGGAGCGGCGCGGCGTGGCCAAGCTCAACGAACGCGTGCTCAAGAGCCTGCGCACGCTCACCAGCGAGGTGATGCGGCTGCCCGATCCGGCCAAGCCCGACCTGAAGCTGCGGCTCGCGCGGCGCGAGGTCTACGAGGCCGTCGGCGCCATCGCCGCGACGGCCCAGCGCACCAGCGCCGAGCCCGAAAGCGTGCAGGTGCCGATGTACGCGCTGGCCGAGATGCTCACCCGCTGCCATGTGCTGATGGCGCAGCTGGTGGCAGTGCGGCTGCTGCTCGCGCGGCGCGGCGCGCAGCTCGAAGGCGACGAGGCCCGCAAGGCGCTGACCGACGCGTGCGTTGCACTGCATCACGCGCTGGACAATCCCACGATCGGCACCTCGCCCCAACGCGGTGCCCCGGGCGCGGCCGGCGCGCCGGTGGTGGTGAGCGGCACCGTGCCCAGCGAGGACGTCGACCACACCGCGGTGCCCGCCGCGTTGCCGGACAGCGCGGTGCTTCCGTGGCTGCGGCGCCGGTTGCAATTGGCCACGCGCGCGGCGCGCCGCGTGGGCCTCGCGGCGCAGGCGCTCAACGCCGCGGCACGCTGAAACGCGTCGCCCCGCGCGCTCGCCTGAAGCGCGTCGCCCCAAGCGTTCCCCGGGTACCCAACCCTGTATCCAGCCTGTCGCCAAGCTGATGCGATGTGGCAGGCGTGCGACTCGTCGGTGTCCGCTTCACAAAGCGGTTAACCGGCGCGTCGACACTCGCGTCCGCCGGGATACGGCCCAGCAACGAATCCACACATTGCGGCGGAACGCCAGCAATCGAACAGATGGACAAAGGCAGGGTCGCTGCTCGGCGGCGCGTCGTCATGCGCGCCGCAAGGAAGACGCACAGGGGGATCCGATTGCTGCACATCATCAAGAACGACTATTTCCTCACCGACTTCGTCATGGACGCCTTGGACGGGCGCCAGGACGTCTCGGTGCTGGCCCATCGGCGCACGGCCGTCACGTCGCTGCGCCGCGCCATGAAGCCGTGGGCCGCGGCGCGCTGCCGCGCCGATGCCGACAACCCGTACTTCCCGCCCGAATATCTCGAGCAACTGCGGGCGATCCCCGCGCGCGACGACGTGCTGTTCTTCGACGTCGACGACCTCAAGGACCTGCTGATCCTGCGGCCCTACATCGCCGCGCCGCGGCCGTGGGTCTGGCTGTGGAACCCGGTGCACCACTTCCTGGAGACGAGCCGCGAGACGCGCCAGTTCGGCGAGCGCCTGCGCGCCGAGGGCTTCCGCCTGGCCACGTTCGATCCGCGCGACGCCGACGATCACGGCTTCCACTTGATGCCGCAGGTGTATAGACAAGTGGAGCTGCCCGCCGCGCCCACGCGCGCGAGCGACGTCTTCTTCGTCGGCCGCGAGAAGAACCGGCTCGCCGTGCTGCTCGAATGGAAGGGCGTGCTGCAGCAGCTGGGCCTGCGCACCGACTGCCACATCGTGCGCGACCGCGGCGTGCGCCACACGTCGGCGCAGCTCGAGGCGCTGGACGACCGGCCGCTGCCTTACGAGGAAACGCTGCGCCGCATCGCCGGCACGCGCAGCATCCTCGAGATCCTGCAGCGCGGACAGAGCGGCCTCAGCGTGCGCTGCCTCGAGGCCTTCTTCCTGGGCAAGAAGCTGATCACCGACAACCACGGCATCGTCGACAGCCCGCTGTACCACCCCGACCAGGTGTTCGTGATCGGCGAGGACGACCCGCGCGGGCTCGCCGCGTTCCTCGAGCGCCCGACGCCGGCGGCGCATTCGAAGGCGCTGGAGTCGTTCGACGTGCGGCACTGGGTGGGGAACTTCCAGACGCCGGTGTCGGCGGCGCGCTTGTTCGCGGAGGCGAGCCTGGCGGCGGCTTGAGCCGTCCGGCGAGACGGACTACGCGCCTCGATTCCTCTTCGCCGCCCGCGCCGCCCGTTCCGAGGCCTTCGCCGCCTCGGCCGCGCGCAGCTTGTCCTTCTTGCTCGGCCGCTTGCCCTTCACGCCGCCGGCGTTGTTGGGCGACTCGGCCGCGCCCTTGGGCTGGGCCGGCTCGGTGGGCTCGAAGCCGGCGATCACCTCGCGCGTCACGCGCAGGTCCTGGCGCTTCTCGATCAGCCGGAAATGCGCCTCGCCGGGCGGCGGCACGAAGCTCACGGCCAGGCCCTTCTCGCCGGCGCGGCCGGTGCGGCCGATGCGGTGCACGTAGTCGTCGGCCGAGCGCGGCAGGTCGTAGTTCACCACCACGGGCAGCTGCGCGATGTCGATGCCGCGCGCCGCGAGGTCGGTGGCCACCATCACCTGCACGCGCGAGCCCTTGAAGTCGTCCAGCAGCTGGTTGCGCCGGCCCTGGCTCAGGTCGCCGTGGAAGCCCTCGGCCTTGATGCCGCCGACGTAGAGCTTGTGCGCCACGTGCTCGGTGGCGTGCTGCGTGGCCACGAACACGAGCACGCGCTTCCAGCCGTGGTCGCGGATCAGCTTGAGCAGCAGC
>FSXQ01001030.1_pt1 | contig 10743 bp, 9 predicted proteins | sample 1638011 | NCBI WGS metagenome assembly FSXQ01 (sample SAMEA3914789, study PRJEB12502) | metagenome | biome: forest; material: soil | place: Canada | collected 2011-07-03 | depth 0.3 m | reverse complement strand
GGAGGAGTCGAACTCCGCCGCCTCCGGCGTCGTGAACCTGTAGCCCTCGTCCTGCAGGCGACCAATCAGCGAATCAAGATTCCCAACGGTGTTGCGCTGCGTCTCGTGCATCAGCACGATGCCACCGCTATGCGCATGCACGCCGCTAACGATGTGGCCAAGGAAATCATGCCTGAATGCAGGCAGGACACCGCACGACAGGGCCTCATGCGCTGTCAGGCCCTCGGGCCCATCGAATGCCCAGTCGCAGGAGTCAACGTGCCAACCGACGATGTGATAGCCCAGAGTCCGCACATGCGCGTTGGCTTCGCAACTGGCGTTGCCATAGGGGTAACGGAACAGTGGCCTTGCATCGAGTTGCGGGCGCAGCAGCGCATCCGCGTGATCGATCTCCGCCAACTGCCCGTCGACCGGAATGTCGTGGAAATTTGGGTGTGACCACGTGTGATTGCCGACTACCGCCCCCGGCAGCGCAAGCATCTTCTCGACGAGCTCCGGATGAACCCGTGCCTTCTCAGCGATCAGGAAGAAGGTGGCTGGCACTTTGCGCCGTGTGAGCACTTCGAGGATCGCCTCGGTGTGTCCTGGCTCCGGGCCGTCGTCGAAGGTCAGCGCCACAACGCCATGCGGCGGCAGCGTCGTGATGTCGCTTTCGAAACGGCATGTGCCGCGCAGTTCCTCCTCGGGCACCTCAAGGTGCTCCTGCAGTTGGCGCCGGTGGGCGCGGCGCAGCGCCTCGGCGTGGGCGCCGGGCGTGTGAGCAGACTCGGGTTCGCTCGCGGACATCGGGGGCGAAGCCGCCGCGTCAGAAAGGGCGTAGGCTGCGCAGGGCAGTACCAGCAGAGCGAGCGTCGTCGCGAGGCGAGAAAGGATGCAGGATGGCGTCAGGGTCTGGTGGTGCATGCGGGAGAACGGACGGAGGGGGAATCGACGCTCCATTGCCTCTCGGCGGCGACACTTGCCAGTTGGCGCGAGGCGGCGACGAATTGTCCAGCGCTTCCTGCGCTCCAATCCACCAGCCTTCCCAGTAGCGGACGACCGCGACCGGCAACTTGTGGCCGTTACTCGCCTTCGCCCAGGAGAAGATCCCAGAAGTCGGTGGGGGTAGAGCCGAGCAGATCGGCGCCACTGGAGACGGATCCCAAGAACCCTCCCCATGCATTGCAGTCAGTACGGGGAATTCTGGATGGGAGCATCTACAAATATTGGGTCACCACAGGCAGTCTCGGATGCGATCACTAACCAGTCCTGGCTCCAATCTGGACCAGCGTAGCCCGCCTGCTCAGCGGCAATCGACTCTACCGGGATGAATTCGATCCCTCCGACGCCGTAGGAAAGGTTGGCAGGGGCAGGATCGAACCCTGGCGCTGGCGAATCAGCCTTCATGAACGGAGCTCCTGAAAAGATGGCTGCAAGCCTACCTGAAAGGAGACGTTCGCGAAGGACTGCTCATGGCCGTGAACTGCCCTGAGGCGACCAGGACGATCGTGACGCACCCCTGCCTCGCGGACAGTCACTTACCGGCCCGCAACCTTGAAGTCGAAACGGATCGAGAGCTTGTTGTCGGCGACACGCACGGATTCGATATTCAGTGCCAGCACTTCGACTTGAAGCTGGCTGCCTGCTCCTTGGAGCATCGATCGGACGGCCTTCAAGACGTCGAGTTCGACCGCCCCGGGAAGCGTCGGGACCAGGCCGGAATTCAGGACGATTCGTGTGTTCGCGTCGCCGACTTCCTCGATGCGGATGTTGGCCAGGCGGACGGTCGTTCCTTGCGCGCTCGGTTCGCCTGAGACTGTGGTCCAGGACGCCAGGTCAACACCAGCGCAACTATCGCCGAAGTCCATGCCGAGGCGCGCGTTCAGGTGTGAACGGATGACCACGCGGCCGCCGGTCAGGGTCACGGCAGGATTGTCGAGGTATGCGCTGCATGCGCCCCGCTGGATGTAATAGCGGCCGTTGTCCTTGAACATCGACGCGACGACCAGCTTCTGGACAGCAGACTGCTCCAGGGCGATTTCGGCGCCATTGGCGGTGGTAGTGGTCGACAACACTGTCACGGCCATCAGCGTTTCGCGAAGGAATCGAATGCTCATCTCGCGAGACTAGCACTGCAGACCACATGATCGACGCTCGCGAACATGCCGAACTGACCAGCAGCAGTCGTCGCGATGCGATCATCGTTCAGACTTCGCTGCGCGGGCCCATGCCAGCAATCCTGCCTTCCGAATCCAGCATGCCGCCTCCCTGTGGCATCCTGCGGCCACGCTTTCCCGCGGCCCGGAGATGATCCCGTGACGACCCCCGACGACTCACCCACCCCCGCGACCACGACCGACGAAGCCCTGCGCCGCGCGATCTCGCGCCACCGGCTGGGCGAGCTCGACGTCGCCGAGGAGATCTATGCCGAGGTGCTGCGGCGAGAGCCGCGGCGGCCGGACGCGCTCAACTTCATGGGCATGCTGCAGCACCAGCGCGGGGAGCACGAGCGGGCGCTCGAGTTGCTCAAGCGCGCGGCGCAGTTCGCGCCGAAGCAGCCGACGGTCTGGACCAACCTGGGCAACGTGCTCGCCGTACTCAAGCGGACGGCGGAGGCCGAGAAGGCGTTCCGGCGCAGCCTCGCGCTGGTCGAGAGTCCCGAGGCGCTGACCAACATCGCGCGCCTGCAGCGCCGGCGCCGGGAGTGGACGCGCAGCGAGCAGTCCTGCCGGCGTGCCATCGCGCTGTCGGCCACCTGCGGAGAGGCCTGGCACTACCTGTCGCTGGCCCTGCTGGGGCAGCACCGCGCGGAGGAGGCGTTCGAGGCGGCAGTGCAGGCCGAACTGCTGCTGCCGCCCCAGGAACGCCGGCGCCAGACCTACGGCCGCGCGTTGTCTGCCGCGGGCGAGAAGGAGCGCGCCGTGGCGTTCTACCGCGACTGGCTGGCCCAGGAGCCCGACAACCCGTACGTGCTGCACCACCTGGCCGCCAGCCTGGGCGAGTTGCCCGAGCGCGCGAGCGATGCCTACGTCGAGCAGGTGTTCGACCAGTTCGCCGCGAACTTCGACGCGCAGCTGGCCACCCTCAAGTACTGCGCGCCGGACCTCGTCGCCGACGCGCTGCGCGCCGTGCTGCCGGCGCCGTCCGCGCGGTTCGACATCGCCGACCTCGGCTGCGGCACCGGGCTGTGCGGGCCGTTGCTCAAGCCCTGGGCACGCGCGCTGACCGGCTGCGACCTGTCCGCCGCGATGCTCGAACGCGCCGCGCCGCGCGCGGTCTACGACACCCTGCTGAAGGCCGAGCTGGTGCAGTTCCTGGCCGAGCGTCCGGGCGCGTTCGACGTGCTGGTCTCGGCCGACACGCTGATCTACTTCGGCGAACTGGCGCCCGTGTTCGCCGCGGCGCATGCCGCGTTGCGGCCGGGCGGCACGCTCATCTTCACGCTGGAGGCGCTGCCCGACGGCACCGCAAACGACTATCGACTGACCGAGAGCGGCCGCTACGCGCACACGCGCTCGGGCGTCGCCGCGCGCCTGGCGGCCGCCGGCTTCGCCACGCCGACCATCGCGCCGGTGTCGCCGCGCATCGAGGGCGGCAAGGCGGTGCAGGGCTGGCTGCTGACGGTCGGGCGCGGCTGAAGCGCCGTCCGGGCCAGGCTGGGCGGATGCGCATGAAACTCCTCGCTCTCGTCACGCTTCTCGCCGCGTTCGCCGCGACCTTCACCGCCTGCACTGCGCAGGCGCCCGCCATCGCGCCGAAGGCGCGCCCGTCCACCGCCGGCCCCGGCGTGCACGTGCTCGCGCAACGCCTCGCGATGCCCGGCCTCGGCCGCGAGCGCACGTTGCGCCTGTACCTGCCGCCGTCCTACGAGTCGGCGCCGGCGCGGCGCTATCCGGTGATCTACATGCACGACGGCCAGAACCTGTTCGACGACGCGACCTCGTACGCGGGCGAGTGGGGCGTCGACGAGACGCTGGACGATTTCGCCCGCACGCGCGGCTTCGAGGCCATCGTCGTGGGCATCGACCATGGCGGCGACGAGCGCCTGCACGAGCTGTCGCCGTGGACCAACGCCAAGTACGGCCCGGCGCAGGGCGAGCAGTACATGGCGTTCGTCGCCGACACCGTCAAGCCCTTCATCGATGCGCGCTACCGCACGCAGCCTGGCCGCGCGAGCACGGCCATCGTCGGCAGCTCGATGGGCGGGCTGATGTCGCACTACGCGCTGCTGCGCTATCCGCAGGTGTTCGGCAAGGCGGCCATCTTCTCGCCGTCGTACTGGTACTCGGACGAGGTCTACGCGCAAACGAAGGCGCACCCGTGGCCGCGCGACAGCCGCGTGTACTTCTACATCGGCGGACGCGAGGGCGAGGAGTCGGTGCCCGACGTCGAACGCATGATCGCGTTGCTGGACACGCAGGATCACGCGGCTGGCGCCGTCACCCTGCACGTCGAGCCCGATGCCGGGCACGACGAGCGCGCCTGGCGCGCCGAGTTCCCGCGTGCGGTGGCGTGGCTGTTCGACCTGCCGCTGCCCGGCGCCGCGCACTGAGGAAGGCGCAGCGCTGTGCGACGATGCGGGCCTGCCAGACAACGAGTGTTCCTGCCGTGATCCCAACCGACCTGACCGACCGCGCCTTCGCCGCCTTCCTGTTCGACATGGACGGCACGATCCTCAGCTCTATCGACGCCGCCGAGCGCGTGTGGGCGCGCTGGGCGCGGCGCCACGGACTCGACGTCGACGCTTTCCTGCCCACCATCCACGGCATGCGCAGCGTCGAGACGGTGCGCCGCCTCGGGCTGCCGGGCGTCGACCCCGAGGTCGAGGCCGCGGCGATCACGGCCGAGGAGATGGACGACGTGGAGGGCATCGAGGCCATCGCCGGCGTCGCCGCCTTCCTGGCCGCGCTGCCGGCCAGTCGCTGGGCCGTCGTCACCTCGGCGCCGCGCGAACTGGCGCTGCGGCGCATCGCGGCCGCCGGCCTGCCGGCGCCACCGCTGCTGATCGCCGCCGAGGACGTGACGCAGGGCAAGCCGGCGCCGGATTGCTTCGTCCTCGCGGCCGCGCGCCTGGGCGTGGCCGCGAGCGACTGCCTCGTGTTCGAGGACGCACCGGCCGGCATCGCCGCCGCCGAGGCGGCCGGCGCGAGCGTCGTCGTGATCACCGCCACGCACGCGCATGCGCTGGCGACGCGTCACGCGTCCGCGCCCGACTACGCGCGGCTGGGCGTGCGCGCCGGCGCCGACGGCGCGCTGCGGCTGGTGGGCCGGGAAGCCTGAACGCATGGCCCGCGCCGATCTCGTCAAGCGGGCGCGAGCGCCGGCCTGGGTGCGCCCCGAGGCCCTCAACGTCCCGCCCGACCTGCTGGGCATGCCGCTCGCGCCGCACGGCCGGCGCGCGCTGGCGATGGGCGTGGACCTGGCCGTCGTCGGCCTGCTGTCCACCACCGGCATGTTCTGGGTCGTCGCGGGCATGGTCGCGCTGATCGTGCAACTGCGCCGGCCGCTGCCGGGCCGGCCGCGCTCCCGCAGCGCGTTGATGTGGTCGGCGCTGGCACTGCTGATCGTGTTCGGCGTGCGGCACGGGACGCAGTGGTTCGAGCATCGCGACGATCCGCCGACCACGGCCTCCGCCAGTGGCAGCGATGACGACGACGCGGTGGCCGCACCTGTCGCGGCCTCGGCCACGGCCGCCGACCTCGCGCTGCGCGCCGCCGGGAAGCGCGAGGTGCGCGACGCGGCCCGCATCCGCGATCTCGAGGCGCAGCTCGCCGAGGCGCGCAAGCCGCGGCCCCTCCAGTGGCGCGACGACGCGATGCGCCGCCTGCATCGCCTGGGCCTGCGCTTCGGCTGGGCGATCGCCTACTTCTCGCTGCTGCCGTTCTGGTGGAAGGGCCAGACGGTCGGCAAGCGCCTGTTCGGCTTGCGTGTGGTGGAGCTCACCGGCAAGCCGCTGGGCCTGATGACCGCTTTCGGCCGCTACGGCGGCTATGCGGCCGGCCTGGCCACCGGCGGCATGGGCTTCCTGCAGGTGCTGTGGGATCCGAACCGGCAGGCGGTGGAGGACAAGCTGGCGCACACGGTGGTGGTCGACCTGCGCGGGCCGCGCGCGCCGACGCCGCGAATACAGGACCTTTCCGCGCCCGAAAACGAGCCCGAGCCGGCCTAAACTCCTGCCGATGACATCGACCCTCGCCACCGCCGCGAAACGTGCCGACGAGCTGCACGCGATCCTGCACGAGCACGCCTACAAGTACTACGTGCTCGACGAGCCCGGCATCCCCGACGCCGAGTACGACAAGCTGTTCCAGGAGCTGCAGGCCATCGAGGCCGCGCACCCCGAGCTGCTGCGCGCGGACTCGCCGACGCAGCGCGTCATCGGCCAGGTGCTCGAAGGCTTCGACACGGTGCGCCACACCGTGCCGATGCTCAGTATCCGCACCGAGACCGACACCACCGCGGCCGGCGCGCAGGCGTTCGACGCGCGCGTGCGGCGCGAACTGAAGCTGGCCGAGGCCGACCCGCCGGTGGCCTATTCCGCGGAGCTGAAGTTCGACGGACTGGCCATCAACCTGCGCTACGAGCACGGCGTGCTGGTGCAGGCGGCCACGCGCGGCAACGGCGAGGAGGGCGAGGACGTCACGTCCAACATTCGCTCCCTGCGCCAGATTCCGCTCAAGCTGCGCGGCATCGCCGCGCCGGTGCTCGAGGTGCGCGGCGAGGTCTACATGCGGCGCGACGACTTCGAGGCCTACAACGAGCGCCAGCGCGCACTGATCGCCGGCGGCGCGAAGAACGAGAAGACGGTCGTCAACCCGCGCAACGCCGCGGCCGGCGCGGTGCGCCAGCTCGACTCCAACCAGTCGCGCAAGCGGCCGCTGAGCTTTTTCGCGTACGGCCTGGGCGACGTGCAGGGCTGGACGGTGCCGGCGACGCACAGCGGCTTGCTGGACGCCCTCGACGCGATGGGTTTTCCCGTCGCCAAGCAACGCACGGTGAGCCAGGGCGCCGACGGGCTCGTGGAATTCCACAAGGCGATGGGCGAGGCGCGCGAAGAACTGCCGTACGACATCGACGGCGTCGTCTACAAGGTCGATTCGCGCGAGCTGCAGGCCCGGTTGGGCTTCGTGAGCCGCGAGCCGCGCTGGGCGGTGGCGCACAAGTACCCGGCGCAGGAGCAGGTGACGCTGCTGCTCGATGTCGACGTTCAGGTGGGGCGCATCGGCACGCTGACGCCGGTGGCCAAGCTGCAGCCGGTATTCGTCGGGGGCACCACGGTCAGCAACGCGACGCTGCACAACGAGGACGAGATCCGCCGCAAGGACATCCGCATCGGCGACACCGTGATTGTGCGGCGCGCGGGCGACGTGATCCCGCAGGTGGTCGGCGCAGTGCTCGAACGCCGCAGCCCGGAGGTCGCGGCGCTGGCGCCGTTCGACATGTTCGCGCATGTAGGTGGCAAGTGCCCGGCGTGCGGCAGCCCGATCGAACGCCGCGAGGGCGAGGTCGCGTGGCGCTGCACGGGCGGCGTCACCTGCCCGGCGCAGGTCAAGCAGGCGATCCTGCACTTCGCCAGCCGGCGCGCGGTCGAGATCGAGGGACTGGGCGACGAGCTCGTCGAGCAGATCGTCGATACCGGCATCGTGCGCACGTTGCCCGACCTGTACAACCTCGGCTTCGCCAAGCTCGTGGCGCTGGAACGCATGGGCGACAAGAGCGCGCAGAAGCTGGTGGACGCCATCGAGAAGAGCAAGACCACGACGCTGCCGCGATTCCTGTTCGGGCTGGGCATCCGCCACGTCGGCGAGACCACCGCCAAGGACCTGGCCCGGCACTTCGGCGACATCCACAAGCTGATGGACGCGAGCGTCGAGCAACTGCTGGAGGTGCAGGACGTCGGCCCCATCGTCGCGCAGAGCGTCAACGACTTCTTCAAGCAGCCGCACCACAAGACGATCGTCGACCTGCTGATCGCGGCCGGCATCACCTGGCCCGCGATCGCAGGCACCGCCAGCGATGCGCACCGGCCGCTGCTGGGCAAGACGCTGGTGATCACCGGCACGCTGCCCACGCTGAGCCGCGACGAGGCCAAGGACCTGATCGAGGCCGCCGGCGGCAAGGCGAGCGGGTCGGTGTCGAAGAAGACCGACTGGCTGGTGGCCGGCGAGGAGGCGGGCAGCAAGCTGGACAAGGCGCGCGAGCTGGGCATCGCCATCCTCGACGAGGCCGGCCTGCGCGCGCTGCTGGCGGCGCCCGCCGCCGCCGGCCAAGCCCCTGGGTGACGGCGTGTTCGTGCGCCGCGTAGCAGAATCCACCCAGGAACCTCTTCGAACCCAGCCCAGCCCACCATGACCGTCCGCGAAATCCTCAAGATGGGCGATCCGCGCCTGCTGCGCATCGCCAAGCCCGTCGAGCAGTTCGACACGCCCGAGATGCGCGGGCTCATCGCCGACATGTTCGAGACGATGAAGCACGCCAACGGCGCCGGCCTGGCCGCGCCGCAGATCGGCGTCGACCTGCAACTGGTGATCTACGGCTACGACAGCAACGTGCGTTATCCGGAGGCGCCGCCGGTGCCCAGGACGGTGCTGATCAACCCCGTGATCACGCCGCTGGACGACGCCGAGGTGGACGGCTGGGAGGGTTGCCTGTCGGTGCCGGGCCTGCGCGGCGTCGTGCCGCGCTGGGAGCGCATCCGCTACACGGGCTTCGACGAGCTGGGCAACCCGATCGATCGCGAGGCCGATGGCTTCCACGCCCGCGTGGTGCAGCACGAGTGCGACCACCTGATCGGCCGCCTGTACCCGACGCGCATGCGCGACCTCACGCAGTTCGGCTACACCAGCGTGCTGTTTCCCGACATGGATCCCAGCGCGGACGATTGAGCACGCCGATTGCTCGGCGGTCTTGCCGCCCCCTCCCGTCGGCCGGCGAGCACGGTCTCGCGTTGAATGCTCATGCACACCTTGCCCGCGCCTGTTCTCTCCGCTGCCCGCCGCCGGCGCCGCCTGGCCCTCGCCGGGGCATTCGCCGCGGCCTGCCTCGCGAGCGCGGTCGCGGATGCGCAGGAAGATCCGCCTGCTCGTGTCGGCCGCGTCGCCGAGATCGCCGGCATCGTCCGCACGATCAACCCCGAAGGCGCGTGGTCGGCACTGGTGCGCAACCAGCCGCTGTCCACCGGCGACCGCGTGACCACCGACAAGAACGGCCGCGCGACCTTGCAGTTCGGGTCGACGGTCGTGCGCGTGGGCGCCGACTCGGACGTCGTCGTGACGCAGCTCGACGACCAGAAGATCCGCCTGCGCTTCGACCACGGCCAGCTCGCGGTGCGCGTGCGCTCCGACGACATCCCGGGCGAACTGTTCATCGAGACCGACGAGGGCGCCTGGGTGCCGCACCGTCGGGGCGAATACCGCTTCGACCGCGTCGCGCACCAGGTGCTGGCCGCGCAGGCCTGGACGGGCGACATGCTGCTGGAGGCCGCCGACAGCTCGCTGCCGGTGACCGCGCCGCAGCGCGCGGAGGTCTGGCGCACCGGCGCGCAGCAGACCACGCACTACCGCATCGTGCCGGCCGTGAAGGATGCCTTCGGCGACGCCGTGCTGGCGGCCGACCAGGCCGACGACGAGCTGGCGGCCGCCAACGCCTCGGCGCAGGTCTCTCCCGAGATGACCGGCGCCGCCGACCTTGCCCGTTTCGGCGCCTGGAGCGTGGCATCCGACGGCGCGCACCTGTGGACGCCCGCGAAGCTGCCTTCCGGGTGGCAGCCGTACGGGCAGGGCGCGTGGTCGTGGAACTCGCCCTGGGGCTGGACCTGGATCGACGACCAGCCGTGGGGCTTCGCGCCGTTCCATTACGGCCGCTGGCTGTCGGTGAAGGGCCGGTGGGCGTGGACTCCCGGCCGGTGGGGGGCGGCGCGCCCGGTCTACGCGCCGGCGCTGGTCGGCTGGCTCGGCGGGCCGGCGCTCGCCGTGGACGATGCGCCGGCGCTGGGCTGGGTCGCGCTGGCGCCCGACGAGCCGGTGTTCCCGGCCTATGCGGTGTCGGCCAGGTACTGGAACGCGCTGGGCGACGCCAGCATCGCGCCGGCCGCGCGGCGGGCCGTCGCGATCAACGGGCGCGCGCGTCTCGTGCCGGTGGGCGCCGTCGCCTATGCGAACCGGGGCGTGCCGGGCGCGGTGACGGTGGTCGGCGCGACCGCGCTGCTGCCGCACGTGCCGGTCTCGACGATGCCCGGCCTGCGCGGCGCGGAACTGCGCAAGCCGGCGTTCGTCGAGCGCCTGGCCAGGGCGGTGTCGACGGCGCCGCCTCCCGCGCCGGTCGGACACACGGCGCTGTCGGCGGCGACCGCGCTGGTGCAGGTACCGATCGCGCCGGCCGCGGCGGCGTCGACCGGCGGGAAGGGCGTTGCAGCTCCGGCGGCGCCAGCGGCTCCCGCCGCGCCTGCGAAGCCGACGGCGCGCACCGCCGGGGCCGACATCGCCAAACCCGTGCCGCCCGCCGTGCTGGCGGTGCCCGCCGTGGCCAGGCCCACGGCGCCAACAGCGACGCTGGCGCCGGTCCGGCCGATCGCGGCGCCGACGCCTCCGGCGCCCATCGCCTCGCGCTGACGCTCAGGACTTGAGCAACGGCTTCAGTTGAGGCCAGACGTTGTCGAGGATGATGGGATGCGCCTTGGCGATCGGGTGGATGCGATCGGCCTGGAACCAGTCGTCGGCGTCCGGCCGGTCGGCGATGCCCTTGAAGATGAACGGCACCAGCGCG
>FSXQ01003291.1_pt1 | contig 10748 bp, 11 predicted proteins | sample 1638011 | NCBI WGS metagenome assembly FSXQ01 (sample SAMEA3914789, study PRJEB12502) | metagenome | biome: forest; material: soil | place: Canada | collected 2011-07-03 | depth 0.3 m | reverse complement strand
GGTTCTGCGTCTGGCCCAGCACGCGCAGCATCGCGCAGTCGTCGAGGTGGCGCTGCGCGAAGTCGCGCGCCGCCACCGCCACCGCCACGGCCGACAGCAACGCCGTGAGCAACGCCACCAGGCTGAGGAACTGCTGCGCGCGGTCCACCGTCTGCGTCATCTCGGGGCGGCCCGAGGCGAGGTTCTCGACGCGCATGCCGCGCAGCCCCTCCGTCCTGATCCTGGCCTTGGCCCAGTCGCTGTACGCCTGCCCCGGCTTCTCGTCGCCGTTGGTCGCGATCACCGCGAGCCGCCATGTGACGCGGCTGGACGGCTGCACGAGGCCCGTCGCCGGCAGGTCGGCGATGTTGAGCATGACGCGTGGCGCCAGCGCCGCGAAGCCGGCGCCGCGATCGGGTTCGATGGCGATGAGGCCCGCGATGCGCAGCGTGGCGTCGCCCAGTTCCAGGCCGTCGCCCACCTTCAGCGACAGTGCGCCGGCCAGCGACGGGTCGATCCAGACGGTGCCGATCGCCGGCGCCTGGTGCAGCGCCTGCACCGGCGCCGTCTCGCCGAACCTGACGGTGATCGCGCCGCGCAGCGGGTACGCGCCGTCGACCGCCTTGACCGCCGCGAGCCTGGCCGCGCCCCCCTGGGCCGCGCCGGCGCGCGCCATGCTCGGGAAATTGGCGGCCTGGCCCACTGCCAGCCCGCGTTCGATCGCCGCCTGCGTGAACGCGGGTGGCAGCGGCTTGTCGGCCAGCACCACGGCGTCGCCGCCCAGCAGTTGCGCCGCGTCGCGCGCCAGGCCGGAGCGCATGCGGTCGGCGAAGAAGCCCACCGCCGTCAACGCGCCGACGGCCAGCACCACGGCCCATAGCAGCAGCTTCAATTCTCCGGCGATGAAATCGCGCCAGACCTGGCGGCCGGCCAGGCGCCAGATCGAGGCCTGCGGGCGGCGGGCGTTGCCCGTCGCGAAACTGTCGTTCGTCATGCCCTCGACGGTACACCGAAGCGGTGACCGGCGCCGCGCGCGCCTTGGTCGATTCGAGCTTTGGAATGTCGCGCACGGCCACCGATCCGGTCGTCAACGCCATTGAACGCGGCCGCCAATCGCTTCGAACGGCGCCGCGCGCAGCGGGTGCTTCAATGACCGCATGGACTCCCGCTACGCCCCCGTCTTCCTCTCGCACGGTTCGCCGATGACGGCGCTCGAGCCCGGCCCGGCCGGCGCGTTCTGGCGCGCCCTCGGCCGCGCCATCGATGCCCGCGTCGCCGCCGGCGAGTCCCCGCCCACCGCCATCGTCGCGCTGTCCGCGCACACGCTCGCGCGTCGCGCCGTCACGCTGGCCGGCGCGCGCCACGCGGCCATCCACGACTTCGGCGGCTTTCCCCAGGCGCTCCACGACCTGCGCTACGAGGTCGCCGGCGTGCCCTGTCTCGCGCCCCACGTCGAGCAGTTGCTGCAATGGGCCGGCATCGAGGTCGAACACGCCGAATCGAGCGGCCTCGACCACGGCATCTGGGTGCCCATGCGCCACATCCGCCCGCTGGGCGACATTCCCGTGCTGCCGGTCGCCTTCCCGCCGAACTTCACGCCCGAGCAGTTGTTCGAGCTGGGCGCCGCGCTGGGCCCGCTGGCCGACGAGGGCGTCTGGATCATCGGCACCGGCTCGATCACGCACAACCTGCGCCTCGGGCTGCCGCGCGCCGAACCCGTGCCCGAGATCCCCGCCAGCGCCGCCTTCCGCGCGTGGTTCGCCGATCGCTCGGCCGGCCGCGACTGGCCGTCGCTGTGGCGCTACCGCGCACTGGCCCCGGAGGCGCAGTTCATGCACCCGACCGACGAGCACCTGCTGCCCTGGTTCATCGCCGCCGGCGCGGGCGGCCCGGAACACGCGCCGCTGCGCATGCACGCAAGCGTCGCGGGCGGACACCTGGGCATGGACGCCTACGCGTTCGGCGCCGACGCGCCCGCGCTGGCACGCGCCGTCGAGGCGGCGGCGGCGACCGCCTGAGCAACCGGGCCACCGCGAAGCGATCGTCACGACAGGTCCGCCGGGTACGATCCGGTTCCTTCCGCACACGCGCCTGCCACCTTCTTCATGCTGGGTATCGCCCCACTCGCTCGCCACGAGATCACCACGGCGCGCCTGCGCCTCGTCGCCGGCGATGCAGGTCTCGCACCCGCGGTCTGCGACTTCCAACGCCGCAACCGCCAGCACTTCGCGCCCTGGGATCCGCCGACGGCCGACTCGTTCTACTCGCTTGAGTCGCAGTCCGCGCGCGTCGCGCTGGGCGTCACCGCGTTCCAGAACGACACCGCCTACCGCTACTGGCTGATCGACGCCACCCGCTGCGGCGGCGCCCGCCTGCCCTCGTCCGACGTCGAGGTGATCGGCAGCCTGCACTTCAGCCAGGTCTCGCGCGGCGCGTTCCAGAGCGCGATGCTGGGCTACGCGCTCGACGAGGCCCACGTGGGGCAGGGCCTGATGAGCGAGGCGATCGCCGCCGGGCTCGAGGAGATGTTCTCGCCGCGCGTGAACCTGCACCGCGTGCAGGCCGCCTACCGGCCCGAGAACCTGCGCAGTGCGCGCGTGCTGGAGCGCCTGGGCTTCAACCAGGAAGGCCTGGCGCCCGGGTACCTGTACATCGACGGCGCGTGGCGCGACCACATCATCACGTCGCTGCGCAATCCGGCCTTCGTCGCGCCGGACGGCTGGTAAGCAGCGCGCGCTGCAGGCGCGCGGTCACGGTTCGTTCGCCGCGAACACCGAATCCAGCTCCTCGAGCCACAAGGCCTTGTCCTCGTCGTCCACGAACGAGCCCTCGAGGCTGTTGCGCAGCATCGTGTAGGCGTCGTGCGCCGTCAATTGCGGCAACGATTCGAACAATTGAACGAAGTTGTCGTTGAGATAGCCCCCGAAGTACGCCGGATCGTCCGAATTGATCGTGACGCACAGGCCGGCGGCCAGCAGCGCGGGGATGTTGTGCCTGCCCAGGTCGTCGAAGACGCGCAGCTTCACGTTCGACAGCGGACACACGGTCAGCGGCGTGCGCTCGCGGGCGAGTCGCGCCACGAGAGCGGGATCCTCCATGCAGCGCACGCCGTGGTCGATGCGCTCCACGTGCAGCACGTCCAGCGCGGCACGGATGTAGGCCGGCGGCCCTTCCTCGCCCGCGTGCGCCACCCGGCGCAGGCCCTGCGCCCGCGCGCGCGCGAACACGCGCTCGAACTTCTCGGGCGGATGGCCCATCTCGCTGGAGTCCAGCCCCACGCCGATGAACTTGTCGCGATAGGGCAGCGCGGCCGCCAGCGTGGCGAGGGCGTCGTTCTCGCTCAGGTGGCGCAGGAAGCACAGGATCAGGCGGACGCTGAGGCCCAGCTCGGCCTCGGCGCGCCGGGCGGCGCGATCGAGGCCGCGGATCACGATGCCGATGTCGATGCCGCGCGCCGTGTGCGTCTGCGGGTCGAAGAAGATCTCGCAGTGCACGACGTTGTCGCGCGCCGCGCGCTCGAAGTACGCGCTGGCCATGGCGTCGAAGTCGTCCTCGGTGATCAGGACGCTGGCGCCGGCGTAGTAGACGTCCAGGAAGGTCTGCAGGTTCGTGAACGCATACGCCGCCCGCAGCGCCTCGACGCTGGCGTACGGGAGCGCGATCTGGTTGCGCCGGGCCAGTTCGAAGATCAGCTCGGGCTCCAGCGAGCCCTCGATGTGGATGTGCAGCTCGGCCTTGGGCGCGGCGCGCAGCAGCGACAGCAGGTGCGGGCGGGAGATGTGGGGAAAGTCGATGGGCAAGGTCATGGCCGGGGATTCCTGGGTCAGGTCGGCTGACTTTAAGCGCTCGCGGCCGCGTCGGCGATCCAAAACGGAGCGGCGCGACGCCGCGCGGCTATCGATCCTCGCTTTTTGCATAACGGCTATCGCCGCCAAAACGGAAAATGATGCCTTCGACCTGCATTCGCGCGTGCCGTCACACGCCGCAGTCCCGATTTCCCCGCTGCGTTCCCGCTACGCCGCTCCGCGTTCCCGCGCGCATTTCCCCTTGCAGGCCCCTACTTGACCTTCGATTTCATGCACGGCGTCGCCGGCCTGCTGGTGGGCGCCGTCGTCGGCATCACCGGCGTGGGCGGCGGTGCGCTGATGACGCCCATCCTCGTGATGATGTTCGGCGTCGCCCCGACCACCGCCGTCGGCACCGACCTGCTCTACGCGTCGATCACCAAGATGTTCGGCACCGCGGTGCACCACCGGGCCGGCACCGTCGACTGGCAGATCGTGCGCCGCCTCGCGCTCGGCAGCCTGCCCGCCGCGGCGCTGACGCTGGCGTGGATGCACCTGTCGCACGTCGCCCAGCTTCGCAGCGGCGTCATCACGGTAACGCTGGGCATCGCGCTGGTCGTCACCGCGCTGGGCATCCTGTTCAAGGAGCAGGTCCATTCGCTCGGGACGCGCCTGCGGCTCGGCGACAGCGAACGCTTCAAGGCGATGCAGCCGACGATGACCGTGGCGTGCGGCGTGCTGCTCGGCGCGATGGTGACGCTCACTTCGGTGGGCGCCGGCGCGCTGGGCACCGCGATGCTGGTGTACCTGTACCCGCTGCGCCTGTCGGCCGGCAAGCTGGTGGGCACCGACCTCGCGCACGCGATCCCGCTGACGCTGATCGCCGGCATGGGCCACCTCGCGCTGGGCAACGTCGACCTGAACCTGATGCTCAACCTGCTCGCGGGCTCGATTCCCGGCGTGCTGCTGGGCTCCTGGGTGAGCACGCGCGCGCCGGTGGGCATCCTGCGCACGACGATCGCTTTCGTGCTGCTGTTCGTGGCGTGGAAGATGGTCTCGCGCTGAGCGCGGACCGTCGGCGTTCGTCTCAGCCGTGATGCGCGCGGCGCGCCATCCGGCTCAGGTTCGCGGCCTGCTTGGCCTGCACCTTGCGCTCCGCCATGCCGTCGCGGGTGTCGTAGTGCGGCGTCCACTTCCTGCCTTCGGGCATGCGCTCGTCCCAGAACATCAGGTAGCCGCCCGCGGCGATCGCGAACGGCGCGAGCGATTCGCCGGGCTCGGCGCGGCCGAGGAAGTCGTTGCGGGCGCCCTCGACGCTCTTGCGCGCGAACCAGCCGGGCAGCACGAAGTTCTGCACTTTCACGCCTTCGATCTCGTAGTACTCGCCCGAGACCGCATCGCACAGCTCGAACTGGTGGAACACCAGGCGGCGGTGGTCGGTGGGGTGCGGCCCCTGCACCAGCAGGTTGTTCAGCGGATCGCCCACCAGCTCGATCGCCTCGTGCGACAGCGCCACCGTCCAGTCGTTGGCGCCGTCCGAGCAGGCATCGAGGAACACGAAGCCGAACGGCACGTCGGCGTTGTTGCCGTCGTGATAGCCCTCGGTGAGGGCCATCGTCGGCTTGTCCTCGATGTAGAGAACGGCATCGCCGCGCCGCCCGGGCAGCAGCGGCAGGTCCACCTTCTTCACGTGCTGGCTGGGCACCCGCCCGGCGCTGTCGACGCGCAGGCGGGCGCCGAACTGCCAGTGCGGATAGAAGTCCTCTTCCAGTTGGCGATTGATCGCCCGCACGGCTTCCTGGAGCTTGGCGTCGGCGAGGACTTTGCTGCGATTGACGACCGAGATCAGCATGGACGACTCCCTCGATGGAAAAGTTTGTGGCGACTATTGTCGGGTTTCCCGCGCCACCTCCGGCAACTCGCTGGCGCCGGAGCGGTTCACGACGTCGACGGGGCGGTCGATCTTTCCGAAGACGCTCACGCGAAAGGGTTGATCAGTCGCAGGCCGCAGCCGTCGAAATCCCTGACGTTGCGCGTTGCAAGCGACGCGTCGTTTTGCAATGCGATCGCGGCGATCTGGGCATCGAACTGCGCGATCGGGCGCCCCGCACGACGGCAGGTGGCGACGACTCCGACATAGTGCGCCACCGACATCGAATCGAACGGCAGCACGCGGCCCGCAAAGTCGCTCTCGAACAGCCCACGCATCGAGTCGTCCAGCCGCTGTCGCCGCTGGCCCTGCGGCAGCAGCCTGACGCCGAGCATCATCTCCGCCTGCGTGACGGCGCTGACATGCAGTTCATCGTCGCGCCGCCTCGAGAACCAGTCGAGTACCGCAGCATCCGGAGAAGTCCTCAGGATCTCCGAAAGGACATTCGTATCGAGCAGGATCATCATGCCTTGCGCGGCTTGGCCCGTGTGCTGCGCGCCGTCGACGCCGTCGCGCGGGCAGCGTCACCGGCGGCGTAGCCTGCCGGCGGCTCATGAATCTCGAGCGGTTGGCGAATCGCCTCCCTCGGTTCGATGAGCAGTTGCACGTCGCCCAGCCCGTCGAACCGCTGCCTGACCCGTTCCACGAAGGTCCCCGCGGCGGGCGTGGATTGCTGCAGCGCGGCGCGCAGGATTTGCCGGGCTTCCTCCTCCATGGATCGGTTCTGGCTGGCGGCGCGCAGCCGAAGCTTCAGCTTCAGCGTGTCATCAAGATCCCGGATGGTCAGCGTGGCCACGATCGTCTCCGTTGCAAGCGGCAATTGTAGTCAATGACAGCATTGCTGTCACTCGATTCAAATCGCTCAGAAGCAGGTGACGATCGCGTCCACCACCGTGTAGTCCTCGTCGACGATCGGCATCCAGCGCCACTTGTCGAACGTGGTGCACGGATGCGAGATGCCCAGGCAGACGCGGTCGCCCACCCGCAAGCCGTTCGAGTCCGAGGTCAGGTGCAGATAGGCGTGCTGGTCGTTGAGCTTCTGGATCGCCCAGCCCTCGGGCACGGTCTTGAGCTCGCGGCTCGCGCGCGCGCAGGTGGCCAGAGGCACCGGCATGCCGAGGTCGTAGGAGATGTCGCGCTTGCCGACCGCCAGGATCGCCAGGCCCGGCTCGGGCACGGCCTGCACCAGCGCCCACACCTCCAGCGCGGCGCGCAGGCCCTGCGCGTCGCTGCAGCCCAGGCGCTGGTTGACCGCGTGGACGAGGCGCTGGTAGTGGCCCTGGTCGTGGGTGACGTAGCAGCCCGAGCGCAGCAGCCCGGCCACGGCGCGGGACAGTGCCAGGCGCAGGCGCGGCACGACGAGGTCGAAGATCCCGGAGCCGCCCGCCGACACGATCACCTCGTCGGCGCCGAACAGGCCTTCCGCGTTGCACTGGATCCCCAGCCGCTCGACGCGATCCATCAGGTCGGCCGCGGCGGGGCGGTCGTCCTCGCTGCGTCCGGTGTTGCCCAGGCCCTCGTAGCACTCGAGGCCGACCAGCGTCACCGCCGCGCTCACATGCGCGCGCCGCGCGAGCGCCACCGCATCGTCATGCGCGCGCACGCCGGTGCGCCCGCCCGCGACGCCCACCTCCAGCAGCACCTCGAACGGCCGGTCGACCGACACCGCCTCGATCAGCGCAAGCTGCTCGGTCGAGTCGAGCAGGAAGATCACGCGCACGTCGGGGTGGGTGTCGTGCAGCGCGGCGATCGCGCCGAGGTCGGCGGCGTCCAGCACCTGGTTGGCGATGAGGATGTTGCGGGCGCCGGCCGCGAGCCCGGCCTGCATCTGCGTGACGGTGGCGAACGTCAGGCCCCATGCGCCGGCGTCGAGCTGGCGCCGGAACAGCTGCGGCGACATCGTCGTCTTGCCGTGCGGCGCGAAATTCACCTGCGCGTCGTCGGCGAAGCGCTGCATCCAGCCGACGTTGTGGGTCAGCGCGTCGCGCCGGATCAGCGCCAGCGGCAACGGCAGGTCGCCCGCCAGCACGTTCCAGCCCTGCTCGCCGACGCGCGATCGCGGCAGCGGCGCGGCGCCGTGCGGAAAGCCCTTGAACGTGGAGTCGAGCAGCGGATCGAGGACGTCGGTCATGGGCGGATTATCGGCCTGCGCGGCACGGACGCCCCTCTGCGTGCCAACTTCTCCAAGTGCGGCTTCGACGCAGTCGACATGCACCGACCCGGTCGGATGCGGCACACTGCGGCCATGCCCAGTGTGACGACACCCTCCGCCGAACCGACGCTGTTCAAGACCGCCAAGGCCTTCGAGGCCTGGCTGAAGAAGCATCACGCCACGTCCGACGGCCTGTGGCTGCGCATCGCCAAGAAAGGCGCCGAGGAGCCCAGCGTCACCTACCCGCAGGCCGTCGAGATCGCGCTGTGCTGGGGCTGGATCGACGGCCAGAAGAAGGGGCTCGACGACCAGCACTTCCTCCAGCGCTTCACGCCGCGGCGCGCCCGCAGCATCTGGTCGAAGATCAACGTGACCAAGGTCGCGGCGCTGATCGAGGCCGGCCGCATGCAGCCCGCCGGGCAGGCGCAGATCGACGCCGCGAAGGCCGACGGCCGCTGGGAAGGCGCCTACGACGGCGCCCGCACGTCGACGGTGCCGGACGATCTCCAGGCCGCGCTCGCCGCGAACCCCGAGGCGAAGACGTTCTTCGCGACGATCAACGCCAGCAACCGCTACGCGGTGCTGTGGCGCGTGCAGACGGCCGTGAAGCCGGAGACGCGCGCCAGGCGCATCGCGCAGCTCGTGGAGATGCTCGCGCGGGGCGAGGTCGTGCACATCTTCAAGCCGAAGGCGAAGGCCGGCGACTGAGCTCAGGCAAAGTCGTACTTGCCGCCGCGCTGCAACGCGCGCTGGTACGCGGGACGCGCATGCGCGCGCGCGAGCCAGTCCAGCAGGCGCGGCGTCTTTTCCTTGCTCAGCCCGGCGCGCTGGTTCGCCGCCTCGATCGGGAAGCTCATCTGGATGTCGGCCGCGCTGAAGTTCGTGCCGATGAACCACGGGCCTGGCGTGAGATCGGCCTCCATGAAGGCCATCTGGCGCGCCAGGTTCGGGTCGACGAAGCTGCTCAGCACCTTGTCGGCGATGCTCCGGGCGATCGGCTTCGCGAAGAACGGCATCGGCGTCGACTTGATGCGCATGAAGACCAGCTTCATGAGCAGCGGCGGCATCGCGCTGCCTTCGGCGAAGTGCAGCCAGTAGGTGAAGCGGCGGTACTCGGGCGTGCCACGCGGCGGGCGCAAGCCCGACGCCTCGCCGTAGGCGTCGAGCAGGTACTCGACGATCGCACCCGATTCGGCGACGGTGATGTCGCCGTCGGTGATCACCGGCGACTTGCCCAGCGGGTGCACCTTCAGCAGCTCGGGTGGCGCGAGCATCGTCTTCGCGTCGCGCTCGTAGCGCCGAATCTCGTACGGCAGCGCGAGCTCCTCCAGCAGCCAGAGGATGCGCTGCGAGCGCGAGTTGTTCAGGTGATGGACGGTGATCATGGCGCCTGGCTTTCGAAGAAGCGGCGGCATGACGCGCCCCGCGGTGGGCGCGATTGTCACCGCGCGGCGCGGTCCGCGCGCCGGCGGGGCGAAACGTCGCGAAGGTGACGTCGTCCTTACGCGGCCATCGCCACGCGCAAGGCTTCGGGCAGGCCGGTGACGGCCGGCATGCGCAGTGCGCCGAACAGGTTCTTCGGGTCGTTCATGTCCGGCACCAGGTCGATGGTGCGGCCCAGGTCGAGTTCGGCGGCCAGGTCGCGCAGCAGCCGCAGCGCCGAGAAGTCTTCCAGCGCGAAGCCCACGGAGTCGAACACCGTGATCTGCTCGGGCGACGTGCGGCCCGCGGCCGTGCCGGCCAGCACGCGCCAGAACTCGGTGACCTCGAAGTCGGCCGGCATCTGCTGCAGGTCGCCCTCGACGCGGCTCTGCGGCTCGTATTCGACGAACACCGCGCCGGCGCGCAGCACGTCGGCGTGCAGCTCGGTCTTGCCGGGGCAGTCGCCGCCGACGCCGTTGATGTGCTGGCCCGGTCGCAGCATGTCGGGCGTGATGATCGTGGCGTTGGTCTTGTCGGCGGTCACGGTGGTGACGATGTCGGCACCGCGCACGGCCTCGGCGGTGCTCGCACAGACCGTGACCTTCAGCGCGGGCGCGACGCAATCGAGGTTGGCGACCAGCTTGGCGGTGGCGCGCGGATCGACGTCGAACAGCCGCACTTCCGCGACGCCCATGAGCAGGTGGAACGCGAGCGACTGGAACTCGCTCTGCGCGCCGTTGCCGATCACGGCCATCACGCGGCTGTCGGCGCGCGCGAGGCGCTTGGCGACCATCACCGACGTCGCGGCGGTGCGCATCGCGGTGGTGAGCGTCAGTTCGCTGAGCAGCTCGGGACGGCCGGTGTCGACGTCGGCCAGCAGGCCGAAGGCCATCACCGTGGGCAGGCCGGCGCGCGTGTTCTTCGGGTGGCCGTTGACGTACTTGAAGCTGTAGAGGCTGGCGTCGGAGATCGGCATCAGCTCGATGACGCCGTCCTTGGAGTGGTTGGCGACGCGCGCCGACTTGTCGAATTCACCCCAGCGGGCAAAGTCTTGTTCGAGGTAGGAAACCAGCGTGCCGAGGCAGGCGGCCAGCCCCTTCGCGGCGACGATGGCGCCGATGTCGCGGGTGGTGAGCAAGGTCGTCATGAATGTCTCCGTTATCTATGGAGGCATTGTTTCGTGGCGGCATGGCAAGCGAAATGGGCACTAGTGCTTCGATTCGATCAATAATTTGACATATCGGCAGCCTTGGCTGCCATTTCGACAATTCTCGTTGACGGGATCTTTATACCGATGGACACCCTCGACCAACAACTGATCGCGCTCCTGCGCACCGACGCCCGCGCCTCCGTCGCCACGCTGGCCCACCGCCTGGGCGTCTCGCGCGGCACCGTCAACAACCGCATCACCAAGCTCGAGGACAGCGGCACCATCGTCGGCTACACGGTGCGGCTGCGGCCCGACATCGAGCACAACGAG